>OEIV010000407.1_pt1 | contig 23796 bp, 13 predicted proteins | sample 1539231 | NCBI WGS metagenome assembly OEIV01 (sample SAMN03794762, study PRJEB22550) | activated sludge metagenome | feature: wastewater treatment plant; material: activated sludge; isolation source: Wastewater treatment plant of a petroleum refinery complex | place: Argentina: Buenos Aires ... | reverse complement strand
CCGTGGCCGGGATGGCCGGCCCGCGGCCCGCCCTCCCCCCCCGCCGCGTGAGGGTGAACAGCCTCCGCAGCCCGCCGCGCCCGCTCCGAAAGTCGAGGCGTCTGGCTTCACGCTCACAAGCCCCGCCGTCGGCGTCAATGGCAAACTGCCTGCCGAGTACACGTGCGACGGCGCAAGTATCTCTCCGCCGCTGGCGTGGGCCAAGCCGCCCGCGGGGACGAAGAGCTTCGCGGTGACGATGCACCACATTCCCGGGCCACCGCGCCCCGACGATCGACCCGGTGAAGACAAACACGTCTACCTCGTGCTCTACAACATCCCCGCGACGACGACTTCGCTCGACAAAGCGATCAAGAAGGCGAGCGAAGGCCCCGAGTCAACCTGGGGATGGGGCGTGAACACCGTCAACCGCCGTGCTGAGTACGCCCCGCCCTGCTCCAAGGGGCCGGGCGACAAGAAGTACACGCTCACGGTCTACGCGCTCTCGAAGGAGCCGACGATCGCGCCCGCCGATAAGCGAGGGGCGACGATGGACGAACTGCTCGCCGCGATCAAGGACACGACGCTCGGCACGGCGACGCTCGACGTGACGTATGCGCGGCCGAGCAAGTAGAATGGATGCTGGGACACGATGAGATCCAATAATCACAGATTTTTCGCTTCTGTTGTGACCACACTGCTCGGCGCGGCGTTCATCGCCTGCCCACTAAGCGTCGTCCTTTGCTGCGACCAGAACGCGAAAGCGCAGCAGCCAGACAGCCAGAAACCGCCAGCCCGGGATGAGCAAGGCCGTCCTGCACGGGGTCGAGGGCTTCTGGCTGAGATGACCGCGTTCAAGACCGATGTGCCCGCGCACCCGTTCGACATCGTGCTGGCGCGACCGACCCGCGACTCGATGACCGTCAGCGTTGTGTACTACGAGAAGGACGCGTGCGAGGGGTACGTCGAGTACCGGCGCGACGACAGCGCCCACCTGGACCGCTGCCCAACGCAGCCGCTGCCGACCGGCGAAACCGCGCTGTTCACACTGGAGCACCTGAGCCCGGAGACGGCGTATGTGTACCGCTTCAAGTATCGGAAAGTTCCTACCAACAACGCGCCGGGAGCCAAACCGGAGCCTCAGGAGGCCGAGGCGTTTTCGTCGAGCGAGTACTACACGTTCCACACGCCCCGCGTACCCGGTGACACGTTCACCTTCACCATCCAGGCCGATTCGCATCTGGATGCGAGTGTGACGCCCGCAATGTACTCGCAAACGCTCGCCAACGCGCTGGCCGACAGGCCTGACTTCCATATCGATCTTGGCGATACGTTCATGACCGACAAACGGGGACGAGAGTTCAAGGAGACGCTGCCGCATTATGTCGCGCAGCGGTACTACTTCGGGCAGTTGTGTCACTCGGCGCCGCTCTTTATGGTGCTCGGCAACCATGATGGCGAAGTGGGTTACGCCAGCGAAGGGCCTGACAGCATGGCGGCTTGGTCGTTCACTCAGCGGACGAAGTACTTCCCGACTCCCGAGATCACTGACAACGCTGATGGCAAGGCCATGTACTCCGGCCGCACCTCGTGCGCGAAGGGACAGGGAGCCAACTACTACGAGTTTACATGGGGCGACGCACAGTTCATCGTGCTCGATCCGTTCTGGTTCACGACCAACCGGCCACGCGGTGGCGGTGGGGGCGGGCCGGGTGGCGGGCGCGAAAAGAAGGAAGCGGATGTCGCCGGCACAGACGAAAACTGGGCCCGTACGCTCGGCAAGGATCAATACGACTGGCTGACGCGCACGCTCGAAGGCTCCAAGGCGAAGTACAAGTTCGTCTTGATCCATCATCTCGTCGGCGGGCTCGGCAAAGCCAACCGCGGCGGCGTGGAGTCGTCCTTCTTCTTCGAGTGGGGCGGCAAGAACGCGGACGGTTCCGCCGGTTTCGCCGACCACCGGCCCGGCTGGGCGATGCCGATCCACGACCTGCTTGTCAAGCACAGAGTTTCGGCGGTCTTCCACGGGCACGACCATCTGTACGTCCGCAGCGAGCGGGATGGCCTGGTGTACCAGTGCGTGCCGCAGCCTGGGAACGTTGCTGGCGGTACCCGAAGCGCTGCTGGGGACGGCGACAAAACGGGGATGATCTTTTGGAGCCCGGGATACCTGCGAGGTCGCATTGGGGCGCAATGCCGAGGTCAATGGAACAGTGATGCATACGTACAGCATCTCACCCCCGATCGGGAAATAGCCCGTCCCGTGGCTTTCCAACGAGGATGTGCCGGGAGATGGCAGGCAACGGCGAGAGGCCAGCGCTGCCGGGGGCTCACCGTGCTTCGGCGAGCAAAAACCGCGTTTCTGGCGTCCAAAGGCGGATTCCCTCCACAAAAAGTTCAAACCGTGTCCTGTCACCCCGATTGAAGTACGAACGCCCGCGAGAACTTTCTCGCGGGCGTTTGCGTTTGTTGTTCCGCGGAGAAGGGCAAGTTCGCACTCGTCTTCGGATGTGCGATCGCTCACCGCTCACCTATCGCCACGGCCCATCCGTTGTCACTCGGACAAACGACTCGCCGTCATGCCGAAAGAGGCCGTGCGTTCCGCTCAGCCACAGGCGTCCGCTGCTGTCTTCCAGGATGGTGAACGCGAGCGAGGTGATTTCGTCCTGCTCCTTGAGCTTCGTGAATGCGTTGCCGTCGTATCGGTACAAAGGAGATCGCTTGGCGGAGAACCACACATTCCCGGATCGACCTTCGTGAATGCACCAGATCTCCTTGCCTTCAACGACGCCTTGCTGTGTGAAGTTCGTGAAGTCCTTTCCATCAAACCGGCTGATGCCCCCGTGAACGGTCCCGAACCAGATGTTCCCCGACTTGTCTTCGAGAATGCTGCTGACGGCGTTGTTCGGCAGGCCATCGCGCTCAGAGATGCTCTTCAGTGTCTTTCCGTCGTAGACGTACGCGCCACCGTTGGTGCCAAACCACAACCGCCCTTTGCGGTCGACCGTGATGCAATGCACGAACTTCCCGCTGGTCACGCCTCTGGTCGGATCAGGCTGTGCTTCCGGAAGCGGGAAGGGGGAAAACGTCTTCCCGTCGAATCGGCAGACGCCCTCGATGGTGCCGATCCACATCACGCCGCTCGCATCAACAGCCATGCTCCAGACGTCGCGGCTGATAAGTCCGTGCTGCTCGCCAAAGCTCGTGAATGACTTGCCGTCAATCCGGGTGATGCCACCGCTCGTGCCACACCAGATGTTGCCGTCTTTGTCTTCGACGATCTTCATGATCGTGACACCTCGGCCCAGATCATCCTTGATGTCGTAGTTGGTCAGTCTCGTTCCATCGTTGCGGAACAAGTCGCATTCGCCGCCGATCCAAAGCGTCCCGCGCGAATCCTGAAACACTGCTCGCACGACGCCGCGTATCTCCGCAGTTGGGCCAACCTCGATGACGAGAGAAGGTCGGCGCGGTTGCACATCCTGCGTGCGCGGAGGTTGCACAGCATCCGGTGTCGATGGCGGCTGATCGAGTCCTGAAGCAGGACGACTGATCGTGTCGGATCTTTGCGAGGATGCAAGCGTTGCGGTGCACCCGACAGTCCACAACGCGACGCTCACGACAGAAGCAACGAGGGATCCACACACGGTGAGACCTCTCATGGTGAAGGTTTCCATTTGACTCTCCATCCACGATCGCCGAGGGCGGTCAGGCGAGACCGTCGCTTGCGATCATGCTGAGAGACGGTATGGCCAAAGGAGTGAGCCCTGGCGTTGCCGTTTACTCCGCCCTTTGCACTCACGGCTCAGCGGTGGGTTCCCATCAAGACCCGCGCTTCTGGCTCCCAAAGACGGATTGCCTCCACAAAAAATTCAAACCGTGTCCTGTCACCCCGACTTGTTTCAGAGTAAAGCCCTTCGATGAGCACATCGAAGGGCTTTCTCGTTGTGAGCGTCGCGATTGCGATATCGTCGTTCGGTTCTATCGTACCGTGGGACTCTCGAAAACAACCGGGTCGAGTTCGCTTGTCTGTTGGCAGGATTTGAACTTCGGCATCGACTCCACGTCAACCTATCTCTACGACCTTCATCGACACGACACTCGTGCCCATTGCGCTGGCGTGCGGGCTTGTCCGCCGCGCCTGTTCGAGCAAGCGCTGCGCCTTCGGGTGGGCGGGGTCGATCGCCAGGGCACGCTGCAGCGCCGCGACCGCCGGTGTCCCCGGCATCTCATCCCCCGGACGAGCCTTCCGTGTCCGCTCGCGCCCTCGGAACGCTGCATACGGTCATTCGCGATGCACCCGCTCGAGGTCCAATTCCAGCAAGCGAGAGAGTTGCTCCGGGCCGGGCGGGCGGCGGAGGCCGAGGTGGTGCTGCGGCGTTTGCAGAAGCGAGCCCCCAACGAGCCGCTGACGCAGTCGCAGCTGGCGCGGGCCCTCGCCAAGCAGGGGCGCGCGGTCGAGGCTCGCTTCTTCGCGGAGAGAGCGGGCGCGTCGAAGCATCCCGACGCGGTCGAAGAGGCGGCCTATGCACTGGGCGAACTCGGTGATGCATCGGGAACGATCGTGCTGTTGGAGCGGGCCGTCGCCCTGAATCCGATGCAGGCCTCGGCGCTGTGCGCGCTCTCCATCTGGCTGGAGTCGGTGCGTCGGACCGACGAGGCGCGGGAGATGATCCTGCGGGCCCACGCGGCCGCGCCGAACGACCCCGGCATCACCGCCAACGCCGCCATGATCCTCGCGGACACCTGGAGCCTTGAGGAAGGCCTTGAGCTCCTGCGTTCGGCGCGGGACAAATCGCCGAACGCTTCAAGCCTGCAGTACGCACTCGCGTATTTCGCCAATTTCAGCGATCGGCTGAGCGCCGAGGAGGTCTCTGGGGAGCACCGGCGGCACGCGGAACTGCTGGCCGCCCGAGCGCCCGCCGCCGAGCCGATCCGCTGTCCGGGCGTGGAAGACGCCGAGCGGCCTCTGCGCGTCGGGCTCCTCTCGCCCGATCTCCGCGAAACGGCGGCGGCGCGATTCCTGGAGGCGATCGTGCGCGAGCATGATCCCAGCAGCGTTCGCTATGTGCTCTACCCGCTGACCAACCAGCGCGACCCGATGAGCGAGCGCCTGCGCGGATGGAGCGCCGGGTGGAGCGAGGCGGCGCTGCAATCCGACGCGCGGGCCATCGCGGCGATCCGCGCCGACGCCATCGACGTGCTGGTCGACCTGTGCGGCCTGGCACGCGGGTTCCGCGCTGGCATTCTCCTCGGGCGTGCCGCGCCGGTGCAGGTGACGTACCTCGGATACCCCAACACCACGGCGCTCCGAAACGTCGACGTGCGGCTCGTCGATTCGATCACCGACCCGCCGGGCGCGGAGGCATTCTGCACCGAGCGGCTGGTGAGGATGGACCCGTGCTTCCTCTGTTTCTCGCCGTCGATGGCGGCCGCAGACATTCCGCCCCACGCCCCGGCGAGGGATGGACCGGCGACGTTCGGTTCGTTCAATCATCTCACCAAGATCACGCCGACAGTGCTGGAGCTGTGGACGGCGATCATGAAGCGCGTCCCCGACGCGAGATTGATCGTGAAGGCCCCGGCGCTTGCGAGCGCTGGTGTGCGCGAGCGATTCACGAGTGCGGCGGCGGCGAGCGGCTGGGCCGATCGCCTGGAACTGCTCCCGCCCATCTCCGACCTTGCCGAACACCACCACGCGTACCACCGCGTGGACATCGCGCTGGACACCTTCCCCTACCACGGCACGACGACAACCTGCGATGCGCTCTTCATGGGCGCGCCAGTCATTTCACTTCAGGGAGACCGGCACGCGGCCCGGGTCGGCGCATCGCTGCTCTCGGCCGCTGGCGTTCCAGAGCTTGTGGCGCATACACCCGTGGAGTATGTTGAGAACGCGGTGGCGTTGGCCGGCTCCGCGACCAGGAGACGCGAGTATCACGCGACGCTCCGGGCTCGCATGGCGGCGTCGCCCCTGGGCGATGCGCGGGGGTTCGCACGCCGCTTCGAGTCGGCGCTCCGTTCGATCTGGCGCGGCGCGATTGCCGGCACGTTCGGGCTCACTCCGGGCTGAGTCGGGATTGTACATTCCCCCTCGGCGATCACTCGCCCACCTGACGTCGAGACTCGCTCGGAATACGAACGCGACACGACCGGGATTCCGCGGGAGTTCCAGCTCTCGCGACGTATAGTTCGGCGCTGCCCTCCCGGGGTGTGTTCCGGCGTGGGCGGCGGTCGATCCGCGACGAGACGAGCGAGGAAGGAAGCCGCCATGTTTTTCCGCAAGAAGCAGGCCCCGGCCCAGAAGGTTGTCATCCCCACGGGTTCGTCCTCGAACGCTTCTTCCGCCGGTACGCCGGCCCCCGCGGGCCCCGGCGAGTCGCGCATCTTCGAGTTCGGCTCCGACATGCTCCGGCGCGCTCGCGGCCACAAGACCAGCGTGCTCTCGGCCAAGTTCTACTCCGACGCGCTGATGGAATGGTCCATGAAGGACCCGCAGTTCAAGGTGCAGATGTTCCGCTTTGTCGACGCGTTCCCGATGCTGCGCACGCCCGAGGCGATTCTCGATCACCTCAACGATTACCTGAGCCAGCCGGGCGTGACGGTGCCCACCGCCATCGGCGCGGCGCTCAAGGCCGGCGGGATCATGAAGGGCGCGGCGGCCGCGACGATCAGCAAGCAGATCGAGGGCATGGCGTCGAAGTTCATTGCGGGGCGTGACGCGGCGTCGGCGCTGCCGGGCCTGCGCAAGCTGTGGGACGACGGGATTTCCTTTAGCGTCGACCTGCTCGGCGAGGCGTGCCTGTCGGACGCCGAGGCCGACGCGTATCGCGACAAGTACCTGGACCTCATCTCGAACCTGCCGGGCGAGGTGGCGAGCTGGCCTTCGCAGCCGCGGCTCGAGACCGATCACCTCGGCGCAATCCCGCGGACCAATGTGTCGGTGAAGATCTCGAGCTTGTCGGCGCGGTGCGACCCGATCGATACCGAGGGCTCGATCAACGACCTGATGCGCCGGATGGAGCCGATCCTGGAGACCGCGCGCGACAAGGGCGTGTTCGTAAACTTCGACATGGAGCACCACGCGCTCAAGGATTTCACCATCGAACTGTTCATGCGCTGCTGCCAGCGGATCAATTTCCAGGCCGGCATGGCGATGCAGGCGTACCTGCGCTCGGGTGTGGAGGACGCCAAGCGCGTCTGCGACTGGTCGGTGCGAACCGGGCGGATGGTGACGGTGCGCCTGGTGAAGGGCGCGTACTGGGACGCGGAGACGATCAAGTCCGAGCAGGCCGGCTGGCCATGCCCGGTGTGGGGAACCAAGTGGCAGACCGACGCGTGCTTTGAGCGCATGGCCAACGTCTTTGTCGAGGCGTGCCCGCGTTCGGCGAGCGCCGGCGGCGTGAAACTGGCCCTCGGCTCGCACAACGTGCGCTCGATCGCGGCGACGATCGCGGCGCTGGAACAGCGCGGCTTGCCGCACAGCGCGTTGGAACTGCAGATGCTCCACGGCATGGCCGACCAGCTCAAGCACGCGGCGGCGGAACTGGGCCTGCGCGTGCGCGAGTACGTGCCCGTGGGCGAGATGATCCCGGGCATGGCGTACTTCGTCCGCCGCTTGCTCGAGAACACGAGCAACGAATCGTGGTTGAAGGCCGGCTTCATGGACAACGCCGACGCGGGCGCGCTCCTGCGGGCGCCGGGTTCGGCGCAGGCTCCGGGCGCGGCCAAGGTCGACGCGACCGATGTGAAGTCGGGCATGGACCTCCTGGCGCTGGCGCCGGAGCGGCACAAGCTCTCGCCGGCGATCGAGGGGGTCGGCAACGGCCGCCCCTTCTTCAACGAAGCGATGCACGATTTCAGCGACGCGCGTCAGCACAAGGCATTCGCCGCCGCGATCGCGGGCGCAACAGTTCCAAGGATTTCCAACGACCACACGCCCGAGCAGGCCAAGGACATGGTCGCGCGGGCGCACGCGGCGTTCCCGGCGTGGCGCGATCTTGACGCCAAGGTGCGGGCGGATGTGCTGATCCGTGCAGCGGCGCTCATGCGTCAGCAGCGCGACGGCCTGGCGGGCGTGATGATCCGCGAGGCGGGCAAGACCTGGCGCGAGGCCGACGCCGACGTCTGCGAGGCGATCGATTTCTGCGAGTACTACGCGCGCCTGGCGCTCCCGATGTTCTCTCGCGCCCGGCTCGGGCGGTTCATCGGCGAGCTTGACGAGCAGTGGTACCAGCCGCGTGGCGTCGCGGTGGTCATCAGCCCCTGGAACTTCCCGCTTGCGATCTGCTGCGGCATGACGGTGGCGGCTCTGGTGACGGGCAACCCCGTCATCGTGAAGCCCGCGGAGCAGACTCCCGGCATCGCGCACATCATGTTCGACATCATTCAATCCGCGATGGAGCAGGCGGGCGTGGACAAGAAGCTGGCGCGCGAGGTTCTGCACCTCTGCCCGGCGCCGGGCGAGACGACGGGCGCGGCCTTGGTGCGCGATCCGCGCGTGGCGTTGATCGCCTTCACGGGCTCCAAGGCGGTGGGGCTGGACATTCTGCAGGCCGCGGGCGTGACGCCGGCGGAGCAGGAGCACGTGAAGAAGGTCGTGTGCGAGATGGGCGGAAAAAACGCGCTCATCATCGACACGTCGGCCGACCTCGACGAGGCGGTGCTGGCGGTGCGTCATTCGGCGTTCGGATTCCAGGGGCAGAAGTGCTCGGCGTGCTCGCGACTGGTCGTCGTGGACCCCGAGGGCGACGCCGGCCCGGCGATCAAGCACTTCACACGCCGATTGGTCGAGGCGACGCGGGCGCTGGTGATCGGCGACCCGCTCCTGCCCGGGACCGATATCGGCCCGGTGATCGACGCCGGGAGCAAGGCCAAGATCGAGCGCTACATCGAGATCGGCAAGTCGCAGAGCCGGTTGGAACTGGCGCTGCCCGTGCCGCCGGGGCTCGAAGAGCGGATGGGGCGGAGCTACGTCGGCCCACACATCTTCGCTGGCGTTCGTCCCGAGCACACCATCGCGCGCGAGGAAATCTTCGGGCCGGTCGTCGCGATCCTGGCGGCCAAGAGCTTCGACGAGGCGCTGGCGATCGCCAACGACTGCCCGTACAAGCTGACGGGCGGCGTGTATTCGCGCAAGCCCTCGCACCTCGAGCGGGCCAAGCGAGATTTCCGCGTCGGCAACCTCTACCTCAACCGCGGCATCACCGGCGCGCTCGTCGCCCGCCAGCCGTTCGGAGGCTTTGCAATGTCGGGCGTCGGTTCCAAGGCCGGCGGCATGGACTACCTGCTCCAGTTCGTCGAGCCGCGGGCCAGCTGCGAGAACACGCTGCGTCGTGGGTTTGCGCCGGAGTTGTAGAGGGAGCCACCAGGCCACGAAGAGATTTGCCGTGAGTCGTGAGTCGCGATTCGCCAGTCGCTGAGTATGCGCGTCGTGCGGTTGTGTTGCGAGTGCGCCCGGGGATTGCCCGCGCTGACGCGGCACGTCCGAGCGATGCCCCCTTGGGATCAAAGTCCGAAATTCAGTCACGCGGGCGTTACGGGGCTCGCCGGGGGCGAATCCCCGGTCGGACTCGGCGGGTCATGCCGATCCCGCGATTCTCACAATTAGCCCAGCCCTGGGGGAATCCACGAATGGGGCGAAAGTTGGACCACGCCGTGGCCGATGTAGCGGCACTTTGGATGGAGTGTCCCGGCGTGGCCAGGTATGCGAGACTCATGCCGACCTTGGAAGCCAGCGAGAGCGTGGGGGTGTTGAACCCCGCTCGCTTCGACGGCCTGCGCGGGCTCTTCGCGGCCAAAGTCAATCCCGTGGTCGGACTCGACATCATCCACGCCGACGCGTGCGATGACACGCCCGAACCCGCCGCTCCGACTCACGATGAGATCGCCGCCCGCGCCTACGAGGTCTACCTCAAGCGCGCCGGCGGCCCCGGCTCGCCGGAGAGCGACTGGGCCCAGGCCCTCCGCGAACTGCAAAGCGTTTCGAAATAGCGACGGCTTGCCGTGACCGAGTGAGCCGCTCTACTCCAGGTACGTATACCCCTCCATGGCCTGGTCGTAGAACTTGAGGAGTGCCTGGCCGTCGGCGACGGTCATCGTGCCGGCCTTCACGGCCCGCTCCACGTCGCGCCGCATGGCGCGGATCAGGTCCTCGCTGTCGTACTGCACATACGACAGCACTTCCTTCACCGTGTCCCCCTCGACCACCTCGTCAAGGTCCCAGTCGCCCACGCCCGGCGAATCGTCGAACGACACATGCACCACATGCGTGTCGCCGTAAAGGTTGTGCAGGTCGCCCAGCACTTCCTGATACGCCCCGACCAGCGCGACGGCCAGGTAATACGGCTCGTGCTTCCCGTCCGCCGGCACCGCGCCGTTGGGCGCCGAAGGATCGTGCCCGTTGGCGTGCTTGAGCTCGTGCAACTCCAGCACCGTCTTGCACGCCTGCCGCTTGTCGATGAACTTGTCCACCTGCCCGTCCGAATCACAGGTGATGTCCGCCAGGATCGCCCGCCGCGTCGGCTCCTCGTCGAGACGGTGCACCGGCACGATCGGGAAGAGCTGGTCGATCGCCCAGTGGTCCGGCATGCTCTGGAAGATCGAGAAGTTGACGTAATAGATGTCGCTCAAGACCTGCGGCAGGTCCTGCAGATCGTCCGGCAACTCGCCCTTCTGGCTCGCTGTCGCCAGAACCTTTCGGCCCACGGCCCAGAACAGCCGCTCCGTCGCCGCCCGCAGCGGGAGCGACAAATACCCGAGGTTGAACAGGCTCATCGCCTCGTCGCGCGCCTGCACCGCGTCGTGGTACACCTCGACCAGATTGACCCGCGGCTGGCCGAGTGCTTCATACGCGTCAATGAGTTCGAGCACCGGTTGCGGCCGCTCGCCTTCCTTCACCATCAGTTCCTTGACGCCCGGCAGGTTGGGATCGCTGGGAAAGTGCGTCTTGCCGAGCACGTCGATGATCAGCAGCGACGAATGCGCCACCATCGCTCGCCCCGACTCCGACAGAATCCGCGGGTGCGGAAAGCTGTTCGTGTCGCACACGCTCTTGACTCGGTACACGATGTCCGCCGCGTACTCCGCCACCCCGTAGTTCACGCTCGACGGGCTGTCGGACTGGCTCCCGTCGTAGTCGATGCCCATGCCGCCGCCCACGTCGATCGTGTCCAGCCCCGCGCCCAGCTTCTTGAGTTCGCAATAGATGTGCGCCAGCTCGTTCACCGCCGCCTTCACCTTGCGGATGTCGCCCACCTGGCTCCCGATGTGGAAGTGGATCATGGTGAGGCAGTCGGCCATGCCGTGCTGCTTGGCGTACTCCACCGCCTGGATCAGTTCGGTGACCGTCAGGCCGAACTTCGATCGCATGCCCCCCGACGACTCCCAGCGCCCGGTTCCCTGCGTGCTCGGTTTGGCCCGCAGACCGATCCGCGGGCGAACGTTGTACTTCGCCGCGTGCCGGATCAGCAGCTCGAGATCACTGAACCGCTCCACCACCGGGATGATGTGCCGACCGAGCTTGGTCGCCAGGATGACGGTCTCGATGAACTCCGAATCCTTGAACCCGTTGCACACGATCGGCATCGCCGGCAGGTTCTCCGTCAGCCCCAGCACCGCCAGAAGCTCCGGCTTGCTGCCGGCCTCCAGACCAAACCCCAGCTCCTTGCCAAGGTCACGCAGCTCCTCGCACAGCGGCCGCTGCTGGTTCACCTTGATCGGGTACACGCAGCAGTAGTTCCCCGTGTACTGGTGCTCGGCGATCGCCGCGTCAAACGCCAGCCGGATCTCCATCAGCCGGTGCCGCAACAGATCGCGGAATCGGATGATCACCGGCGTGGAGATCTCGCGCTCGCGCAGCCCCTCGACCACCTCGCAAAGGTCGATCTGCCGCTTGGGATCGCGCTCGGGCATCACGACCAGGTGCCCCGCCTGGTTGACGGTGAAGTACCCGCTCCCCCAGTTGTGAATTCCGAAGAGCTTGGCCGAATCCTCGACGCTCCACGGGTGTGTGGCGTGATTGTGGCCGTTGGCGCCGAGCGGCGCGGACGACGATATTCCGGGCGTGATGGTGGCCATGGTAAACAGATCGACTCGCGCGTTCTCGGGATTGAGCCCCGTCATCCGCCGGTCGAGAGAGGCCCCGAAGATCGCGGGGCGCACATGGGCCGACGCCGATCGTCGCCCGGACGTGGTGGCGAATGCTCGGTCGATCAACGCGCCCCCCGCGATGTCGCACGCCTTGCGTGACGCGCGGCCGGGCCATCCGTTGATCCCGCGGCGAACTCCGCCGCGTGCTGACCGATCCGTGCGAGACGCCTCCGGCTCCACCCCGGCGCGCGTCCCCGGTTGCCACCACCATCAAAACAATACCGACTCCGCGCCGACAAGCAAGCGCGAGCGAGCGCAAAGTCGCCGGGCGTTCGTCGGGTGGGTTTGCGCCGCGAGCGGAGTTTCGCCTGTTCGAAGCGCGATCGGCACACGCCGCCAACAATGAACGTGGCATGCTTCAAGCAACCACACACCCCGCGTCGGATCGCCAGATCGAGGCGAGGGTTGTGTTCTATGACGGAGAGTGCGGGCTCTGCAGCGGTTCCGTGCGCTGGTTTCTCGGACGGGATCGGCACGCCAGGCTGAAATTCGCTCCGCTCCAGGGCCAAACCTACGCCTCGCTGGCCGGGCGGGAGAAGCCCCGCGGGCTGGACACGATCGTCTACCAGGATGGGAGCGGGCTCCATGTGCGGAGCACGGCCGTCCTCCGTGCCATGCTGGCCCTCGGAGGAGTCTGGCGGATCGTTGGTCGGGCAGGACTGCTGGTGCCCCGCCCCCTGCGTGACGCGATCTACCGGTTCATCGCCCGTCACCGTCTGGCGTGGTTTGGAACTGCGGATGCCTGCTCGCTGCCAACTCCGGAGCAGGCCGCACGCTTCCTGCCCTGACCCACCATTTGGGCGGCCTCAGCGGTTAAACGGGAATTCATTGATCCAGTGGAACCCTCGATTGAGCAGCAGGAAAGAGTTGTCCGGTTGCCTAGAAAGGGTTACTTCGATGGTGCCGCGGTCCGTGGGACCGCGAAGCACCAGGCGTCCGTCGCTCGAAACCTCGTAGGTTAGAGAGAGGTCTGGTGCATCGGTGTTCATGGTCTTGAGCGTGACGGAACGTGCGGATTCGTTCACTGTCGCCATGTACCGCAGGCGCGAGTCGTCCATGCGGCGGATCGCCAGTCCTCCCCAGTTGTTGAAGGCCAGGCGGCGCCAGCGCTCCGCGTCCGAGGTCAAGGGCGGACGAACCTGTCCATCGACCTTGAATTCAACGACGTCGTAAACACCCTGCAGAGGTTTGGGAGGCTGGTGGACGAACTCGAGCCCGCCGATCGTCGCGCCAGCCACGTTGATCGCCACGGCCAAGAACATGATCGACTTGCCGACCCAACGGACGATCCGCCATCTGGCCAGAACCCCCACCGGCGCCGCCTCGAGACTGGGGACCGCTCGGTTCAGGATCAGAAAGCCGCAGAGCCTCCCGGCGTCGGGAAGGATGAGCAGGCAAGCCATCAGCAAGAGGTGGGTTGAATACAGCTTGACCGGCACGTCGTAGCAGAGATTGAGCATCACGACGTTGGTCAGGACCCCGGCCGCCAAAAGAGCGCCGAGCAGCGTCGTCCGACGGAACAAGAGGGGGATGGCCGCCAAGACTTCGGCGGCGCCCGCGAAGATCGTGTAGGCGGTCGAACTTCCCATGAATGTCCACAGGATGCCCATGGGGGAGGATTCGCCGTACGGCTGCATCAATCGATCCGCGGTCGGCGTCGGAAACTGCGTGGGAATCACCTTGGCCATGCCGTAACTCAGCAGCGTGAATGCCAGCACATACCTGAGGTAGATGCGGAGCAGGTCCCGCAGCGCATCGTGACGCTTGGCGCGCGAGGTAACCGTCCAGACAACTCCCGCGAGCAAGGAGACGATCGCGAGCGTAAAGACCTCGACGTAGTTGTAGGTGGTGTCACCGCTGCCGTTCGGCATCGTCGAGATCGCGGCGCCGAAAACGATTTGGCCCACCCACTTGATACCGGCCTGCCAACTCTCAGTGATCCTTATCGTGGCGGACTCGAAGCCCGGAATCATGTTGAGCGGGAACGGAAAGCTATAGAGCACGAGATAGACGAACGCAATCCTGAACGCGATGCGCTTGGCGATCGGCCACGGCGGCAGGGACGCGTCAGCGGAGGGAATGGGTGCGGTCGCGGCGAGATTCATGGCGCCACGATACCACGCGGTTCTCCGGCGCGTCAGTGGCCCCGGCCGAAGCACGCCCACGCCGTCCTCTCGTCGATCGCCTGCTCCGGCGCGATCGCGGCGGAGCAGGGCATGTCCGCCCGCTTGCGGGTCGTGGTCGCGAGAATCGAGTCTTCAGGGTTCGCCCGCACGATGGGCACGTCACTTCCAAACACCAACGAACGCCCGGGAACAAGCCCCGATGCGATCAGGTCTCGGATCGGAAGCACGCGATCAAGCCGGTGGGGGAGGTATCGCGCCAGCGCCTCCACGTCCGCGAGCAAATGACAAGGCTGAAGGCTTGCCGTCACTCCAAGCGCCGCAAACCGACCCACGTCGGCGGCATCAACCACCTCCGCGTGCTCGATGCGGACCTTCACCGACTCCCGCACCCTCGCGCCCGCCAGCTCTCTCTGCCAAGCCTCCACGCCATCCAGCACCACTCGCACCGCCGCATCGCCGATCGCGTGCGCCGCCAGCTCGCCCCCATCGCCCATCACCCCGTGGACCGCGTGCATGGCTTCCACGACGTCCCCCACGCCCATCAGCGCCTGCCCTCGCGGAAACCCCGGCGCGGCATCGCGATAGTCCGTCAGCATCGCCGCCGTGCGGCTGTTGAGCGTGCCGTCGACGAAGATCTTTCCGCCCCGCAGGCGCACCCGCGACGACTCCCACCCCGCCCGCGTGCCCGCGACCTCCGCCAGCGCCGCGACCGGCGCATACAGGCCCACGTCGCACGCCAGCGACCCTTCCCGCTCAAGCTCATTCAGGATCGCCCCCAGCCACGACTGCGAGAGCATGTCATCCACATGCGCATAGCCCATCGCCGAGAGGGCCCGAAGCGATGACGCAACGTGGCGGACGCGAGCCGCCCGGTCGGGCTCGGGCGCGGCGGCCCACCCCCGGCCCGCCGCCCCCTCACGCAAACCCCCCGTCTCTCCCCCCGCCGCATCCACGCACACCACGCCCCCGGGCTCGATGCAATCCCCTGCCTTGATCTTCGCCGCTCTCATCGCCGCCGAGTTCGCGCACGCCGAGTGATGATCGAACGACATGACGACGCACGGCTTGGCCCCCGTCGCGCCGTCAAGCTCGCGGATGCTCGGCCACCGGGCCTCGGGCCATGATTCGATCCGCAAACCATGCGCAAGCACCCAGGACCGGCTCCCATCCGACGCCGCCCGCGCGATCGCGTCCAGGCATTCCGCCAGCGAGCGGCACCCAGAAAGATCGAGCATCTCCATCGACCGCCCGTGCGCGGCGATGTGCGCGTGCGCCTCACGCAGCCGATCGGGCTTTCCACCCCGCCTCCCATCAGGCGCTCCACCATGCATCGCCGCACTCCTTACGGCCTGTCCCCGGCCCGCGCCAAAATGTCCGCCACCAACGACAACGCCTGCTCCGCATTCTGCGGCTCGATGTCGAACGGAATCCTGACAATGCCGAAGCGCGCCCGGATCGAAAGACCGTCCGGATCGACCCCCACGCAGATCGGCGCCTGAGGCTTCACATGAAGCGCCCGATCGCAGGCCTCCGCCAGACGCGCGCGATCCGCGTTCACCGCCCGGCAGATCGCCCCGATCACCTTCACCAGCGGATTGGGAACGCAGCAGTCCTCGCCGCTCGCCAGCGTGAGGCCCGCCTTGATCGACTCAACTTCAAGAAGACACAGCGTGCCCTCCGCCGGCTTGGCGTGATGAGCCTCGTAGTACGCCCCGCCAAACTCGTCCGGCCTCACCGCGCGCGCCCGGCACAACAGCTGGAGTGAATCCGCGTTCTCGTCCGGCGTCATGAGCACCAGGTCCGCCGCCTCGTGCGCGCCGTTCTCATCCAGCAGCCAGTTCGCCACCGGCGCCACCGGACCACCGCTCGCCGGATCAAGCACGAAATACACGCTCTCGGCGTGGTCGTCGCCCAGCAGCACGCCCTCAAACAAGGAACGCAGACGCCGGGTGATCTCGCGGGGGCTCTCCTCAGACATGCCCGATTGTTGACGGAAGAAGCCCCGGGGACCAGAACCGGTTGAGCCGCCAATGCCGGCCGAGCGGGATGGCGAATCGCAAAAACGACCGTGGGGCCGGTGAACCAGCCCCACGATCGCAGTTGACTTTTCGTTTGTGTGAGGCGGCCGGGCAGAGTGGCCCGGCGCCGGGCGTCGCTTCCGACGCCGCAAGAGCGCTTTACTTCTTGCTGCGCTTCTTGCTCTTCTTGGCGGTCTTGCCCTTCTTCTTGCCTTTCTTCTTCGCCATGTCAGACTCCTGAAAGAGTTGTCATCGAGAGACCTGTTCCTTGACCACCTCGGTCATGGGTCTCTCCGATGGAAAGCATATCGGAAAATTCAAGCTTGTGTCTTCAACAAAGAAGAAATCGTGAAGAGGATTCGTCCGAGGCACGCTCCCCGCGCGTTCCATAGACTGAGCGACCTTGATCGGAGTCAGCGCATGTCCAAGCTCGTCACACGCACCCTCGCCTGCGGCATGCCGCTCATCGTCGAAGTGATCGACGACGTGCGCTCCGCCGCGATCACATGGCTCGTCCCCGGCGGATGCGCCTACGACCCCGCGCCGCTCCAGGGCCGCGCCGCGCTCTGGTCCGAACTCCTGCTCAGGGGCTCCGGAGCCCTAAATTCAAGGCAATTTGCGGATTCCATGGATCGACTCGGCGTCTCGCGCGGCGTCGCCGTCGGTGCCTACTTCATGCAGATCGGCGCGACGCTGCTCGGCGAGCGGGTGAGCGCCGCGCTCCCGCTCATCGTCGACATCGTGCGTCGTCCGCATCTCTCCGCCGACGCCGTCGAGCCCGCGCGCGACCTGGCGTTGCAGGCGCTCGAATCGCTCCAGGACGACCCGCAGGAGCGGGCCGTACTTTCGGCGCGAGATCGACATTTTTTTTCTCCACTGAACCGTTCCGGGCTCGGAACCGAGGATGGATTGGCCGCTCTGACCCACGATGCGCTGGTCTCCGGGTGGTCTGAGGTGGCGCGTCCGGGGCGTTCGATCTTCGCCGCGGCGGGCGCGGTGGACCCCGATGCGCTCGCCCGGCAGCTCGATGAACTCCTCTCGGGATGGGAGGGCACAACTTCCGAGCCCGCCGTGTCTTCCGTCGCACCGCGCGGGTACGCCCACGAGACCGACGAGACCAACCAGGTCCAGATCGTCCTCGTCCATGACGCCCCCAAGGAGACCGACGATCGCTCGTGGCTCGAGAAGATCGTGGTCTCGGTGCTCTCCGGGGGCATGTCAGGGCGACTATTCACCGAAGTGCGCGAGAAACGTGGTCTGTGCTACTCCGTATCCGCCGGGTATCGCGGCGATCGCGACTTCGGCGGGGTGACGGCATACGTCGGCACCACGCCCGAGCGGGCCCAGGAGTCGCTCGACGTCTTGGCAGCGGAATTGCTGCGCATCAACGCCGCATCAACCAGCGGCGGCGGCGTAACCACCGAAGAGTTCCAGCGGGCGGTCATCGGCATGAAGAGCCGCCTCATCTTCAGCGGCGAATCGACCGGGGCGCGTGCCGCCGCGATCGCGTCGGATTTCTTCCGCTTTGGATACGCCCGATCGCTCGGCGACCTTGCGGCGAAGATCGACGCGGTCACGCTGTCGCAGGTCAACGAGTACCTGGAAGGCCGAAAGCTGGGACGCGTGACCATTCAAACCCTCGGCCCCTCCGTCCTCGTCCCGCCGATGTGAGCGGCGCCGGATTCGCCAGGCCCGATTGTGCTTTGATCCATTCGCGCCGTCGGGTACGCTGCAAGGACGCCACGCAGAGCGATCAGTGAAAGGCGGACCATGCGCTGTCGTCCTCCAAATACGCGTCCACACAGGCCCGAGGCTCAGCCTCGCCCGCATGCGCTCGCGGTCCCGCACGCGCTGGCGCTCATGTTGCTTGGTTCGTTCGCGCCCGGCGCCCCCGCCCAGATCTCCACCGGAATCCCCACGCCTCTGTCGAGCCTCTCTGCCTCCTCGCTCGGGCAGGGCGGCGTCACCGTCGCACGCTCGGCGTCAGGAGTCTCCCTGGCCGTCTGGTCCGACGATCGCACCGGAGATCACGACGTCTACGGCGCACTCATCTCCGCCACCGGCGTGGTCATGTCGCCCATCGGCGGCTTCCGCATCGCTGGCGGCCCCGCCGAGCAGGGCGATCCACGCGTCGCCGCCTGCGGAGACGTCTTCCTGGTCGTCTGGGGCAACGGCGTAAATGACGGAACGATTACGGACCTCTTCGCCACTCGCGTCAACCGCCTCGGCTTCGTCCTCGACCAATCCCCAATCGTGATCGCAAATGGCCCGGGTGTTGAGCACAACTCGCGTCAGCCCGCATCGGATGGGAACGACATTGTGCTCGTTCCGTTCCGCGACGCCACGCCATCGGTCTACGCTGGTATCTCGGCGATGCGCATCAGCATGGCGACCGGGACACCCATGGACCCGCCCGGCGGAATTGTGATCGCGCCGGCCGATCCGGCCGAAGGAATCAAGAAGAACCCCTCCGCGACCCACGGCGCGGGGAAATTCCTCGTGACCTGGGATGATTCGCGCGACGGCTGCGTCTATCCGAATGAGTCGGGGTGCATCGACATTTACGGCGCGATGGTCGATCCCATCACGGGCGTCGTCGTGACGCCGCCGTTCTCCGCCAGCCGCGCGTTCTCCTGCCAGGAAGGGTCCCGCGCCGGCTTTGACGGCTTCAACTTCTGGGTTGCTCAGCAGGCCGCGCGACTCACACCCTCCTCCCCCGCCGACATCATGGCCCTGCGCGTCAGTTCCGCCGGCCAACCGCTCGATCCCGTTGATCCCACTGGAATGGTCGGCGGGCTTTCCGTCGCGCTCGATCCGAACGGGTATCCCGGCACGATCCAGAGCGGCGCTGTGGTCCTTGCCGGTCCCCGGCAACACGTCATCAGCTACGCCGATCAGGCCTCGACGGCATCCACCGGCGCGCTCCGCGTTCGTCGACTCGACGCCGATGGCTCGATCGAATACACCGACTCTCGCGCGGCATTCGGGAGCCAGATTGTGCTCGTGCCACCATCGTCCGGCGTGACCACGCGCGCGGAGTTCGTGCATCTGGTCGATGAGACCTACCTGGCGGTCTATCCGGCGGGCAACCGGGCCTTCGCACGAACGTTCACATTTCTGACCCCGCTGAAACGCCCTGAATTCGCCGGCATCGAGTGGTGCCGAGGAGTCGCCATCGATGCCGCGGGTAACAACTACGTCACCGAGCCCTGGAAGAACCGGATTCACATCTACGACAGGAACGGCGTCCTGGTCCGAAAGTTCGGATCGTTCGGTGTGGGGACCGGGCAGTTCCAAAGACCGTACGGCGTCGCGATCAACGCGGCCGGAGAGCTCTTCGTGCTCGATACGGGCAACAATCGCGTCCAGGTCTTCAACTCGAGCGGCACGTTCAAGCTCGCGTTCGGGCGATCCGGAATCGGCCGTGGGCAGTTCAATTTCCCCCTGGGCTTCTGTATCGATTCGAGTTCCAACGTCTACGTCGCGGACACCAACAACGATCGCGTTCAGGTCTTTTCGCCCCAGGGCCAGCTCAAGTTCATCATCGGGTCCAGCGGCGTAGGCCGAGGGCAGTTCAAGGCCCCCCGCGCCGTCGCCATCGATCGCCAGGGGAGGATCTTCGTCGCCGATCGCGACAACAATCGCGTGCAGGTCTTCACGTCTGCCGGAGTGTTCTCGAGTGTCCTGAACCTAGGTCTGCAGCTCTCCGCCCCACGCGGGATCGCATTTGATTCTACCGATCGAATCTACATCGTGGACTCCGGCAACAACCGTATCGTCGTCGCCGATCCGCTCGCCAAGGGAGGGCAGACCCGATACGTCTTCGGCGCCCGGGGGAACTCCATTGGCCGGTTCTCCTTTGCGGCCGCGATCGCCATCGACGCCAATGACTCGATTTCTATCTGCGATGGCGACAACAACCGGCTCCAGCGATTCGGACCCATCCCCTGACCCGACCGCCTCGGCCCGAAAGCCAGAACCCCCGATTGGGCAAGGCGCCCACCTTACCGCTGGTCGCCAGTTCGATACGGCGACGAAAGCCTCAGCGCCACCGGCGCGTCGCGATCGCACACGAGCTTGCCATCGACCACGCGGAGTTCGGCCGCCTGGATCGAGCTGCGTCGCGCCGGATACGGCAGCACGCCGTCGCGCATGGGGAAGTCCTGGCCGTAGGGGTGCGTGAAGTAGACGATCAGGGCGCGATCGCCCTCAACCACCACGTCCGCGTGCTTGCCGATCGTGCCGTCGTCCAATCGTGAGCCCGGCTTCTCAAGAATCTTCCCCTGATACGTCCATTCCGCCAGGTCGTGCGAGCGATACACGTCAAGCCCGCTGTTGGGGTCCTTGATCAGCCAGCGAAATCCTCCCAGCTCGAAGACCTTGGGCCCTTCGCCATAGAGCTTGGAGACCGATGGGTCGTCGGCGGGCTTCCAATGGACGAGGTCATCGCTGTCGACCGCGAGGGTGTCGGAGTTGTGCCCCTCGTCCTTGTACCACTGCCGCCAGCCGCCGCCCGGCTTGGGGAAGAGGCTGGGATCGATGCAGCGATCGGAGGTGAGCGGCAAGCGCCCGACGCGTGTCCACGCCGCGAGATCGCGCGAGGTGAAGTGATCGATGAACCGCTGCCCGCCCCAATCGGTGTGAACGCCCGGAACGACCGTGACGAAGCAGTGGAACACGCCGTCGTTGGTCCTCACCACGTCGGGCGCCCACAGCGAGTGCGGCTCGTCGCCCGATGGAAGGGCCAGCGGCCCGAGGTAGGTCCACGTCGCCCCTCCGTCGGCAGATTCCGCGACACCGATCTTGGTCTGATGGCACCACTCAACGTCGGGCAGATCGAGCTTGGCGCGGCGCTGGGTGTAGAGCATCCACCACGTGCCGCGGGCGGGGTTGAAGACGAGCACGGGGTCGGCGGCGCCGTCGTAGGGCGGGTCGCGAAAGAGCGGCGCGGGAACGTCGTTGCTCGCGCCGCTCACCATGGGCTGATCCAGGTCGACGCCCATGTCGTGGAATCGCGCCGCGGCGTGGAGGAAATGGGTCGTGATCCAGAAGACGGTCCAGCCCTCGCTATACCCGCCGCGCATCTTCTCGACGTCGGACATGTCGCCGTGCTGGGCGAAGTTGGTCTGTTGGACCTGCTCGCCCTGGCTCCCGGTATCGTCGATGAGCTGCCCGCACGAGCGGAACATGAGCCGCGCGAGTTGGCACAGTTCCGGGCGGCCGAGCAGGCGGCCCATGCGGTAGACCTCGGGCGTGTAGTAGACGCCGAAGACGTCGAGGTGCTGGTTCTGGGCCGAGACGACCGTCCAGCCGCGCGACTTGAAGCCGTGATCGCGCAGCCGCCCGGGCGGGAGATCGATGTCCCACAGGCAGGTCCAGCTGAGCGTCGCATCCATCGCGTGCTCGGCCCGACGCAGCCATGTGGTGTCGCCCGTGTGGTCAAAGCACGCGAGGAACGCCTGGAACGCGGCCCACGCGCCCTCCTTGTCCTCGCAGCGGGCGTCGAGCGTGCCGCCCCAGTAGGGTTCCGACGCGCCGATGTGGCGGGTCGCGGCGGTGGTGGCGATCTTCATCGCGCCGCGCTCGCACAGGGGTGAGTTCAGCAGGCGCGAGGCACGCAAGAGAGGCGAGACAAAGAACGCCTCGTTGGTCGAGACGGGGTTCCAGTCCTCGCGTAGAACTCGGTTGGCGTGCAACTCGCATGCGCGGCGAAGGAACGCGGTCCAGCGCGAGGTGTCGAGGCCGCGCCGGTTGGCGGCCTCGATCGCGAGGCTGATGGATTCGAGCGCCTGGCCCTGCGAGACGAAATCCTGCTCCGTCCATTGCCCGTTCTCGGCGGTGTAGCGCTGCAGGAAGCCGTTCTCGTTGAAGGGTGCGGTGACCAGGAGATCAAGGGCGCGGGAGGCGTCGCGCCGCCAGTTCGGCCATGAAGCCTGGTCGCCCGCGGCGAGGAGGTAGTACGGCACGGTTTCGGCCTGGCCGCACCAGCCCATGACATAGTGCGTGCCCTGCACATAGTCGGGGTACATCTCAAAGCCGCTGTCGATGTCGCGCTCGCGCCAGCGCGAGCGTGCGAACGCGAGCTTTTGCTCGATGATCCGCGCGGCGGGGGGGAGGCCGTCGGTGGAGAAGGGCTGGGCGCGTTCGATGCACATGCGAAGGGGCGTTCGGAAGCCGCTCCCGACTTCGGCGACGGGGTAGACCTGGAGGGTGAAGTCCTTTTCGACGACCGCGCCCGGGCGGAGGTTCATCCACGTGTTGTCATACGCCATGAACTCGCCCTGGCGAGCCTTTACGACGGCGTTCACGCCGTTGGACGCGCAGGGGCCGGAGTAGGCCGCCAGCTCGTACCCGGTTTCCAGGGGCGAGACGCCCAGCGACCACCACTGGTCGCGTTTGGCGGCGCTGGGGACCAGCGAGGGCGTGGTGTGCAACGCCGCACCCGCCCCCTTCCACTCGACGCTGGCGAAGGGCATCGAGAAGCGATGCTCTTCGTGATAGGAGCGCTCGCCGGGTGTTCCCGTGTTGACAACGACGGCGGCCCTGGCGCGGCTGGCGGGATCGGCGAGAGTCACGCCGCTGGTCTTGGCGCCGGACGGATTGCCATAGAACGAGATTCCGGGGAGGGACGGGCGAGCGCCGCGGGCGCTGGGAGCGGCCGGCGCGATGGATGAAGCGAACGCTGAGCGTGCAGCGCGGCAGGGGTTCTTTGCTCTTCCACTCGAAACGTCGGCGCCCGACGAGCAGATCGCCCTCGACGCGATAGGCGTCGCGCAGTTCGAGGCGGCCGTTGGCCAGATCAAGGTGCCCGGTGAGGATGGTCCAGCCGTTTTCCTGTCGGACGTTGTCGGGCGCGGCGTGATGCCAGGCGCTGGGCCAGCCGTCGGACCAGTCGGTGGCGACGGACCAGAGGCCTTCGGGGGGCGATTCGAGGATCGACTGGGCGTGGAGCTGCACGCGCACACGGGGGGGCTGATCGCGCGAGACATCGAGCGCGGGCTGTGCGATGAGCGCGGAGGCGACGACCGGGATGGCGGAGATCAGCATGGGTTTACGCTACCTCGGGTTGATGGTGCGGGCAACGGGCGTGGATTTGGGCAAACGAGGAGAAGACAGAACTCAGAGGAATCAGAGGAGTGCAGAGGAACGCGGAGAGGGGAGAACGGGGAGTCGGGAATAGGGAAGCGAAGATCTTGAACGCGGAGAGCGAAGAGGAGAGGGGCACTCGAAGGGCTCAAGGTGGACCAAGAGCGGGAAACGCAGCGGAACGCGGAGTGGATGGGGCGGGTGTCGCATGGAGTCCTCCTACCCAGGGGGCGGACGGACACATTGGTGCGCACGGAAGTGGTTGTAAGCAGGCACTAGGCACTTGGCACTGGGCATTAGGGAATGCGGGAAACCAAGGCCGTGGAGGTGGTTGCGCGAGGGGATGGCTCGCGCGAAGATTTTTTTGAGAAATCCGGGAAGAGGCGAAAAAGACGGACACATTGGTGCGCACCAAGGCGGTGATAAGCGGGTACTAA
>OEIV010000405.1_pt1 | contig 23816 bp, 20 predicted proteins | sample 1539231 | NCBI WGS metagenome assembly OEIV01 (sample SAMN03794762, study PRJEB22550) | activated sludge metagenome | feature: wastewater treatment plant; material: activated sludge; isolation source: Wastewater treatment plant of a petroleum refinery complex | place: Argentina: Buenos Aires ... | reverse complement strand
TAGAGCGTGTCATTGCCGTCGCCGCCCGCGAGCGTGTCATTGCCGACCAGGCCGTAGAGCAGGTCATCGCCGCCCAAACCAGAAAGTGTGTTGGCGCCATTGTTGCCGGTAATGGTGTCTGCCCCACTGCCGCCCATCGTGTTTTCGATGTTACAGTTGTAAGCGATGGCGATGTTGTAGGTCATCGCCGCGCAGCTGCTGTAGCTTCCTGGGGCCAGCGAAATCACGCAACTGGTGGAAAAGCCGGAAAAATCGATGGTGTCGGTGCCGCCGGCATCCCAGATGGTGAAGATGGGATAGGCGTTCTGGGAGAAATTGTAGAATGCCGCACCCGCCGTGCTGTTGAAGCCATAGACCGTGTCGCCGGTGCGCGTGGTGAGGTCAGCACCATAGAGCGCCTGGATGGCCGCCACGTCATCCAACATGGGCGTGGTGGGATAATGCCAATAGTCATCGACGCCATACCAGTCGGCACCGAGATTGTCGGCGTCGAAATAGGACATGATGGAATATTGCACGGTGTCGTGGGTGTAGAGGGCATCAACGGCATAGGACGGATCGCCGCCGTTGTAGTTTCCGGGATGAGCCAGCCCGAGGGCGTGCCCCATCTCGTGCATATAGGTGAGATAGCCCCAGTCGCCCTGCACCGGAGTCATCAGGTTGTTGATGTCTCCGGGCGTGTTGTAGGCGGAGTTAAGCCAGATGGCCTGGGTGATCAAGCCATTCTGGGGATAGACGTCCTGCCAGGTGTAGGCATAGCTGCCGCCCATGGTGCTGGTATTCTCGAAGGAAATATTGGGCACCGTGTCGTTGTGCACCAGGGTCGAGGCAATGAGGTCATCCCAGGCGCGGGCCGCGGCTTCCGCCACCACCTTCTGTGCCGCTGACAGGGCGGAAAAGCCCGCTGCCTCATAGCCGATGGAAAAGCTGGGGGCCGTCGCAAGATAGCCATAGCTGATGGTTGGCGTCGTCCATGCGAAATTGTTCCGCAGCAGGTTGTCGATGATCTGCTCTTGGGTCCAGACTTCCATGTTGAATTCCAATCGATCCCTGCTCTGTCGGTAATGGCGTGGCAAAACATATCATGCCCCCGCACTGTGGTGACAAGAGGACAATGATACTGACAAGTGTGGGTAATAATCCCCTAAAGCGGTTTTGGCTTTGATGGCTCAAAGCCACCGCTCTGACTTATTGATGGCGAGCACCTTGTCTGACTTTTGCTGAGTCGATCAAAAGTCAGGTTGCTCTGAGGGGGGTGGCGCGCCCTACGGGAGTCGAACCCGTCTTTACAACGTGAAAGGCTGTCGTCCTAACCGATAGACGAAGGGCGCCTGCGCACTCAATCCGCGCACCCCTGTGCCAGGGCATATGGGGTGACGGAAATCCCGGCGCGACGCCGGGACCGGGGCCTCTATAGAGGGGTTCGTGCGCCCTTTCAAGCATCAGAATGGGCTTTCACCCCACCCGGGCCACATCCTCAATATGAAGGCTGGCCGCGCGCTTGCCGTTCCAGTCGTTGAGGGTGAGGCGTCCGGCCACATGGAGCGGGAACTGGCGCTCGGTCAGCAGCACCTCGCCCAGTTCCGTTGCCATGGCGCGGAAGGCAATGGCCTTGAGCCTCGTGCCGTCAGAGGAGGCCAGGGTGCAGCGGATATGGTCGGAACCCGCCGGGTCGGCATAGACCACGCGGTGGGCCGGAAAGACAAAGGTGGGAGCCGGATGGCCCGCGCCATAGGGGCCGGCCTGATCCAGCAGTTCCAGCAACTCCAGCGTGGCCCCCGAGGCGGTGAGCGCGCCGTCGATGGCCAGCGATCGGGCGGCAGCGGCGGAAAGCTCCGCCCCCAGTTCCTGTTCGAGGAAGGCGCGCAGATCGGCCAGCCGTTCGGTTTCCACCGTGAGGCCCGCCGCCATGGCGTGGCCGCCGCCCTTGACGATGAGGCCCTGCTCCAGCGCGGCGCGCACGGCCCGGCCGAGATCGACTCCCGCCACCGAGCGGCCGGAACCGGTGGACTTGCCCGTATCGGGATCCACGGCGAGGACGAAGCTCGGCACCTGAAACCGTTCCTTGAGTCGCGCGGCGGCCAGACCGACCACGCCGGGATGCCAGCCCTTCGCCGCCACCACCAGAGAGGAGAGATTGGCGCGCGTGCCCAGATTGGCCTCGGCCTGATGGACCGCCTGATCCACCACCCGAAGTTCCACTTCCTGACGTTCGCGGTTCAGGGCCTCAAGGTTCTGGGCCAGGTGTGCGGCCCGGCCCTTGTCATGGGTCACCAGCAGTTCCAGCGCCTCACCGGCGTGGCCGATGCGACCTGCCGCGTTGAGGCGCGGACCGAGCATGAAGCCCAGGCCATGGACATCGGGCGCACGGCGCAGGCGCGCCATGTCCGCCAGCGTGGCCAGCCCCACATTCCGGCGGTTGGCCATGACCTTCAGGCCTTGCGTGACATAGGCGCGGTTCAGACCCTTCAGCGGCACCACATCGCAGACCGTGGCCAGGGCCACCAGGTCGAGCCAATGCAGCAGGTTGGGTTCCGGGCGGGCCGCGCTGAAATGTCCGAGGTGGCGAAGCGCGCGCAGGGTGGCGGCGAGCAGGATGAAGGTGACGCCGGCGGCGCAGAGATGGCCCTGCCCCGAGACGTCATCCTGGCGGTTGGGGTTGATGACGGCCTCGGCCTGCGGCAGGTCGGCTGATGCCTGATGGTGATCGACGATGATGGTGGCCAGGCCAAGGTGCGCGGCGTGGGCCAGGGGATCATGGGAGAGGACGCCGCAATCCAGCGTCAGCAGCAGGGCCACGCCCTGCCCCTTCAGAGCCTCCACCGCCTGCTGGCTGGGGCCATAGCCCTCCGTCAGGCGGTCGGGAATATGGACCGCCGCATCCGACCCCACGGCGCGCAGAAAGCGCAGCATGAGGGCGGCGGAGGATACGCCGTCCACGTCATAGTCGCTGATGATGCCGATGGCTTCGCCGTCGCGGATGGCGCGCGCCAAGCGTGCCGCGCCCTTTTCCATGTCGCGGAAACTCCCGGGCGCGGGCATGAGGGTGCGCAGGGTCGGCGTCAGGAAGGCTTCGGCCTCGGCCACGCTCACGCCCCGGCCCGCCAGCACCCGGCCGAGGATTTCCGGCAGGTCGTGGGCCTGGGCGATGGCCTGGGCGGCCCGGGCATTGTCCAGCCGCGCCTGCCAGCGGCGGCCCGTGAGCGAGCGTTCAATGCCGAGAAAGGCGGGCTGGCCTGCCGTCATGTCCGCTCGATGCGGATGACGCGCGGCGGCAGGGCCACCAGATTCTGCTGGCGGATATGGGCCAGCGCCTGGCGCACCGTGGCGTCGAGCGCATCATGGGTGATGAGAATGAAGGGGGCCGTCTCGCGCACGCCGGAGCCGCGCGTCAGGCCGCGCTGCACGATGCTCTCGATGGAGATCTGCATGTCGGCGAAGACCTTGGCCACGGCGGCGACCGAGCCGGGCCGGTCGAGCAGTTCAAGCGCCACGTAGAAGCCGCCGGTGTGGGGCTGGTTGCCGACGTTGTGATAGCGGCGCAACTGGTCCGCCGGAATGCCGAAGGCGGGGGTGCGCTGGCCGCGCGCCAGATCGGCGATGTCGCCGACCACGGCGGAGGCAGTGGGATGAGCGCCCGCCCCGCGCCCCTCCATCATCAGATCGCCGACGAAATCGCCCTTGACCACCACGGCGTTGAACACGCCATCGGTTTCCGAGACGGCGCTGTCCTTGGGCAGCAGCGTGGGGTGAACCCGCTGTTCGATGCCGTTGCCATGATCGACGGCGACCCCGAGCAGCTTGATCTTGAAGCCGAGATCACCGGCGTTGCGGATGTCGTCGATGGTGACGGCCTCGATGCCCTCGATGGTGATGGCGTCGAGATTGACCTCGGTGCCGAAGGCGAGCGAGGTGAGCACGGCAAGCTTGTGGGCGGTGTCGAAGCCGCCGATGTCGAAGGTGGGATCAGCCTCGGCGTAGCCCAGTTCCTGGGCCTCGCGCAGCACATCGGCGAAGGCCCGGCCCTCATCCCCCATCTTGGTGAGGATATAGTTGCAGGTGCCGTTCATGATGCCGAAGAGTTTCTTCACCCGGTTTCCGGCCAGCCCCTCGCGCAGCACCTTGATGATGGGGATGCCACCCGCCACCGCCGCCTCGAAGCTGAGTTGCACGTCTCTGGCCTCAGCCGCGCGGGCCAGGGCCGCGCCATGGCGGGCGAGCAGCGCCTTGTTGGCGGTGACCACATGTTTGCCGGTGGCGATGGCGGTTTCCACCGCCTCCTTGGCCGGGCCGGAGTCGCCGCCGATCAACTCCACGAAGACATCGACATCGGGGCTGGCGGCCAGCTTCACCGGATCGTCAAACCAGGCGAAGGGGCTGAGGTCATGGCCCCGGTTCTTGCTTCTGGAGCGGGCCGAAATGGCGGTGAGCGCCACCGGGCGGCCCGCGCGCTGGCCCAGAAGCCCACCATTGCTTTTCAACAGATCGAGAACGCCGACGCCGACATTCCCCAGCCCGGCCAGCCCCAGGCGCAGTGCATTCGTCATGATCAATCCATATCCGACCCGGGCCGGACTATGGCGGCGGCAGGCCGATTTGGCAAGGAAGGCGCCGCTCCGCCCTGACCTTGTTCCTTTGATCTGTTGCGCGCCGGAGAATCCGCATTAGAGTGCGACAAAAAGTCCCCTTGGAGGAGCCATGACCGACAAGACTCCTGCTGATCCCGGCGCCTACCGGCTGGCCGATCCCGCACGCCTGGCACAGAACATGGCGCAGGTCTTCGAGCAGGCCTCGAAGATCGCCCGCACCCTGGCGGAGCGGCCCGACCTGCAACGCAAGGAGCAGGAAAGCCAGGTGACGCCGGTGGAACAGGTGATGGCCACCCTGTCGCAGGTGATGCAATCCTACATGGCCGATCCGCAGCGCCTGATGGACGCCCAGATGAAGCTGTGGGCCAGCTATGGCAGCCTGTGGCAGAACGCCTGGGCGCGCTTCCTCGGCCAGCCTGCGGAAACCGTGGCCAGTCCGCCGCGCGCCGACCGGCGCTTTGCCGACAAGGACTGGCAGGAAAACACCATCTTCGATTTCCTCAAGCAGTTCTATCTCGTCTCGGCCAGTTGGGCGGTCGAGATGGTGAACGAGGCGCAGGGCCTGGATGACCACACCCGCCACAAGGCGCGCTTCTATGTCGAGAACATCGTCAACGCGCTGTCGCCGTCCAATTTCATCGTGTCGAACCCGGAGGTGCTGCGCCTGACGCTCGCCACCAATGGCGAGAACCTGATCGAGGGCATGAAGCATCTGGAGCGCGACTTCCAGAATCCGGAAGGGCGCCTGCGCATCCGCCAGACCGACCTCTCGGCCTTCGAGATCGGGCGCAACATCGCCATGACGCCGGGCAAGGTGGTGTTCCGCAACGAACTCTTTGAACTCATCCACTATGCGCCGACGACGGCGGAGCAGTTCGCCATTCCGCTGCTGATCATGCCGCCATGGATCAACAAGTTCTACATTCTCGACCTGAACGAGAAGAAGTCCTTCGTGCGCTGGGCGACGGCGCAGGGCTTGTCAGTCTTTATCATGAGCTGGGTGAACGCGGGCGAAGCCGAGGCCGGCAAGAATTTCACCGACTACATGAAGGAAGGTTTCCTGACGGCGGTGAGCAAGGTGTGCGAGGCCACCGGCTCCGACACGGTCAACACCATCGGCTACTGCATCGGCGGCACCATGCTGACGGCGGCGCTGGGCTATATGGCGGCCAAGGGCGACAATCGCGTCAACTCCGCCACGCTGTTCACCACCCAGGTGGATTTTGAACTGGCGGGCGATCTCAAGGTCTATGTGGACGACGAGCAGGTGCGCTGGATCGAGGAGCGCATGGAGGGCAAGGGTTATCTGCCCGGCACGCGCATGGCGGACGCCTTCAACCTGTTGCGCTCCAACGACCTGATCTGGTCCTTCGTGGTCAACAACTACATGCTGGGGCGCGAGCCCATGGCCTTCGACCTCTTGTACTGGAACAGCGATTCCACCCGCATGCCGGCGGGGGTGCATTCCTTCTATCTGCGCGAGACCTACATGAAGAACTCGCTGGCCCAGGGCCAGCTGATGCTGGACGGGGTGCAGATCGACCTGAAGAAGGTGACGGTGCCGGTCTATAATCTGGCGACGCGGGAAGACCATATCGCGCCCGCGCCCTCGGTGTTCCGGGTCGGGCGCTTCCTCGGCGGGGAAACGCGGCTCGTCGTCTCCGGCTCCGGCCATATCGCGGGCGTCATCAATCCGCCGGAGATGAAGAAATACCAGTATTGGACCAACGACGAAGCCGCGGAGACGCTAGAGGACTGGATGAAGGGCGCCAGGGAAAACCCGGGATCCTGGTGGCCGGACTGGTTCGCCTGGATCAGCCAGCGGTCGGGCGGGAAAGTGCCGGCGCGGGTGCCGGGCGAGGGCGGGCTTGCCGCCATCGGCGATGCGCCGGGCGATTATGTGAAGGCGCGCAGTGAATGACGGCCACTTGGCGGTTCATCCCGCCCGGCGCGCCGTGATATGATGGCTCATGATCCGTCTGGTGCTTGCACTTTTGCTATCCGCCCTGCCTGCCGCAGCCTTCGCGGCGGACGATGCGGCGCACGGCAGGCAATTGGCCGAGGCCAATTGCACCCAGTGTCATGCCATCGGCGGCACCGGCGGAAGCCCCCCGCCGCCCGCACCGCCGTTCCGCGACATCGCCGGTTTCTATGACAGGATGGACCTGATCGATGGATTCATGGAGGGCCTCTCCACCCACGATCCGCGCATGCCGGACTGGCAGATGACCATGGAGCAGGCGGAAGATCTGGCTGCCTATATCATGACGTTGATGACGCCGGGCCAGGCCGATCTCGCAAATTCACCCGCCGCCACGGGGCGCGCCATTCTCGCCGCCCGATGCGCCGCCTGCCACGCCATCCATCCCGCCGGGGACAGCGTGCTCAAGACCGCCCCGCCCTTCCGCGAGGTGGTGACGCGCTATCCGCCGGAAGCATTGCAGGAGGCCCTGGCCGAGGGCATCGCCACAGGCCACGAGACCATGCCGCAGTTTGAATTCGAGCCGGACGACATCACCGCCATCATCGCCTATCTCGACACCCTGAAGCGGCAGTGACACTGTGGTCCCTCGCAAAAGAAAAGGCCGGGACGAACCCGGCCTTTTGATCTTGTGTCTCGCCGCAGCGCCTAGCGCTTGGAGAACTGGAACGACCGGCGGGCCTTCGGCTTGCCGTATTTCTTGCGTTCCACGGCGCGGGCGTCGCGGGTCAGGAAGCCCGCCTTCTTCAGCACCGCGCGCAGCTCCGGCTCGAAGTAGGTGAGGGCGCGGGAAATGCCGTGACGCACGGCACCGGCCTGGCCGGAGAGGCCGCCGCCGGTAACGGTGCAGTCAATGTCGACCTGCGTGGCGCGGCCAGCGGTGACCAGCGGCTGCTGCACGACCATGCGCAGCACGGGGCGGGCGAAGTAGGTCTCGATCGCCTTGCCGTTGACGGTGATCTTGCCGGAGCCGCGCTTCACCCAGACGCGCGAGATGGCGTCCTTGCGGCGGCCGGTGGCATAGGCGCGGCCCTTGGCGTCAAGCTTGGGCTTGGCCGGGGCGGCGGCAGCAGCGGGAGCCATCCCCATGGCCGCACCGAGGTTGGAAAGAGTGGTGGTCTCAGCCATGGCGTCAGCCTCTCACAGCGTTCTTGGGGTTCAGCGACTTGACGTCGAGCTTCACCGGGTTCTGGGCCTCATGCGGGTGCGAGGGACCGGCATAGATGCGCAGGTTGGTCATCTGCTGGCGCTTCAGCGAGGCGCCGGGCAGCATGCGCTTCACCGCCGCTTCGAGCACACGCTCCGGGTGCTTGCCGTCGAGGATCTGGTGCGCCTTGCGCTCCTTGATGCCGCCGGGGAATCCGGTGTGCCAGTAATAGGGCTTGTCCTTGCGCTTGTTGCCGGTGAAGGCAATCTTCTCGCAATTGATGACGATGACGTTGTCGCCGCAATCCATGTGCGGGGTGAAGGTGGGCTTGTGCTTGCCGCGCAGCCGGTTGGCGATGATGGTGGCAAGACGGCCAACCACCAGACCTTCGGCGTCGATCAGCACCCAATCCTTCACGATGTCCTTGGCTTTCGCCGAATAGGTCTTCATGGGATGATCCTGGGTCGTTTGCTGGGTCAATCAAAAGGCACCGCCCGAAAGCAGTGCCATCACGGCGCGTCGAATGGGTTTTTGCCCCTGCCCTGTAAAAAAAATCCGGAAAAAATGGCCGTAAATTTTTTGTGGTTTTTAAATCCCCGTTAAAGGGGGGGCGGGGCCCCGCCATGAATTTGGCAATTTGTCAGGGCATTCAGTTTTTCCCGCGCTTGCTTTATGGTGCAGGCCAACCAGAGCTGCCGTGTCCACTCGCAGTTCCAAGGGGGGAAGTCATGACGGTTTATTCTCGCAAGATCATGGGCCTGTCCGCCGTGCTGCTGCTGGCGGGCGCGGCCACTGTGGCGCTGGCGCAAACGGCAGCGCCAACCCCGCCTGCGGCAACACCCATGGTGCCGCCCGCCACCACCACCACACCGGCGGCCCCCACGGCTCCGGCAGCAACGCCAGCCGCACCGGCAGCACCGGCGGCCGCCACTCCTGCCCCGGCCACGCCTGCGGCCCCGGCGACACCTGATGCCGCCAGCCCGGCGGCTCCGGCAACGCCTGATGCCGCCGCCACCCCTGAAGACGGCGCGGCCAGTGGCCAGACGCCGCCCGACGCCAACGCCACCGAAGGTCAGCCCCCGGCGGATGATGAGGTGAGCCTGGGCGAAATCCCGGAAATCCAGACCATCGAAATGATGGCGGACACGGCCCGCAAGGCGCTCGATGCCTATCTGCTGGTCAAGGAGAAGTACAAGGACGCCGACCTCGAGAACTACGAGAACCTGCAGGACTTCGTGGACCAGAACGCCCAGGGCAAGGCCTTCGAGGCCGACATCAAGGGCTTCGGCTTTGCCAATGTGAACGACTGGAACCTGGCCATCACCACGCTGGTCTTCACCTATACCAATGTGGTCGACGACCAGACCGAGGACATCCGCCAGCAAATCGAGGACATCAAGGCCGACACCGAACTGGCCCAGGACATGAAGGACCGGATGATCACCTCGCTCACTGCCATGATCCCCTCCGAGAACAACCGCAAGGTGGTGGAGGAATTGATCAAGGACCCGGCCTATGCCGAGAAGCTCAAACAGTTGGAAACCGAGGGAGAATAGCGGCGCAATGGACCACGACAGTTATTCCGCCGCCTATATCCGGGGCATTCTCGAAAGCGTCAAAGCCATTGCCCTCGTCGGCGCCTCGGCCAACCCGGACCGGGCCTCGCACCATGTGATGGAATTCCTCCTGCATCAGGGCTACGAGGTTTACCCGATCAATCCGGGCCTGGCGGGCAAGACGCTGCTGGGCCGCATGGTCTATGCCAGCCTGGCCGATGTGCCAAAGGCCATCGACATGGTGGATGTGTTCCGTAATTCAGAAGCGGCGGGCGAAACGGTTGACGAGGCGCTGGCGCTCTCGCCCCTGCCCAAGGCCATCTGGCTGCAACTGGGGGTGCGCAACGACGCGGCGGCCGCCCGGGCCGAGGCGCACGGCGTGGCCATGGTCATGAACCGCTGCCCGGCCATCGAGATGCCGCGTCTCGGCATGGTGTGAGTAAATCGATTCATCTGACATTTTAGTTTTCTTTGCGCCGCCTGCGCTGGATAATTCCGTCCGCAATCGTCATTATCCCACAACCCCTACCGGAGTGCCGTGATGTCCCACCCTGCCCGCCTGCGTTACAACACTGTTGCCATTATCCTGCACTGGCTGATTGCCGCGCTGATGATCTTCATGCTCGTCAAGGGCGAAGACATGATGCAGAGCGCCGAGTTGGGCGATAACGGCCCGGTGGCGGTGCATGTGTCGCTCGGCGTGCTCATTCTGGTGCTCAGCCTGTTGCGCCTGCTGTGGCGCGTGATGAATCCGCCGCCGCCGCTGGAAGCTGAATCCAAGGCCTGGGAGGTGACCCTGTCCAAGGTCACCCACATTCTCTTCTATGTGCTGATGATCGGCCTGCCGATTTCGGGGGCCCTGGGCTTTGCCGGCTTTTCCAGCCGTGACATGGACGGGGCGACGGTGAATGTGCTCGGCCTCTTCCCCATGCCCCTCATTCCCAATCCCGGCCTGCCCGCCATTGCCATGCACAAGCTGGGCGCCAATCTGGCCATCGCGCTGACCGTGCTCCACGTTCTCGCGGCGCTGAAGCATCAATTCATCGACAGAGACGGCGTTCTCAGCCGCATGTCACCGCACTGATCCATCGCTTGGGAGGAAACCATGACCGAGAAAAAACCCGGCTTCGACACATTGGCTATCCACGCCGGCTGCGCCCCTGACCCGACGACGGGGGCGCGGGCCACGCCCATCTATCAGACCACGGCCTATGCCTTCAAGGATGCCCAGCACGCCGCTGATCTCTTTGCCCTCAAGGCCTTCGGCAACATCTATACGCGCATCATGAACCCCACCCAGGGGGCACTGGAAGGCAAGGTCGCGGCGCTGGAGGGCGGATCGGCGGCGCTGGCGGTGGCCTCCGGCCATGCCGCCCAGCTTCTCACCTTCCATCTGCTGATGCGGCCGGGCAATGAATTCGTGGCGGTGCGCCAGCTCTATGGCGGCACCATCAACCAGTTCAACCACTCCTTCAAAAGCTTCGGCTGGAACGTGGTCTGGGCTGATGGCGACAAGCCCGAGTCCATCGAAGCCGCCCTGTCGGACAAGACGCGCGCCATCTACATCGAGTCCATCGCCAATCCCGGCGGCGCGGTCATGGACATCGAGGCGGTGGCCAGGATTGCGCGCAAGGCCGGTGTGCCGCTCATCGTCGACAATACGCTGGCCACGCCCTATCTGTGCCGCCCCTTCGAGCATGGCGCAAATATCGTGCTGCATTCGCTCACCAAGTTCATGGGCGGGCATGGCAACTCCATGGGCGGCGTGATCGTCGACGGCGGCAATTTCAACTGGGCCGAAAGCGGCAATTATCCGCTGATCGCCGAGCCGAACGACTCCTATCACGGCGTCAATCTCTATGCCGCCATGGGGCCCATGGCCTTTGCCATCGCGGCGCGCGTGCTGAGCCTGCGCGATCTCGGCCCCGCCATTGCGCCGATGAACGCCTTCATGATCCTGACCGGCATGGAGACCCTTGGCCTGCGCATGCAGCGCCATTGCGACAATGCCTTGCAGGTGGCGCAGTGGCTGGAGAAGCACCCCAAGGTGGCCTGGGTCAATTATGCCGGGCTGAAATCGTCGAAACATCACACCCTCCAGAAGAAATATGCGCCCAAGGGGGCCGGTGCCGTCTTCACCTTCGGCCTCAAGGGCGGGCATCAGGCAGGCATCGATCTGGTGGCCGGGGTCAAGATGTTCTCGCATGTGGCCAATATCGGCGACACGCGCTCGCTCATCATCCATCCCGCCTCCACCACCCACAGCCAGCTTTCGCCCGAACAACAGGTGAAGGCCGGGGCCGGGCCGGACGTGGTGCGGCTTTCCATCGGCATCGAGGATGTGGCCGACATCATCGCGGATCTGGAACAGGCGCTGGCCTGATCTTCGAATCTCACCAGTGGTTTGGCGCCGGGTTTCAATCCGGCGCCTTGTCTTTGCGCCGGTGAATTGCATCGGCGGCGGCGAGCGGCTAAATCCCCGGCATGACACAGCGGCAGCGCAAGCTGGTAGGGATCATCCTCACCATCATATACATTCCGGTCTATTCCCTCCTTGCCATGGTGCTGGGGGTGCGTCTGGCGGTGGACAAGGGCAAGTTCGTCGAACTCATCTATTTCGCGGTGGCGGGCACGGCCTGGCTCCCCCTTGAGATGGCGATCATCCGCTGGATGTCGCGGCCCGATTAGAGCGGTTCTCGCTTTGCTGGCTCAAGGCGCATTCCGCCCTGACCTCACATCTAGCTCACGTTCAGCGGGCGGAAGCGGTTGAGCAGCGCGAAGGGCGTGCCGGTCAGCAGCGCCTGCACATAACGCACTTCCTGAAATTCGCCGGAGAGCGAGAGGCGCGGCAGGGCGGTGAGATGATCGGCATGGCCCGCGAAGACCATGCCCTTGCGGGTGGTGACGGCTGCTTCGTAGCCCGCCTCCCGTGTCAGGCGGAAATCACGCTGGCCCGCCGACCCCGGATCGCCATAGGGATAGGCGAGAAAGCGCGGACGCCGGCCCAGTTCCTGCTCCAGCCGGTCGGCGCAGCCCGCAAGCTCGGTCATGGCCTCGGCTTCGGGGAGTTTCGCCACGGCATAGTGATGAATGGTGTGGCCGCCGATGGTGCAGAGCGGATGGGCGGCAATGCGGCGCAACTCGTCCCAACTCATGGCTTCCGCCCTGACGTAGGCATCGAGATCGAAGCCGTGGGCGGTGCAGAAGTGCCTGATCCAGCGGCGCTGCTCGGCTTCCGGCAGGTTGCGCAGCGGCCAGTAGAGGGCGTTCCATGCGGCATGGCGCCGGGCATCGCCGGTGGTGGCCAGACGCAGGGTCTCGCCGCCGATCTCGGCCATCACTTCCGCGTTATCACGAATGACGCATTCCAGCCCGCGCCACCACAACTCGCAGGTGCCGTCCTGAATGGCGGGAGCCGCGAAAATGGTGAAGGGGCAGGCGTGGCGGGCGAAAACCGGCAGCGCGTGGGTGAGGTTGTCACGATAGGCATCATCCAGCGTGAAGGTAACGAAGCGCTCTCCGCGCGGCGCGCGGATGCGCTCCACGGCATCGGCAAAGGCAAGGATTTCCAGGCCTTCCCGCTTGACCAGCGTGATCACGGCATCGAGAAATTCCGGCGTCACCTCCAGCAGGCGGTTGGGGGCAAAGCCGGTGTCCGCGCCGCCGCCGGGGCGCACATGGTGCAGCATGAAGATGGCGCCAATGCCGCCGAACAATGGCTGGCCCGCGCGGGCGGCGCCGCTGTAATGCAGCAGATCGAGGATATGGCGCAGTCGGCGGCTTGCGGGCATGGCTGTCGGGGGTGAGATTATTGAAAGGTTTTCCGTATGCTATGGGGCAAAGTTTGACAATCCTTTGCCAATGCAGCCGCGGAGACCGCCCCTGAACCCCATCAATGCACAGAGCACGGCCGCCCTTTCCGGGGTGCACATTGCCGTGACGACTGATCCGGCTGCCGCCCGGACGGCGTGGCAGACGCTGGAAGAAGCGGGGCAATCGACGCTCTATCAAAGCTGGGCATGGTGCGCCGCCTGGCGCGACACGGTGGGCCGGGCGCGAGGCATCACGCCCGTGGTGGTGATGGGCCAGGACGCCGAAGGGCGCCCCCTCTTCGTGCTGCCGCTGCAACTGGACCGGCGCTGGGGCACCACGCTGCTGCAATGGCAGACGTGGCCGCATGCCAGCTATGGCTACGGTCTCTACGCGGCTGATTTCCTGCCCAGGGCGGGAGAATGGTTCGCCCGCCATCACACCGACCTGGCCCAGCGGCTGCCGGCCTTTGACCTGTGGGCCCTGCACGACATGCCGGCCGAGCTGTTTGCGATGCCCCATCCCTTCGCGGCCCTGTTCAACCTGCGCGGCGCCAACGCGCTCTACGCCATGGACATCGGAAGCGATTTTGCCGCCCTGCATGCGGCAAAGCGCAGTGGTGAGACACGGCGTTCGACGCGCAAGCGCGACACGAGGCTTGAGGCCATGGGACGCCTCAGCTTCGGCCTGCCCCATTCGGCGGCCGAGCGCCAGGACGTGCTGGAGCGGATGTTCGCCGACCATCGCAACCGCATGGCGGAAGCCAACGTGCACGGCGTCTTCGATGATGTTGGCAAGGCCTTTGTCCATGCCCTCGGGGCCAATGATGATGCGGGCAGCCCCCTGCTCCGCCCCTATGTGCTGCGTCTCGACGACCGCATTCTCGCGGTCAAGCTTGGCGCTGTGCATGGCGGCTGCTTCTGGGCCCTTATTTCATCGCTGGCGGCGGGGCCGGAGCGCAAATATTCGCCAGGCGACCTCGCCCTGCGGCGCATGATCGAAGCCTGCTGTGCCGAAGGTCTGGAGTCCATTGATTTTGCCAGCGGCGACACACCCTACAAGCAGCACTGGGCCGATCGCGTGGTGCCCTTGTTCAGTCTGGTGCGGCCGCGCACGGCGCGCGGCGCAGCGCTGTGGCTGCCCGTGGCGGGCTATTATCATGCCAAGCGCGTGGCCAAGCACACGCCGCTGCTCAAGGACCTGCACCGCAGCATCAGGGGCTGGCTGCCTCCCTGGCGCTAGAGCGGAATGCGCTTTGATCGCATCAAAGCCTCCGCGCAAACTTTTCATGGCGAGCAACTTATCTGACTTTTGCTGAGGCCAGCAAAAGTCAGATTGCTCTGTGCAAAACCATCAGGTCGGTTCGGTCATCTCGACGTGGACGATCTCCTGCACGCCATGGTTCGCCAGGATCGTCGCGGCGGCCTGGGCCTCGCGCGCCCGGGCGGGCGCGGCCAGAAGGACGACGCCGTTGCATGATACCGCCAGCGACGGCGTGACCGGGCGGGCCGGGCCGAGATGAAGCAGGACCACGTCATAAACCGACGCCAGGGACTCCAGCGTGTGCGCCAGGCGCTCGCGCACCAGCGCGGCAGCGGCGGCATGATGCACGGTGCCGAAGCCCACAAGAGCTGCCGAGGACTGACTGTCGCGATGAACAACCTGATTGAACTCCGCCGTGCCGCTGGCGAGGTCGGAGAGGCCTTGCCTCTGCTGCAGGCCGGCAATCTGGTCGAAGGCGCGGTCATCGGAGTCGAGATCGAGGAGAATGACCCGCTGACGCGATGCCGCAAGGCCACGCGCCACGGCAAGGGCGGAAACGGCGGTGGCGGTGGGGCTGGTGCTCATGCCGACGAGACCGAATCGGCTGAAGCCCTGAGACTGGCGCAAGGAAAGAAGCGTGCCGGTGATGCGGGCCGCAGCCTCCGCGAGGCCGGTGGTGTCGCCGCTGTTGAGGCTCTCGGCGGCCCGTTGCGCCGCTTCAACCGTGGCGAAGTCGGGCATATGGGCGACGGGCGCGAGGAACGAGGATGGGGTGTGAATGCCGGCAGCGGCGGCAGCGGCCGTGGCCGCCGCGATCGGCGCGGCAAGATCCGGTGCGGGCGGCGGCGCTTCGGCCCCTCCGCGAAAGCCCGGCAGGGGCGCTGGCTCTGGCGCAATGGCCGTCATGCGCCCATGGGCCATGGCATAGTCCTCATCGGCCTGCTGCAAGGCCGAGGCCGCGCGCATGACTTCAAGAACAAAGGCGAGACCGAGTCCCAGGGCAAGCCCCACCGCCGTCATGAGCAGCATGAGGGGGCCGGGCTTGGGGAAAGATGGCTCAACCGGGGCCACGGCCTGCTGAATGATGCGGGCGCGCGCCGGCTGGAGGTCCTCGTCCTGGCGCACGCTGGCATCGGCATAGCGCGACAGCAGGCTTTCCAGCAGCGAGCGATTGGCCGCCGCCTCACGTTCCAGGGCCTTGAGTTGAATCTCATCGACATTGGCCGTCGATTCCTTGGCCTTCAATTGTTCCAGGCTGTCGCGCAGGGACTTCTCCCGCGCCGCCGCCACCTTGGCCTGGCTTTCCAGGCCCGTGGCGATCTTGATGGACTCACGCTTGATCTGGCGTTCGAGGTTGGCGAAGTCCTCGCGCGCGCCGATCATTTTCGGATGGTTGGGCAGGTAGGTGGCTGACAGTTCCGACAGCTTGCGCGTGGCGGCGGCCTGCTGCTGACGCAGGTTCTGGATCATGGCGGAGCCGGTCACTTCGGGCGCTGACTCGACGGTTCCCTTGTCCGCCAACTCGCGGCGGATGGCCTCGGCCTTGGCCTCGGCTTCGGTGCGCGCGGCCTGGGCCAGGGTTATCTGGCTGTTCAACTCCGACAGTTGCTGGGCCCCGATGGTGGTCGTCTGGCCCTGAATGAGGCCCGCCTTGGTGCGGTAGTCCTCGACGGCCGCCTCGGACTCCACCACCTTGGCCCGCAGTTTCTTGATTTCCCGGTCGAGCCATTCGCGGGCGCGCTCGGTCGGCGAATACTGCGCCTCACGGGTGGAGGTCACGTAGGTTTCGGCCAGGGTATTGGCAATGACGGCCGCCTGCTCCGCCGAACCGCCGCTGTATTTCACGGCGATCACATTGGACAGGGGCAGTTGATAGATTGTCAGGCCCTCTTCCATGGCGGCAAGGGCGCCCTGCTCCGGCGTCATGCGGCTGGGGTCGGCGCTGAAACCCATCCGCACACTGAGCTGCTTGAGACTGGAAGGGGCATGCAGCAGCGGGTTGAAGCGCTTGTCCTCGGTGAGCTTGAGCGCATTGATGACGCGCAGCGCAATGTCCTGCGACTTCATCACGTTCATCTCGGTCTGCACGGCCCGGTCATCGATCTGGCCGGCGGTCGGGGCTGCTTCACCCTGGGTCCGGTCAAAGGGCGTGGACAGGTTTTCAATGAGAACCTGGGCCTCGGTCGTATAGGAGGGCGGCACGATGCTGAGAATGGCCGCGCCCGCCCCCAGCGTCAGCGCTAGGCAGGAGAGGATCAGCAATTTGCGGCGGCCGACACCACGCAGGACATCAATAATGCTGATGGATGGGGCGGCGCGTGATTTGGTCATGACGGTCCAATCCGGACAGGAATCTGGGGCCGTTTTGCGGCCAACATGGTAACCATTTCCTTAACGCCTTGATCCGCCAGCGTTTAAGGCCTTGCTAACCATAATTCACTAGGGTGAGGCATGCCGCAGCCTCCTGTGGCGCATTCAGTCTGTCCTCAGTTTCAGGGTTTTCCATTGCGTATGCGTCCGGTCATCACACTTCTTCTCTGTCTGCCTTTGGCGGCCTGCGCCCGGGGCTGGGATGCAGATGCACCCTTCTCCGCACCGGGGGGCACCGGCCTCATGGCCGATGATACCCTGGCGGAAGGTCCGGGCGCGGTGTCGTCGGTTTCACAACTGCCGGCCTACAACAAGGCAGGCGTGGTGCCCCCCTATGGCGCGCAGGGCACTGCCGCCGCCTATGAATACGGCACCGGCTACAAGGTGGGGGCGGGCGACAAGATTTCGGTGAAGGTGGCCGGCGAGGCCGACATCACCGGAGAATACCTGGTGGACGGGTCCGGCACCATCTCGATGCCCTATGTCAGCACGATCACCGTCGCGGGCATGACCACATCGCAGATCGAAAAGCTCATCGCCCGCAAACTGCGCGCCGGATATTTGCGCAATCCCCAGGTTTCGGCCCAGGTGATCACCCTGCGGCCCTTCTTCATCATGGGTGAAGTAACGACCGCGGGCAGCTTTGCCTATCAGCCGGGCATGACGGTGCAGAGCGCCATTGCGGTAGCGGGCGGCTATGGCGTGCGCGCCGATCAGGGGCTGGTGCTCATCACCCGCAAGAATGTCGACGGCACCAAGACCTATCGCGTGCCGGTGACCACCCAGATCTATCCCGGCGATATCATCTACGTTCGAGAACGCTGGTTCTGAGGCTCGCCCCATGCGCATCTTGCAAGTTTTTCGCGCTCCGGTCGGCGGCCTGTTCCGCCATGTGCGCGATCTCGCCCGGGGGCAAAGCCAGCGCGGGCATGACGTCGCCATGCTGTGTGATTCCGAAGGCGGCGGTGACATGGCGCGCCAGCTTCTGTCCGACAGCGAAAAATACTGCCGCCTCGGGATCCGGCGCAAACCCATTTCGCGCATGCCGGGGGTTGGTGACGCGGCGGGCATTCGCCACACCCTGGCCATGGCGCGCGACATCAGGGCGGATGTGATCCACGGCCACGGCGCCAAGGGCGGACTCTACGCCCGTCTGGCGGGCAAGCGCCTCGGCATTGCCTCGCTCTACACGCCGCACGGCGGCAGCCTCTATTATGACTGGTCGAGCCGGGCGGGAAAGATGTTCCTGTCCACGGAATGGGCGCTGGCCCGCATTGTCGATGCCCAGAGCTTCGTCTGCGCCTTTGAGCGCAACCGTTTCATGGATCTGCTGGGCCACCCGAAAAGCCGCAATATCATTGCCTATAACGGCTTGTGGGGCGAGGAATTCGAGACCCTGGTGCCGGACGCCAACGCCGCCGACGTGGTGCTGATGGGGGACATGCGCCCGGTCAAGGGCGTGGACATCCTGCTGGAGGCACTGGCCCTGCTCAACTCCCGGCAGAGGGTGAGCGCCCATATCGTCGGCGACGGTCCCGACATGGCCAGTTTTCAGGCGCTGGCCACGCGCCTCAACCTTGATGGCCAGGTGAAGTTTCTGGGCCGGCTGCCCACCAAGGAGGCCCTGCGCAAGGGCCGCCTGCTGGTGATGCCGTCACGGCACGAATCCTTCCCCTATACGGTGCTGGAGGCCCTGGCCGGCCAGGTGCCGATCATCACCTCGCGGGTTGGCGGCATCGGCGAGGCCCTGCCCGACCATCTCATGCTCAAGCAGCTTGATCCTCCCACCCTGGCCGACAAGATCCACGAGCGCCTGGCCCCCGGGGCACATGCCGCGGAAGAGGCCGTCACACTCCGGGAAATGGCAAAGAAGCGGTTTTCCGCCGAGCGCATGACCGATGACATCCTGGCCTTTTACGGCGACCTGTTGACGCCGACGGCCCGGCAGGCTTAACACACCGTTTACCCAGTTTTCTGCCCACCTCGGGACGTTCCGGGGGGAGGTCTGGAGTTTGCTTCACCAAATGGGCAGGCTTCACGGCTTGTATCAAGGTGGTACAGAATGCAGCATCATGAAGCCAATCTGAAATATACGGTGCCGGCGGACCGCATCGCCAATCCGGACAGCGCCAGCGCGGAAGAATTGCGCACCGCCATCGGCGAAAGCCTGCCCAACCGCGCCTTCATCGCGCCGCGGGTGGCGACCACGGTGGTGGGCATCGCCGAACTGGTCATGGTCCCGGTGATCGCCCTGGCCGTGGCGTGGTATTATCCCGGTTTCAAAGGCGCGCCCAACGGCTATCATTATCTGGCGGTGGCCGTTGCCATGGCAGTCACCTATTCCATCGTGCTGCAGTTTCTGGGGCTTTATAAACTCACCGCCCTGCTCCGGCCGCTGCGCCATGTGCCGCGGGTTGCCCTGGCCTGGCTCATCGCCTTTGCCGTGGTGGCTAGCGGCCTTGTAATGGCAAAATACACCGAAGCCTTTTCCCGCGTCTGGATGGCGCTGTGGTTCAGCTCCGGCCTGCTCTTTGCGCTCGCCACCCGCCTGTTCAGTTCAACCCTGGTGCGGCACTGGAATGCCAATGGCCAGTTCAACCGGCGCGCCGTGCTGGTGGGCGGCGGTGAAACGGCGGGACGGGTGATCGGGGCGCTCGATGCCTCAACCGATACCGACGTGACCCTCCTTGGCATTTTCGATGATCGCGACGATGGCCGCGCGCCGACCGAAACCGGGGGCTTGCGCAAGTTGGGCACGGTTGCCGATCTCGTGGACTTCGTTCGCAATACCCGCGTGGACCTGATCATCGTCACGATTCCGCTGACCGCCGAAAACCGCTTGCTCACCATTCTCAACCGGCTTTGGGTTCTGCCGGTCGACATCCGGCTTTCGGCCCATGACCAGAAACTGCGCTTCCGTCCGCGCGCCTATTCCCACATCGGCAACCTGCCGCTGCTCGATGTCTTCGACAAGCCGCTGGGTGACTGGGGGCCGCTGGTCAAGGCGGTGGAAGACAAGGTGATCGCCACGCTGGCCCTCATCCTGCTGGCGCCGGTCATGGCGGCGGTGGCGCTGGCGGTGAAACTCGACAGCAAGGGGCCGGTGCTGTTCCGGCAGAAGCGCTACGGCTTCAACAACGAGCTGATCGAAGTGTTCAAGTTTCGCTCCATGCACACCCATCAGCTCGACAGCGACGCCAGCAAGCTCGTCACCAAGGGTGATCCGCGCGTGACCCGGGTGGGCCGCTTCATCCGCAAGACCTCGCTGGATGAATTGCCGCAATTGTTCAACGTTCTGCTGGGCGACCTGTCGCTGGTCGGCCCCCGACCCCATGCCACCAAGGCCAAGGCGGCGGATGCGCTATATGAGCAGGTGGTTGACGGCTATTTCGCGCGCCACAGGGTAAAACCGGGCATCACCGGCTGGGCCCAGATCAACGGCTGGCGCGGTGAAACCGATACGGAAGAAAAGATTGAACGCCGGGTCGAGCATGACCTCTACTACATCGACAACTGGTCGTTAACCTTCGATCTTTACATCCTGGCAAGAACTCCATTGTCCCTCCTGAAAACCGACAACGCCTATTGAGGATGCCAGGACCCTACGTTGCGCCGGCCCATGCCAGCCCTCTTCGCTTCACCGCGGCGGGAATGCGCGATGCTGCCATATGGCTGATGCTCGCCTCGGCCTTCGTGGTCATCATCGAGCCTGCGCCGGTCGATCTGTTCTTTGTCGGCGCTCTTATCATTCTGGTTGCGACGGGTTTGCGGTTTTCCGTGGCGGCAGTGCCGCTGGCGGTCTTCCTGCTCATCTACAATCTCGCCGGGATGGTGAGCTTTCTTCAGGTTTACGAAGATCCGCGCGCGGCCATGTTCGTCATCACATCGACCTACATGGCGGTCTCGGCGGTGGTCATGGGGGGCTACATCGCCGACGATCCCCTCAAGGCCATTCAGGTGGTGGAACGCGGCTGGATGGTCGCGGCAGTCATCGCCAGCGTCATTGCCCTCGGCGGCTATCTCGCCAGCGGAAGCCTGCATGAAATATTGTCGCCCATCGGCCGGGCCCAGGGCCTGTTCAAGGACCCCAACGTCTTTTCCACCTTCATCATTCCGCCGACCATCCTGTCTATCCGGGGCTTCCTGCAGGGCACACATCGCCGCAAGATCCTGGCCCTGATCAACCTCATGATCCTGCTGGCGGCCCAGTTCCTGGCGTTTTCACGCGGTGCGTGGATGAATGTCGTCCTGGCGGCGATACTTCTGGTGGGGCTGACCTTCATGCTCTCGCCCGATCCGAAAATGCGAACCCGGATCATGGTCCTGGCGATCGGCGGCTTCGTGCTGTCGGCGCTACTGTTGGCCATCATGCTCTCCAACCCCCGCATTTCTGCCCTGTTCAGTGAGCGGGCCAACGTCATGAACTATTATGACGTGGGCGAAACCGGACGGTTCGGCAACCAATTGCGCAGCATCCCGATGCTGCTGGTGCGGCCCAATGGTTTCGGGCCGGTGCAATTCCGCCATTACCTCGGCCACGACCCGCACAATGTCTTCCTCAATGCCTTTGCCTCCTTCGGCTGGCTCGGGGGGATAGCCTACCTCACCATGGTCGTCAGTACGCTGGTGATCGGGGTCAAATCCATTCTCAGGAGATCGCCGTGGCAGAGTTATGCCATCGCCATCTTTTCCTGTTTCGTGGCGGTGGCGTTGCAGGGGGTGCAGATCGACACCGAGCACTGGCGTCATTTCTATTGGCTGCTGGGGGCGATGTGGGGCTTGTTTGCCGCAACCTATACCCTCACCCCACAGGTGCCGCGCGATGCCGACGCCGATGATCAGCCGGCGTGAGTCCCATGTCTGCGGCGTCTGACACCGGCGAGTCACTGAAGGCCATGGCGGCGCGCCTGTTTGGCGCCGGGGCCATCGCCTTCGTCGCCAAGGCGGGTGGGGCAGCGCTGAGCTATGTCATCTTTGTGGTTTTTGCCCGCCTTCTCGCCCCCGACCAATATGGCCACTTCGCCTTTGCCTTCAACCTGGCGAATGCCATGAGCACCATCGCGGGTCTGGGTGCCGCCACGGCCATCCTGCGCTTCTGGCCACAGCACATGGTGCAGGGCCAGCCCGCATTGGCGCGGGGTTCGGCCGTGACGGGCGGCGGCGTGACGCTTGCGGCCACCCTGCTTTGCGCCGGTCTCCTGGCTGCCGCCGCGCCATTGATCGCGCGGGTGAGCGGCAGCGCCGACACCTTGCATCTCCTGGTCATGGCGCTGTCGGTGCCGCTCATCGCGCTCAGCGAATATGTGGCGTCGCTGCTCCGGGCCATGGGCAAGACCTTCCTGTCGCTGATGCCGCGCGATGTCATCTGGCGCATCATGATCATCATCGCGGCGCTGTCCGGCATTGCATCAGGCCTGCATTTTTCGGCGGCGACGGCGCTGGCCATCACCACCGCCACCCTGCTGGCGGTGGTGGTGCCGCAAACGCTCTATGCCTGGCGGCAGGTGAACCATCAGGCACCGGCCCCTGCCGCTTCCGACCTGCCCCTGTGGCGCGGCGCGACACTGCCCCTGTGGGGAGCTGGAATCCTTTATGTTCTGGTGCAGCAATTCGACGTGGTGATTGCCGGCATCTATCTCACACCTGCTGAAACCGGGGCCTATTTCGCCGCCCAGAAGACCGCAGGCCTCCTGACCTTGCTGCTGATTGCGGGCAACCTGGTGGCGGGGCCTCTCATTGCTACCTACTATCACGCCGGCGACATCGCCAAGCTGCAGCGCATGACCAATATCATCGCCGTGGCGGTGGCGGCCCCCACCCTCTTCGGCCTCATCTTTCTGGCCATCGCGGGCAGTTTTCTGCTGGGCCTGTTCGATGCCGGTTTCGTGGCATTTTATCCCGTGCTGATGGTGCTGGGGGCGGGCTATACCTTTGACGCCATCACCGGTCCCACGGGCTACGTGCTGCAAATGAGCGGTCGCGAGCGCACCTACCTCAAGATCATGGCCATTGCCTATATGCTGACGCTGGCGGCCCAATTGGTGCTGGCTCCCCGTTATGGGGCGTTAGGCATCGCTATTCCCAATGCGTTAGGAGTTGTCGTTTACAATATCCTGATCATCCATGTGGCCAGACGGGAGATCGGCATCGATCCTTCCGTCTTCGGCCTGCTCCGCAAGCGACGCAAACCGCAATGACCGACCTCCGCCTTGCCGTTCTCATGCCGGTCTATAATCCGGGCGCTGCCCTGAGCCAGACGCTGGACACCTTGCGCGCCCAGACGGTGCCGTTCCGGCTTTATCTGGTGGATGACGGCAGCAGTGACAAACCGGACTACCAGACCTTGACCAGGGGACTGGACTGCCGGGTGCTGGAACTGCCGCAGAATGTCGGCGTGACGCGGGCCCTGAACGCAGGCCTGAAGGTGGTTCTGGCCGAAGGACTGCCGCTTGTCGCCCGCATGGACAACGGCGACCTGTGCGCGCCGGAGCGGTTTGCCCGACAGGTGGGATACCTGGACCAGCACCCCGACATCGCCCTGGTGGGTTCCTGGGTCACCTTCTCCTACCCGCGCCACGGTTATGAATTCACCGCGCGCTATCCCGACAGCGCCGAGGGCTGCGCCCGTTTCCTGCGCTACAATACGCCGATCATTGACACCACCATGATGGTGCGGGCCGAAGTGTTTCGCACCGTGGGTGATTATCCGCCGGAATATCCGGCGGCAGAGGGCTATGCGCTGGAACTCATGGCGCAGGCCGCGGGCTATCGCATGCTCAATCTGCCGGAGGTGTTGCTGACGGCGGTGGAGCTTAAGGAATCGCTGTCGCGCGATCAGCGGCGCGATCAACTGCTCAGCCGGCTGCGGCTGCAATGGCGCTTTGCCGATTGGGCTGACCATCACACCTGGGCCGGACTGGCGCGCACCCTGGCGCTGATGGTGATGCCGATCACCCTTCTGCGGCGGATCAAGAAAATCCTGGGCATGAGTTAGCGCAACGGACGATCAAATCGGAACGATTTGAGAGCGGAAAGTTGCGCCAACATATTGATTTTCGAGCAACTTGTCGGCGGCAGTTGAGTCCAACTGACCGCCGGTT
>OEIV010000404.1_pt1 | contig 23856 bp, 46 predicted proteins | sample 1539231 | NCBI WGS metagenome assembly OEIV01 (sample SAMN03794762, study PRJEB22550) | activated sludge metagenome | feature: wastewater treatment plant; material: activated sludge; isolation source: Wastewater treatment plant of a petroleum refinery complex | place: Argentina: Buenos Aires ... | reverse complement strand
TTCCTTATTATTGTATTGATTTAAAACAGGAGTTAGATAATCTAAATTTAAAAACAGTAAGTGCTGATGATTTACTTAACCCTTACTGGTCAGATAATATTAAAAATCATCCTGATTATCCAAAACAAGAAAATGAGCATAATGCCTTATCAGATGCTCTTTGGAATTTTAAATTATATAAATTTTTACAAAATTTTAAATAATCATGAAATTATATAAAATATATTATGATACTACTATTGCAGTAGTATTAGCAGATAATGAAGAAGAAGTTAAATCTATCTTAATGGAAGATAATAGCAATTTTAGTATAAAAGATGATAAATTAGTATATAATTGGACTTCATCTATTTTTAGTTATGTATATATTAAAGAATATATATTAAATAAAGGAGTTATTTTTACAAGAGATTATTAACAAACTTTTAATAATTAAAATTATGCAAGTAAGTTTAGAGAAAATATTAGGTAAACCTAATGATTACTGGGTACGTAAATGTACAAGAATAAATTGGTATGAAAATGAATTTTGTAGTAATTGTCATAAACCTATCCAACTAAAAGATAGTAACACTAATGAACAAGAAGTTCTTGATTTTATTAAAAAAGAGTTAGATTCCTATATGTCTGAATATGATTATTCAGAAAACGAAGCATTTAATGTTAATATCGAAATTTAATGAAATATTTCAAACAGTTAAAAAGATATTATTTACAAAATAATATAAATAAGATATATACAAAATATGTAAGTATTAAACCCATTGAGTTTAAAAAACCAGATAATAATGTTTGTATTTATGATAAAACTTACCCTATATGCCCACATTGTAATCAAGAAATGAAAAATGGAAAGTATTTTATTGTAAATGGATATTTAATCAACCAATATTAAAATTAATGTATGACTAACTCTATAAAAAAAGAAATTAAAGATATAATCTGTTCAAAATTAAAAGAATATATCTATCAAATAAATCCAAATATACCCCATTCAAAAGTATTAATATTATCAAAAGAATGGTCAACAGACTTATATTCATATATAAATGAATATGTAAATCATAATAAATAAAAAAACTTATGAGTAGAAATACAGACCCTTTGTTATATGGGAATACTATTTTATTTGAATATAAAGAAGGCAATGGATTTTTCAGTTTATTTAAAAGTCCTACTACAATTCTTATTAAATGTAATATAGAGATGTATGGTAAGCATGAAAATGTTTTATCTGAACAGACAGGTAAAGTAGTTATTAAACCATTAGATAATAAATATAGTAGTAGAGTTTATCATTTTAGTGATATTAAGAAAGATATATTAAGATTAAATCCCCAATTTTACATTAGAAATTCTTAATATTACAGTCATCTTTATATAGGTATTTTATATATTTATATAAAGATGATTACATACGCTTATAGCTCAATTGGTAGAGCCTCATACTCTTAATATGAATGTTCTGGGTTCGAGTCCCAGTGGGCGTACATTTAACTTAAAAATAAATTAATATGAAAAGAACAAAGACGAAAATGACCAATGAAGAAATACTTAATTGGTTAGACAATGAGTATGATATAAGAATAGTATTATATCCACATATAGGTAAGAAAAATTATATTGCTTACAGTATATTAGTATGTTATGATAGTAATATATATATAATACAAAATAGTATTGGTGGTATAGTGATAGAGACTATTCATTATTCACAATATCCAGATAAACATATCTTTTTTTCAGATATAACTGACAAAGATACAGCAATTAAGATAGGTATTATATTTGGAATGTATATGGTAGAGCATAAAGACAGGTTTCATGGAATTACTGATTATACAGAGATAATTAAGATTATGGAAAGTGAGTTAGCAGAATAAATACTTTAAAATTAAACAATTAAATAATATAACAATGGAAAATAAAGTAGTGTGGTATATAGATATATGCAACAAAGATGCCCAACAAATAATCAATTATTTAAAAGATAGAGATATTGATTATGTTGAAACTATGTGTGCAGACATATCAGATATGGATTTTGATAGTATTAAGAAAGCTATTATCAATGGTTATACAGTTATATGTATAGGATTAACTGATAATAATAACAATAGCCATTTTATGGGCAATATTATCTGTGTTTTAGAAGATTATTATAACAGGTTTATAGAATTATTTAAAGAATATGGAAATAACACTAAATAGTACAAAAGAGAAAAAGAGATATAGAGATACAAGGAATTGTAAAGCAGATAAGAGAGAAAGTAATTACTTTACAAGGAAAGATACTTACTACACTTCTAAATATTGTAGGTTTTTTGATAAATTAGTAGGTAAGAGTTCAGAAGAAGTTTATGAAGCTGTTCGTAATATTAAGTATAAGGGTAAATTTATAAATTCTGAAATAAGGAATAAAATTATTAAGAATAATATATTTAACTTTAATGGAACACATATTGATATAGGGAATAATAATTGGGTAGAAGAATATTCAGATAGCTTTTATTGGAAATATTATTATTTTAAAGATAATTTATTATGTGTTACAAAAGTAAATAGGTTTCCTAAAAATCCTAAGTATATTAAAGGTTATACTAATATTGTTAATATTACTAATAATATAATTACTTATCAAGAGATGTTATGTATATGGAATGAACCAACTATATTGAGATTAAATATTATTGAAATAATAGGTAAAAGTAATAACTTTGTTACTAATATAACTTCTTTTGAAGATGCAAAACAACTTAGTACAGGACATAAAAGTAAATTGACATTAGAAAATGTATACCCTATTATCGACAACAAGAAATATCTTATAAATAAATATAATTACATTAAAACACTTATAGGGTATAGTTATAATTATATAGCTTATGGAGATAAAGTATATATGTATAAAAGATTAGATACTAATTATAAATATAAATATTTCCCTCTTATGAGTGTAAAAGAAGTTAATAAGAAATTTTATAAAATAAATAAATCAATAGAATGTTAAAATATCCATTATTATTTAAGTGTATTGTAGGTTCAACAGCTTATGGTACTAACACTGAAACATCAGATACTGACGTTAAAGGTGTATATATTCAACCTGATAGTGATATATTAGGATTGAATTATGTTGAGCAAGTTAATGTAGGTAAAGATGAAGTATATTATGAGTTAAGAAGGTATGTAGATTTATTGTCATCAGCTAATCCTTCTGTATTAGAGATGTTATTTGTCGATAAACAATTTATATTATATTGTCATCCTGTATTTCAAAAGTTATTAGATGAAAGAATTAACTTTTTAACTAAAAAATGTAGAGATTCATTTGGAGGTATGGCTCATTCTCAAATAATTAAAGCTAAGGGTACTGAAAAGAAAATGAATTGGGAAAAGTCACAAATGGTAAGAAAAGAACCTATTGATTTTTGTACTATTTATTCTGATAATAAAAGTATCAAACTTTTAGATTATTTAATAGCTAATCAATTAGATAAGAATAAATGTGGCTTAACTAACATTGATAATATGAAAGATTGCTATAATTTATATCATTCATCTATCCATAATTATAAAGGAATACAGCATGATAATTCTAATCATGTTATTCTAAGTTCTATACCAAAAGGAGAAATACCGTTAGGTTTAGTATTATACAATCAAGATGCTTATTCACAACATTGTAAAAAATATAAAGAATATACTGATTGGTTAAAGAATAGAAATACTGAAAGATATGTTGATGTTGAAAATCACGGACAACAAATTGATGGTAAAAATCTATCTCATGCTATTAGATTATTACAAATGGCATCAGAAATAGCTACAAATCATAATCTTTTAGTATTAAGACCTAATAGAGATGAACTATTAACTATTAGAAAAGGTAAAGTAGATTTAGAAACATTGATATCAAAATCTGAAACAATGCTAAAAGATATAGATAACTTATATGCTAATAGTAATCTACCAAAAGAAGTAACAAAAGAATATAAACATAACCTTATTCTTGAAATAAGAGAATTATTCAATAACTCTTTATAGTTCAATAGTTTCAGAACTTTCAATATTTATTGAAAGTATAAAGAGAGTATAAAATTTAAAAATAAACAATCATTAAGAAATTATGGAAACAATATTATTGGGTATTATAGTTATATTTATATGTATATTAGCATATGTAGTGTATAATATAATAAATAGAGAATTAGAAAGAGTAGAAAAGCAAGAAAGAGCTTATGAAAGGTATCTTGTAGATAATAAGAACAGTGGGTATAAACTTCCACCGATAGATATTACTACAAGATATTATTTTATAGTAGATAAAAATGGTATTGCGTACAATATGAAAGAATGGGAAACAGATAATCATGACTATTCTCAATATGTATCTAATCATAAAAATCATACTATAAATAATGAATAAGTTTAAAGTAAAAGTTGTAAATTGTTGGGGAGCTTGTTATAGAAATAATTGGTGTTTTAATTTATTTCGTATAGGTTATACAAAAGAAGATAAATATATCTTTTATATAACTATTTTTAACATTGGTATTTTTTGTAGTTATGAATATGGATAATGTATTAAGAGCATATAAAAAGAGGCAGAAGGCTTTACAAAGAAGGATTAGTATAAAGAAAGATGTAAATAAAAGATTAGTACTTCTATTAAAGCAATGTAATTTAATGATACCAGAAGGTTTGTTAAAAGATATGGTAAAACATGAATTAGAAATGTTACAATATAAGTACTATTAAGGTATATAACAAATAGTTAATAATATCAGAATATGTTAAATTTTTACAGTATAAAATCATTAGGTGACAGTGTAAGTGTAGTTCTTGATTTAAAAAAGATAGGTATTACTATGGATAAAAAAGATAAGATTGATTTATATAATTATTTTCGTCATCATGTAGGTTATGTGTTGTGTAAAGATAATATTTTATTGTATGGTAATGATATTGAGATAATTAATTAATAAATATGAATTAGTTACTTATATTAACAAATCAAAGATTATTATTTATGAATATATATACTTTAACAGGAAAAATAATTATATGTGATAAATTAGAAGTTGGTTGTCATGAAGATAATATAAAAGCTAATAATTTCTTAGAATTGGGAAAAAAGTATACAGTTTTAAAAACTGTTGTAGGTAAGACAGATACAAAGGTCTATTTAGAAGAAATAAATAATGTTACTTTTAGTCCTCTTCATTTTAGAAACGAAAAAATACAAAGCATATCAGAAGATAAAATGCACCCTGATTATAAATACTTACATAGTAATAATGTACTAAAATAAATATATAAAATCTCTATATTTAAATAATGTAGAGATTTTATATTTATAACAAATACATAAACATATAAATATATGTGTAAATGTAAAAGTAAAAAACAAATATTGGCTGAATATTTAGAATGTATCAAGTCTGACATATTAAAAGAAGAGTATGATAAAGATTTATATAGTTATAGAAATCAAAGTTATTTAGTTTTATCTGAAAAACAAGCTCTCAGAAGATGTAAGGAATATATATTAGATAGCTTGTGGGCATTTAATAGTGATTTTATAGTTAGTCAGTTAAATATATATAACGAGATTAATACTCTTACAATTGAAGATGTTGATAATTTAAAAGAATTGTGTGAAAATGCTAACCCTACAATAAGAAATCTAATAGGAGAAAACATAAATAATTTCATTAATGAGGCAATTGCAACAGATGGTATGGGTCATTTCTTAGCAAGTTATGATGGTGTTGAAACAATTATTGATAACAAATATATATATAGAATAAATTAATATGGAAGGAATATATAAAATATCAATAAGAGTATTAAGAGATACACATATTGAATTAATATCAATTGTAGATACAGAATATATGAATAAATTTCTAAGTATGGAATTAAATATATACTTTGGAAATATGTTTAATAAATATGGAGAATTTATAACAACAATAAATAATGTAGTCTTATTGTCTACAAATAAAGAAGATATTAATGTTGTTAGAAAATTAGGATTAGAAAGTACTCTTGATATATTTAAAATGTCTGTTGTAGATTTTCATTATGATTTATATGATATTGAACATAATTACAATGATACAGTCTATACAATTATAGATAAATTAATTAAAAAAGATAAAGCAGATGATAACGGATAAAGATATTTTTAGCATAAATAATGGATATTATGTATGTTATGGAACAAATTATGTTCTAAAAAGTAAACATATATTATTCTCTTATATTGATGGTACAGTAAATACAGATGGTTATTTATTCTTTAAAACAAAAGAAAAATCTTTAAGAATAAACAAATTTATTGAAGATTATAATAAAACATTAAATACTATCAAACAAACTTTTATAAATCAAGTCAAAGAAAAAAATAAAAATAAAGACTTATCCATGTATAAGTTTTTTAATATTCCATACATAATACTTAAATATGAAAAAATTAATCGTATTACAGTTATAGATAATACAGAAATAATATATAGTTATGTTATAGATGCTAAACTTAATGGTAGTATTAATGATATTACTTATGAAAAAGCTAAAACTTTTGATAGTAGATATGTTAATACAGATTTATTTGAAGACAAAGAGTATGATATAACTTCTTCTTATGAACACCCTAATTTCTTTAAAGCTACTGATGTAGATAAAATACAAAATAAAATAATACAAACATTATGATACTAATAGTAATTATAATTCTCTATTTCTTAGTAAATATATTCTCAATAGGTAATGAGGATAATAGACATAAATTCAAATAATTATATATGAATAAATTAAAATTAACTCCATTTGGTAAAATATTATTGATATTTCTATCATTAATATTAGTAAAAATAATATTTCAAGAATATTTATATATAGGACTGTGTATGGTAGGACTGATAGTAACTGTATATAAATTAGACAAATTAATTAAAAATAGTTAATATAATTAATTAACTGTTAAAATTATATATCTTCGATTTAAGACATTATTATTTTCAATATAAATATATATCAATAAATAATAATCTCTTGAATTAGGGCATTTAAAACAACAATAAAAGTATAAAAATGAATATAAGATTAAATAGACCATTAAAAATAGGAAATTTTGAAATAGATAATGATATGTCTATATTAGAATTAATTGAAGAAGATGATTATATACATGTACAGACTATATTAGATGAGATAAATACATCTAAGAGTGTAGTGGCATATAAATTAGTCTTATTTAAATATTTTCAATTAGTGATAGATATAGATATTGTAGAATTGCATGATAAGTTAAATACTGATACAATACATGTGATAGAAGAGTTTATAAGATATTTAATAAATAACGAATATAAATTAGTAATTAAAAAATGAAAGACATAGGTTATTTAGCATTGATAGTAATGTTATTATTAGTTATTAAGTCTGATTATAATGATACTGCTAATAAGACGTATAGTTTATTGACAAGACCTCTGATTTTGTATTATGAAAATAATACATTAGGTTTTAGCAATGTTACAATACAAGACAATGCAGGACATAGAATACATCTACCTTTTATTACATCATTAGCTAACAGGATTGGTAATGATTATAATATAGGAGATACAATAGATATAAAACCAATGTTTGATTATAGTTATACAAAATAATTAAATAAATGAATAATAAAGAGATAGTATTGATAATAACAGAAATAATATTAATTATAGGTTTAGTTATTTATATTACGAGTGACCCTATTGTTACAAATACTACTAATTTATTATCTTTAATTGTAGTAGAAATAATATACTTTATATATGATGAATTAAGGTCACATTTAAAAATTAAGAAATAATTAAATAAATGAATAGATATTTTAATGTAAGCAAAGCTATTATTACAATTATTGTATTTAGTAGTTTATTATTACTATTATTAAGATATAGAGATACAAGATATCCATATATAGATAATAATAATGTTTCAATAGATAGATATGAAAGTGTACATGATAGTTTAGATAGTTTATGTAAGAAATATTCAGTATCTTATATAGAATTGAATAGGTGGATAGAAGAATATAGTGATTATAGTCGATTAAAAGATATAGGTGAGATATTAGAATTAATTGAGTATAATAAATTACCTTTTAATCAAAAGTATTTTAATATAGTTGCAGATACATTATTGAAAATAGAGTTGTTAGAAGGTAAACAAACAATTGAAAATAAAAGAAAAAGTTATGGATTTTAGTCTTGATAAGTGTTTGTTATTTACTAATGGTATTGCAATGAAACTAATATCATTGGGCTTAGTATTAACAAAAGAGAAAGAAGAATATTATTTATTATATAGTGAGATTTATAACTCTTATTATTTAGCTGTAAAGTTTGATAATAAGTTTTACAAGTTATATAGAATAAATAAGAAAAAATATGATTTATTTTTAAATGAAGCAGCAGATGTAAAATTCAATGAAATAGTAATAAAGACTTATATTATTGATGTTACTATCAACATTATTAATGAATTACACCCAGAGCTTCCAGCAATAACAGTTAATAAATTTAAAATAATAGAAAAAGAAGATGAAAATATTTAATAAAGCCGATATATTGGCAATAAAGGATTTAGTGTTAAGTGGTATGTTTAAAATAAGATATGATTTTGTAGATAATAAAATGTATATCTATGTACCAAAGTCACAAGTATTGACAGCAGAAGTAAAAAAGCATTTAAGAAGTTTTACATCTATTTATACTGTATTAGTATATGATGATGATAAAGTTTATAATGAGAGAGTTACTCACAATACTAAATTCATAGTAAGTGAGAACACACGTACAGTAGTATACTATTCATGGAGAGATATGGATTATAAAGAAAGATTATTATGGAAACAACAACATTTTACTACAAATAGTGAGAATGTAAATAAGTTTATCTTGAATTACGAACAACAAGAAGTTATTGAAATTCCAACAGTACACCAAAGTATAAAAGAACCGAATGTTAAAGTAGTTACTAATGCTTGAAGAATTAGTAAAGATATATCCTACATATAAAGAAACATTAAAAAATACAAATATGGAGGATAAAGAGTTAAAAGAATATTTGTTGAGTTATATACAAAGTCAAAAAGAAATAATAGAGAAATATCAATCAAAAGATGTTGATATAGTTCCTATAAGGTGGATGAGAAGTCAATCTTTTATATTTGTAAGTTTACTATCCTTAATAATATTGACTTTGTATATAGCTCACAATAATCTTGTTAGTACAGGAATACCTGAAAGTATAACTTATATAGCTATAACTACATTAGAGTTATGTTCGTTAACTTTCCTTGCTAATAATAAAAAACATGCTAATTACATATTTATATTATTAACATTAATATCAAGTGCATTATACTTTAAGGCATGGAATTATATAGAAGTAGATGCAGTAGTAAGAGGATTTTATACTGTTACACCTTCACTTGCATTATTCTTCCTATCAAAATTAATATTTGAAAGATATGATAAAGACAGAGTTATATAAAGATTTAGAAGATATAAATATATCTTTATTAAAAGATAAAGAAAATCAATATTATGGTTATTTCTCTTTAATGTGTGAATATGAAATAGATAATACTGTACCTTTAATAGGTGTAACTGTTAAAGAAGATAGATTGTATTTACTTTTTAATACTGATAAATGGAACGATTATGATTTTAATGTAAAGAAAGAAGTTGTAAAACATGAAATATTACATATTAGTTTTGGACACATGTTAGTATGGATACGTAGGTATAGAACAGCTAATCAAAGATTATTAGGTATAGCTATGGATTTAGAAATAAATCAGTACTTAAATAAAAAATATTTGCCTGAATGGGGAGTATTTATTGAAAATTTTGAATTAAAATATCCAGACTTATATTGGGGAAGATTTAAAGGTACTAATCATTATTATAAAATACTTATGGATAATGATATAGATTGTGGAAATATTAATATTAGACACAATTGGTGTGAAAACAATGATGATGTTAATAAAAATGTACAAGAAATAGTGATTAACTCTATTATTGAAAATACATTAAAAAGTGTTGGTAACAATATGAATAATGGATTGTGTGGTAAAATAAGTTCTTTATTAAATCAAAGTTGTATATTATCACCTGTTAAAGTGAGTATTAATTTAAAAGAATATACAAAAAACATGTTAGGTAATAGTAAAATATTTAGTGGAAAAAAGATTGTCAATAAAAGACATATAGCTAATAGATATTCTACAACAAGTTTATCAAACAATACTGTACAAAAAATATTGATAGCGATTGATGAAAGTGGGTCAGTATCTGAAAAAGAGTTATCTGAATTTGTAGGAATACTTACAGAAGTATGTAAAAATTATAGTATAGAATTAAGACCTTTTGATACAGTAGTAGGTAAAAAAAAAGTATTTAAAAAAGGGTTAGAGTATGAAAGAACACATTGTGGTGGTACAGATTTAAATTGTGTATTAAAATATTATAATAATAGGAAAGACATGAATTTAATGTTTGTATTAACAGATGGTAAGTTTAGTAAACCAAAAGTAAAGTGTAAAAAAAATTATACTGTGTTTATAAGTAGTGAAGGAATTACGACAAATGTACAAAATTGTAAACATAAAAAATTAAATAATGATATGACATTATGTTAAAAGATAAGGAAATAGTAGCAAATCTTATAAAAAGAATGGCAAAAAGTCTTAATATAAATACAGAAGATATGATTTATATTGATATATTAATATTAAGATTAAAAAATAATAAAGAAATTCCTATATCATTATTTAGAGATATAGAGAGAATAGATGAAAAGTATAAAGAAAGAAGTGAAGACAATTTATTAATACAACATTATAAAAGTTTTAAAAATATATGCAAGGAATTAAGCAAGTTAGTAATAACGAATTAAGGGAATTGATAAAATCACACATATTGTGTAATAGTTTATCAGAAGAATGTTCTACTTTAAATGTAATAGGGTTACATGACAGCGGAAAAACTACAATATTGAGAGAAGAGTATAAAAAAGCAGGATATGAAATTATAGACATAAATCTATCTACTATGACAGATACATATGATTTAAATGGAAATCCTGTTATTCAATTAGAGTTATGTACACATGTAGCTAATGATGTATATACACATTTTTATGTGAATGAAGCAATAGCTGCATCTTTTATTAAAGAAGGGACATTTATAACAGGAAAGCAAAGAACTATAAATATTCCTCCTAAAAGAGTACAAGATATAAGTAAGTATGATAAAGTAGTATTATTAATAGATGATTATAATAGAGCTAATAGTTTTGTATTAGCTGCTATTATGGAACTTATTAATACAGGTAAATATCCAGCATGGGGAGATAGTTATCCAAAAGATTTTCAAATAGTATTAAGTAGTAATTTTGATGATGGGGAAAGCAATGTATCTTTTGTTGATAAAGCTAATTTATCACGAATGGCAACAGTAGAATTAGTTTGGAATATAGAGGATTATATTGATTATAAATTTTCAGAGGATATATTATTACCTATTAAAAATTATGTGTCTTTAAATAAAGATACATTTAGTACATCAGTAATAAGAAGAAGGTTTGAACATGTTATAAATGCTTATAAATTCTATAAAAATGGCTTTATATCTTATAGTGATTTTGTAAATAAAATTAGTATAGAATCACCTAATATTAGACAATCTTTATTACAGCATTTAAAACATAATGATTTAATAAGTTTAAGAGAATTGTTAGATAGTAAAAATGTAGATAGTACTTTTAAGAATATTTTCATTAATAAGGATAACAGTTTAAATATACCTAAGATAAGTTTATTCATATCTAATTTATTCTATGTATTAGAAAAAGAGATAGAATCAGATACAGAATATTTTACTAAGGAAGATTTTGAGACATTATTTAAATTATGTCTTAATTATTTTAGTAAAGATTTAATGTATATGATACATGACAGACTATTAAAATTGCAACAAAAGAAAAAAGACAATGGAGATAGTCATTATATATTTTCTATGTATTTTGATATAGAAAATTATAAAGAAGATGACAATTTAAATAAACTAATAGAAAATATATCAATTTAAATATGGACTTATTAAATAGTTTTAGTTATGCTTTAAATATGCTGTTTATATTAATAATTATTGTAGCAGTTATCATTTATCATAAATTTACAAAAAATAGCAATACAACAGAAGATGTTGATACAGATAAACATACTACTGATTGGGAAACAGAAAAAAATATAGAATATATTTGTATTAAAGAACCTAACGAAGTAAAAAATTGTACTGTACGTTATTATAAAAATGAAAATGTATATATAATAGGACTGAATGGATTTTCTGAAAATATAACATTAAACAAATTATCTAAAACACATCCAGCATATCATTATGATATATATTCAAAAGATGAAGCGAATTATAATGATACTTTATATGGATATAGGTATATTGTACATTATTCTATTATAGATAAAAATTATTATGATTTTGTATTGTATGATAATGATATAGAAACTATTGCTTATGTGTTTGATACTATAACTAAAAAAACAGTAAAAGTGTATAGAATAAATGAATGGTAACAGATATGAAATAATTGAAGGAAGTTTAATAAGGGCTAAATTTGCTGAGGATACTATTGAGATTGAAAATAATTTTACATTATTTGTTGATAGTATTAATATTAGTGTTAAAGATTATTTTAACAATTGTTGGAACAATTATAATTATATCAAACCAACAGATGATAATTATTACAATTTTATACTACATTATAATAAATCAATATCAGATTATGATATATATAGTGTAAATATAGATAACTATAATTGGAAAATACCTAATATTTTAGAAGAAGATGATTGGAAAGGGTATATGCACGTAGATGGAAATAACGTTTTGAGTATAGTATATAGTGATATATATAATATAATTAAAAAATTATCTCCTTTTAATACAATCAGAGGAAATAGATTACTATTGATAGATTTGATAAAAATAATAGATAGTGAGAAAGATGAATATTTTATAAATAATTCTTTATTTAAGGATTATAAAATTTTGTATATAAAGACAAGAGAGAAATATGAACTATTACAAGAAAAAAGTAAAAAATTTCTTGAACTTATAAAAGATAAGAATGAAAAAGAAATTAAGAACATATTTAAAAAAAATGTGTATAGTGGAACATATTTTAGAATGCTATATATACACAATATTAGTGAAAAGAATATTAAACAATATTTAAATAAACATGAAAATTTAGATGCACTGCTAAAATGAAATTAGAAAATATAATAACAAGAATTAAATATTTACCTATTAGAGAAAAGTATAGATTAGGATTAATCTTAATGATGATATTAGTGATAGTATATTCTTTAATAGTTAAAGTAACAACAAAAACTGAAGTGATGCCTGATATAATAACAGAAGTTGTATCAGAAGATAAGATTATCAAACATAATAATGAAGCATTAGTTGGTGATTTTATATATGAGAAAGAGATAGCTAAATATGTGCATGATATGCAAAAATTCAAAGAATTAGCAATAGCTTATAGTAATAATTTAGGTGTTCCTTATGAAAATCTTATATGTGCTATCAAGAGTGAGAGTGGATTTAATCCATTAGCTGTCAATGCAAAAGGTAGTGGAGCTATTGGCTTTATACAATTTATGCCTTTTAATTACAGTAGTAATGAGTTTGATAATCTGACTAAAACTCAATTTATGAATTTAGGTTGGGAAAGACAGCTATATTATACGCATAAATATTTAAAAAACAGAATAGATAGTAAGAGAGAGAAAGGTAAGGTTATAAATAATTTTACTGATTTTTATTTAATTATTTTCTACCCAGAAGCTGTTGGAAAAGCTAACAATTTTGAAATAGCAAAAAAGAACAGTAAGAATAAAAATATTCAAAGAATATATAATCAAAACTCTGGTTGTGATGTATATACAACGAATGAAATTGTAAAGTATAATACTAATGGTAAAATTATAGTTAATCCAGATGGTATATTAACTAAAAGAGATATGGAAGTATGGCTTTATAATCGGTTTAAACTTGCTTATAATCTTAACATAAAATAAATAAAAATTAAAATGAAAAAATATATATTAATACTTTCTTTATTTGTTAGTAATATTCTGTTAGCACAAAACAAACAGTTTAATATTATTATAAATATTGAAAATAACACGGTGATTTTCCAAGAAGATAATTATAAAGAAGTAATAGAGCTTACTTTGGTAGATTTTATAGACTTTACAACAGAGAAAAAAACATGTTTAAAGTTAAGAGATGGTAGAATAATTTATCATACAGTTATTAACGAAGATGAGGATATATTCATACAAAAATGGGACTTAATTGATGTTAAAAAAGAAAGAAATAATTGTGATTGTGTATATGATTATAGACTACATAAATAGTATTAAATATAAAGCACTTTTTAATATTTTATTAAGTATCTTTATTGTGAGTGGTATTGGTTATTATGCAAAGAATAATATTAGTTGTATTGATAAGATAGCTTGTGATACATCTTGTATTGAAGTAAAAGGTAGATACTATGAATATGAAGATTATGATAATAGTATAGTCTTTGATGGAGTTAATTATGCTAAACCTAATGATGTGAAGAAATGGTACAAAACTTTTAACTATAATGAATACTATAAAATTATTGATAGTTGTAGAGTATTTGTAGTACATAAAAAAGAGATAACAAATATAAAAAATACATATATAATTAATTATGAATACAAGAGTGATAAGTAAAAAAGAAAGTAGTGTACCAATATTTACTAATAAAGTAGCCCAAATAAAATTACCTGTAAAGACAGGGGTAAGCGGATATGAATGGAACTCTGATTGGAAAGAAGGTGATAATTTATTGTCAATACCTATTCGACACAATTTTGAAATTAATCCTGACTATTTAAATCATAGATTGATTGTAGAAACTATTGATGATAAATATATATTAGTAGTAAAGAGAACAAACAGTCATGGTACAGATTATGTTACAGTTGATAATAAGTGTATAGACCCTATACGTATTAAGAAGACTATTAACTTAATGGAATTTCAAAAACAAAGTGCCTTAAAAAGATATGATATACAGTAAAAATATTATTGAGATATTACAAGAAATTATAACAGAAAGTTTAATAGTTTGTAATAATAATAATCTTTCAGAGAAAGATAAAATTACAATAATAATGTATCTTTTCCAACGTTATAATAGCGAATATAGACAATTTATAGATACTTTAAATGAGTTACATGCGACTTTTAGTAATTTTTATCATGAAGATACAGATATAAATAATAAGTTATTCTATAATATTAGAGATATGAGGTCTGTCTATCAATATAGGTATGACCTTATTGTAAAAATAGAAGATACTATTAATAGAATTAATAATGATAGTAAAAATACAGAGAAGTTACCAACTATAAGGCAAATAACAAATATTTTCTTAACTCCTTATGTGGAGAATACTACCTTTCCTTCTTATAATTTGTATATGAAAGATATGGAATTAGGAATATTACCTATACCTACTTACAAAGAATATCTTGATAAATGGAAACTGATACAAGGTAAACATAAAGGCAGTATTAATGTTATAGTCTCTTGTCTAAAAAGATATACATCTTTGGTAAATAGTAGCTTTGAAAAAAGTGATATAAAAACTATATTAAAAGATATTAAATCTAATAAATATAAAGATAGAGAAGTTAATATTGATATAGAAAAAGTAGTATCACATTGGAAAAAAGTAACAGCAGATTGTAATAATGTTTAAAAATAGTATTGAAAATGAGTATATTAGAATAAGTAATAATCTTGTTGATAATAGATTACAAGACTTTTATAAAAGTGTTAGTATGGCGTATATACCATTATTCTTAGGTAAATTGAATACGGTAGATATACAGATTATAGATAGAGTAACTGAGTATTTGTATTTAGTTAAAATAAAAAAGATTACTTATGAAGAAATAAAAAATATATTGATGATAGAAGATTATTCATCATACGTTATTGATGAAATAATATTTATCATTAAATTAATACTATTTGAAGAACACCATACTGATTGGATTATTTCTCAAATAAAAGTAAAAACTTTAATATTTTTTCTATATCTTTGTTATTATTATACATCTTTTACTTTTAGTCTAATTAAATTAGAGAAGTATGAATACATTGCTTTTTATGAAAAGTTATTCGCTTATAACTTTTTAGACAATCAATATCTTTTTGTACAGTTTTTCAGCTGTTTAACTGAAATGAACAAAAAGGTGATATAACAAATAAATAATAATAACTTATGACAGAAAAATTTAAATGGATAAATGGTATGTGCTATTGGAAAGATATAGCTATATTATATATTAAACAATACAATGTTAAGGCAAAACTATATTACAGTAAAGATTTACAATCAGGAATTGGAGTATTGTTTTGTGATAAAGTATTTCCTGATTTTGATGATGTTGATAAGTTAATAGAAAATGTAGAAAGACATTTATACAAGTTTTGTAAAGAATTTATAGAGTATTATGATTACAAATACAATAATTAAAACTGTATTGTATTGTATTGCTTTAATTATAGTATTATCCTTGTTCATGTTTTCCTTTATTGCTGTATTTACTTATGATTGTAGATTAACAATAGAGGAAAATGACAGGATATTTTATAATGAAGTAGTATTATTAGATACTGCTTCGAGTAAGTACAATTTAAAAGAAGTTTTAAAAGATTACCCAGAATTAGCAAGAATACATGATGAGCAATGTAGAGAATTAATTGAACATGGGCAATTAGATTTAGCTGCTCAAAGATTAGACATTGATAAGGAAATATTGTACAATTATTTAAAAGATAATTTAATATTTCCTTATCATTTTTATTTAATCTTTTGGAATGAAAGTTCATTTAGATTAGAAGATGAGGGGACATATATAGGATTAGGACAGGTAAATACTAATTTTATAAAATCTTGTGGATATACAGTAAAAGAATATAATAATAATTGGAAAATACAAGTAGATGTAGCTCATTATTATTTCTTAGAGTATATGCCTGATAAAAATCCACAATTAGTAGAAAATATATATGCTAAATGGTTAGCATCTTCTTGGAATGGAAGTGAAGACATATATACTTTAAGAAGAAATCCTCGTGAATATATGGCTAATAAAGGCTTAGATAGAAATAAAGACAATAAGATATCTTTATCTGATTTACGAATAATATTTAATAAAATAAAAAATAAAAAATAGAAATATGGAAATTATAGCTCATCTTTTAAATAAGCAAGAATATATTACTAATCATATTAATGTTGCAGCATTAAGTGCAAATCAAAGAGATAACAATATTAACATTTCGAGTAACCCAAATTATTTTACTTTATATTCTTATATAAAAAAAAATTTAGTACCTTTGTATATAGAAAAAATATTGTTTGATGATTTTGTAGTAGCATTACATAATTTAGATATGATAGCATTTGGAAATATCATATCAGGAAAAATGTCAATAGATATGTCACCATATCCAAAAATAGATAGAGATTTATCTAAATTAATAGGTAATGGAGGATTAGTTCCAAATCTTGCTTTTTTAAATGTAAGTGTACCTGCATTAACAGGACAGAATACTATTAAAGCGTTATCTAATTTTGATTTAATAAATGGATTATATTTAAAAGTCAAGGGTAATCATAACATTACTTCTGACAATATATATTATCCTTGTAAATATTACTATAAAAGTAATGATTTAAGTAAAGAAATAGAATTACACATTCAGTACGTAACGAAAAATGAAAAATTATAACAAGTAAAATTGAAAGTACCAGTAATTACAGACTTTGAAATAATATTAAATTTAACTGAAGAGTTAAAAGTAACATTAAACAGAGTTAATAAACAAACGTTAAAAGACGCATATAGAGATGACGATATAGTAGAAAATAACACATTTATTTTAGATACATATAATGCTTATGATTATGCAGCAGTATTAAGAAATAAAACTGATTTATTAACATTAATATCTATTGATAATATATTAAAAGCACATAATAAGCAGTATCTGTTTGTACCTAATATTATGGGTGTATTGAGAAAATATCGGAATGATATTATAAGTCCAAATGAATTTTATTTAGCGAGTAAAAGGGAAAGTGATGGACAAGATGAAGAGTATGCAAGATTTATATTAGGTGGAATGTTGAATAATAAATATGTAGGATATGATGGGGAAATTACTGATAGTGGGTATTATATAAAAGGGAATTTTCTTATAATTGCACAATCAGAGTTAATAACTTGGAAAATAGAAGAAAAATATGTTGAAAAGCATAATAAGGAATTATATAATGAGTTTTTTGAAAATAATAAAGATAATAATATTTTTGGCAAGAAAGAAAATAGACCTCCTTGTACTGCTGATTTCATACAATATATGGAAAACAACAGTAGTTTTTATCCTGATTTTAAAAAAGCGAATGTGATAATATACTATGTAAGTATACCTACTTTAAAACTAAATTTAACAAAGAATGATAAGTTAAAAGGGAAAGATATTAAAATACATGAATCGATTACTAATAAATTGCTATAACAGTTATACTGTATATAGGAAATTAAAACCTTTTTCTTTTAAGGATAATACTTACAAAGAGTTAAGTAAATTATATAGAAAACTTAAAAGTAAGGAAAATGTCTACTTGATGAGAACATCTGATAGTAGTATGAAATCTAATAAAAATGTAAATATTGGTGAAGTGATTAGATTAAAATCTATCAATGATAATGTTAGATTTACAGGAGATGATGGTGAAACTTATTATTTATTAGAATTTAGTTTAGTAGTATATTATATAGTATATAATCAAGAAGAAATTGAAGTCTGTGATACAGATTTGTTGTATATAGACCCTGATAAGGAAGAACAGATTGTATCAGGAAGCATATTAGACAGGCTTTGTAGTATTTATGATATGAATATTAAAATTATGAATAAATTAAATACCAGTAACGTACAAACGACTACTTGGTCATCTCAATTAAATAGTAATTCTGTATATATAATTGATATTGACGGTACTGCTCGCATGGTTAATGCTGATGAATGGGAAGTGATTGAAAAAGAACAATTATTGTTTTTAAGTGAAATTCAAAAAGTGAAATATTTAACAGAAAGACATGATAAAGGTAAATTAAATAATACTGATTTCATAAAAGAAGTTAAAAAGATTGTGAGTATGTAGTTACAAAAAAAATAAACATGAAGATTATTAAATTGATTACACTGTTAATTATTTCAACATTAAATTGTAATATTAATAGTGGTAATGCTTTTAATATTTACTCTTACACTATTTGTACAGAAAATGTGACACAAACAAATAATGTAGAAAAAGTAATAAAAGTAAGTAAAGAAAGAAAATTGAAAAACCTTTCATTAACAAGTAAACAGATAGATAATGTATTAAAGAACAAGGAAATAATAACGAAAATTAGTAAAAAATATAATGTTCCTGTATCAACTATTGCAGGTATATGGTATGCAGAAAAAGGTTTTTTGACAGGTGGTACACCATTTGGTATAAAATGTTACACTAAGACAACTTCAAAAGTTTACCACTATGATGATTGTGGGGATAAAAAGTGTTGTTTTGAAAGGTATGATAGTTTTGAAGAAGCTGTATCATTTTTTTGTGTGTTTATACAAAATCAAAGAGATTACAGGTATCATATTGATTATAAGAATAATTATACTGATTTTGTAGCAATAGCTAATAGTGGATATTGTACAGCTAAAAAAACTTGGATAAAAAATACAAAAAAAGGTGTGATTTATTATAACAAAATTATCAATACAGCACATGAAAAAGAACAAATTGAAATTACTGAAAAAGATAGTTAATGGTGATACTAACTTATCTTTTAAAGAAGAAAGTATGAAAACACTAATACTTGCAAACTTTACAAATACCCAAATAAAATTATTAATCTATTTATTTAAAGAACCTAAAAATAAGCGTGATAATAAAGAGGAAAATGCTACATATAATCAACATGATAAATATATAGATAAATTAGAAAAAAGAGAAATTGATTATTTTAGTAGAAATATAAATGGAAGAAGTAATAAAGGGCTTTTAGAGGAAAGTGTAATAGATAGTGAAAATACTTATGATAAGGCATAAATAAAAAGGGTGTAGCTTGTGACTACACCCTTTATTTTTGTTAAACATAACAACACAGAAAGAAATGTAAAACTATATAAAAATGTTTAAAAAATATAATTACAAAATATATGTTATAGCATTTTGCTTGTTATTTGTGATAATTGTTTATAATATAGTATTTAAAAAAAACAATTTATGTGAATGTTACATAACTGATAAATTAAGAGATGATTTAACTTTTATGAAGTATAATGAATGTGTACTAAAATTAAATAAGGCAGGAGCTATGGAAGGAGAGTTAAATTACAAAGTAATAGAAAGTAATTGCAGGAATATAGTAAATATAATACCTGAAGATACTTTATTAAAAAAATATAATGAATTTTTAAAAAATCTATAAAAAAATATGAACAATATAACAGAATGGATATATCCTATTATCCACCACCCGCTTACAATAATAATTGCAATATTAGCAATATTAGTAGCTTTTGTATATGTATCAGATAAAGTGAATTTATCAAAAACAGAAGCAAATTTAGGAGAACAGTTATGGAAAGCTCTACCATTAGTACTTATAGCTGTAACGATATTATTAGATTATTTTGAATATAATAATCTTAGTCCATACTTAAATTATATAGGTATGTCTTCTGTTGGTATAATGGTACAGACTATTATGGCAATAGCTTTACTTATTAATATGGTAGCAGGATATTGGGTATCTATAAGCATGAGAGATGGAAAGTTAGATAAAAGTGAAAAAAGAGTAATAGGGGCTATTATATTTATAAATATAGTAATAATTATGTTAATATTATGGTTTGGCTATTTAGCTCACATTAGACCTTATTTACATGAAGATAAAGCTATAAGTGATGTAAGTTATATTAGATTTAGTATATTAGTAGTATTATTAATATTTAATTTAATATTGAGTTATATAGCTATTATGTTAGCTGCTTGGAAACAAGATTTGTTGTTAGTTACTAATCGTGGTAATAGTTCTACTATTGGTAGTACTGGAACTTCTACATTACAACCTACTGCTAACCCTGTATCTAATAATCCTTTACCAAATCCTCAACCAATTAGTATTGTTATGTCAAGCGGAGGGACTATTGGTTATGTCAATTACCCTTTTTAGATAGTTTCGTTAATAATAGTCTTGTTGTTAACGAAACTCTTGTACCTTATATTGATATGGGAGATAACGGTATTTATTTATTAAATAGTAAATATAAACCTGACAATTTAGAATATACCTTAGATACTATTGTAGATGAAAGAACTAATAATTTAAGATTAGAAGATTATATAGTATATGATGAAGCAGTAAGAAAAATATTCTCTTTCTTTAATATAGACATAAAAAGTATTGTTGATGTTGATACATTTAATACTATGTTAAAGGAAGAGTATATTAAAGATGTAAATAACAACTATCAAAGGTTTTTCTCTTTTATTATAGAAAATATGTCTATTATTAATATATTAAATGATTATAGGGTTAAGATTGGCAAACTGAATAATCAGATAATTTTATATGATAAAGATATTTCTGATTTAAAGAAAAGTTCTCAGACTGTTAATAATAATATCATTATCAATTTAAAAAATAAAGAAAGAGAGTGTTATGAAAATATAGCTACATTAAAAAATCAGATAATATCTATAAGTAAAGAGTTAGAAAACAACGAATTGTTTGTTGCATCTTGTCATAAAGCAATAGATAAACTAAGAATAATATTGGGTAAGTTATATAGAGAAAAAGATTTATTTAATAAGCCCTTAGAAGCATGTAAAAAAGAAATAGCAACAGCAGAAGATGTATATAAGTTAATATTAAATAACAATGTAGTTGCATTAGGATTAGCTTATAATATAAAAGCTACGATAAATACTTTATATGAAAAATATAATGTACTATTAAAAGAACGAAATGATTGTGAAGCTGATATAGTAGAGAAATCAAAAGAAAAAGCTAATTTATTAAGTAAATTAACTACTATGGAAAAATTAGTACACAAGAATAAAGCGGATTTGAATAGGTATAAAACTTTATTAAGTAATAATGAGAATAAACTAATAGAAATAAGTAATTCTATAAATAATGTAAATACAAAAGTAGATGAAATACAAAAGTTAAAAACAGAAATAAATAGAATATATACAGAAAAATTAAAATTAGAACAAGAAGAGATAGAACATTTGCACAAACATTGTAGCATTTCTCCTAAGTATAAGATATATGATGATATAATATATAATACAAAAGATATATTAGCAGATATGTCTACATTATTTGAACTTATAGATAGATTAGGAGATAAATTTGGATTTAAATATAAAGCTATTATATCTAAAATAAAGAGTTTCAATTTTATAGATAGTGATAGAAGTTCTATCAGATATGGAGAATATACTGATACAAGTAATTATTATTTCAACTATAAGTTTATGAACATATTTGGTAGCATGAAAGAAAATTATATGGAGTATGAAAGTTTAGTTAAGAATACGACTAATACTATTTTATCGGATAACTATAATATAAATGATATAATAGAAGCTATTGAAGAAATGGCATATTCTTTATATAACATATATTTTAGTAAAGATAGTGGTTATTCTTTGTATAATTTAGGACTATTTTCATCTGATGTAAAATACAATATCAATCTTATAAGAAAAGCAGATGCTATTATGAATGAAGTATTAAATTATAGTAAGAAAACACTTATGCTTGCAAGTACAGAACTAAATAATAGACATTCGGCAATATCTCCTGATAGATTGACGACATTATTTAGTGAAATAACAAATATAATAAAAGGAAAGGCGTGATAACACAACACATAAAGTTTTTATACAATAATGACATAACTTTTGCAGAATTAGTTATATTAATGTATTTGAATAATCAATTACCTGATACTGATTTTTACAATTATGTAAATCTTTTTGAAACAAGAGAAAAGAATTATGTCTATGATAGAATAAATATTAATATAGTATATGATTTAATAGAAAGAAATTTGATAAGTTCAAAAACCAAAGAAAATACATTTGTAGAAAAATTAATTTTAACATTAGATACACTATTATTATCATATAATGTTACTAAGAAAGGGATAGATGTATTGAATAAATATAATGATATATTCAATAATACTGCGAAAATAAATAACTTAATACATATTGATAATAATATAACTTTATTACAGGAAATATGTAATTATTGGTATGATGATAGAAAAGTTCCATATAAGACTAATTCTGTTAGTGATAATAATGCGTTAGTAACTGCTTTTAATAAGTTCAGAGAAGATAATCCTGAATTTAGTGATGAAGCGATTAAGAGAGCTACTTATCTATACTTTGAAGAATATCGAAGAAATAATAGTAAGAAAGAAGATGGAATAGTAGATTACAGTTATTTGACAAATCAATTAGATTTTATATCAGGGAATAAAACAGTATCTTTATTAAAGTATTGTAATAATAGTAAAAATAGTAACGTATTAATAGCTAAGAATATA
>OEIV010000403.1_pt1 | contig 23940 bp, 18 predicted proteins | sample 1539231 | NCBI WGS metagenome assembly OEIV01 (sample SAMN03794762, study PRJEB22550) | activated sludge metagenome | feature: wastewater treatment plant; material: activated sludge; isolation source: Wastewater treatment plant of a petroleum refinery complex | place: Argentina: Buenos Aires ... | reverse complement strand
CTGCTCGGTCATGAGGCCGGTCCTTTGCGGGCACGCGCGGCGGCATCGGCGGCTTGGTTCGGTGCCGCGGTCCGGCCCGTCAACGAAGCGACGGTCATGATATGAGAGCCGGGCGGGCGCAATCAAGGCGCATGAACCGGTTGCCCCCGGCGACGAGCCCGGCGGCCGATCGCCGATCCGATCGCGACCTAGCGCTTCGCCGCACCGGAACGAGGTGGCGGCGCGACCTCTCCGCCTTTGCGCCCACCTTTGCGCTGCCCCGGCCCCACACGTGCCTCCCCCATCAGCTTGCGCATATGCGCAACCGAGGCGCCGAGCCCGGTGAAGATGGCCTCGCCGATCAGAAAGTGGCCGATATTGAGCTCGACGATCTCCGGCATGCGGGCGACGGCCGCGACCGTGTTGTATGTCAGCCCGTGGCCTGCGTGGACCTCGAGACCCAAAGCATCGGCCGCCGCGGCGGCCCTCGACAGCCGCTTCACTTCGCCGGCGGCGCCCGTCGAGTCATCGGCGAGTGCCAGCTCGCAGTAGCGACCGGTGTGCAGTTCGACGATGTCGGCGCCGAGACCGGCGGCAGCCTCGATCGCCTTCTCGTCCGGCTCGATGAACAGCGAAACGCGGATGCCGGCATCACGCAGGGAGCTGACCACATGCGCCAGCAGCTTGCCCCCCCGCACTACGTCGAGCCCGCCCTCGGTGGTGCGCTCTTCGCGGCGCTCCGGCACGAGGCAACAGGCGTTCGGCACGTGACGCAGCGCGATCTCCAGCATCTCCTGTGTCGCCGCCATCTCGAGATTGAGGGGCCGCGTCAGCTCCCGCTTCAGGCGCGCGATGTCGGTATCGGAGATGTGGCGCCGATCCTCGCGCAGGTGCGCCGTGATGCCATCCGCACCCGCGGCGACGGCCGCATGCGCCGCCCGCAGCGGATCGGGGTGAAGCCCGCCGCGTGCGTTGCGGATGGTGGCGACGTGATCGATGTTGACGCCGAGGCGCAGCTCGCGTGGCTCAACGGCTTTGGACATGTTGCTCGGCCAGCTCCATTCTGCGGCCACGCGCCAAGCCTCGTCCCGCTGGCGCATGGTGCGCGCGGGACACGCCCCGCGCCATCGAGCGGATGATATAATAGATCGCCGTCGCCATGAGGAGCCCGACCGGCAGGCTTCCCGCGAGCATCGGCACGAACAGCGGCCAGACCAGGGCTGCCGTCAGCGTCAGCAGGTCGGGCGAGGCGACCAATAGCGCGTCCCACAGCAGGTCCGCATGGCTCGAAAGCTGGCTCGCGTCGAGCACCGCCGCATCGCCGACGATCAGCGCGCCAGTCGCATAGATCGCGCCCCATATCAGCGGCCAGCTCAGCGGATTGCCGAAAAACGTCGCCAGCAGCGCCGCGGACACGCTGGCGCGGACGGCGAATGCGACCACCGCCGCCAGCAGCATCTGACCGCCGATAAGCGGCGTGCACGAGGCAAACACGCCAACCGCCGCGCCAAGGGCCAGCGCATGCGGCGTCGTCCTCAGCCGCAGGATGCGATGCACGACGTAACGTGCCGAGCGGCGCCACGAGCGGCGCGGCCACAGGCATGTCGCGAGGCGCTCGCGCATCGTCGGACGAACCCGTCGCTTGAACAGCATGTGACGCGCCGCCTCGCTGGTGTGGCTGTTTCTGGCCGGAGAAGATCTCCCGCCCGGCCGGGAGAATCGAGGGCTGCGAACCACCCGGACACCACTACTCGAACACCCGCTCGACCTTGTTGACAACGGGCTTGGCCCTCAGACCGGCGATTATGCGATTGAGGTGATCGAGATCCCACACCTCGAGGTCGATCCGCATCTCTGTGAAGTCGGCTCCGCGATGCATCATCTTGAGGTTATCGATATTGCCGTCGGCCTCGCCGATCACCTTGGCGACCTGCGCCAGCGAGCCGGGCTCGTTCAAGGCCGTCACCACCACGTGCGCGGGAAACCGCACCGGCGATTCCGGATCGAGATCCCACGTCACGTCGATCCAGTTCTCGTGCTCGTAGCCCTGCAGGCGCGGAGAGTGGATCTGGAAGATACGGATGCCGTCCGAGGGTGTCAGAACGCCGACGACGCGGTCGCCCGGCACCGCGCCGCCATCCTCGTAGGAAACGGGCATGTCGGTCTGTCCCTTTCCTGGCCGGATGGGCAGCGGGGCCGCCAGCAGCCCCGCCTTTTCGCCCGCCGCCATGACGTTTCCGAGCTTGAACTTCAGACCCATCACCTTGCTCAGGTTGAACCAGCCCTCCTGGTTCTTGACCGTGTCGTACCGATTGCGCGGCTTCTTCACGTTCGCGGCGGGATCGGCGAGCGTCACCTCCGGCGCCACGGCCTTGACCACGGTGGCGGCGGCCAGCTCGTTGCGCGCGACGGCCGCGTAGAGATCCTCGATGGACTTCTGATTGAGGCGCGGAAGCACGCGACGGACCTTGTCGTCGCTGAACTCCACCTCGGCGCGCTCGAACGCCGTGGCAACGAGGCGGCGGCCGAGTTCGGCATATTGCTGGCGCACGGAATCACGCGCGATGCGGCGGATGGCGCTACGCGCGCGCCCCGTGACGACGAACGATTCCCACGCCGCCGGTGGCCGGTGGGTCTTCGAAGTGATGATCTGTACCTCGTCACCGTTCCTGAGGCGCGTGTCGATCGGTGAGCGGCGGCCGTTGACGTAGGCGCTCACTGCCGCATTGCCGATGTCGGTGTGCACCGCATACGAAAAGTCGAGCGCCGTCGCCCCGCGCGGCAGCGCAATCAGCCGGCCTTTCGGCGTGAAGCAAAATACCTGGTCGTGGAACAGCTCGAGCTTGGTGTGCTCGAGGAACTCTTCCGAGTTGGCGCCCTCGAGCAGCGTCTCGACGAGATGGCGCAGGCGCAGGTAGGGGTTGTGCTCGATCTCCGGCGAGTTGCGTTGAGCACCATTGACGCCGCCCGGCACCTCTACGTCGTCCGCCTCGGCCGCGGCACCTGGGCGGATCGTCGAGCGCTCTTTGTAGAGCGCGTGCGCGGCGACGCCGTATTCCGCCGTCTCGTGCATCTCGCGCGTCCGGATCTGCAGTTCGACGCGCTGATAGCGGGGGCCAACGATGGTCGTGTGCACCGAGCGGTAGTTGTTGCGCTTGGGAACCGAGATGTAGTCCTTGAAACGGCCGGGGACCATGCGCCACGAGCGATGCACCACGCCAAGCACCTGGTAGCAGGCGGCCTCGCTCGCGACGATGACGCGGAAGCCGTAGATGTCGGAGAGCTGCTCGAGCGAGATCTGCTTGTTCTCCATCTTCCGCCAGATGGCATAGGGCTTCTTTTCACGCCCCTTCACCTCGGCCTCGACGCCGGCACCGACGAGCTTGGCGCTCAGCGCCGCGCGGATTTCCTCGACGAGGTTCTCGTTGCGCGCCCTCAGTTCCGCCAGCTTCTGCGTCACCGCCGCATACGCTTCCGGATTGAGCCAGCGGAAGGCGTGGTCCTCGAGCTCGTCGCGCAGCGCCTGCATACCCATCAGGCCCGCGAGTGGCGCGTAGATGTCGAGCGTCTCGCGCGAGGTCCGCTCGCGGCTCGCCGGCTTCTTGTGCTCCAGCGTCCGCATGTTGTGCAGGCGGTCGGCAAGCTTGACCAGAAGCACGCGAATGTCGGTCGAAATGGCGATCAGGAGCTTGCGGAAATTCTCCGCCTGCTCGGCCTCCTTGGTGACGAGGTCGAGCTTCTTGATCTTGGTGAGGCCATCGACGAGCCCGCCGATCTTCTGACCGAACAACTGGTCGATCTCGGCGCGCGTCGCGTCGGTATCCTCGATCACGTCGTGCAGCAGCGCGGTGGCGATGGTCGCGTCGTCGAGCTTCAGCTCGGTCAGGATCGCGGCGACTTCCAGGGGGTGCGAGAAATAGGGCGCGCCGTCCGCGCGCTTCTGCAGCCCGTGCGCCCGCATGGCATAGACGTAGGCACGGTTGAGGAGCTGCTCGTCGGCCTTGGGATCGTAGCTCTGGACCCGCTCGACCAACTCGTACTGGCGCATCATCGCCGTCCGGCTCCCTTCCTCACAGGCGACGCATCGCGGGCGGCAAACCGCTCGCACGAACTCGCCATCAGATCAGAACAGCGGCAGATTCCGCAAGCCGAATGCGATGTTGTGCCGCCCTGCCGCAGACCGCCGCTGGCGCGTCCAACGGGAATGGTGCCCCTGCGAATGGAAAAGGCGCCACCCGGGGGGCGGCGCCTTGCTCGATACGTCTCCGCGGGGCCGCCGCTTTGCGTCAACGGCCGCGATCGCGGTCGCGCTCGCGTCCGCCGCCCGATCCACTGCCGCCGCCGTTGGCAGACGGCTCGCTCGGCGTCAGCGCCTCGAGGCCGCGCAGCAACTGCTCCTCGGTCATCACGTCGACGACCGTATCGCTCGACTGGTCGTCGCGGCCGAGCACCGGGCTACGGCGATCGTTGGGCAGCAACGGCGCCGCCGCTGCCTCGGGCTCGTCGACCTCGACGTTCTTCTGGATCGAATGGATGAAGCTCTCGCGCATGTCATCCGGCGGAATGGTGCGCTCGGCGATCTCGCGCAGCGCGATCACCGGGTTCTTGTCGTTGTCGGGTGCCACCGTGATGGCGCCACCGCTGGCGATGTTGCGGGCACGGTGCGCTGCGAGCAGCACGAGCTCGAAGCGGTTCGGGACCTTGTCGACGCAATCTTCGACGGTAACGCGGGCCATATGGGGGGACCTCTCTCCATCAGCGGCCGAACGACGGCCGGTAAGCGAATCGCGAAACAGTGAGGTTCTCAGAACGAAACGGCGGCACTAGCGGCGCCGGTCTGCGCCACGCTACGGACGTCGGTTTCACGCCAAGCAAATTGGTTTCACGCCAAGCAAAAACGGGGCTGTGTCGCCACACCCCTGAATGCTCGTTTGGCTGGAAGATCGCATGTTCCGCAGCCGCCTGCAAGACGCCAACAGTGGTGCGTCATCCACATGACACGCTTGCATCGGGCAAAGGCAACTGCTGACAGAACACGCAGGCCTATGGTATACCACCGCCCCCTGAGCGGAAAGCTGGAAGCCTTGTCTCAAAAACACGTTGGCAGTTTGCAAACAGATGCAAAATTTGCCAATCTCCGCCAAACTCATGACGAGGAGTGATAACTGTTATTCGCACAGTTCAAGTTGCCAAGTCCCCCGAGGCACCCCAACTAGGGGGCTTCAAACTCCACCAGCGTTCTGCGACGACGGAATTTCGACGTCGGCGCGTCCCTTTCCAGGGGTGGTCGGAACTGCCGTTTTGGCTTCCGCCGCCGAACATGCGCCAGCGACACAAGAGGGCTTAACACAGCCCCGAGGAACCGAGATGCATTTTTACAACAACGAACGGATCGCCCTGTTCATCGACGGAGCCAACCTTTACGCCACCTCGAAGGCACTGGGCTTCGACATCGACTACAAGCGCCTGCTGCAGTACTTCCGCCAGCGCGCACAATTGGTCCGCGCGCTCTATTATACGGCGCTCGCCGAGGATCAGGAATATTCCTCGATCCGCCCTCTGATCGATTGGCTCGATTATAACGGCTATACGATGGTGACGAAGCCGATCAAGGAGTTCACGGACTCCACCGGCCGCCGCAAGATCAAGGGCAACATGGATATCGAGCTCGCCGTCGATGCGATGCGGCTGGCCGATACGCTCGATCACATCGTGCTGTTCTCGGGCGATGGCGACTTCCGCAGCCTCGTCGGCGCCCTGCAGCAGCGGGGCAAGCGCGTCAGCGTGGTCTCGACCCTGCAGACGCAGCCGCCGATGATCGCTGACGAACTGCGCCGACAAGCCGACCAGTTCATCGACCTCGCCGATCTCGAAACCGTCATTTGCCGCGATCCCGCCCAGCGCCCGGTGCGCGAGCCGCGCGAACGTGGCACCCGCCCGGGCTTCCGCTCGGTCGCCGAGCCGGTTCCGTTCGAGGATCGTGACGACCTGCCGGAAGGCGTTTAGTACACTTCGCTGGCATACCTTATGCCCGTTCAGCGCAGAAGCATGTCGAACAAGGCGGCGCAGCCGACGGCGGGGCAACCCACCGCGGCCGAGCCGCCTTCCGACTGCGTCCTCTGCCCTCGCCTCGCCGAATTCCGCGGAGCCAACCAGCGCGCCGAACCGGATTGGTTCAACGCGCCGGTCCCCTCCTTCGGCGACACGTCGGCCCGCCTGCTGATCGTCGGGCTGGCACCGGGTCTCAAGGGCGCCAACCGCACCGGCCGGCCGTTCACGGGGGACTATGCCGGCGTGTTGCTCTACGAGACGCTGCTGGCGCTCGGTCTGGCGCGCGGGACCTACGACGCAAGCATCGACGACGGACTCGAACTCTCGGGCTGCATGATCACCAATGCGGTCCGCTGCGTGCCCCCGGAAAACAAGCCGACGACCGAGGAAGCAAGGACCTGCAACGCGTTTCTTGCCGCTCGAATCGCGAGCCTGCCGAACCTTGCCGTCATCCTCGCGCTCGGCCGCATCGCCCACGATGCGACGCTTTCCAGCCTCGGCGCCCGCCGCGCGGCCTACCCGTTCGCCCATGGCGCCCGCCACGAGCTGCGTCCCGGCCTCACACTTTTCGACAGCTTCCACTGCTCGCGCTACAACACCAACACCGGCCGGCTGACGCCCGAGATGTTCCGCGACGTGGTCGGTGCCGCGCGCGCGGCCATCTAACATCCGGTCGCAAATCCGAAAGACTGCTGGAGAAATTGTTCCCGAGCATTGCAGTAGCTTGCCGCGCGTTATGTGATATTGGCTCGGTCCGCCGCCGATTCCGCTCCGCCGGAACGGGGTGACATGACCGGACCGGGCCGGCGGGATGTGTACCCTTGCACTCCAGTCGTCGGACCGATCACAATGAGGCAATCACGATCGAAGGCCCCGCAGTCCGATGGAAATCGCTCCCGAGAAGGTCGCACACGTCATCATCAAGGCGCGCGAGTACGACGCGAAGGTCGACGCCTGGAACACCGACAACGACGAGGACGACGGCAGCGAGGACAGCTCGGAAGACACCGGGCTGCGCGATGAGATCGCCGGGTTCATCGATGCCTTGAACGACGACGAGCAGGCCGAGCTCGTCGCCTTGTGTTGGATCGGGCGCGGCACATTCGAGGTCGAGGACTTCGACGAGGCGGTCGAGACCGCTCAGAACGAGCGCGTCAACTCCGTCGCGAGCTACCTGCTCGGCGTGCCCCTGCTCGCCGACTATCTCGAGGAGGGCCTGGAGAAAATGGGCTTCTCCGTCGAGGACGTCGAAAGCGACGTGATGTGATGCGGCATGCGACGCGGCGCGCCTGACGAGCCGCGCCACGGCGATGATCCCGCACTCATTCGCTTGCGGACCGGCGACGGCGCGACAGCCGTCACAAGATCGCAAGCACCTCGGCCGCATGCCTGTCCGGCGGATGCACGGGATAGAAGCAGCGCTCGATGCGACCATCGCGCAGTAGAAGCGTGAGACGCCTGAGATCCGAGACGCCGCCTGTCTCGAAGCGTGGCAGCCGCAACGCGTCGGCGAAGGCGAAGCCCGCGTCCGACAGCAGTGGATAGGTGATACCTGCGCGCCGCGCGAACGCCTGCTGGTCCGCGCTCGTCTGCCCGCTCAACCCGAACACCTTCACGCCACGCACGGCGAACTGCGGCATCAGATCGCGAAAGCCTTCGGCCTCGGGAGTCGAACCGTGCGCGCCGGCGATGTCGTCCCATCCCGGCGGATTAGGTTCGCCCGGCGTACCCGTGTAGGGATAGACGAACAGGACCGCGCGGCCGGCAATCGCGGACACGTCGATGCCGACATCCGCCGAGGAGGCGAGCAGCATCGACGGCACGGCGAGCCCCGCGACCAGATGCGCCGCCCCGCCGTCGTCGCTCGGCGCCGGCCATGGCCATTCCCCCGCCATTCGCTCTCTCCCGCCCTTCGAGCGTTATCGGCTTCGACGCGATCGCGCTGCCGATCGTCCCCAAGCCGCAAACGGCCCACCAACGCAGGCCGAGGCCTTGCCCGGCACTATCCTTTGTCGCGCATCAGCCGCTGCTTCTGCCGGTTCCAATCGCGCTTGGCCTGATCCTCGCGCTTGTCGTGCAGCTTCTTGCCCTCGGCCAGCGCCAGCTTCATTTTCGCAATGCCGCGCATGTTGAAATAGAGCTCCAGCGGAATGAGCGTCATGCCCTTGCGCTCGATCGCGATCGCGAGCTTGTGCAGCTCGCGTTTCGAGACGAGCAGCTTGCGCCGCCGCTTCGGCTCGTGCTGGAAGAAACGCCCGGCCTGCTGGTACTCCGGAATGGTCGCGTTGATGAGCCAAAGCTCGCCGTCCTCGACCGAGGCATAGCTCTCGGCGATGTTGGCGTGTCCCTTGCGCAGCGACTTCACCTCGGTACCGGTGAGTGCGAGCCCCGCCTCGAGGTCCTCCGAGATACGGAATTCGAAGCGCGCCTTCCGGTTTTCGGAGACGATCTTGCGGCCGTCGTCCATGCTGGCCGCCATGAGCGGTAGTCCTTCCTTGTTGTCCGGCGCTTGCGCCGGCGGCCCTTGGCCGCTGAGCCCGCTCGCGCGGGCTGTGTCGTTACTCGTCAGGTCCGGCGCTTGCGCCGGCGGCCCTTGGCCGCTGAGCCCGCTCGCGCGGGCTGTGTCGTTACTCGTCAGGTCCGGCGCTTGAGCGGGCGCTCGGCAATTGTACCACCCCCGCGGTCACACCCGTGTATGCGCGAACGCGGCGGCGAGCGAACCACGCCCGCGCGCAGTCGCCGACGACCGCCGTCAGGTTCGAAAGCGCAATGGCCAAAAGCGGATTTCCCGGCTCAGACGCGGCAGCGCCCGGCCCGCACCGCTTACCTATTCGGCTGCGACGCGGAACACCGTGCCACCCTTGCCCGTGACACCGACCTGCGCCAGTGCCGCGTCGACGACGCGCTTGCCGGCGTCCGAAACCGGCACCATCGGCAGACGCATCTCGTCCGAGCAGAAGCCGAGCCGAGACGCGGCATACTTCACCGGGCCCGGGTTGGTTTCGACGAACATGGCGTCGAACAGCGGCATCAGGCGGTCCTGAAGCGCCAGCGCCGTCTTGAAATCGCCAGCGAGCGTCGCGTTCTGCAGTTCCGCGACCAGCCTCGGCGCGACGTTCGACGCCACCGAGATGACGCCCTGTCCGCCGTGCGCGTTGAAGCCGAGCGCGGTCCCATCCTCGCCCGAGAGCTGGCAGAACTTCTCGCCCATCGCGAGGCGCTGCTGCGTGACGCGGCCGATGTTCGCCGTCGCGTCCTTCACGCCGACGACGTTCTTCAGCTCGAACAGGCGCGCCATCGTCGCCACCGACATGTCGACCACCGAACGTCCGGGAATGTTGTAGATGACGATCGGGACGTCGACGGCGTCGTTGATCGCCTTGTAGTGCTGGTAGAGCCCTTCCTGCGTCGGCTTGTTGTAGTAGGGCGTGACGATCAGGATGGCATCGGCGCCCGCCTTCTTGGCGTGCTGGGACAGCTCGATCGCTTCCGCGGTCGAGTTCGATCCGGTGCCGGCGATGATCGGCACGCGCTTGCGGGCCACCTCGATGGTGATCTCGATGACGCGCTTGTGCTCGTCGTAATCGAGCGTCGGGCTCTCGCCGGTGGTGCCGACCGGCACGAGGCCGTGAATGCCCTCGGCGATCTGCCATTCGACGAGGCCGGCGAGTGCGTCCTCGTCGAGCGCGCCATTCTTGAAAGGTGTTATCAGCGCGGTGAACGATCCCTTGAACATGGGAGCCTGATCCTGTTGCGTGCCGTATGGCTTGCTGATGTTTTCCCGTTTCCGGGACACGGGTTCGGTGGTGCTTCGGTCGCGGTTTCGGCCAGGATGTGCCGGACCATCGGTTGTGCTCGCGGCTTTGCCTTCCTCTCGCCGCACTGAGACGGCGGACTGCGAATCAGGATTTTAGCCGGATTTGACCCTGGATGCGGCATCGACCGCCACGCCCCCCGCGGGACAAGGCGCTCGGGGCCCATGTCGCGAAAGCGTGAAACGTGATCTAAGTGCCTGACCGGCCGCGGGATTGAGTTATGGCAATCCCCGCTCCGCCCCCGAGGTCTGAGCCCACCGGGCCGACTGACCGAGGGTGACATTAGTCGCACGGGGCCTCAGCCGCAAGCGAGCGGCCCGGCCCGCCAACCCGAGAAAGGCGCTCGTGTTGCAGCTCCTCCGCAAGAGTGAAGCCGATTGGGCGACGTTCTGCCCGGCCCGTTTCCCCATTTCCCCGTCACGCAGTCACGCAACGAGACGGATCGCCGGTCGCGCACTTCTCGCTCTCGCCGCCGCCGCGCTCTACCCGTCTCTGCCGGCATTCGCCGAGCCAGCCGCCGCGGCGACCAAATCCGCGCCCCCGGCCGCGGAACCCGCCGCCGCGCCCCCCACCGCACCCGCGCCACGTTCGGGCGTCGCAGCGGAAGCGGGATATCGCAAGAGCGCCGACGAGGTCATCAAGCCACTGCTCGACGTCGAGATCGACGCCGCCGATCTCGGCCGGATCAAGCAGGCGTTCGCCGCCATCGGCGCCGCGGACATCAACAAGGGCCGGGCATTGGCGGGCGAGATCACCCACCCGACCGCCAAGAAGCTCGTCTTCTGGTATGCCCTCTCGCGCGGCTATGGCGCGGCGGCCGACTATCGCGACTTTCTCGCCCAGAACCCGACCTGGCCGCAACGCTGGCTGCTCCAGCAACGGATGGAGGAGGCTCTGTTCACCGGCGGCGGTGATGCAGGCGGCATCGTCGGCTACTTCAAGGATGGCGACCCGCAGACCGCCACCGGCGGCGCCGCGCTCGCGTCCGCCTATCTGGCGCTTGGAGAGAAGGAGAAGGCCCGTGCGCTCGCCGCCAAGGTCTGGCGCGACGGCGACCTCCCGACGACGCTCGAAACCGGATTTCTCGAGCGTTTCGGCGCGTTGCTCACGCCCGCCGATCACCGCTGGCGGCTCGACCGCTACCTGATGGGCGACCGGCGCTGGAAGGATGGGCGCACCGCGCAGGCCGCTTACGTCCGACGCCTCATCCCTCTCCTTCCCGCGGAAGAGCGCAAGAAAGCGGAAGCGCGCCTCGCGGTCTACCTGCGATCGTCGGCTGGGGAAAAGCTCATGGGCGAGCTTCCATCAGACGGCAAGCCCGACTGGGGTCTGACGTTCCAGCGCATCCAGATGCTCCGCCGCAAGGGCAACAACGCCGCCGCCATCAAGTTGATGCTCGAAGCGCCGATCGATACGGACAAGATCGTCAGCCCCGACGACTGGTGGGACGAGCGCCGCGCGCTCGCCTACGAGGCGCTGGAAAAGGGTGACGCCAAGCTCGCCTACAAGCTCGTCGCCAACGCCGGAGCGCTGACCGTGAACCCGCTCAAGGCGCAGCGCTTCATGGCGGGATGGATCGCAAAACGCCATCTCGACGACACCGCCGGCGCCGAGCGCCACTTCCGCGCCATGCGGGACGCGGCCGACGGCCCGCTGAGCCGCGCCAAGGCGGACTATTGGCTTGCCCGCGCGCTCGAGGCCAAGGGCGACACGGGCGAAGCGCGCAAGCACTACCTGCGTGCCGCCGCCGAGCGCGACACCTTCCACAGTCTACTGGCCCGGCTGAAGCTCGAGCCCGGCACGCAGCCGCTCGAAATTTCTCCCCCGAAGACGGCGAGCGACGAGGAGATCGCCGCGTTCCGCGCGCTCGATTCCCTGCTCGCACCCGTGATCGCCAAAAAGGCAGGCCTCGGCGGCGACATCACGCGCCCGTTCCTCGCCAACAGCCGCACCGCTCGCGACAGCGAAGCCTGGTCCGCGCTCGTCGCCCACCTCACAGAGGCGCTCGGCGATACGCAGATGTCGCTTCGGATCGCCAAGTCCGCGCTCGGCGACGGCCACAACCTGCTGATCTATTCCTATCCGCTCGGCGCGTTTCCCGCCTACTCGCCGTTGCGCCAGCCGCCGGAGCCAGCGTTCCTGCTCGCCATCGCGCGCCAGGAAACCGAATTCAATACCCAGATCGTGTCGGGCGCCGGCGCGCGCGGACTGTTGCAGGTGATGCCGATCACCGCGCGGCACGTCTGCACCGACTACAAGATCAAGTGCGACATTCCCCGCCTGCTCACCGACAAGGTCTACAACACCATGATCGGCTCGGCCTACATCGCCGACCGCATGGGCGAGTTCGCCGGCAACTACGTGCTGACACTCGCCGGCTACAACGCCGGCCCCGGCCGCGCCCGCCAGTGGATCCGCGAGTTCGGTGATCCCCGCTCCGGCAAGATCGATCCGATCGACTGGATCGAGCGCATCCCGTTCGAGGAGACGCGCGAATACGTCGGCAAGGTTCTGTCGAACATCCAGATCTACCGCGCGCGGATCGGCGATCAGCCGGCGTTGCGCCTGGAGAAGGATCTCGGCCTCAAGAGCCGTGGCGAGGCACGCGCGGAATAATCAGACGCACCTGCACCGGCGCAGGCGCCGCCCCCGCAAAGACGCCGGTGCAAGCGAAAATAGGTGGACCGCGGCCATCGGTCGGTGGAACCTTGGCCCGATTCTATCGTGGAGCCGCCATGCCGACGCCCGCCGGACCCACCGACCCCCGCCTGGAGGAGATCCGTTCCCCCGCGAGTGACGGCCTTCGCCTCTATGCCCGCCGTTATCCGGCCAAGGGTTCGGGGGAGCGTGCGCGACCAGTTCTCTGCCTCGCCGGCCTCACCCGCAACAGCCGTGATTTTCACACCTTCGCCGCGGCCTTGTCGGCCGACGCGACACGGCCGCGAGACGTGTGGACGCTCGACACGCGCGGGCGCGGATACTCCGATCACGATCCCGACTGGCGCAACTATGCCGTGCCGATCGAGATGCTCGATGCCCTCGACCTGCTGACCATGCAGGAGCTCTCCGACGTGGCGCTGGTCGGCACGTCGCGCGGCGGACTGATTGCCATGGTGATGGCGGCCGTGCAGCCTTCCGCCATCGGCGCCGTCGTATTGAACGACATCGGCCCCGTGGTCGACACCGAGGGACTGCTGCGCATCATGGGATATGTGGGGCGCATGCCGACCCCGGCCTCTTGGGAAGACGCCGCATCGATCCTGCGCGACCTCAACAGGCGCCAGTTCACCACGATTTCTGACAAGGATTGGCCCGAGATCGCCCGCCAGATCTTCAACGAGAAGGGCGGACGCCCCGTCCCCGGTTACGATCCGAAGGTGGCGCGCTCGTTCTCTGCCCTCGAGGGGCCAATGCCCGCACTCTGGCCGCAGTTCGGCGCGCTTGCCCGCGTGCCCGTGATGGTGCTTCGCGGCGAGAACTCGGACCTTCTCTCCGCCGCAACCGTCACGGAGATGGAACGGCGCCACCCGGCGATGACCAGCCTCGTCGTTCCGGGCGAAGGCCACGCACCATGGCTGCGGGACACCATGACGATCGGCGCTGTTCGCGACTTCCTTGTTCGCGCCGATGCCCATAGCGCGCATGCCGGTGGCGCCGTTGGCGCACACACAGCCGCTCCAACCCAAACTTCGCCCGCCAGCGCGTGAGCGCGGATGTCGAAACCCTCGTCGTCGGCGGTGGCGTCGTCGGCCTCGCCATCGCCGCCGAGCTCGCACGTCGCGGCGCAGCCCCCCTTCTCGTCGAGCAGCACGCGCGCGTCGGCATGGAAACGTCGTCGCGCAATTCCGAGGTTGTTCACGCCGGCCTCTACTATCCGCCGGGCAGCCTGAAGGCACGGCTATGCGTCGAGGGACGCGAACGTCTCTACCGCTTCGCCGCCGAAAACGGCGTCACCGCCAAACGGATCGGCAAGCTCGTCGTGGCGACGAGCAATAGCGAAGTTCCGGCCCTCGAGGCGCTGGCGGCAACCGCGGCGCGCAACGGCGTCGACGATCTCGAGCATCTCGACGCTGCCGCCGCACGCGCGCTCGAGCCCGAAGTATCTTGCGTCGCGGCTTTCCTTTCACCCTCGACCGGCATCGTCGACAGCCATGGCCTGATGCTCGCTCTCGAAGGTCATATCCAGGCGAACGGGGGGGAGATCGCACTTGCGACGCGCGCTGTCTCGCTCACCCGAACGGGCGAGCACTTCGCCGTCCAGCTCGAAAGCGTTGGCGCACTGACGACGCTCCCCGCGGCCGCCCTCATCGTCGCCGCCGGCCTGCGGGCGGACGCGCTTGCGGCGGGGTTGTTCCCCGGCGGCCCCTGCGCCCCGCCACAGACGCATCTTGCCAAGGGGCACTATTTCACACTCGCGGGCCGCGCGCCGTTCTCGCGCCTCGTCTCCCCGATGCCGCCACCGGGCGGGCTCGGCGTACATCTCACGCTCGACACCGCGGGCGCTGCGCGCTTCGGCCCCGACGTGCAATGGATCGCCGAGGCCAGCTACGACTTCGACGATCCCGAGGGTGAGCGGCGCCGAACCTTCGAGCGCGAGATCCGCCGCTGGTGGCCGGACCTTCCGAGCGACGCGCTGCTTGCGGGCTACACCGGCATCCGGCCGAAAATCTCACGCCCCGGCGAGCCTGCCGCTGACTTCGCGATCCACGGCCCCGCGACGCACGGCATCGAACGCCTCGTCGCGCTCTTCGGCATCGAGAGCCCTGGGCTCACGGCCGCGCTCGCCATCGCGCGGTATGTGGCCGGCCTGCTCGACGCATGATGCCGCACGCGGTTTCGCGACCTTGCGGGCACGGCCTTTCGTTCAACGCCGCTGCCCTTTGGCCAGTCGCCGTTCCAGGGCCTGCGAGTAGCGCGACATGCCGAAGCAGAACGCCCAGAAGATCGCGCCGGCGAACACGTAGCCGGTCATCGGCGTCGAGGGAGAGAACCACTTGGCGTCCGACGCGATCGACTGCTGCACGATGCCGAGCAGGTCGAACAGCCCGATGATGAGCACGAGGCTCGTATCCTTGAAGAGCGCGATCGATGAGTTGACGATGCCGGGAATAACCAGAGTCAGCGCCTGCGGCAGAACGATCAGCCGCATCTTCTGCCAATAGGTCAGCCCCAGCGCATCCGCCGCCTCGTACTGCCCGCGCGGGATCGCCTGCAGTCCGCCGCGGATCACCTCGGCCAGATAGGCGCCCGAGAAGACCGCGACACCGATGAGCGCACGCAGCAGCTTGTCGACCGTGACCCCGCTCGGCAAGAACAACGGCAGCATGACCGACGCCATGAACAGCATGGTGATGAGGGGCACGCCGCGCACGAGTTCGATGAAGCCGATGGCCGTCCACCTGACCACGGGCAAATCGGAGCGACGCGCGAGCGCCAACAGGATGGCGATCGGAAACGACGCGACGATGCCGACGATGGCGACGACGAGTGTCACCAGCAGCCCGCCCCAGCGCTCCGTCTCGACGAGCGGAAGGCCGAGCACACCGCCGGCGAGCAGCACATATCCGACGACGGGCAGGATCAGGAAGGTATAGAGCACCAGCCAGCGCCGTCCCGGCAGATCGGGAATGGTGACGCCGGCGAGACCGATCGCCGTCAGTACGGACATGAGATCGACGCGCCACACCTCGCTCTCGGGGTAGCGGCCGTAGATGAAGAGGTCGAGCTTGTGGGCGATGAACGGCCAGCACGCGCCGGTGCCGGGCTTGGAGCACGCGCGCCCATCCTCGCCGGTGAACACGGCCCTCATCACGGCCCAATCGACGATGGCCGACGCCAGATACCACGCGATCCAGAGGCCGGCGAACGTCGCCAGGGTGTTGAACGGCGAGGAGAACAGATTCTTGCGCGCCCACGCGACGACGCCCGCATCCGGCGACGGCGGGGGCTGATACGCACGGCCCGGCGACGATGTCCCCATATCAGCGCTCCACCAGCGCCATGCGCGCGTTGAACCAGTTCATCAGCAGCGATGTCGCGATACTCAACACGAGGTAGACCGCCATGGTGATGAGGATCACCTCGATCGCCTGATTGGTCTGATTGAGGACGGTGCCGGAGAAGACCGAGACGAGATCGGGATAGCCGATGGCAACGGCGAGCGACGAGTTCTTGGTGAGATTGAGATACTGGTTGGTGAGCGGCGGCACGATGATGCGCAATGCCTGCGGCACGATGACGAGGCGCATGGCCTGCCCGCGTGAGAGGCCGAGGGCCGCCGCCGCTTCGGTCTGCCCCTTCGGTACGCCCTCGATGCCGCTGCGCACGTTCTCGGCGATGAAGGCCGCGGTGTAGAGCGTCAGTCCCGTCGTCAACGCGACGAGCTCCGGCAGAAGCGTCAATCCGCCCGTGACGTTGAAGCGGCCGAGCGTCGGCGCTTCGAACGTGAGTGGCACCCCGGCGACGGCATAGGCGGCGAAGGGCGCTCCGAGCAGGATCGCCGCGGCCAGCGGCAACACCGGAGCAGACCGCCCCGTCGCGAGGCGGTGGCGTCGCGCCCACATCGCGAGCGCCGCGACAAGCACGATCCCGATCAGAACGGCGATGGCGAACGCATCGAACCCGGGTGCCATCACCGGCTTCGGCACCGTCAACCCGCGCACATTGATGTAGCTCGAAAATGGGAGCACCACGCTGTTGCGCGGATCAGGCAAGCCCTTGAGCACCGCGAAGTAGATGGCGAACAGCATCAGCAGCGGTGGGATGTTGCGCAGCACCTCGATGTACATCGCCGCCAGTGTGGAGATCACGGCGTTGGACGAGAGGCGAGCGATGCCGACGGCGAACCCGATGAGCGTGGCGAGCACGATGCCGAGAGCGGCGACCAGCAGCGTGTTGGTGAGGCCCACCAGAAAGGCACGGCCGTAGCTCATCGTGTTGGAGTACGCGATGAGACGCTGAGATATGTCGAAGCCGGCGGTGCGCTCGAGAAAGCCGAATCCCGAAGCGATCTGCTGGCGGGCGAGATTGTCGGTGACGTTGGAGACGATCTCGTAGGCGAACGCGACGATCGCGATGACGAGCGCCGCCTGCACGACGAGCCCGCGCACGCGCGGATCGAATGCGAGGCCCGTGAGGCTCTCGCGCCATGCGCCTGGCCGGGTCTCGCCCGAAGCGTCGCTCTCACCCCGCGCCATGCGCCGAGCCCTCAGCGGATGGGCGGCGCGTATTGCAGGCCACCCTCGGTCCACAGCGCGTTGAGACCGCGCCCGATCTTGAGCCGCGATCCCTGGCCGACGTTGCGCTCGAACATCTCACCGTAGTTGCCGACCTGCTTCAGCGCTTGAAGTGCCCAATCGTTGTCGAGGCCGATGCCCTTGCCGAACTCACCCTCTTTGCCGAGCAGGCGGAGGATGTCGGGGTTCGTCGATTCGAACATCTGATCGACATTCTTGGACGAGATGCCGGCCTCCTCCGCGTTGATCGTCGCGAACAACACCCAGCGGACGATGTTGGCCCATTGTGCGTCGCCCTGACGGACGGCGGGACCGAGCGGCTCCTTGGAGATGACATCGGGGAGCACGACGTGGTCCTCGGAGTTGCCGAGGGTGAGGCGCACGCCGTAGAGCTGTGACACGTCGGAGGTGAACACGTCGCATCGCCCGGCGTTGTAGGCGGCGATCGTCTCGGGCAGCTTCTCGAAGACCACGGGCTTGTAGTCGAGCCCGTTGCGGCGGAAGTAGTCGGCGACATTGAGTTCGGTCGTCGTGCCGGTCTGCACGCAGACGCTGGCGCCGGAAAGCTCCTTGGCCGCGGCGACCTTCAGGTCCTTTTTCACCATGAAGCCTTGGCCATCGTAGTAGATGACGCCGGTGAACGTCATGCCGGCGGACGTATCGCGGCTCATCGTCCACGTCGTGTTGCGCGAGAGAAGATCGATCTCGCCCGACTGCAGCGCAGTGAAGCGCTCCTTGGCGGTGAGCGGCACGAATTTGACCTTGCTCGCATCCTTCAGAACCGCCGCCGCGACGGCACGGCAGAGATCGACGTCGAGCCCGGTCCAGTTGCCCTTGTCGTCCGGCGCGCTGAAGCCGGCGATGCCGGTGTTGACACCACACACGAGCTGGCCGCGGTCACGCACCTTCTGCAACGTGCCCTGCGAGAACGCCGCGGTCGGAAGCGCGAGGATCGCGACGACGGCGGCGGCGACCAAGGTTCGAAGGGATGGGATCATGGGTTCGCTCCTGCTGGGCTGCGTCTCAGGGTTGGTTGGACCGGCGCCGCGCTGCACTTCGCTCGGCACCCAGGCGATGAATGTCAATGATCGAGGATCTGCGACAGGAACTGGCGCGTGCGCTCCGATCTCGGGTTCGAGAAGAACTCTCCAGGGGGCGCCGCCTCGACGATCTCCCCTTCGTCCATGAACACCACGCGGTCCGCGACTGCGCGGGCGAATCCCATTTCGTGCGTCACGACCATCATCGTCATACCCTGCTCCGCCAGCTCGCTCATCACGTCGAGAACCTCCTTCACCATCTCGGGATCGAGCGCGGAGGTCGGCTCGTCGAACAGCATGATGCGCGGGCTCATGCACAGAGCCCGCGCGATCGCCGCGCGCTGCTGTTGCCCACCGGAAAGCTGTCCCGGATACTTCCCTGCCTGCTCGGCGATCTTGACGCGCGCCAGCAGCGCCAACGCATTGCGTTCGGCCTCGGCGCGCGGCAAGCGGCGTACCCACTGTGGCGCCAGACAGAGATTGTCGAGCACGGTGAGATGCGGAAAGAGGTTGAACGACTGGAACACCATGCCGACCTCGGAACGGATCTTCTCGATCCGCCTGAGGTCGCTGGTCAGTTCCTCGCCCTCGACCCGAATGGTGCCCGCCTGGTGCTCCTCCAGCCGGTTGATGCAGCGGATGAGCGTCGATTTCCCCGAGCCCGACGGTCCGCACACGACGATCCGCTCGCCACGACGGACCTCCAGGTCCACCCCGCGCAGGACCTGAAAATCGCCGTACCACTTGCTCACCTTGCGCAGCTCGATGGCAAAGCTGCCGGCCGGAGCCGCGGGCGCATCATCGAACGATGCGGAGAGGCGGCCTAGAGGTCTCATGGCGCTTTCGGCGTGAGGGGTGAAAGGATGGGGAGCCTCCTTGTCGTTCCGTGGTCGTGGCGTTCGTTTCGCGTGACGGTAGCCCCGCCCAACCGGTGCGCTTGAACCGAATGCAATTCAACTCGGCCGCCAAACCTCGCGGCGATCAGTGACACCGGCGCGGCAGGCCCGAAAAGTATGGCCCAGCGTGTCCGGGCGCGCAATCTTTGCACACCCGATCGACATCCCGCGCGCGACGGCGTGGCTGCGAGGGCCCGATCTCGGCGCTTGTCGCGTGACGCCCCCTTCCCCCCTTGAACGATGCCCGCGCGGTCCTAAATCTCGTGGTGCACCGGCCTCAAGAGAGGCGGTGCGACAGCCGCTCGGCCCACCATCGGAATTCGGCCCGACCAAGGGGCGTTCCATGGGCGAGCACACCACATGTCGCTTCCAAGAGGAGGATATGTCATGCGACATTTCGATTTTGCGCCGCTCTATCGCTCGACCATCGGCTTCGACCGCATGGCCCAGTTGCTCGACAACATCGGCGGCGCCGACGAGACCACTTACCCGCCCTACAACATCGAGCGCCTCGGCGAGAACGAGTACCGCATTACGATGGCCGTCGCCGGCTTCGGTGAGACCGACCTCAAGATCGAGGTCAAGGAGAGCGCGCTGACTGTCCGAGGCGACAAGGGCGCCGACGACCAGGGCCGCCAGTTCCTGCACCGAGGCATCGCCGCGCGCGCCTTCGAGCGCCGCTTCCAGCTCGCCGACTATGTCGAGGTCAAGGGAGCCGAGCTTAAAGACGGGCTTCTGCACGTCGATCTTGTGCGCAATATTCCCGAGCGCATGAAGCCGCGTGTCATTCCCGTCGGCGTGAAGGCCGTCGAACAGGGAGACGGCCCGCACAAGCAGATCGAGGGTTGATCTCTCGGAATTGATTGCACCTCTTCGGCTCCATCGCATCCACCTCCCCCCGTGCGATGGTGAGCCGGGCGTCGGATATTTCCGACGCACTACCTCGGCGGGCGCCCTCCAAAGGCGCCCGCCTTTTTCTTTTGAATCGTTTGCATCGCGGGTGCCGTCACCGGGCAGGTGTCGCGGCCGACCTCCGGGGGTCTTGTGCGGCAATTGGAAATCTGTCATGTTCGCCGCGAAAGGACAGCATTGCTGACCTTTGTCTTGCAATTCCGCGATCTGGATGGCCCGCTGGAGCATTGCCCGGCCGTGCGCCGATCGCGATCGAGAGGCTCCGGACCTTTGTTCCGGACGATCGAGGAGACCGCGAGCGTGCCCGAGGTGGCGGTAACGACCAAGCGCTGGCCGACGACCCGCCCGGGAAGCTTGCACGGGCTCGTGCGCGCCCGCTCGAACGCGCCACCCGGTGCCGCCGATTGCCCCTGTGACGGCACTTTCGAGACAGGCCGCACCTTGCCTGCACGAAAACGTTGCGGGTTGCCCGTCTGACTGGCAGCAGTTGCCTCGTGAACAGGCCTCGCACGGCTTGCTTACCCCGCTCAAAGGCCCGATGATCCGGGCGCCCCCCGACTTCCACGACATTTTCGTCGCACCCACATCGCCGGCACGCAAGGACGACACATGACCGACCGCAGGATCAGCGACACATCGCCGAACGCCATGCCCTCACACGACGAGGCGATCGACGTCTACACCGCGCGTCCCGAGGCGCAGGGCCTGTTCGACCCCGCGCGCGAGCACGATGCGTGCGGCGTCGGCTTCATCGCCGACATGAAGGGGCGCAAGTCGCACAAGATCGTCTCTGACGCGCTGCACATCCTCGAGAACCTCGAGCACCGCGGTGCCGTGGGCGCCGACCCGATCGCGGGCGATGGCGCCGGCATCATGGTGCAGATCCCCCATACCTTCCTGGCGCAGGAGTGTCAGGTGGCGGGCTTTTCGCTGCCGCAACCGGGCAACTACGCCGTCGGGCACGTCTTCATGCCGCGCGACGAGCGCCTGCGCGCCTATTGCGAGAGCGTGTGGAAGCGCATCATCCGCGAGCAGGGGCTGAGCCTTCTCGGCTGGCGTTCCGTGCCCGTCGACAACTCGTGCCTGTCGAAGCTGGTGATCGCCACCGAGCCCGTGCACCGCCAGGTCTTCATCGGCCGCGGCGCCTTCAAGGGCGACCAGGACGCCTTCGAGCGCAAGCTCTATCTCGTGCGCAAGATGGTTTCCAACTCGGTGCAGGCCGCGTCCAAGGGCAGCGACATCGGCCACTACAGCGTTTCGCTCTCGACGCGCACACTGGTCTACAAGGGCATGTTCATGTCCTATCAGGTGAAGGCGTACTACAAGGATCTCTCCGATCCGCGCTTCACCTCCGCGCTCGCGCTCGTTCACCAGCGCTTCTCGACCAACACGTTCCCTTCGTGGAAGCTCGCCCATCCCTATCGCATGGTCGCCCACAACGGCGAGATCAACACGCTGCGCGGCAACGTCAACTGGATGGCGGCGCGGCAGGCGTCGGTTTCGAGCCCGCTGTTCGGCGATGAGATCTCGAAGCTCTGGCCCATCTCCTACGAGGGTCAGTCCGATACCGCGTGCTTCGACAACGCACTCGAATTCCTGGTCATGGGCGGCTACTCGCTCAGCCACGCGGCGATGATGCTCATCCCCGAGGCGTGGGCCGGCAACCCGACGATGGATGGCAAGCGCCGTGGCTTCTACGAGTATCATGCCGCACTGATGGAGCCGTGGGACGGTCCCGCCGCGATGGCGTTCACCGACGGCCGCCAGATCGGCGCAACGCTCGACCGTAACGGCCTGCGTCCGGCGCGTTATCTCGTCACCAAGGACGACATCGTCATCATGTCCTCGGAGTCCGGCGTGCTTCCGGTCAAGGAGGAGAACATCGTCCGCAAGTGGCGTCTCCAGCCGGGCAAGATGCTGCTGATCGATCTCGAGAAGGGCCGCATCGTCTCCGACGAGGAGCTCAAGGCCGACATCGCCGCCAAGAACCCCTACGAGTCGTGGCTGAAGAGCACGCAGATCATGGTTTCGGACCTGCCGCTGACGAAGCGGAGCGGGCCCGGGCGCACGTCCAACGTGTCGCTGCTCGATCTGCAGCAGGCGTTCGGCTACACTCAGGAGAGCCTCAAGTTCCTGATGACGCCGATGGCGACGACGGGCCAGGAGGCAATCGGCTCGATGGGCACCGACACGCCGATCTCGGCGCTGTCGTCGAAGTCCAAGCTGCTGCACACCTACTTCAAGCAGAACTTCGCTCAGGTGACGAACCCGCCGATCGACTCGATCCGCGAGGAGCTCGTGATGAGCCTCGTCTCGTTCATCGGTCCGCGTCCCAACATCCTCGATCTCGAAGGCACCTCGAAGGAAAAGCGCCTCGAGGTCTATCAGCCGATCCTGACCAACGAGGACCTGGAGCGCATCCGCCAGATCGGCGAGGTGGCGGACAACAACTTCTCGTCGATCACCCTCGACATCACCTACGAGGCGGGCCGCGGCCCGCTCGGCATGGTGACGGCGATCGACGTCGTGTGCGCCGAAGCCGAGGAAGCAGTGCGCTCGGGCGATTACAACATCATCATCCTGTCGGATCGCGCGACGGGCCCCAACCGCGTGCCGATTCCGTCTCTGCTCGCGACGTCGGCCGTGCACCACCACCTCATCAAGCAGGGGCTGCGCACGTCCGTCGGCCTCGTCGTCGAGACGGGTGAGGCGCACGAGGTGCACCAGTTCTGCACGCTCGCCGGTTACGGCGCCGAGGCGATCAACCCCTATCTCGCGTTCGAGACGCTCGAGGCGATGCTGCCCGAGCTCGACGAGGGACTGACCTCGGACGAAGCGAAGAAGCGCTACATCAAGGCGGTGGGCAAGGCCATCCTCAAGGTGATGGCGAAGATGGGCATCTCGACCTACCAGTCGTACTGCGGCGCGCAGATCTTCGACGCCGTGGGCCTCAAGTCGAAGTTCGTCGACAAGTACTTCACCGGCACGCACACGCAGGTGGAGGGCGTCGGCCTGCGCGAGATCGCGCGCGAAACCTGCGAGCGCCACGCGCTGGCCTTCTCCAGCGCGCCCGTGCTCGCGCAGTCGCTCGATGTCGGCGGCGAGTATGCCTACCGCGTGCGCGGCGAGGCGCACGTCTGGCGCCCAGGCACCGTCGCCGATCTCCAGCACGCCGTGCGCGGCAACCTGCCTGATAAGTACCGCGCCTTCGCCAAGGCGGTGAACGATCAGTCCGAGCAGCTCATGACGCTGCGCGGCATGTTCCGCATCCGCTCCGCCGAGCAGGCCGGCCGCAAGCCGGTGGCGCTCGAAGAGGTCGAGCCGGCGGCCGAGATCGTCAAGCGGTTCGCAACCGGCGCGATGAGCTTCGGCTCGATCTCGCGCGAGGCGCACACCACGCTCGCCATCGCCATGAACCGCATCGGCGGCAAGTCGAACACCGGCGAGGGCGGCGAGGAGGCGGACCGCTTCAAGCCGTTGCCCAACGGCGACAGCATGCGCTCGGCGATCAAGCAGGTCGCCTCGGGCCGCTTCGGCGTGACGACGGAGTACCTCGTCAACTCCGACATGATGCAGATCAAGATGGCGCAGGGCGCAAAGCCCGGCGAGGGCGGCCAGCTCCCCGGCCACAAGGTCGATGCGACCATCGCCAAGGTGCGCCACTCGACTCCGGGCGTCGGCCTCATCTCACCGCCGCCGCACCACGACATCTACTCGATCGAGGATCTGGCGCAGCTCATCTTCGACCTCAAGAACGTCAACCCGAAGGGCGACGTCTCGGTGAAGCTCGTCTCCGAGGTCGGTGTCGGCACCGTCGCCGCCGGCGTCGCCAAGGCGCGCGCCGACCACGTGACGATTTCCGGTTTCGAGGGCGGCACCGGCGCGTCTCCGCTCACGTCGATCAAGCACGCGGGCAGCCCGTGGGAGATCGGCCTCGCCGAGACGCATCAGACACTCGTCATGAACCGCCTGCGCGGCCGCATCGCGGTGCAGGTTGACGGTGGCCTCAGGA
>OEIV010000402.1_pt1 | contig 24008 bp, 22 predicted proteins | sample 1539231 | NCBI WGS metagenome assembly OEIV01 (sample SAMN03794762, study PRJEB22550) | activated sludge metagenome | feature: wastewater treatment plant; material: activated sludge; isolation source: Wastewater treatment plant of a petroleum refinery complex | place: Argentina: Buenos Aires ... | reverse complement strand
AACCCCGCCGAGCAATCGCAACCCGCATAACCCGCGGGCTTCACCGGATGGGTACTTTGCATCAGAGACCTCCTTCTGGGATTTGAGTTCGGCTTCGCGGGTTTTCGCAGCCTGGGCGGTGACACCCGCCTTGCGGCCAGCGGCGAATATCGCCGCGGTGGCGATGACCACCGCGACGATGAGGACGAGCGCAATCCAGCCGGTCACTTGTTCGCCCCGGTGATCCCGGCGCGCAGGGTCCCGAGGCCGAGCGCGGCGAGGACATGGGTGAGCCAGTCAGACCCGACATCGACACCTGGAACGTCGATCCCGAGGCCTTTCTCGACGGCGACGACGAGCACGAGCACAGCGGCGATGATGTAAGTGCGGTAGCCCGCACCGAACTGAAGAATTGTGTTCATGGAAAACTCCTGTTGTGGGTTGGATCAGGCCTCGTTGACGGAGAGGCTTCCGCTCGCAGCGAGAGGGATCGGGCGGACATTCGCGGGCTGGGCGCGATAGGCCGGGCGGCGCACCGCGACGAGCCGGTTGCGCGACAGCCTGGAGATCGTCACGCGATCGGATTGATTGCCGCCGAGAACATGGAAGGCCGAGGCGTCATGGCCGACATAGAGGCCGACATGCCCGCCGCCCTTGCGCTTGAAAACGAGCACGTCGCCCAGCGCCGCAGCGCCCTTCGGAACCGAGAGGCCGAACAAGGCCCATTCGAGCGCCGCGAGATAGAGGCGCGGCGGATTTCGTTCGGGGCGGCGTTCGACGTTGGCGCGGTGGACGATGAGGGCCATGAACAGGCCGCACCACGGGATCGCGTCGTGCCGATAGACGCCGGCGTAGGCGCGGCCGAGACCGGCGGCTTCGAGTTCCGCTTGCCAGCCAATGATCTTCGGATTGTCGGCATCGCCCGGCGCTTCGAGCGTGCCGTATTCCTTCAACGCCTCGACAATCATGCGCGGGCCGGGCTCGGCTTCGAGCCATCGGTATTGGGCAGGCAGCATGGCGACCTCCAGAAACGACGAAACCCGCCGGAGGGGCGGGCTTTGCGTCGGGTTGCGGTTGGTGTTGAGGGCGGCGGATCAGGCGTGCTTGCGCCCATCCTCGTTGGCTTCGATCCGGTCGATGCGCTCGCGGAACTCGGCGAGCGTCGCCTTTATCTGGGCGATATCGGTGCGGGCCTCGGCGACGACCTTGCGACCGGCGATGTCATTCGAGACATCCATCTTGATGGCCGTGATCTCCTTCGCATTGGCGGCAAGGGTTGCATCGATCAGCGTGAAACGCTGGGACAACCACCATGCGACGCGCACGAGAAAGACAATCAGGATCAAGAGTTCAGCGATGATCCCGCCAGCGACAAGCCAGGTGATCGTCAGGGTTTCCGGCGCGACGGTGACCGCCGCCGTAGCTGTTCCAGGCATGGAGTCGTCCTTTGCTTTTGGGGTTGGCCATTGGTGGCGCACAGGGCGCGCTGTGTGGCCAGTTCGAATGTGGCTGCGCCATCCCACGCGGCGGTGCGGCCTTCGCGCCGTGTGCGCGCCTGTGGCCATGGCCAGCGTCAGGGAGCGGTGTAACCCTGCGCGTTGAGATAGATGCTGGCGCCGCTCGTGATGGCAGCGGCATTGAGCGCCGCATTGGCGCTGGATCGAAGCGGCGTGGGGAAGTCGATGTCCCACGGCGTCGTCATGTTGGCGGGTAGCCAGACGCGCCAGATCACCGTTGATCCGTCCTTGATCACGAACTCGGTGGCGACGGCGTTGGTGTTGATCACCTGAATGGAAGTGACATAGCGCCTGATCCCCGCACCAGCGGCGGCGGCGATCACGACATCCGTCGTGTTCGCAATCACGCCAGCGGGCGCATAGCTCCAATCCGCCTCCGGGATCGAGAATGGCTTGTTGACGAGCGCGCCGATCATCGTCGCCATCAGGTGGACGAGATCGCCGGTTGCGGACATTGCCGCCTGATTGGCGTTGGCGGCACGTGCGCCGATCCCGACCGGATTGCCTGCCGCAGCATCCTGCGCAACGCCGCCCGTCACAGTGACGGCCGAGATACCGTTGGTGACCAGGACTGGAGCGGCGTCCATCTGGTCGGTGCGTCCGAAGCCGCCGATGGACTCGGTGATGAGGCGGGTGAACTCCATCACGCGGATGAAATGAAACCTGAAGTCTGTGCGCGGCAGAACCGCGCCGCCGCAGTTCGTCGCGCTAATGTCAGCGCCAGGCGGAGCCGCGCCGATGGGTTCGAGAAAGAGCGAGGTCGTGACGATGTCTCGCACGCGGTACGGCCCGTCGAGCCCGAGATCGGCGCCGGACGCGGCGTCGCGCACGCCATGCAGATTGACGTACTGACCGACCTGCAATCCAGACCAAGCAGCCGAACCGGTGACGGTCAGCACATTGGCGCTTCGGGAGATGGTCTGCGCGATTTGGCCGATGGGCGCTCCGAAGACACTCCCATTCACCCGAATGACCACGCCACCATAGGACGTTGCGGTCGCCGATGCGCCCATGGGAATCGTGATCGTCGTGGCGTTGGGCACGCTAGCGACGACGGTCGGCGTCGCCAGATTGGCGAAGTTCACCTGATCGCGGATGCCATAGACCGTGACCAGATCGGCAACCGTCAATCCGTGCGGCTGGTCGAAGGTGATCGTCACCGTTGCCGATCCCGCTTTGGCCGCCGAGATGATCTTGCCGACGGGGCGCGACAGAGACCGGTGGTTTTTCGCGCGCAGGCGCAGCTTGTAGTCCCGCGCAGGATTGGGGACGACCTGCGAACGTTTGAACATGGCCGAGATCGCGCCTGCGCTGTCGATCGGCGAGCCACTGAAGGTGACCTTTTCAAGCTGAGGCAGAATCTCGAACAGGGCAGCTGGCGCGAACGCATAGGCGCCCGCTGCGGTGACCAATTGAGTTGCCACAGTCGAGACCAAGAAGGCCGCAGCGTGGTTGCCCGTGATCGTGCCGGAAGGCAGCGCGTCGCCGCCCTCGGAGCGGACATAGTAGCTCTCGCTCGTCGCGGTCGTGCCCTCGAAGACGAGACTTGATCCATTGCGGGCATAACCTAGCGGATCGGCCTTGATGATCGAGCCGCTGGTGAACGGCCCAGCCGTCACCGAGGGGATCGTCCCCTGTGGCCCCGCAGTGGCGGTGAAGCTCGTGGGTGTCGGCGTGGTAGCCACCGTCAGGCAGGAATAGTTCAGGCGGCTGTCGGGGACGCCGAAGATGGAGACCTTCTCGCCGATCTTGAGCCCGTGCGGCGCGGCGGTCGAGACGTTGATCGTCGTGGTCGCCTGGGAGATCGAAGCGATGGCGACAGCGCTCGCGGGCGTTAGAGGCACTGCGCCCTGCCAGTCATCAGTCGAGACGAGTTCGAAGGCGAACTCCTGGCCGTTGATCCGCTGCGATAGTGAAATGCCCGCCGCGACGCGTACCGGCATGGTGAAGCGATCGAGCGTTTCGATGATGGTTTCGCTTGCCTCGGAGAGTGGATCCTTGGAGATCACAAGGTAGCTCGCGCCCGCGACATTGCCGTCGACCTGCACGATGTCTCCGGGCGCGATCTGGACGGCGTTCCAGCGCGTGGTCGTGTCGAACGCCTCGAAGGCGTCGCGGAACTTCGTGGGGGCGCCGAGAATGCTGACCATGGGCGCGACGCGGCCATCCTGGTCCTGCAGGGCAGCGCCCCGCACATGGCCCGCGATTCCTCCGGGCACGTCAGCGCCGCCGCCTGGCGCGCTCGGCCAGAGCAGATCCTTCTTCATCGCATTCTCCTGGATGTTCGGGTTTCAGATCACGCGGTCGGCGCGGTGAAGGCGAGCGCGTAGAGGACGACGCGGACCTTGCCGCCGGTGAAGTTGCCGCCCGCCGCGGTGACGCGGATCGGGGTGTTGGCGTAGAAGGCGGTCGGTCCAATCACGCCGATGTTGTTCGAGCCGAGCGCGATGCCGAGCGAGCCGCCGAACTGGCTGGTGTTGCCGGCTACACCGACGCCGTAGGAGGTCGCGCCGGTGATCGCCTGCGTGGTGCGCGAGGCGACCGCGAGCACGATCATGCGGTCGGCGATCACGGCGGTGGTGGCATCGACGAAGGCGCCGGTGAGCGTCAGTTCCTGTTCGAGCGCTACGAGCCGGATCGCGCCGCCATTGGCGGTGCCGACGATCCGGTCGCGCCATGCGCCATCGGTCCAGAGGACGGTGAGGCGCTCGTCCTCGACATGGGCGCGCCAGCCGACGACGGGCACAAAGAACGCCCATGCGCCCTCACGCCAGAAGGCGATCTTGTCGGTCTGGCCCGCCCAGACGCCGGTTGCACCGGAGGGCACGATCCAGCGGTCGCCGTTGGCCGGACTTCCCGGCGGCGTTGCCAGCGCCCGGCTCTTGACGCTGGTCTGCGCAAGCGCGTCGAGGCGCAGCAGCGCCTCGTTATGGGCAATCTCCTTCTGCGCCTGCCCTTGTGCGAGCGTGGGCAGGCCGAGGTTCGGTGTCGGCATTGTGATTGTCCTTCAGATGATGGCGGCGCCCGGCCAGCCGCGCCCGACGGAGGCGGAGAGCTGGTAGACCCGAACCGAGATCGCGCTTTGCGCCGATCCGAAATCCGCAACCTGCTGGGCGACGGAATAGCTGGCGGTCGGCGTGGTCGCGGCGATAGTCCGGACGATATTGGCGCCGTTCATCACATCGACCTCGTAGCGCTCGCTTTCCTCGTTGAGCGGAACATCGACGCCATCGGCCCAGACGCCGCCGAAGCGGGTGCGCCGAATCCATGTGATGGTGAGGTCGCCGCCGCCATTGCGCGCGCCCGCAATCTGGACCGGCGACCACGGCATGCGGCCGACGGCCTTCGTGGCGAAGGTGGTCTGCTGCCAGGCGGGATCGGCGATATCGAGCGCCTGCGGTCCCCAGCGATAGAAGCGGGCGGCGAGGCGTTCGGCGGGCTTGCCGTCGATCTTCGCCACGGCCTCGTTCAACAGAACCACCGGCGCGCCGAGGGCCAGCGGCGAACGGATGGCGTGTTCGGTGCCGAGGCGTCCGCGCAGCAGCTTCGTCAGCCGATAGGTCTGCGATCCCGTCAGCACCGCATCGGCGAACTGGACGATCTCCCAATCCCCATCAGGCGTGCCAAGTGCCAGGCTGTTCGTGCCGCCGCTTAGGATCGTGTCGGGCGTGGCGCTTGCCAGTTCCCCGGCATAGAGCTTCACCTCGAGGACGGAACCTTCGTCCCAATACTCCGTCGGCCCGGCGGGCAGCGGCTGAATGGTTTCGCCAAGGGTGGCGCGAACAGCCAGTGTGGTATCGAGCACGAAATCCGAGCCGGTGGCGCTGTCCATCACCACCACGCCGCCCCAGGGCGAGGCGGACGCCGCGGCATAAGGCGAGAAGCCGTCGTCGGTATCGCGCAGCAACGGCAAATCCATCAGCCGCAAGACCGCTGCGCCATAGATTGGCGGCGGTGTCAGAGTTGGCGGTGCGATGCCGTTCAGCGGCGGCGCATAGATCGCCGCTTCGGCGCGCACGGCTTCGGCTTCGCGCGCGCCCTTGTCGAGCACGCGCGTCAGCCGGAACGATCGCGCCCGGCCGTTGACGACGAGATCGATCACGTCGCCCGGATCGAGCGCGATGCGTGAGGGCGGCAGGGCCAGTTGCGCAGTCTCGCGGGCAACCCATGCCTCCACCAGCGCGCGATCGGCGATCGATTGCGCCTGAACCTGATCCATCACCAGCGCGAGCCGCAGATCGCTTTTGCGCTCGGAATAACCGGCAAGGCGCGTCGCCGAAACCGCGCCGGACTTGTATTCGTCCACCGCATCGGTGAAGCCGACCGCCACCTCGTTCGGAAGTTCGGTTTCCTGGCCGCGCGTCAACGTGATCTCTTCACCCTGATCGGACACGGCGAGTTCCGGCAAGGTGAGTGTCGCGACCGAGGAGCGTCCGCGCGGCACGAAGCGGATCACGCCGTCTGTTTCGACAGCATCGAAGGAATAGGCGGAAGCCAGTGCTTCGATCTCGGCGCGCGGGCTCATCGGTCGGTCGCGCAGATATCCGGTGACGACGCCGACCAGCGCCGACACGTCATAAGCCGTGAATCCGACACGCCGGCAACGTTCGGCCACGAGCGCCGCCAGATCGGCAAGGCCGACCTTGCCGTTCAGCCAATGGCCGAGCGGATAGAGATCGCCGTCCGACCAGAGATCGGCCCGGCCAGGCCACGCGGGATAAGGCCGGGAGTCCCATGTCCAGATCCCGAAGGTCTCGATCATCCGGCCGCTATAGACGCCAGAAGCCGGGTTATTGGCGCCTGAAGGCGCCCAATAGGCGAGGACGGCTTCAAGCGCCCGACGCTGGATCAGATCGTCGCGCGTCCCCTTTGAGAAGTAGGGCAGGAAGCTTTCCGAGGATTTCGGATCATAGAAGACGTTGGGCTGGTTCGCGCCCTTGTCGGCCGAGGGCACACCGAGCTCGCAAAACCAGATTGGCTTCATCTGCGCCAGCCACGCCGTCGGCGATCCGTTTTCGATGCCGCCCGGGCGGTCGTAGTGCCGGTTCAGCCACCAGTTCCGCAGATCCTTTGAGCGGAACACCCATGGCTTGCCATAGGCGCCGTCGGTGATTGTGGTGCGGGTCTGATTGTTGCGCGCGGTGTCGCTGGCATAGAACCAGCTGAAGAACTCGCCGCCTTCGATGTTCGAATGCAGATAGGCGCGATCATAGATCGACGGCGCGCCTGCGATGCGGTCGAGATGGCCGGTACCATCGCGCCAATCGGCGAGCGGCGCATACCAATCGATCCCGACGAAATCGATATTGCTGTCGGCCCAGAGCGGATCGAGATGGAAAAAGACATCGTTCGATCCGTCGGAGGGCCGATAGCCGTTGTAGTCCGACCAATCGGCGGCGTAGCTCACCTTCACCCCGCCGCCGAGTATGCCCTTCACATCGGCGGCGAGCGTCTTCAGCCGCGCGACGGCGGGGAAGTTCGTCGCGCTGTCGCGCACCGAACAGAGCGCCCGGAATTCCGATCCGATCAGGAAGGCGTCGACGGTTCCGGCATCGATCGCGTTCACTGCCGCGCAAAGCTTGGCATAGTGCAGGATGAACCGGCGCAAGCCCCATTCGGCCGGGCCGGAATAGCTGGTCGTCACTGCATCGGTGCTGGCGTTGACCGACACCGTGACGTGCGACGGCAGGCACGCGCCGAAGAAGGCCGCAACCTGCGTTCCCGCCGCCGCCGTCTTATCCACCGTGCCGGATTGACCAGCGGCGGGATGGCAGGTGATCCGCCCGCGCCAGGGATAGACGGGCTGGCCGGTGCCACCATAGGGGTTCGGCAGCGCGTTGCCTGAGGGCACGTCCATGAACACGAACGGATAGAAGACCACGGCATAGCCGCGGGCCTTTAGGTCGCGAACCGCGCGAACGACGGTATCGTCCGACGGCGTGCCGCCATAGGCGGGCTTGCCTGAGCTGAGAGACATGACGAGCGCGCCGGAGCGCGCAAGGCCGTGAACCATCCAGGCATCGGGCGTCGTCACTTTATTCGCGACTTCGACCTTCGGGCGGATCGTGCACGAGCCGCAGCGCAGATCGTCGCCGAACCAGCCGACCACCAGAAACACCGTATCGACACTCGGCAGCGAGGCTTTCAGATCATCCAGCGCCACCGACCAGTCCGATGTCGAGCGCCCGGCGCTGTCGTTCTCGGGCGTGGTCGAGCCGCCGCCGAGATCGCGCTTCTGGACCTTGGTGTCATAGGTACGCTCGCCCGCGCCCGGAATCATGGTCACGGCGCGCACGATGGTCTCAAGGCTGTCGCCGGATGTGGAGGAGACGCGCCGGAACACCTCGAAGGTCAGCTGCGGCAGGCGGTTGCCGAACTTCTCCAGCGCGAGATTGTCGAAGACGACATAGGCGGTGCCGCGATAGGCGGGCGCGTTGCCCGATCCTTCGACGCCTTCGATCAGCGGATCGGGCGACTGGCTCGTTGTACCGCGATAGACCCGCATGGTGATGCCAGCGAGCGAAAGCGGCTTGCCGTCGGCCCAGATGCGCCCGATCCGGTCGATCGGGCCTTCACAGAGCCCGACCGCGAAGTTCGCGAAATAGGTATAGGTCGTGGACGTGACCGATCCGCCGCCACCGCCGCCGCCTTTGCCGCCGCCGGAGCGCTGCGTGGTCGTGGTCGCCACCTCCTTGAACTTGGTCGCCCAGATGATCTGGCCCGCGATCCGCACCCGCCCGGCGATCTCGGGGATCGCTGCGCCCTCGGTCGAAGCCTGAACCTGCAAGCTGTCGAGGCGCGGCCCTTCCTGCGTCGTGTTGCCCATCGACGGGCCGAACAGCCGGTTGTCGATGAAGCTGCCGACAGCGGTTGCCGCAGCCGCCGCCGCGATCTGGACAAACGCCGAGGCGCCCGCCGTCAGCGCGGAGGCTGCGGCGGTGAGGAGCAGAACGGCCATGGCGGATCAGATCTCGGGAAAGCGGAAGACGAAGCGCAGGCGGTTGCGCCACCACGGCACGAGCGAAACCTCCGCGACCGGATGGGACTCGATGGCGTGGACCATGCGATCAGGAGCGACGAGGATCGCGCAATGCTTGGCAGGCGCGTTGTCGTTGATGGCGAAGAGCAGGAGATCGCCGGGCTCAAAGGAATCGAGCGCCAGCGGGATCATGTGACGCGCAGCGGCATCGGCCAGAGTCTCTTCACGCAACGTCTCGGCCCAATCGCGCGAATACGCGGGTGGGTGTTCGGGATCGGCGCCATAGACTGCGCGCCAGACCCCGCGCACGAGACCGAGGCAATCGCAGCCGACGGCCTTGAGCGCCGCCTGATGGTGATAGGGCGTGCCGATCCATGAGCGCGCCTCGGCGATGATCTTGTCGCGGATTGTCATGTGATCTTGCCGCCGTCGTTTCCGGCGCCTTGGTTCGGATAGGACATCGCGAAGTCGGTGCCCGGCATGTGCGGGAAGCCGCCGAAGTTGACCGTGTTGGCGAAGCGATCCCGGCAGGTGGCAAACGTGCGGTCGCAGCCGGCCGTGGCGCTGAACGTGTCGCCGACCACCACCGGCGCGCCCATTGGCAAGGCGATGGCGATCCGTGAAACCCCGGCGCTGGAGGAATGCGCCTTGATCTCGACCGCGAGGCCGTTGTTCACGCCGGAGGTCCAGACCAGCTTGCCGCGCGTGAGCACGCCCGACGCGACGCCGGAAAGGCCGGAAGCGAGGAACTCGAAGCTATCCAGAACCTGCGTCACCGCGCCGGTGCCGTTGCGCCCGGCCGCGTTGAGATCGATCCCGCAGCGCGTGTCACCCAAATCCCAAGCGCAGGAACGCTGGAAGATGCGGCCTGCGGGTTGATCGAGCTTGGCGGCAAGGCCGCGCAATTCGGCGGAGAAGGCGAGCTTCCCGCGCGCGACCTGTCCGAGATTGCCAGCGCGCAGGATCACGCGCTGGGCCACGTCTGCCCAATTGACCAGATAGATCGTGACGGCGGCATCGTCATAGCGCCCGCCGTGCAGATCGTCCTCGGTGAGCGCATCGGAGGACAGCGCGCCCTGCACATCGAGGTTCGAGACGGCGAGGCCGAGTTGTCCTTCGATGGCGGTCGCGGTGAATCCAGACGCCGCCTTGTAGGTGACAGCATCGAATACAAGGTCGCGATCGAAGTCGGTGAAGCCCATCACCACGCCGTCGCGGCGATCCACCCGCCAGCAGCGGCACAACGTCGTGAGCCCGCCCGCAACATGGGTTGCGAGCGCGGGAGGGAGAGTTTTCATGCCTGAACACCTCTCAGATTCCGCAGTTTGGCGGCGGTGGCCGCAATCTGTCCCGATTGAAGGCAAGCCGACGGCGGAGGGTTTGTTTTGGGGAGAGCTTCGTTGTTGACCTTGAATCCGGAGCCATCTGCACCCAAGCTATCTCTATGCGAATCGGGGTTTGCTTTGACTCCAGAAAAAAATTCTGATCTGCGGCTGAAGCACCTGGAAATGGTTCAGGCCGTGATCGCGCGTCTCGCAAACACTGGTGCCTCTCACAAAAATTATTGCTTGACCATTACTACCGCAATTATTGGCTTGGCGGTGACTTTGCAGAAGCCGGCAGTTGTTTTGATTGTTTTGCTTCCGATATGTGTATTTGCCTTCTTGGACGCTCAGTACCTGACGACCGAACGCCGATTTCGCGATCTGTTCGATTCGATACGTGCTGAGGAATGGGCTTCGGCACCCAGTTTCAGCATGACACCAATGTCAAGTCCAAGTTACTGGCGCGCTCTTCGAAGTTGGTCTATTGCAGGATTCTATGGCGGGCTGATGTTCGGAGTCTTTGTTGTAACCACCATCGCAGGGCTTTACCTTGGCAGGCTTATTTAATCAATATCCGCCGCTTGGCCCAACTTTGCTGGGCTCTCTGGGCCAACAACCAAAGCAACAGCCGCAATCGCTGGGTGGATTGGCTGGTCTATTTGCAGCGCCCACAAAGCGAAGAGCATTTTTCTCGTTTCATTTTGACGACATCATGCGTGTGAATAATGTTCGCCAGTCGTGGCGTCATCACAACCCGGGTTCGATGCTCGTGCCGAGCTTCACGGATAGCAGCTTGTGGGAAAGCAAGCAGCTCGAGGGTGAGAACTCGTTGAAGACGCTTATCCGGGATGGTGTGTCGCATACTTCCGCAGTCTGCGTTCTAGTTGGATGTGAGACATGGTTACGCCGCTGGGTAAGGTATGAAATCGCACGAGCCGTGATCGATAATCGCGGCCTGTTGGCTGTTCATATCAATGGCCTTCGACATCACCAGCGGCAAACAGCTGACCTCTATGGCCCAAATCCGCTTGATTTTATGGCGGTTGGACAAGACCACTCTGGAAAGTTTTTCCTTTTTGAAAAGCAGGCTAGGCGCATCAGCTTGTATCCCGAACAATACGTCTGGGAATGGCATCGATATGCCGACTATACTCAGTCGGTTTCATTGCCTGCTTATCTACGAACGCCGTTGCCTGGATATGTAACTCCTCTTTCTTCCGGCACACAGTTGCGGTGCTTCGTCCAAGAAAACGGTGCAAAGTATATCGGCGCTTGGATTGACACGGCGGCCCAATTGGTCGGGCGTTAGCGGCAACTTTGGGCAGGACTCGGTCAGCAGGCGCTTCATTCCAAAACTTCCACGAGGTCGATGTTGTTGACGATCTGCAAGTCCCAGGCGTTCGCCTGAACCGGCAGGCTGTCCGTGTCGAAACGGACGGGAACGTCAAACTGGAACGAGGCGATCGGCGCTGATCCCGGCGCCGAGGCGAAGGTGATGCGGCCCGTCAGCGTGTCAATCGCGGCGGGCGTAACTGGGCTTCCGGCGATCTTGACCGTCACCGATCCGGCAACCGGCTTGGTTATCGTGCGGACGTGCTCATAGCCTGAGCGGTTGTAGCGCTTGACGATTTGCCAGACGGTCGGTGTGATCTGCACCATCGCCTGATCGGCGGCGTCGAAGTCGTTCCAGTCCTTGAAGCGGAACGAATAGGCCCGGCCTTTCACGACATGGAAATGCGCGATCACCGCCGCCATGTCGGCGCGGCTGCGGATGCCGGTTGAGATGTTCCAACGGCCTCGGGCTTGCGACCAGTTGACGTTGCGCTGCTCGGCGCCCGAGGCGAGCGTGACGATCTGTGTCGAGAACCCCGGCCCGCCCGTCGCGCCGCGCCCGACCGAGCCGGGGAAGGCGATATCGAGAAACGGTTTCGGCATCTGGTTCTTTCTCACGCGTTCGCTTCACGCGAACCGGTTCCCACTTCGCTTGCGAACGCTAGAGGCCCCGCATGCCGGAGCGAACGGCGCGGGCCAGTCCCGCCGCGATCTGCGTGCGGCTCGCGTCGAAGGCGGTCGGGTTCGGCGTCTGGATCGTGACATTGACGACCGTGCCGCTGGATCGGGAATCGCCGCGCTCATAGGCGCGCGCCTCCTTCCGGTTCAGCACCCGCTCGCCCCGTTGCAGGATTGCCGGCACCTCGTCCGGCTTGAGATAGGCGCCATCATGGTAACGCGGCGCACCCGCAAAGACGTGTAACGGAACCATGCGTCCGATACCGCCCGCGCCGACCAGCCCGCCATCATGGAACAGCCGCGAGAAGATGCTGCCGAGAATGCCGCTGCCTTGCCCGAAGGTCGGCAGGTTCGAGCCGAAGAGCAAATTCTTCAGCGGATTGAGCAGCGCGAGCTTGATCATCTCGCGGTTCAGATCCTGAAGGGCAAGGCGTCCCGCATCGGCCCATGATTTCCAGTCGACTTTGCCTTGGGCGAGCACGTCGGCGAAGCGATCGAGCGCGGAGCCGACGGCGGATTCGATAGCGCGGTAGGCGGCATCCTGCCGCTGAAGCTCCTGCGTCAGGCGCTCGATCTTGCCGGCGTTTTCGACGATGGCGCGGCCTTCCTCACTGGCAAGATCGATCCCGCGCGAGCGCAGTCCCTGCTCGGCACGCAACTGGGCGATGATCACCGATCGCTCGGAGGCGCTTTGACCGATCAGCCCGATCTGGCGTTGCAGAAGGGTGATCTCGTCTTTCTGGTTCTCGACCGCCTCGCGCCCGGCGAGCTGGCGATTGAGCTCGTCGATCCGCCGGGCATTGCCGATGGCGGATTGGCCCTCCGGGCTTGCCGCATCGAGCCCGCGCTGGCGCAATTGCTGGATGGCGCGAAGGGTCGCGAGTTCTTCCGCGCGCTTGGCGACGGACGCCCCGACAAGCGCGACCTGCCGTTCCAGCAGAGTGATCTCGTCGCGCTGGTCGCGCAGTTGTTCCTGGCCGCGCAGCGTCCGGTTCAGGCCCTCGATCTGACGGGCAGACTCGATGTAGGCGCGGGCTTCCTCGCTCGCGAGATCGACGCCGCGTCGCCGCAGTTCTTGCTCGGCCCGCATCACGGCCAGCGTATCGCCGCGCGCCGCGACGGTTGCGTTGATCAGGGCTACCTGCCGCGTCAGGAGTTCGATCTCCCGGCGGCGGTCCTCGTTGGCGGATAGGGTCTGCGCGCGTTCCTGTTCGACGAAGAGCCGTCCATAGGCTTCACGCATCCGTTCGATGATACCGGTGAGCGTTTCCTTCGCTTCGCCTTCGGCCAACGCCTGAGCCGTCAGCAGCGGGCGAAGCGCCTGCTCGACCTGCATCACCTGTTGGGCTTTGGCCGAAGCCAGCGAGCCCGCTGCCACCGCGTCGTTGACGCGCTTCTGGGCGGAGGCCTCCGCCGTCAGATCGGCGACCTGCCTTGCGGCAGTTGCGGCCTGCTCGGCGATCCGTTCGCGCAGCGCTTGGCGGGCGCGCGCTTCGGCATCGATGCCTTCGCGGGCCTGTTCGATCAGGCCGGTCTTGCGGGCTTCCGCGCGCTCAGCCGCGGCGGCGCTTTCGAGATAGGCGTTCGCCAGGGCCAGCGTCGAGCGGATCGACACCTCCGTGACGGAGGATTGCGAGACGACGGCCTGCGTCGCCGCATCGACCGCCGGGCGGAAGCGCGCCAGTTCTGCCGTCACGCGCCGATAGGCGGCTTCGACCTCCGCGACATCGTTGAGCTTCGAGCGCGTCAGCGGATCATCGAGCGCCGCGCGCAAGGTCGCCTGTTCACGGCGCAGGCGTTCGAGATCGCGCGCGCCGGGGATGATATCGCGGGCGGTTTCACCGGCACGTACCGAAAGCTCGTTCGCCCGGGCGTCGGCGGCAAGCTGCGCGGCGCGGCGCTGCTGATCGGCAAGCTGGGCTTCGATCTCGGCAATGCGGCGCTCGACCTGCGGCAGCATCAGCGGCACGACATTGCCGCGGATGTTCTCGCGCAAGCGATCCCGCTGCCACTTCAGAAGATCGAGTTCTTCGGACGGATTGCGGCCATCGACCGCACGATCCACCGCCTTGCCGATGGCGTCGAAGGCGTTCGAGGCCTGGCGGGCGACATAGTTCCAGGCGCGGCCGAAGGCGTTGGTCGCTTGTTCGGCGTCGGCAAGTGCCGGGACGAGCGCGTTCAAGAGAACCCGCTGCGCCTCGGTGCGATTGTTCTGGTCAACCAGCGTGCGGATGTATTGCCGCGTCCGGTCGTCGAGGAAGGCAAGCCGCGCATTCAGTTCATCGGCGCCGCGCACCGGATCGGCGAGCGCGCTTGCGAGCTGCTCGGCCCCGGCCTTGGTTTCGACGCCCATCGTGACCGCGAAGTTTCGGGCGATGCCGATGGCGCGGCCCATTTCCTCCGCGCCGACCTTGCCGGTGCGCAGGAAGGCGACCTCCATCTCGCGCGCCGCCGTGACCGAGACCTTGCCGGTCTCGGCGGCACTGTGAGCGACCCGCTCAAGCTCGGCGGCGGTCGCGCCCGAGGCCCGGCCCGCGCCCATCAGCGCGGTGGTGACGGCGCGCGTCGAAGCGTCGTTCGCGACCCATGCCGCCGTCAGGCCGACGGCCGCGACGGCGACACCGGCAACGATCCCGCCGACCACGCCGAGCGCCGAACCGAAAGCGGCGAGCGTGCCGCGCAAGCCGCCGAAGGCCTGCGTCACCTGACCGCCCTGCTGCATGAGGATGGTCATCGGCGACATGCCGGTGGACATCGACGCCACCACGTCGTTGAACGTGTATTGCAGCGTCAGAAGCTGGTTGCGGGTGAGGCCGGTTGCACCGCCCACACCCTTGATCGCCTGCGAAGTCTGGTCGAAGCGCTGCTTCGCCAGCGCCTGCGCCGCCGTGTGTTCGACCGAGGTGATCGCGCCGCGCTTGGCGAGCGTGGCGTATTCGGCGAGTTCCTGGTTGAGGCGGGCCTGCGCGGCGCCAAGCGGATCGATCGCAGCGCGCAGCGCATTGGCCCGTGCCGCGAAGCTTTCCGCTTCCCGCGCCGCTTCCTCGAAGACACCGGCGGAGTCGCGGGCGGACTTCGGGATCGGGCGGTCAACGTTCAGAACGGTGTTGAACCGCTTCTGCGACGCGTCGGCTTCGCCGGCCATGCGCGCGGCTTCCGCCAGACGCTTCAGCCGCGCGACCTCGCGGTCGGTCGCGGCGCCGGAGCGGTCCATCGCCTTCTCGACCGAGCCGAAAGCCGCTTGCCCGGATTGCCCGACCTCCTCGAACGCCCGCTTGATCTCCGCCTTCCCCTCAACCCCGAGGCGGATGGCGACATTCGTGGCGCTCATGATGGATCAGTGTTCCGGCGATAGGCGTTGACGACGATCGGTTCGATCTCGGGCAGGACATCGACCAGAAGCGGGTTGAGCGCGCCCATAGCGTGGGCGAGCATCAGGATCGCGCCGAAATCGAGCGCATAGACGCCGCCCATCACCGCCCGAACCTGGCCAGCCGAACGGCGGATCACTGCCCAGGCGAGCAAGCCTTCGGATGTCCCGGGTTCGTGCTCGTCGTAGGGACAGCCCGCACAGCGCAACGGACAGGCGGCGCAATAGCTTTCGCCGCCGTCGAAGTGCCATTTTGCGAGAGCGATCAGACGTTTTTTTCGTCGAGCCTCGTCAGCGCCGGGCCGACATAGAGACGGTCGATGGCGTCGAAGGCGGACCAGAGTTCGAGCAATTGCTCGATGGCCTCCTTGTCGGGATCAACCGGCTTGCCCTTGGCATCGCCGATCCCCTCCCAGGCGACAATGCCGGTATGGGCGAGCGCGCGGGTGAAGGCCGCGCCTGCCTCGATTGTGGCCTGCTCGCCGCCAGCCTTCAGCGCTTCGCCCGCAGCGCCGCGCGCGATCAGCATTGCGGCGACAGAAACAGGCCGGAACTGGATGCGCACGCCGGGCAGCACATCGAGCCAGAAGGGTTCGGCGGACACGGGTTCGAGCTTGAGCATGGTGGCTCCTTTGGGGGGTGGTTGCGTGAAAGGGAGGATCAGTAGGAGGCCACATCGTTGGTCAGAACGACGGTGCAGGTCTTGTTCAGCACGGGATCGAGTGCGGCCTGCCAAGCGAAGGGCATCTGAATGCCGCCCGGTCCCTGGATTTGCCGGTTGCCACGCGGCAGGAACACGCGATGCGCGGTGAAGAGCAGCGCCCGGCTGGCGTCGATGGTCCAGCCGAAGGCAATCTCACAGGGCGTGCGCGCGGTCGCCTGATCAAGCAGGCTCGTATCCTGAAACCGCGCATTGAGATTGCCGGAGCATTTGACGATGCCCGGATCGATATCGGCGATGCGCCCGTCGGAGCGAATGACCTCGATCTTTTCGAGGTTGTTCGAATACATCAGTTCCGCCGAGACGATGTTGCCGAGCACCGAGCCGTTGCGGGTGATCGATCCCTGAAACTGGCTGAAGCGCTCAACATCGAGTGCGATCGGCGTGCCCGCGCCGGTGGTAACGGCTGTCGCCTCGCCCTGCGCGATCACGTTGACGGTCGCCGAGAGAAGCCCGGAGCGCTGCGCCTGGATCGAAAGGCTGTTCGCCCGCGCGCCGTAGTTCATGCCGAAGAACGGCACGTCCGGAAGGCCGACCTCGATCGACATCGACGGCAGGTTCTGCGTGCCGGAGATGAAGGTGTGACCGTTCGCGCCGCCGGTGAGCGTCGCGCCCGAGACTGTACCATTCGAGGCGGGCGTGGTGGACGCGGCGATCGTGAAGCTGTTGCCGCCTAGGCCGAGCGTGTCGTGCGTGATCGTCAGCGTGTTGCCGCCGGTCTGGGCATAGGTTGCCGCCGCGACTGCTGGCACGACGCTGGCGTTGAGGGCGGTCACGGCATTGGTCAGAGTTGCGCCTAGATTGGCCCCGATCTGGATCTGGTTGCCGGTCGGCGCGGAGGAAACGAAAGTGAAGGCGGTTCCGGCGATCGTGATCGTCGCGTTTGCCACCGGCTGGGCGGAGAACAGGATCGAGCCCTTGGCTGCCAGCGACGCGGCGGTCGTCGGGTTGCCGAACAGCGCCTTCAGCCAGAACCCGATGTTGCGGTGATCCATGGGAACGACGATGTCGCTTTCGTTCGACACCACGTCATAGGCAGGCGTCAGCGGATCGCGGCCATAGCCGAGGAGATCGCTCTCGATCAGGGATTGCTCTTCGCCGAGATTGGCCGAGACGAAGGGCAGCTTGCGAAAGCCTGTGCCGGGCGTGACGCCATAGGTGGCTTCAAATACCGCAGCCATGACGGCGTTGGCGCCGCGTGCGCGTGCCATGGGAATACTCCTGTCGTTGTTGGTTCAGTTCCAAAGGCCCGAGCGAAGTCGAAGGGCCGTCGATCAGTTCAAAGGATCGGTCGTCGCGTAGACGGCGAGGATCGCGAGATCGGCGAAGCGTCCGGACAAGGCGCCAAGTGCTTCGATATCGTCCGTCACCGGCGCTTCTGCTTCTATCCAGTCGCAAAGCCCGCCGAGCGTCCGGTTCGCCATGACCGCCGCGCCGATCGCCCCCAGCATGGCGTCCACCACCTGCTCGCGGCTGAGCGTCGCGCTCTCGTAAGCGGCGATCTCAAGCGGGATGCGGTGCGAATACAGATAGATCAGTGGCGAGAGGCTGACCTCCGGTTCGCCGGGATCGCCGTCGCGGATCACGACCAGCCCGCCGGGCGGAATACGCTCGGCCTTGGCCAGATTGCGCTTCACCTCCGCGCCCGGCAGGGCAGCGGCGACAAGCGTCTTCACCGCCGCGAGGACGGTTTCGCGTTTCGATGCCATTAGTCACCTGCCTTCAGGATTGCGGCCAGTGCCGCGCGATCAACGAGGGCACGCGCGCGGCCTGGCGCTTGGCAGCGCTCTCGACATCAAGGCGCTTCTTCAGCGCGACCTGCGGAACCAGAATGAACACGATGACGCTGGCTTGGCCTGACTTGCGGCGATTGCGGGCGGCAAGCCCGCGTGTGTTGATCCGGGCATCATCCGCGACCAGCAGCGAGGGACGGCCGCGGCGATAGACGAACCGTAACTTCAGGCCGGTTCGCCGCTGCCAGCCTTCCGGCGTGATCTTTTCGCGCGAGCCTGCGGCACTCCGTCCGCTTTTGCCGGCGGCGGCGGTCGGGATCGCCAGGAACAGGCCACGCGTCGAACGGATCACCACGCCACGGTCAAAGGCATCGACGATCTTTGGTGCCCGCGACCAGACATAGGCGGCGGCTTCGGCGCTCTCGCCCACCTCGGGGAAGGTCTTTCCCCGCCATGTCCGAGACAGCCGTTCACCGAGCCCGGCCGCGACGACATCTTCGCGGAGATCCTGCTTCAGGCCATGAGCAGCGTCGCGCATCCCCGACGTGACAGCGCGTTCGATATCCTTCTCGGTTTCAGCAAGCGCTTGTGAGACTGTAGTTTTCATGGAGAAGCGCATAAGGTTCTCCGCAATTGGAAAGATGGTTTATGCCGGGAGCGTCAGATGGCAGATCAGAGCAAAGTCGAAAAAGGGACTGAATATGAGCAGTTTGTTCAGCTCGTGTATCAGGCTGTGTTGAGTGCCGAAGGCGTCGAGAACGTAAAAGTTCAGCACAATATCGAAATCCAGGGAAAATCTGGCTGCATGCATCAGATCGATGTCTATTGGGAATTCCGCATCGCCGGGCAGACATACAAGACCGCGATTGAATGCAAGGCATTTAATCAAAATGTGCCGATAGGTCGCGTCCGAGATTTCTATGGTGTTCTTGTGGATGTGCCCGGGTTGATCGGCATATTTGCGACGCTCGTCGGCTACCAGAGCGGTGCTAAGAAGTATGGAGAACACTACGGAATTGCATTGAAGGAACTTCGCAGGCCATCGGGCGATGACTGGTCAGGCCGAGTCAAAGACATCCACCTAAATTTTCATGTTGTCTCGGTAGAAATCAAAGGGTTCCAGCCAAGGGTATCACCCGAATTTCTCAGAAAGATCGGCGCGGACGAACGGATTGAATTGAAAGCGGGCTTTTCGAGCGTCGACCCAATTGTATTCGACAAATCGTCCAACGCGTCTTTCAGTTACGAGGACCTACGTCAGCAGCTTCCGGCGAGCCACGAATCTGTGAAGGGCTTGAAACATTTTTTTCCGTTTGAAAATCACATTCTTCGGCTCGATCAAATGGACATCGAAATAGACGGTATCGATATCGTCTATGACGTTGATGTTGAATCCGAAAAAGTTGAAATAAACGGCGATGCGCTTGCCCAAGCTATCATAAAGGATGTTGCGTCCGGCGAACTTACCTTTGTGGACAAGAAGGGTGGTGTTAGAAATACACGCTAGCGTGCTTCAAACCCTTACAACCTCGCAGGCCGACACCAGCCCTAACGCATCGCCCATCGGTTCACCGATGATCTTGAACGTCTCGGCGCCGATCAGGATCAGATCGCCCTCGGCAATCGTTGCCGCCTGCGACCGACGGATATCAATACCGACGGTCGGCAACACGGCGCGGCTTTCACCGAATTCCGCTATTCGGTCGGGCGACTTGCGGATGATGCGGACAGCGACGCCATCGCCAACGCCGCCCGCCTTCCACAGCGCGTCTTCGCCGAGATTGGGATCGACGAAGAGCGCATCGGTGGCCGAAGCAAAGGCGGACATCGTCATGCCGTTCCGTTGAGGCGCACCCGACCGATGGTCTCACTAGCGCCATTGCCGACGGCTTCAACCGCAGCGCCGATCAGCGTGTTGGTTCCGACCGTTTTGGTGACCTCCTTGTTGGTGTTGTCCCAATAGATCTTGTCGCCGACGCTCCATGCCTGTGAAGCGGTCTTTTTCAGATCGAACACGCCGACGAGGCAGGCTTCCACCTGCTCGGCAAGGATTGCGGAAGCCGTCGCGATCCCGAAAATCGCGCCTACGAGAAGGCCGTCGCCGGAGGCAACAGCATAGGGAGCGGCGAGCGTGATCGTTCGCCCGGGCTGGACGTAATTCTTCATGGAACTGGCTCCAAGATGGTGGTGAAGATACTGGCGGGTTCGATGATCAAGCGCCGGGGTTTCGGAACAGACCGCGCCAATCGATGGCCTTCGCACCGAAATCGAGACGGCACTTGATCTCGACGCCATCGACGTCGAAGCCGTTGCGGGTCTCGATGTAGGCTCCCTGCTGGCCTTCAAGATAGGCGAACTCGATCGTGTCGATCTGCGCCGGGTTGGCGGCGAGATACCAGGCCGTCGCGCTCGCCACATCGAGGCGAGGTTCGGCGATGGGCGTCAGCGTGCGGATCGATTGCGGCACCACATCCCCGGTCTTCGCGGGAACGAGGTTCTGCGCGATGATTTGCTCGGCCGCGAGTTCGAGTGCAGCGGGCACCAGCAGATAGGCGGGGCGCACGTTGAGAACCGTCTTCTTGTCGAGCCCGGTCTGCTTGGCCATGGCGGTGCGCCCGTCGCCGATGGCCGTCACGCTGGGCACGCCGGCGGGAGATGCGAGGTTCTTGTGCGTGGCATGGAATAGCGGCACCCCGTCCGCCATGTTTGCGTTGGCGGTGACGATGCCCCAGACGACGTCGCTTTCGAGTGTGGCGATGGCCGTGCCGTACATGGCCGGGATTCGGGTGAAGGCGTCGAGATCGTCATTGATCAGCACCTGCCGGGTGATGCCCACCACACGCCCATAGGTCTCGATACGGTAGCTTTCCTTCGATTCGGCGATCGTGCCGCGCTTGAATTCGCCGCCTTCGCCGACCTTGAGAAGCTGGGGAGCTTCGCCGATCTGTACCCGCTGCATCGCCTTGAAGTCCGTGGCGAGCACCTGGCGGCAAAAGGGGATGAACGTTCGAGGATAGGCCTCGTAGGCCTGTCGCAGCGTCTTGTTCGTGACGGCCGAAAGGACTTCGGGGAAATCCGATGTCGAATGCAGAGCGCGGGTGGCGATCTCGTCGCGCGACATGCCCCGGACATTGACGCCCGCACTGCCCAGAAACTCACGGGCGTGTTCAAGCAGCGTCATGCCGCGATATTCCCGCGCCGGTTCGCTCAGCGGGAAGAGCGTGGGCGAATATCGGTGCAGCAAGGCATTCGACACAGCGTCACGACGGGTGACGCGTTCATCGCGGCCGCCGAGCGGGATGCTGACCTGAGGCGAAACCCGCGTCTTCTCGGCGTCGGCCGCGACCCTGTCGAGGATCTCGCTACGCGCCGCATCGAGCGTCACGCCGCGCTTGACGAGATCGTCGGCGAAGCTGCGCTCGAGGTGCAGGCGACCTGCAAGATCGTAGATGGTTCCGACACGTTCGCGTTCGGAATCGCGCGCGCGGGCCGCAATCGCCTCTGCATCGATCACGGGCGTGGTCGATGCGCGATCCTGTGCTTCAGGCGCGGCCTGTCGCGTCTGCGCTTCGGCATTGTCGGTCACAGCGTCGTCCATGGCTGCTTTCTCCTGAGTTGGAGCGTCGGCACGGTGGACGACGCAGGGGTGAAGGGGTTCGTCGGAGCGGAAGCCCGCTGCCGGATCAGCGCCGATGGGCACTGCGGAAATCTCGAAGGGCGTCCAATCGACCGCGCGCCACAGCTCGGGCGCGCCGGCCTGCTTGGTGACCTCGAAGCGATGGACCTGGTAGCCGATCGACACCGCACGGATGTGCCCGGCCTCGACGTCCTTCCAGAGCGCCTCGACCTCGGCCCGGTCGGAGAAGCGGACACGGGCGACGCCTCGTCCATTCTCGATTCGAGCGGTGCCTGGCATGACCGAGCCGATGACGCTGTCGAGCACGGAGGCATCGTGCACCTTCAGGAGCGGCGCACCCGCGTTCAGGCGATCGAGACGGACGGCGCGCGGATTCATCGCCAGTTCCTCGTCGAACGGATCGCCGAAGAAGGGATTGCGGCGCACGCGCGCGCCTGTGGACCAGACCACCTCAATGGTGCGCTCGGCCGCATCGATCGACGTAGGCAACAGGTCCGCCGCCCGCGTCAGCGGTGGCAGGTCGATATGTCGGTTCATGTTGCGAAAGCTCAGTTGTCGGGATTGTCGGGTTGGGCGGTGGCGTCGGCCTGCATCACGCCGGTTTTCGTCACGCGCCGCGGATCGCTGTCGAAGATGAGCCCGAGGGCGTCGATCTTGGCGTTCATCGCAGCAATCTCGGTCAGCACCGCGTCGGGGTTGTGCCCCTGACGGGCGATGGCCTGCGCCAGCGACATGGTGCCCGAGCGCAGCGCCAGAAGATCGGCCATCGCGTCCTTCAGCGGGTCCACGGCTTCGAAACGCGGCGGAGACCATTCGACCGCGATGTCCGGCCGAGGCAGTTTCCCGGCTGCCCATGCGGCCTGGCAGAACCAGCCCCACATGGGCTGGCAGAGAACCGGGATGACGATCTGCCACTGGACCGCATCGATGAGGCGGCGGAATTCCACGAGTCCCGCCCGGATCGATGAATAATTGACCTGACTGAGATCGCCGGTCAGCAGCTCGTAGGGCATGCGGAACCCCGCTGCCACGATATGAAGCTGCGCGCGGAGCCACTCGCCGACACCCGCCGTCGTGGCGGGCTGGTTGAAGCGGATGTCCTTGCCGCCGCGCGCATAGGCGATCAGCCCGGGCTCGAACTGCTCGACGCGGTTGCCGTCGGCGTCGACCACCGACGGGGCGATGCCCTGATCGGCTTCGTCGGCGCCAAGCACGATGCCGACGACACAGGCTTCCGTCTTCTTGCGGACCAGTTCGGCCTGCGTCCAGTCATCGAGATCGCGCAGCGCGCGCATAACCGGCGTGCCCCAGGGGACGCCGCGAACCTGCGTGCGCTGCTTCTCGTAAAGATGCAGCACTTCGCTCGCCGGGATGGCGAGACTCTCCAGACGTCGACGCATGGTGACAACGGCGTCGCCGGGGTGCTGGGCATGGAGCCAGTAGGCGCGGCGTCGGCCCAAGGGGTCGAACTCGATGCCCTGCAGCAGCCTCCGGCCATCGGCGAGATCGCCGTTGCGGGTGTTGTCCAGCAGATCGGATTCAATGACCTGGACCTGGAGCGGCACGGCCAGACCATCGCTGAGACGTCGCGGGCGGCGACGGATCAGCACCTCGCCAGCCTCGATCATTTCCCGGACCGCCAGGGTCTGCAGCCCGAAGATGTCAAGCTGTCCGTCGGCGTCGCAGGCGGCTGACCATTCGGTCCAGAGCCGATCCACCGTCTCGTCGAGCCTGGCGTCACCCGTCGCAGCGCGGGGAATGATGCCGCTGCCGACGATGTTGTTGACAAGAACGGACACAGCCTTCGCTGCGTGCGGATTGTTGCGGGTGAGATCGCGCATGCGGTCTCGTAACAGGCCGCTGGCGGCGGCGATCTCGGCATCAGCCGATGTTCCCGCCGCCTTCCAGCCGTCCGTCCGCCGCCCCTTGGCCGCGCCGTCATACCCACGGGAATTGCTATAGGTCTTGGCGCTAAGCGCCTCGAAGCTGCGGCGGGCGAGCGCGCGCCGCACACCTGCCTCCGGCGCAGCCCAAGCCACCATCCGGTCGAGGAAGGTGATCTGGCTCACCGGTCGCCTCGTCCGAAACCGGCATAGCCCGCGATTGGACGCGACACGCCGGACGATGCCGTGATCTCGGTCTCGATGGTGCGGATCCGCTTCAGAAGGTCGTCCGCCGAGCCATATTCGACGGTTTTGCCGTCATAGCTGACCCGGAGCGTGCCGCTGGCATAGGCGCGCTTCAGCGCATCGAGTTCCTCAATCGTCCAGGCCATGATGGCTCCTCGCTTCCTCTCGGAGCGTTCGTCGCTCGAAAAGCTCCACCGGAGCTTTTCGTTCGCTCAGGCGAAGCGCTCCTCACCCTCAGAACCACTTCCCGCGCGGCCCGAGCCAGTCGCTCTGCCGCTTGGTGGATGGTGGGGTTGGGCGGGCGAGACGCCCGGCTTCGATGTTCGATTGCGTGTCGTGAGTGTCCGCAGGCTGGGGGCCGACCTGATCTTCGAGATCGCGCCATTTGTCCTCGGACCAGCGGTCGGCTCCGGCGATCCAGACGGCGGCGCGGGCGTAGACCCGGCAGTCCAGCGCCTCGTTGCGTTCGCGAACCTTCTGCCATTCGAGCTTCTGGAAGCCGCGCTTGGTCGTGACGGTCACCAGATGTTCGGCGACGAGCTGCTTCAGCCATTCGGCGTCTACACCCTGTGGAAGGTGAACAAGCCCGGCCGGGCACTGCGCCCCGT
>OEIV010000401.1_pt1 | contig 24038 bp, 18 predicted proteins | sample 1539231 | NCBI WGS metagenome assembly OEIV01 (sample SAMN03794762, study PRJEB22550) | activated sludge metagenome | feature: wastewater treatment plant; material: activated sludge; isolation source: Wastewater treatment plant of a petroleum refinery complex | place: Argentina: Buenos Aires ... | reverse complement strand
TCCGGAGTGGTGCGCCTGGACCGTCGCGCCCTTGGTCATCGTTGACGTGCGGTAGATGCAGTTCTGCAGCTCTCGGACGTTTCCTGGGAAGTAGCAGGACTTGAGCACCGAGATCGCGCCATCGGTGAGCCGCAGGTCGCGGTCGTTCTCGCGGTTGAACTGATTGAGGAAGGACCGTGCCAACGCAGGAATGTCGCTCTTGCGATCACGCAGTGCCGGCAGCATCAGCGGGATGACCGAGATACGATAGTAGAGATCGGCCCGGAACGTGCCGCGCGAAACGGCATCCTCGAGATCGCGGTTCGTCGCAGCAACGACGCGAACGCTCACTTTCTGCGTGCGCGTCGAACCGACTCGGTCGAACTCGCCTTCCTGGAGCACACGCAGAAGCTTGGCCTGGAATGCGGGTGATATTTCGCCGATCTCGTCGAGGAAGATCGTGCCACCGTCAGCGAGTTCGAAGCGTCCCTTGCGCGCGCTGACGGCTCCCGTGAACGCGCCCTTCTCGTGGCCGAACAACTCGGATTCGAGCACGGATTCTGGCAGGGCAGCGCAGTTGACCTTCACGAACGGGGCCTTGGCGCGCGGAGACAGTTCGTGGATGGCGCGGGCGAACAGCTCCTTGCCCGTCCCGGATTCGCCCCGCAGAAGGACAGTGGCATTGGACTTCGCCACTACGCCGATCTTCTCGATCAGGTTACGGATCGGCTTGCTGTCGCCGATGATACCGGCGATGGATGTTTGCACGCGCTCCGGTTGCCGGCCGTCGAGCTGTTTCTCCAGGAGCCGGGAGCGCTCCATCAGGCGTTCGCGATCTCGCGCGATGACTCGATGCAGATGCACCGTCTGCCCGATCAGGTTGGCGACCATCGAGAGGAAGCGCACGTCGTGATCGAACGCCGAGGCGTTGCCCGCGTCACGCGGACGGTCGATCGACAGCGTGCCGATGACACGGCCCTCGATCTTGATGGGAACGCAAATGAAGCCGCAGGGCTCTTTCGCGCCGGCAAGGGCAGAGCCTGCGAAGTGCGGGCTATTCGCGGCGTTGTCGACGATCAGCGGCATGCCGGTGGCGATGACCTGATCGAGCGCCGCCCGCGGATGGTCGATGACACCCTGCGTCTCGAGTTCTTCCGACCAGCAGGCGCCGACGTAGCAGCCACGCACGTCGTCACTGTCCAGCAGCATGATGGTGCCGTGCCTGAGGTCGAGGAAGCTCGACAGCAGGTTCATGACGTTGGAGAGCGTCGCTTCCAGGCGCGCGGGGCGCGCCAGGATCTTCGAGATCTCGTAGATCCCGCTGAGCGAGACCTCCGCCAACTCTCGTGGTGCCGGCCGCGGGGGCGGCGTCATATCCAAGGGCGTGTTGTCCGAAAAATCTGACCGTAAGCTCATTGCGCCACCTCTCTAGCGGTGACTGGATCCGGGGCAGAGCCAAGGCGCCGAGGCCACTCTGCTGCACTGCAATAAGCTAGACTCGAAAACTTGCGTTTGTCGCGCTCAACTTTGATGCAAATCACCCGATTTTAGCGGGCAGAATGCCTCACACGATTGCAATTCCGGCGATGGAAATCTGCCTATCCAATTAGCACTCCTGCGTTGTCCACACATCGAGCCTTGTCGGATAACCGACACCAACTGCGTTTTGCGACAACGTATTTTGTATATGTTTTTCAATGGATTGAATGACGGCACGCGGTTTGCAATTCAATCCCAGACCGTTTTCATCAGCCCTCCGCGCAAGGCGGGAGCGATCAGAAAACGGCAATTGGATTTTGGCAAAAGGATCTAATTCCGATGGCACTAGTCACGTTTTCGTCTCCGCTCCTGAAAAAGGACGTGACCGTCTACGCCATTGCCGGCGACCGTGGCACCATTCTGTCGATTGCGGAGAAGAACGGTATTCCGTTGCCGTTCGAATGCCGCGACGGCAACTGCGGGTCATGCCTCATCGAGGTCGAGCACCTCTCCGGCAAGGTGATGGGCGAAATGCTCACAGACAAGGAGAAGGGCCTGCTCAAGTCGCTTGGCAAAATCTCCGCGGCCGACATCGAACGCGCCGAGGTCAGCGACATCTCCCCGCCGTTCCGGCTGGCTTGCCAGTACATCGTCCGCGACGAGGAGATCCGCGTGAAGTTCAGCGGCGCCCCCGGCGGCGCCTGAACCGCTCCCTTCATGATCGAGAGGAGGCGCGCCATGGACGCACCTGAAGACCTGTTGCAATCGGTCGAGCTGTTCCTCAGCTATGCGATCAAGCTGGAGGAGGAGGCGACACTCCGCTTCGGCCAGCTCGCCGACGCGATGCACGCCGCCGGCAATCGTGAGGTCGGAGCGCTGTTCCGAAAGCTCTCCGACTTCTCCCGCCTGCACCTCGCCGACGCGCGTGCGCGCGCCGGCTTTCGCGACGTTCCCGTGATGCTGCCGGCCGAATACCAATGGCCGGAGCTCGAAAGCCCCGAGACGGCGGCCATCTGGGCGACCGATCCGCTGATCGCCTATGACGAAGCCATGGAGATAGCGCTCGAGAGCGAGAAGCGCGGCTACGCCTTCTACAAGAAGGTCCTCGACGAGGCGACCGACCCCGAGATCCGAGCTCTCGCCAAGGAGTTCGTCGAGGAGGAGGCCGAGCACGTCATGTGGCTCGAGCAGTGGATCGCCGATTCCGCGAAGCGCCCCGCGCCACGCGCGACGGCCTAGGACATCGCGGGCTTGCGCGACTGCCCGCCCGCAGGCCCCCGCCAACTTCCAGAACAAACAAGACGTCAGTAAACAACAGGAGATGATCTTATGCTCGGCATCGGCGACAAGCTCCCGGCCTTCAGCATCACCGGCGTGAAACCCGGCTTCAACAATCACGAGGAGAAAGGCGAGAGCGCCTTCGAGGCGCTGACCGAAGCGAGCTTCCCTGGAAAGTGGAAGATCTTCTTCTATCCCAAGGACTTCACTTTTGTCTGCCCGACCGAGATCGCCGAGTTCGCCCGGCTCGCTGACGATTTCGCCGACCGCGATGCCGTGGTCCTCGGCGGCTCCACGGACAACGAGTTCGTCAAGCTTGCCTGGCGCCGCGCACACAAGGATCTCGACAAGCTGCCGATCTGGCAGTTCGCCGACTCCAACGGCTCGCTCGTCGACGGTCTCGGCATCCGCGCGCCGGAAGGCGTCGCCTACCGCATTACGTTCGTTGTCGATCCGAGCAACGTCATCCAGCACGTCTACGGCACGAACCTGAACGTAGGCCGGGCGCCAGCCGACACGCTGCGCGTTCTCGACGCCTTGCAGACCGACGAGCTCTGCCCGTGCAACCGCGAGGTCGGCGGCTCGACCCTCAAGGCCGCCTGATCCGGGGATCGACGCAATGACGATCGAACAACTGAAGGGCGCAATTCCCGAGTTCGCCAAGGACGTGCGGCTCAACCTTTCCTCGCTCACCCGCGAGGACAAGCTCGACGAGCAGCAGCGCTTCGGTTTGCTGCTCGCCGCGGCACTCGCGACGCGCAACCCGCGCGTGGTTGCGACGATGGAAAGCGAGGCCGCGGACCATCTTTCCGCCGCGGCTCGCGATGCCGCGCGCTCGGCGGCCAGCATCATGGCCATGAACAACGTCTACTACCGCTTCCTCCACCTCAGCTCGAACAAGGACTACGCCACGTTACCCGCGCGACTGCGCATGAACGTGATGGCCAACCCCGGCGTACCGAAGATCGACTTCGAGCTCTGGTCACTCGCCGTGTCGGCCATCAACGGCTGCGGATCGTGCATCGATTCCCACGAGAAGGTCCTGCGCGAAGCCGGCGTCTCGATCGACGTGATCCAAACCGCGATCCGCATGGCCGCCATCGTCCAGTCCGTCGCCATCGCGCTGGAGGCCGCCGACGCCGCGGCGCTCTGGCAAACCGAAGCCGCAGCGTAAGCCGAACAGGAAGGAGAACGTCATGAAGCTCTCGCATCCCCTGCACTACCTCGCTCTACTCGCTATCGCGGCTTCGCAGCTCGCGCCGTATTCGCCAGCTCGCGCCGAGAACAAGACCGTCACCGTCTTCGCCGCGGCGAGCCTGAAGAACGCGCTCGACGAGGTCGCGACCCGCTTCCTCGGCGCCACGGGCAATCGCGTCCTCATCTCTTATGCCGCGTCGTCCACTCTGGCGAAGCAGGTTCTGGCGGGTGCTCCGGCCGATGTCTTCATCTCGGCGGATCAGGCCTGGATGGATCACCTCGAGAAGAATAGCGCCATCGCATCGACGTCGCGCCAGCCGCTGCTCTCCAACGCCCTCGTCGTCATCGCTCCGCAAGGCTCGACCGCCCAACTCACACTGTCGGAAGGCTTCGACCTGAAGCCGCTGCTCGGTGATGGACGTCTGGCGGTCGCTGAAACGACCTCCGTTCCGGCGGGCAAGTACGCCAAAGCGGCGCTGGAGCACTTCGGCGCCTGGCAATCGCTCGAACCGCGCCTCGCCCAGGCGCCGGACGTGCGTGCCGCGCTCGCCCTCGTCGCCCGCGGCGAAGCACCACTCGGCATCGTCTATGCGTCGGATGCGGCCGCGGAGCCAGCGGTTCGCGTCGTCGCCACCTTCCCGGCCGCCTCGCATCCCGCGATCATCTATCCGATCGCGCTGACGAGCGAGGCGACCAGTGCCGAGGCCGCTCGGTTCGTCGCGTTCGCCGCCGGCATCGATGCGGCCAACATCTTCGCGCGGCACGGCTTCACCAGCCTCATGTGCGACGCGGATTGCCGCAAGACCAACTGATCTTCTCTATCAACGTTCTTCGCTGCCTTTGGAGACCCGTCATGCTGACGTTCGAGGAGATGGAAGCGCTGCGGCTTAGCCTCGGTGTGGCGTTCGTCGCAACTCTCGTCAGCATTCCTCTGGCCATCGCGACCGCCTTCGCCTTGTCGCGAGGGCGGTTCGCGGGCCGCGCCCTGCTCGATAGCGCGGTCCATCTGCCCCTCGTTCTGCCACCTGTCGTAACGGGCTATCTGCTGCTCATGACGTTCGGCCGCCGTGGCCCCGTCGGGCAGCTCCTCGAAAGCCACTTCGGCATCGTTCTCTCGTTCCGCTGGACGGGCGCCGTTCTCGCCGCCGCCATCATGGGCTTCCCGCTGCTGGTCCGCTCCGTGCGGCTGTCACTCGAGGCGGTGGACCGGCGTTACGAACAGGCGGCAGGCTCGCTCGGCGCCAATCCCATGTGGGTTTTCCTAACTGTCACGCTTCCCCTGACGCTGCCCGGCGTACTCGCCGGTGCCATTCTCGCCTTCGCCAAGGCGCTTGGCGAGTTCGGCGCCACGATCACCTTCGTCTCGGCCATCCCAGGTGAGACGAAGACCATTCCGGCTGCGATCTACGGATACGTGCAGACGCCTGGAGCAGATGGCAACGCCATGCGGCTCGCGGCCCTCTCGGCGCTCGTTTCGATCGCCGCACTCGCCGCATCCGAAACGATGACGCGGCGCTATGCGCAGCGGGAGGGCTAGACCATGCGTATCGACGTACGCCTGCAGCACGGCTTCACTCCCCCCGCACATGCCCGGGCGGATCGCCATCCGTTCGTCGTCGACGTGGAGTTCGGCGTCGATGCGCGCGCGCTCGCCCTCGTCGGCCCCTCCGGCTCCGGCAAGACGACGGTACTGAATGCCATCGCGGGTATTTTCCGTCCCGCCCATGGCCGCATCCTGCTGGACGGCACCACCCTCCTCGACACGTCACGCAAGATCGACGTGCGCCAGTCGCGTCGGAGAATTGGGTACGTCTTCCAGGACGGCCGTCTCTTTCCCCATCTGACGGTGCGAAGAAACCTGCTTTACGGTCACTGGTTTTCGCCGAGCCGCGAGGCCGGACTTTCGCTCGACGATATCGTCGCGCTGCTCGGCATCGGCCATCTCATGGAGCGGCGCCCGTCGGCACTTTCGGGCGGCGAGAAGCAGCGCGTGGCGATCGGCCGGGCACTTCTCGCGAAGCCCCGGCTGCTGATGCTCGACGAACCGCTCGCAGCCCTCGACCTCGAACGGCGCGCCGTGATTCTGCCGCTGATCGAACGGCTGCGCGACGTACTCGCGATGCCCATCATCCTCGTCAGCCATGATCTCACCGAGGTGGCGCGCATCGCGACCAGCATCGTCGACATCCGGGAAGGCCGGGTCACGCAGGTCCGTGAGAACCACTCCGCGCAGCCCCATCGCGACGGCACCGGGTGCGCTGAGATCGTGCCGTTCTCGCCCGCTCTCCCGGTGGCAGTGCACGCGGCGCGGCCTGCCCAGACGCGCTGGCGTTGAATAGAGTATCGCTTTCGGCGACGGCACCGCGCGAGGAACCGAGAATCCCGCACAGAGGCGATCTGTAGCGCCGCGCCGGCAGCGCCCACGCACGACTTCCGTCTAGTCCCCGCCTCCTGCAACGTTTGTGAAACAATCGGTGAAGATCGGGCAACGGTTCGCTGCCAAGACCGGACGATCGCAAGCTTGCGAGCAGTCTCATTCGCAAGCCTGCGCCGAACGGGGCAATTGGAGCGCAGCACGGCCCCCAAGACCCTAGCGCATCATCCGACCGCACGGAATCGCGTTGGCGATGAGCGGTCGGATAAAGATGCTCTAGAATCTAAGGGATAGAGCGCTTTCATCCGATCATGGGAACCGCTCGCGGTTCCGTCTGATCGGATAGCGCTCTAGCGCCTCATCCCCGAGTTGAAGCGAGAACGTTCGCGCTCGCATAGGGAGGTGCCATGTCACAAGATATCTACCGGAAAATTCGCGGCAATCCGAAGTTCGCCGTCCTCGCCAGCGACCGCTCGCGGTTCGCCTGGGCGCTGACCGCGATCGTGCTCGGAGCCTACTACGCCTTCATGATGGTCGTCGCCTTTGCGCCCGACCTGCTGCGCTCGCCGCTTTGGCCGGGCGCCACCTTGAGCGTCGGCGTGCCCCTCGGCGCCGCTGTCATCATCGGATCGTGGCTCCTCACCGGCCTCTATGTCCGACGCGCCAACCGGACCTACGAGACGCTCAATGAAGAGATCATCAAGGAGACGCGCTGATGCGGAATAATCTCGCGCGCGCTGCACTAGCGCTCCTTGCCTCGTTCTCCATCACACCGGCCTTCTGCGCCCCCGCCGCCACCGGCCCGGTCGAACAGCAACCGCTCAACACCATCGCCATCGCGATGTTCGTGGTATTCGTTGCCGCCACACTCGGCATCACGTACTGGGCGGCTCGGCGGACGCGCTCCGCGGCTGATTTCTACGCCGCCGGTGGCGCCATCTCCGGCACGCAGAACGGCTTCGCCATCGCCGGCGACTACATGTCGGCGGCGACACTGCTCGGACTGTCGAGCCTGGTGTTCTCCAAGGGATTCGATGGTTTCATCTACACTATCGGATTCTTCGTCGGCTGGCCCATCATCACGTTCCTGATGGCCGAGCGGCTGCGCAATCTCGGCAAGTACACGTTTGCCGACATCGCAGCTTACCGCCTCGAGAAGACGCCGATGCGGACATTCGCCGCGATCGGCTCGCTCACCGTCGTCTGCTTCTATCTCATCGTGCAGATGGTCGGCGCCGGTCAGTTGATCCAACTGTTGTTCGGTCTTCCCTATAACTATGCCGTCGTTCTGGTCGGCCTTCTCATGATGGTCTACGTCATGTTCGGCGGCATGATCGCCACCACCTGGGTGCAGATCATCAAGGCATGCCTGATGCTCGGTGGCGGAACCATTCTGCTGTTCCTCGCCCTCGCGCAATTCGGCTTCAACCTCGAGACCATGGCGGAGAAAGCTGTCGCCGTGCACAAGGACGGCATCAAGATCATGGGACCTGGCACCATGCTCTCCGATCCGATCACCGCCGTCTCGCTTTCACTCGGCATCGTCTTCGGTAGCGCCGGCCTCCCGCACATCATGATGCGCTTCTTCACGGTTCCCAACGCGCGTGAAGCTCGCAAGTCCGTGTTCGTTGCCACCGGCCTCATCGGCTACTTCTTCCTCGTGGTCTGCGTGCTCGGCCTCGCGGCGATCTCGATCGTATCGGCCGACCCGCAGTACTGGGTCGATGGGAAAATCGGTGAGAAGATCGTCGGCGGCGGCAACATGCCGGTCATGCATCTTGCCAAGGCGCTTGGCGGAGATGTTCTTCTCGGCTTCCTTTCCGCTGTCGCCTTCGCCACCATTCTCGCGGTCGTCGCGGGCCTCGCGCTGGCTGGCGCCTCCGCGATCGCCCACGATCTCTACGTCGGCGTCATCGCGCAGGGCACTGCCAACGAGAAGACGGAGATGGCGGTCTCGCGCGTCGCGACCGTCGGCATGGGCATTGCTGCCATCGTGCTCGGCATCGCCTTCAAGGACCAGAACGTCGCCTTCCTGGTGGCGCTCGCCTTCGGTGTCGCGGCGTCGGTGAACTTCCCCGTTCTCATCCTCTCCATGTACGGGGGGGGGCTGACGGCGCGCGGCGCGCTTGCCGGCGGAATAGCGGGGCTCGTCGCGGCGGTGACGCCCGTCGTCCTCTCGCCTGCGGTTTGGGTCAAGATCCTCGGCAACGCCAAGGCGATCTTCCCCTACGACCATCCGGCGCTGTTCTCGATGACCCTGGCTTTCCTGGTCACCGCGATCGTCTCCAAGCTGGATGCCAGCGCCCAGGCCCGTTCCGAGCGCGAAGCGTACGACGATCAATACGTACGTGCACAGACGGGCGTTGGCGCCGCTGATGCCGCCGCGCACTGACGTCGATCGAAACCAACGGAGCCGCTGCCGCGCTTGCTGCGGCGGCTCCGCTGCAACGCGCCGGACTTGAGCTCCTGCCGCCTCGACGAGAGAACACTTGCGCCGCGTGTGAGTCGGCATTCTACACTATGCCGAACGTCCCCGAGGTCGATCTCAACGCATGATCCAGTCGCGGCTCTTGCTGAAAGTCCTGTCCGCGATGATCGCCGTGCTCGCGGCGCTCGCCGCGGCGATCTACTTCGTCGCCGTTCCCTTGGTCGAACGCAATGCCTTCAACGTCGAACTCGACGCGAGCCGCACCATTCTCGACAACGTCTTCGAGATGGCGAGCCGCATGTCGGGCAACCTCGACGACCGGCGCGAGGAGACGACGGACTCCTTCAAGGGGCAGCTTCGCACCGTCGTCGCCCTTGCCGCGGGCTACACGGCACACGTTTTCGCGCGCCGCGATCGTGGCGAGCTGAGCGACGCTGATGCCCGCCGGCTCGCGTTCGAGGGCTTGCGCTCCTTCAAATATGGCGCCGACGGCTACATCTGGGTTCTCGACTACGATGCCCGCATCGTCTCGCACCCCGATGCCACGTTCCACGGCAGGGACGCCTCGCGCATCATCGACGCCGACGGGTCGTCGATCCTTCCGACTATCGTCGATATCGCGCGCAAACAAGGCGAGGGCTTCCACACCTATTCCTGGAGCAAGCTCGGATCGTCCAATCCATCGCGCAAGCTCTCGTACTTCAAGAACCTACCCGAGTACGGTCTGGTCATCGGCAGCGGCGCCTATCTCGACGAGATCGACCGCGCCGTCGATCGCCGCAAGGCCGAAGCCATCGAGCAGTTGCGCGTCGCACTTCGCGGCATCCACATCGCACGTACGGGCTACGCTTACATCTTCGACGCGGATGCCAACATGATCATCCACCCCAACCCCAACATCGAGGGCGCGGAATTCTCGACACGGCCCAACCCAGCGACAGGCCGGCCCATCGCCGAGGAGCTGAAGTCCGTCGCCGATACCGGACGCCCCCACACGTACCTGTGGGACAAGCCATCCGACCCTGGCAACTACGGCTACGAGAAGCTTTCGTGGGTCCGCCACTTCAAGGACTACAACTGGTACATCGCCTCATCCGTCTATGTGGACGAGCTGCGCGCCAGCTCGCGGCTCCTCGCTGACCGTATTCTAGCCGTCGCGGCGGGCGTCATCACGCTGACGGGGTTGATCGGCTACTTCCTCGCCCGCCATCTCGTTACACCACTTCAGCAGCTCGCCCTCACGGCAAGCCGAGTTCGCGCGGGCGATCTCGACGCGCAAAGCGGCATCGCGCGGCGTGACGAGATCGGCATGCTCGCCGAGGCCTTCGACAGCATGATCGCGCGACTGCGTGAGAGCGTCGCGACACTCGGCCAGCGCGTCAGCGAGCGCACGCGTGAGCTCGAGAGCGCGAACCTGCGATTGCAACATGCCGCCGACCTGCAGCAACGCTCGCAGGCCGATCTCTCCGAGGCGGAGGCACGCCAGCGCCTCATCCTCGATGCGATCCCCGCCGCCATCGCCTATCTCGACGCCGACGAGCGCGTGCGGTTCGCCAATCGCGGGTGGCGGAATCTGATCGACAGCCCCACGCCCGCTGCCGCCGGTGCGCGCCTCGTGGACGTTGTCGGGCGTCGCGCCTACGCCGTTATCACGCCCGAGATCCAACGCACCCGGAATGGCGAGACGGCAACGTTCGACTATGCGTTCACTCGGCGCTCGGGCCGCGCGATCGTCACCAAGAACGTTCTCATACCGCACACCGGCGCTGACGGCCGGACGATCGGCCTGTTCGTCCTCTCGCGCGACGTGACGGACGAGAAGGAGACGGAGCGCAAGCTCGGCGAAGCGCAGCGCCTCAACGCCGTCGGCCAGCTCGCCGGCGGCCTCGCCCACGACTTCAACAACCTGCTGTCCGTCGTCATCGGCAACCTCGCCTCCGCACAGGAGAAGTACGGCGCCGTCGATGGACTCGCCACGTATCTCGAGCCCGCGCAACGGGCGAGCCGGCGCGGCGCGGATATCACCAGCCGCCTGCTCGCGTCCGCCCGCCAGCATCCCCTGCGCAGCGAGCCGATCGACGTGGTCCACCTCGTGCGCGAGGTCGTCGTGCTCGTACGCCGGACCTTCCCACCGGGAGTAAGGATCGATCTTCAAGCGGAGCCGGACTCGGTCTGGGCGCTGACCGACCCGAGCCAACTCGAGCACGCCCTCCTCAACATGGCGCTCAACGCGCGCGATGCCATGCCAGACGGCGGCCACCTGTCGTTCCAGATCGCGACGACCGAGGCCGTGCCCGGCACCGTATTCGACGAGGATGTCGCTGCGGGTGCTTATGTATCCATCGTCGTTACGGACACCGGAACCGGCTTCGAGCCGACAGCCCTCGCCCGCGCGTTCGAGCCGTTCTTCACCACCAAGTCACTCGGTTCGGGACTTGGCCTTTCGATGGTCTACGGGTTCGTCAAGCAATCGAAGGGTTACATTCGCATCGACAGCTCGTCCGCGGGCACCGCGATCACCTTGCTTCTTCCGCGGACCGATGGCATCGACGACGCGACCGACGCCGCGGCCTCTCCGCCCGCTGCCGCCGACGGCGCGTGGCATGATCTTCTAGCGGTGGTCGTCGAGGACGATGATGAGGTTCGGCGCGTGCTGCGCGAGCAGCTCAACTCGCTGGGATTCTCGATCCTCGAGGCAAGCAGCGGTGAAGAAGCCATTCGCCTGATCGAGCAGATCGACAACGTCCGCCTCGTCGTGTCCGACATCGTCATGCCGGGCATCGGCGGCTTCGACGTCGCTCGCCGCGCCCGTTCGCTCAGGCACGCCATTCCCATCGTCCTGCTGACAGGCTTTTCCGTCGAGAGCCTCCCCGAGGAGCTTGCGGGCGTGCCGATCCTGATGAAGCCTTGGCAACGAAGCGATCTGCGCGCGGCCATCGCCCGTCTCATTCCGCCAAGCGAACCCACCAGCGTTGAACGGAACGACACCCCATGAGGAAGCGAATCTACGTGATCGACGACGAACCCGACATCCGCGCTCTCGTGCGTGGCGCGCTGGAAGAGTTCGGCTTCGAGGTCAACACTTTCGCATCCGGCCGAGAAGCGCGCCAGTCGATCAGCCGCTCGCCGCCGGACCTGTGTATCGTCGACATCGGCCTGCCGGACATGAACGGACTGCACCTCGTGCGCGAGCTCTGGGAGGACGTCCGCTTCGGCCTCATCGTGCTGACCGGGCGTGGCGGCATTTCCGATCGTGTTCTCGGGCTCGAGTTCGGCGCCGACGACTACATCGTCAAGCCGTTCGAGCCGCGCGAGCTGGTTGCGCGCGTGTCGAGCGTCATCCGCCGCCGCGAGCAACTTCTCGCGGCCTCGAGCGATCTCGGCCAGAAGCGCGCCCATTTCGGCGGCTGGACGTTCGACATCGGCAATCTGACATTGAGCCATGCAGACGGACGCCAGGACAATCTGACGGCCGCGGAGGCCAATCTGCTGCTCAGCTTCGTCAAGGCGCCAAACCGCGTTCTGTCACGCGATCAGCTCCAGGATTCCGACCTTCGTGACGAACCGAACTACGAGCGCAGCATCGATGTGCGCATCTCACGCCTGCGCAAGAAGATCGAGGCGGACGCCCGCAGCCCGCAACTCATCAAAACTGTCTACGGGGCGGGCTACCTGCTCGCCGCGGACGTGCAATGGGAGCGCGCGCGCTGATGGGCAGAAGCGGAAAGGCTTGGCGCGGCCTTGCCTGCTGCCCGCTGGTTTCCGAATACGCGGCTGCATGCGCCGAAAGTCGCACGACTCATTGCCAGGGCCTGCAACAATCCGTTCACAGTTGCGAGAACTTTGCGCAAGACTAGCTGCCTAATTTGCACCGAACAACGACGGGCGCCGGTTCCGCGAGCAGTCGGCTGCGCGCCCCAAGGAAGGCTCAAGGGAGGAACAATATGGCCGAACCGACGAACGCCAACCCCTACGCCCACGCCCTCGAACGCACCCCCGCCAATTATGTCGCGCTTACCCCGCTCACCTACCTCGAGCGCTCGGCCGCCATCTGGCCCGACCGTACCGCCATCATCCATGGCAACGTCCGCCGGTCCTGGAGCGAAACAGCCGCGCGCTGCCGCCGCCTCGCTTCCGCGCTGGAGAAGCGCGGCTTCGGCAAGGGCGACACCGTGGCGTTCATCGCCGCCAACACGCCGGAGCTGTTCGAAGCGCACTTCGGCATTCCGCTCATGGGCGGCGTGCTCAATGCCATCAACACGCGCCTCGATGCCGAGGCCATCACGTTCATCCTGAGCCATGGCGAGAGCCGCATCGTCTTTGTCGATCGCGAGTTCTCCAGCGTCACCAAGGCCGCGATCGCCGCACTCGGCCGCCCCATCATCGTCATCGACATCGACGACCCGCAGTATCATGGCGGCGAGCTGATCGGCGAGACGACCTACGAAGCTCTGCTCGCGACCGGCGACCCCGACCATCCCTGGCGCATGCCTCAAGACGAGTGGGAGCCGATCGCGCTCAACTACACGTCGGGCACGACCGGAAATCCAAAGGGCGTCGTCTATCACCACCGTGGCGCCTACCTCAACGCCGTGTCGAATGCGCTGTCGTGGAAGCTCGGCGACACGCCCGTGTACCTGTGGACGCTGCCGATGTTCCACTGCAACGGCTGGTGCTTCCCCTGGACCATGGCCGTCACCGCCGGCACCAGCGTCTGCCTGCGCGCCGTGCGCGTCGATGCGATCCTCGGTGCCATCCGCGATGAGAAGGTGACGAACTTCTGCGGTGCGCCGATCGTTCTCAACATGATCAACAATGCGCCGGCCGATCTGCGCCAGGGCATCTCGCATCGTGTCAAGGTGATGGTCGCCGGTGCCGCGCCGCCGGCCGCCGTGATCGCCGGGATGGAGCGCATGGGCTGGGAAGTCACTCACGTCTACGGCCTCACCGAATGCTACGGCCCGACCATGCTCAACGTCTGGCACGACAAGTGGAACGACCTCGACATCGATGCCAAGGCTTCGATCAAGGCGCGCCAGGGCGTGCGCGGCCCGATGCTCGAGGCGGGGATGGTCGCCGATCCGGAAGACATGCAGCCCGTACCGAAGGACGGCACGACGATCGGCGAGATCTTCATGCGCGGCAACAACCTGATGGCCGGCTACCTGAAGAACCCGAAGGCGACCGCCGAAGCGTTCCACGGCGGCTGGTTCCACACCGGCGACCTCGCCGTCTGGCACGCCGACGGCTATTGCGAGATCAAGGACCGCTCCAAGGACATCATCATCTCAGGTGGCGAAAACATCTCGTCCATCGAGGTCGAGGAGGTTCTCTACAAGCATCCCGACGTTCTGGAAGCCGCCGTCGTTGCGCGGCCGGATGCGAAGTGGGGCGAAACTCCGTGTGCCTTCGTCACGCTCAAAGATGGCGCGCAGGCGAGCGACGCGGAGATCATGGCCTACTGCAAGCAGCACATGGCCGGATTCAAGACGCCGAAGACCGTGGTCTTCGGTCCGCTGCCGAAGACATCGACCGGCAAGACGCAGAAGTTCATTCTTCGCGAGCGTGCGCGCAGCCTCTGAGCGCGATCAGGCCCGCAAACTACCGGTAGAACAACTCCTGCGGCGTGTGCAGAAGGCACCGGCCGGCCGCTGCTCCCGTCGCGGCGGGGCTGCGCACGCGCGCGCATCGAAGAGGCTCATGGAACCATGAAAATCCTGGTCAGCGTCAAACGTGTCGTCGACTACAACGTCAAGATTCGCGTCAAGGCCGATGGCACGGGAATCGAGCTCGCCAACGCCAAGATGTCGATGAACCCCTTCGACGAGATCGCCGTCGAAGAGGCCGTGCGCCTCAAGGAAAAGCATGCCGGCACCGAAGTCGTCGTCGTCTCCGTCGGCCCGTCCAAGGCGCAAGACGTCATCCGCACCGCGCTCGCCATCGGCGCCGATCGCGGCATTCTCGTCGAGACGCCGGACGGCGCCATCGTCGAGCCGCTCGCCGTCGCCAAGATTCTGAGGGCGATCGTCACGCAGGAGAAGCCCGACCTCGTCATCCTCGGCAAACAGGCGATCGATGACGACTGCAACCAGACCGGCCAGATGCTTGCCGCTCTGCTCGGATGGGGGCAAGGCACGTTCGCCTCGAAACTCGGCCTCGGCGATGGCTCCCTCTCCGTCACGCGCGAAGTCGACGGCGGGCTCGAGACCATCGGCCTGAAGCTGCCCGCGATCGTCACCACCGATCTTCGCCTCAACGAACCGCGCTATCCGGCGCTTCCCAACATCATGAAGGCGAAGAAGAAGCCACTCGAGACCAGGGCACCCGCAGACCTCGGCGTGGAGATTGCTCCAAGGTTGCAAATCCTCGGAACATGCGAGCCGAAGAAACGCGAAGCGGGCATCAAGGTCGATAGCGTCGCCGCGCTGGTTGCCAAGCTGAAGACCGAAGCGGGAGTGATTTGACAGGCCCATTCCCGTCCTTGCCGAGCCCGACACCGCGAAGCCCACCTCCGCGACCGCGAAGGCCGTCACCGCCGCGACGGCCATGGGTGGCGACGTCCACGTCATCGTCGCGGGCCATGGCGCACGGCCGGTCGCGGACGAAGCGGCTCGCATCGAAGGCGTCACCCGCGTTCTGCTGGCCGATGGCGCCCACCTCGGACACGCACCGGCTGAGGACGTCGCGACGCTACTCCACGGTTTGATGACCGGATACGACGCATTGCTCGCGCCGGCCACCGCATCGGGCAAGAACATCCTGCCACGCGTCGCAGCACTGCTCGACGTCATGCAGGTTTCCGATATCACCGCGGTCAAGTCAGCCGATACCTTCGAGCGCCCCATCTACGCCGGCAACGCCATCCAGACCGTGAAGTCACCCGAAGCGAAGAAGGTCGTCACCGTGCGCACCGCGGCGTTCGCCGCGGCGGGTGACGGCGGCCACGCGACTGTCGAGGCGATCGCGGCACCCGGCACCTCGGGCCTCTCTGCTTTCGAAAGCGCTGCTCTCACCAAGTCGGACCGGCCGGATCTCGCTTCTGCGCGCATCATCATCTCCGGCGGCCGTGGGCTTCAATCCGGCGAGAACTTCAACACGTTGATCGAACCCGTCGCCGACAGGCTCGGCGCCGCGATCGGCGCGTCGCGCGCCGCCGTCGATGCCGGCTTCGTTCCGAACGACATGCAGGTCGGCCAGACGGGCAAGGTGGTCGCGCCGGAGCTCTATATCGCTGTCGGCATTTCGGGTGCCATCCAGCATCTCGCTGGCATGAAAGACTCGAAGGTCATCGTCGCCATCAACAAGGACGAAGAGGCGCCGATCTTCCAGGTCGCCGACTACGGTCTCGTCGCCGACCTCTTCCAGGCCCTGCCAGAGCTTGCAGCAGAACTCGACAAGACCTGAGCAGGAACATTGCCAGCTCACATGATGCGGCCCGCCGCTCCCGAAACTCGCATGCCTCAATTGAGACAACGCCAACCCGGATGGCTCCCATGACCTACGTCGTTCCCCTCCGCGACATCAGGCTCACCCTCGATAGCGTCGGTCTCGCCGGCATCACGGCACTGCCAGGATTCGAGGAGACCGAGCCGGATCTCGTCGAGAGCATTCTGAGCGAAGCCGCGAAGGTTGCCGAGAACACGCTGGCCCCGCTGAACCGTGTCGGTGACACCAACGGCGCACGCATGGCCGATGGGAAGGTGGTCGTTTCCCCCGGCTGGACCGAGGCCTGGCAAAACCTTGTCGAGGGTGGCTGGAACGGCGTCTCCGCATCGGCGGAAAACGGTGGCATGGGTTTGCCCGAGTTGCTCGGCTTCGCCATCTCGGAGATGTGGCAGTCGGCCAACATGGCCTTCGCGCTCTGCCCCATGCTCACTCAAGGCGCGGTCAACGCCGTGCGCAGCTACGGCAGCGATAGCCTGCGCGAACGCTACCTTCCCCGCATGGTCTCCGGAGAATGGACCGGCACCATGAACCTGACGGAGCCGCAGGCGGGCTCCGACCTTGCCGCAGTCCGCACGCGCGCCGTCCCCGACGGCGACGCCTATCGCATCAGCGGGCAGAAGATCTTCATCACCTATGGCGACCACGAGATGACGGACAACATCGTCCATCTCGTCCTGGCCCGCATGCCCGATGCGCCCGCCGGCGTGAAGGGCCTCTCGCTTTTCGTCGTACCGAAGCGGCTGCTCGAGGCGGATGGAAGTCCGGGAGCCATGAACGACGTCGCGTGCGCTTCTCTCGAGCACAAGCTCGGCATTCACGGCAGCCCGACCGCCGTCCTCGTTTTCGGCGAACAGGGCGGCGCATGGGGTGAGTTGGTCGGCGAGCCCAATCGCGGTCTCGAATACATGTTCGCGATGATGAACCACGCGCGCCTCAACGTCGGCCTGCAAGGCCTTGCGATTGGCGAGCGCGCTTATCAGCAGGCCGTCGCCTATGCGCGTGAACGGGTGCAGGGAAAGCCCATCGGACATGTCGGCGACGCCAGGGTCGGTATCATCGGTCATCCCGATGTGCGCCGCACGCTCACCAGCATGAAGGCGCGGATCGAGGCGATGCGCGGCCTTCTCTACGAGGTCGCTGCCGCCCACGACGTCGCTCACGCCCATCCGGACGAGGCCGTTCGCGCCGCCGCGCAACGCAAGGTCGACCTGCTGACGCCCATTGCCAAGGGATGGTGCACCGAGACCGGCAACACCATCGCATCGGAAGGCCTCCAGGTTCATGGCGGCATGGGCTACGTGGAGGAGACCGGCGCCGCCCAGCATTTCCGCGACGCTCGGATCACGACGATCTACGAAGGCACGACCGCGATACAGGCCAACGATCTCGTCGGCCGCAAGCTCATCCGCGATAATGGCCGATCGATGACGGAGTACCTCGACACGGTTGCCGCGGCGGGAGCCGAGCTTAGTACCGACGAGCAGCTTTCCGGCATCGGTCAGGGGCTGGTCGTCGCGGCACGCCAGGTCCGCGAGGCCGTCGCATGGGTCCTCGACGCGGCCAAGCGCGATGCCAGATTGCCGTATGTCGCCGCAGTACCGTTGCTCAATCTCATGGGACTTCTCGCGGGCGCTCACGCCATTGCGCGGACCGCGCAAGTGGCGCGTGCCTACGTTCCCGCGAACGACGAGGACGGCTACTACGCTGCGCGCATCGCTCTGGCGCGGCTCTACATCGAGCACATTCTGCCGCAAGCCGCCGGCCACTGGGCGGCGATCCGCTTCGGCAGCGAAGCGGTGCTCGACGTGCCCGAAGCCCACCTCTGACACGGGAGCCCTTGCCGATGAACGCCGCCGCGCCTCTTGATCTGCCCCCGCGCGAGGGTATGGAGTTCGACGTGGTGATCGTTGGCGCGGGTCCGGCCGGGCTTGCCGCCGCCATTCGCCTCAAGCAGCTCGCGCAAGAAGCCGGCGGCGAGATCTCGGTCGTCGTTCTCGAGAAGGGCTCGGAGGTCGGCGCCCATATTCTGTCGGGCGCGGTCATCGACCCCGTCGGGCTCGACGCGCTGCTGCCGCGTTGGCGCGAAGAAGGCGCGCCACTCTCCACGAAGGTCGAGCGCGACGTCTTCCTCTATCTCGGCCCGGCCGGAGCGCTGCGCCTGCCCAACGCACTGATGCCGCCGCTGATGAGCAATCACGGCAACTATATCGGCAGCCTCGGAAGCCTCGTGCGCTGGCTCGGCGAGCAAGCCACCGCGCTCGGCGTCGAGATCTATCCGGGCTTCGCCGCAAGCGAAGTGCTGCGCGACGAGCGTGGCCGCGTCGTCGGTGTCGCGACGGGCGACATGGGTATCACACGCGACGGGGCGCCCGGCTCCGGCTTCGTCCGCGGCATGGAACTGAGGGGCAAGTACACATTGCTCGGCGAAGGTGCGCGCGGCTCGCTCTCGAAGCGCGTCATCGCCGACTTCGGTCTTGCGGAAGGCCGCGAGCCGCAGAAGTACGGCATCGGCATCAAAGAGCTTTGGGAAGTCCGAAGCGACCTCCATCGGCCGGGCCTCGTCCAGCATTCGTTCGGCTGGCCGCTCGACAACCGCACTGGTGGCGGCTCCTTCCTCTACCACTATGGAGAAAACCTCGTCTCCGTCGGCTTCGTCGTCCATCTCAACTACACGAACCCTCACCTCTCGCCGTTCGACGAGTTTCAGCGCTTCAAGACGCATCCCGACATCCGCGATACGTTCGAAGGCGGGCGACGCATCGCCTATGGCGCCCGAGCACTCACCGAAGGTGGCTGGCAGTCGATTCCGAAGCTCGCGTTCCCGGGCGGCGCGCTCATCGGCTGCGCCGCGGGCTTCATGAACGTTCCGCGCATCAAGGGCAGCCACAATGCCATCCTCTCGGGCATGGCCGCCGCAGAGGCGGCATTCGCCGCCATCGCCAGCGGACGCGAGCACGACGAACTTTCCGACTATGACTCCGCGGTGCGCTCGGGACCGATCGCCCGCGATCTGCGGCGCGTGCGCAACGTGAAGCCGTTGTGGTCCCGCTTCGGCACGGCGCTCGGCGTCGCGCTCGGTGGCGTCGACATGTGGCTCAACACGATTATTCCAGGCAAGGGACTGGGCTACACGCTGCGTCACGGCAAACCGGATCATGCCTCACTCAAAGAAGCGAAGGCCGCCAAGCCGATCTCCTACCCGAGGCCCGATGGCATTCGGACCTTCGACCGGCTTACCAGCGTATCGTTCTCCGCCACCAATCACGAGGAAGATCAGCCGGTCCACCTGCAGCTTGCCGATCCCGGCCTGCCTGTCGCATCGAACCTGCCGAACTACGACGAGCCGGCACAGCGCTACTGCCCGGCAGGTGTCTATGAGATCGTCCACGATCAAGACGGCGCGGCGCGCCTGCAAATCAACGCGCAGAACTGCCTGCACTGCAAGACGTGCGACATCAAGGACCCCGCGCAGAACATCACATGGGTCTGCCCGCAGGGTGGCGAGGGTCCGAACTACGCCGAGCTGTAGAGCGCTTTCACCCGCCCGGGCAGTCCGCTCTTTCGACTGCGAAGGCAGATAGCACGTCTCGCCGCGAGCGAAGCTTGGAACTCGCTATCGCGCAGGCACGGATTTGAAGTCTTCTCGACCTCGAGGTTAACGCTCCTTAACCGACAACGCGCTCGATCTGCGCCAAGCTCTCGTTCCGATTCGGAGAGAGGCCGGCCGATGCGATGTCACTACCTCAGCGATCTCCATCTCGAGGCGCAGGACTTCACCACGCCGCTTCCAGGAGGCGATGTACTGATCCTCGCGGGTGACCTTTGCAACGCCCGGTGTCTCGATCCCGCGCGCACCGATCGATACAGCTCCGCGCAGCGCGACCGCACGATACGCTTCGTCGACGAGGCTCTCGGCAAGTTCGCGCATGTACTCCTCGTCGCCGGCAACCACGAGCACTACGACGGAGTCTTCGACGACACCGTCGCCACTCTGCGCCGGCATCTGCCCGGTGTAACGGTTCTCGACAGCGACGTGACCGAGATCGGCGGCGTTCGCATCTTCGGCACGACCCTATGGTGCGACTTCGGCGGGCTGAGCGATGTCGAGATGACCGCGATCCGCAAAGGCATGGGCGAGTATTTCTTCGTCAAGACGCGACCGGATGGCGCCGACGGCCCGCTCGTCAGGCTCACCCCTGCCGCTACGCATCGGGCCCATCAGTCCGCGTGGGCGCGCTTGCGCGAAGCTGTAAAAACGGGGCCGGACCGCCCCACGGTTGTCGTCACGCATCACGCGCCGAGCGGCCACGGGCTCAACCCGCGTTTCGCGAACAGCCCTCTCAATGCCGCGTATGCAAGCAGTCTCGACCACCAGATTGCAGCCTTCACCAATGTCCCGGTCTGGGTTCACGGGCACACGCACGTCGCGCGAACCTATCGCATCGCCGACACCATCGTGCGTTCGAACGCGCTCGGCTTTGCAAGCAAGGGGGCGGCCGCGCCAGGCTTCTCGATCAAAGCGCATTTCGAGATGAGCTGAAACCGCAGATGGCGGCCACTCACGCTACGGCGAGCCCGCGACCTTACTTCGCTGAGGGCGGCGCGCTGCCGGCCGCCGGCGCCGACGACCCGCCAGAAAACCGCGCCAGGAACCGCTGATACCACCGCGGCTTTGGCGACGGCGGCGGATCGCCGGTGAGATCGCCGACCGCGCGCACCGCTTCCGACATGGCGGAATGCGCATAGGCATCCCACGCCGTGTCGGAGTTGGCGAAGGCGATGCTGCCGATCTTGGCGCGCATGACATCCTGCGCGTTCTGCATCGCCTCGACATCGTCGTAAAGGCCCGTCGGCGTATAGGAATAGCCGTGTGACCAGCGGTTGACCGTGATGCCGAGGATGTCGCGTCCCGCATCGAAGCCACCGGGCGACAACATGCGGTCGAGATCGTGCCGGATCGCGGTCTCCATATCGGCGAAGGGCATTCCGAGGAGGCGTGAGCGGCCGGCGCGCGCCTGCTCACGCATGCCGAGCCCCTGCAACGGCTCGCCCGGTACGTGAACGAGGTGCAAGACCATCGGCTCCTTCGGCGACTTCGGGAAGCTGTAGCGCCCGAGACTCACCGGGTAGTCGAGCTTCACGAGTGTGTGGAAGCTCGTCGGCGCGCTGATCTTGTGGACGCCGAGCCGGACGAAACTCTCCCAGTTGCGCACGACGACCTTGGTATAGACGAGCGGCGCTTTGACGTTCTGACGCGCCAGATCGGCTGCTTCCTTGGAGAACTCCGGGCATATGTGGGGAATGACACCGGCATAGGTTGCAATGACCGCGTGGCGCGCATGCACGCGTGAGAGCTTGCCGTCCTTCACATAGGCGATATCGACGCCGTCGGCGGTCGTGTTGCGAACGCTGACGACGGTCGACTCGAGGCGCAGTCGCACCGGCTGCCCAGCGCGATCGAGACGGCCATAGTCCATCTCTGCGGTGACGAGACTTTCCATGCTGCGCCCCGTCAGAACGCCTTTGACGGAGCCGCGGATCATGTCGCGCACGAGAGCGCGGGCAATGGAGGCGTTGCCGTCCGGGAAGTGGTGGACGTAGGCTGCCTTGTCCTCGGCGTGCCCCGCCGCCTTGTCCTCGATGCGCAGCGCCTTGGCGCCGGGATAGCCGTCGCCCATCATGTCGATGGCGCCGAGCGCATCGATACCGAAACCCCAACTGTCGCACGAGCGCCCCTGGAAGAAGTTGGCCGCATCCTCTGGCAGCTTGCAGATCTCGGTGAGGAACTGGCGGTAGTTGACCTTCTCTAGGCGCTCGAGCTTCGCTTCGGGTGTCATGTTGCCGAGATAGTCGCGGCTACCCTCGAACAGCTCGGCGAGACCGGCGCGAGCGGCATTGGAAAGCGGGCAATCGGCGAGGAACGCGGCGATGGGGCGCGCGCCCGGGTTATCCGGCGCGAACTCGTCGAAGCCGAGCATCAGCGGATCGCCGGTCACGAGCTTGTCGCGACCGAAGGTCTCGCGATCGAAGAAGGTTGCTTTCGAAAGCTTCAAGCCCGGATAGAGCTTGCGGTGAAACACGCTCTCGTCTTCGAAGCGCGTGGGCTCGATACGCAGCTCCTTGAGGATGCGCGCAAGCTCGCCCGAGTATTTCACCGATGGCGCCACCATCGATTCCGAGCCGCCGTAGCTGAGCAGCAGCCTCTTGCCGGCCAAGTGCTCGGTGCGCCGCGCGTGGCCGCCGAAATCGTCGTTGTTATCGAGGATCAGCACTCGCGCGTTCGGCCGGCGCTCGCGAAAGGACCAGGCGGCAGTGAGCCCGGCAAGTCCGGCGCCGACCACGACGAGATCGTAGGATTCCTCCGTCGCCGCGCCGTCGGCATCGAACCGCTTCCCGTCGAACACGATCGAATGCATCACCTTGAAGGCGGCGTCGGTCGTGCCCCTGAGGCCGTCGAGTGCGGGTGGATAGACGGAAGTTGCCTGCTTCGATGTCGATGTCGGCGGAGCGGCGGCCAACTGATCGATCGGTGCCAAACCCGCTGCGATGGTCAACGCCGCGCCGTTCAGGAAATCACGGCGGGCGATCTCGGAGCCTGATTTGGCATGGGGCATGTCGAAGACCTATGTCGTCGGCGCTGGCGCGGCCGTGGCTGCGGAAAAATGCCTGCAGGCCACCGACCATGCCCCAGTGTAACGACTTAGGCCGCCCGCGTCGCCGGCTGGCGTCGGGTGGCGCACATGAGACCGAGGTCCTCGAAAGCGCGAACCAGCAGTTCGGCCTTTCCGTCCCAGCTCTCGCCCGCGATGCGCGCGCGCTGAGGCGAGGGATCGTGCGGCTTGGCAAGACTGGAACGGATGGCCGCGGCGAACGCATCCGCACCCTTGGCGACCGTCACCAGATCGCGCCAGCCGTCCAGCGCACCGAATTCCGTGGTGACCACCGGACGCCCCGCGGCCAAGTACTCCTTCAGCTTCACCGGATTGCAGGCGCGGATCCACTCGCTCTCGTTCCACGGCATCACGAGGCAATCGACGGCGGCCATGTAGGCGGCCACCTCGTCGTAAGGCTTGCGGCCGAGGAACGTGACATTCGGCAGGGGGCACCACCCCTCGGGCAGAGACGTTCCGCCGACCATCACGAACGAGACGTCGGCGAGACGGCGCGCGACCTCGAGGAACAGCGGAGGATCGAAAGTGTGGGCATCGATTCCGCCGATGAACCCGACACGCGGTCGCGGCAGATGAGCGATGTCGGTTGGATCGGCGCGTCCGTCGCGGGCATCGGCGGCTTTTCCGGCCGCGACGAAGCGCTCGACGTCGAGGCCGTGCGTCACCAGCACTTGCCGGCGCACCTGCGATTGCTCGTCCTGCATGAGCTGGGGAGCGGCGTAGACGACGAGATCGGCGCGCTGTTTCAGGTGCGCGATCTGACGGGCGACAATCGTGGAATCGGCCTCCGGAAACGCTTCGAAGCGGTCTGTCCGCTGCATCACGACGGCTGCGGCGTCGATCTCCTGCGTAAGTGCGGCGCCGGCGGGGCAATGCACCCACAACAGCGGTCGGCGGATGCCGGCCCGTGCCGCGGCAAGGCGGATCTGCGGCGCCAGCGCCCAGCTCGACAACCGTTGGCCCGTCGCGCCCGGCACGGTGACCGGCGAGAACACCCAGAATCCGTTTTCGACGTGAACGACGCCGCGCGCGAGGCTTTTCAGCTTTCGCGCCATGCGCTCGGCGAACAGCCGGTTGTCCTTGAGGCTCGGCATGCGCACGCCAAGCGAATTGACGAACAGCACCGGGAAGCGGCCGGCGAGGCGGCGCAAGGTCTTGGAAACGAAGGGGGCCCGGGGGTGGTGTC
>OEIV010000400.1_pt1 | contig 24040 bp, 26 predicted proteins | sample 1539231 | NCBI WGS metagenome assembly OEIV01 (sample SAMN03794762, study PRJEB22550) | activated sludge metagenome | feature: wastewater treatment plant; material: activated sludge; isolation source: Wastewater treatment plant of a petroleum refinery complex | place: Argentina: Buenos Aires ... | reverse complement strand
ATTTTCCTCTTCGGCTATCTGAGTATGGAAGACCACATGAAGTAATAGATCACCTAACTCTTTTTTCAATTCTACAAAGTTCTTATTATCAATAGCTTCAACAACTTCGTAAGCCTCTTCAATAGTGTTTGCTTTAATGGAATCATTTGTTTGTTCTCTATCCCAAGGACATTCTTTTCTTAATCTTTTAACAATCTCTACAAATTCTGTAAATTTACTTTCAGTCATTAGGTTTCCTTTTAATAATTAGGTTCTAAACAAATTTAAAGAAAAAATACTTAGACATAAGGAGTTATTATGATAGAAGAAAAAATAAAAGAACTTGGTTTTGAGCTTCCAGAGGTTGCAAAACCGTTAGCTGCATATATCCCAGCTAAGCAAGTCGGTAATTTAGTTATGACTTCTGGGCAGGTACCTTTAGTTAACGGAGTTATTAATTATACAGGAAAAGTAGGATATGATCTTTCAGAAGAAGAAGGACAAAAAGCCGCACAAATTTGTGCATTAAACTGTCTGGCGGCTGTTAAAGACGTAATTGGTAATCTTGATAAAATTATTGAAGTTGTGAAACTAACGGTTTTTGTTGCAAGTACTGCAGATTTTACAGCGCAGCCTAAAGTTGCAAATGGTGCTTCAGAATTAATTGGAAAAATATTTGGTGAAAAAGGAAAGCATGTTCGCAGTGCTGTAGGAGTTACTGCTCTTCCGCTTAATGCTTCTGTTGAAATTGAAATGATAGTTAGAGTTGAATAAATAGTTGTGTCTTTTTAAGATTGTAACCAGTTATATATTATATCATCTCCAAATTCGGTTAGTATCGATTCAGGATGAAATTGAATTCCTTGGATTGGTAAGGACTTGTGACGGAGTCCCATAATTATTCCATCATCAGATTGTGCAGTAACTTCTAGGTCGTTTGGGAATGATTCTTTTTCAACAATTAAAGAGTGATATCTCATTGCATTAATATTTTGTTGAATTCCTTTAAAGATAGACTTACTGTCGTGAGCAACTTTTGAAGTTATTCCGTGTACAGGTTTTGTGGCTTTTATTACTTTTCCACCAAAGCACATAGCTATTGCTTGATGACCAAGACAAACTCCAAGAATTGGTATTGATGAACCTAATAGTCTGATAACTTCTAATGAGATTGCAGCTACTTCAGGCCGTTTTGGACCTGGTGAGATAAGAATTTTATCCGGTTTAATTTTAATAATATCACTTACTGAAACCGCGTCGTTACGTTTTACAATCACTTTACAACTAAATTTACCAAGTTGCTGAACCAGATTAAATGTAAACGAGTCGTAATTGTCTATGACTAAGATTTTCATGCATCAAAATAAATAAAATAATCTGTAGAAATAACCGTCAACTTAATGGAAAAATGGGTTTTGCTGCGTCTAAAGTATATTAACATTCATTGACATTAAGTAAGTATTTGTATAAAATCGAAGTGGAAATTTTGAGAAAATTATGAAAAAGCATTTATTTATACTATCTGTGTTATTATCAGTTTCTATCAACGCTCAGTTTAAAGATCCGATTTTTGAAACTGAGAAACCAAAAGATGGAATAATGAATAATTCATCCAATTCATTATTTGGATTTATCAATCCAGATAATTTTAGTATGCATCATTCTATTGGATTATCTTATTCTACAATAGGTAATTACGGAACAAGTTTAGCAACTTATACTAACAGTATGATGTACAAATTCTCAGATAATATGAATATTCAGTTGGATGCTAGTTTTGTAACAAGTCCTTACAGTTCATTAGGTAAGGATTTTCAAAATTCTATCCAGGGAATTTATGTCAGCCGTGCTGCATTTAATTATCGCCCTTGGGAAGATGTATCAATTTCAATTCAGTACCGAAATGTACCAAATTACTTTTACGATCCATTCTACAGATATAATGGTTTCAATAGTAATTCGTTTAATGATGGATTTTTCGGTGCCGGTTACAATTCCTTAATGTATTAATTGTCGGAAAGTATTGTGAAGGATAAAGAAGTCCAGAAAGAAAACATTTCGATAAATCCTAACTCAGAAAAAAATACAAACCTTTTCTTTATTATTGCCTCAGTAATTTTATCTTTGTTTGCATTGTTTTTACTATACTCAATTTTAGATAAAACAGGGATAATAAATTCAGACGATGATAAAAATACTAAACCGCAGAATGTTCAACAATTAATACAGGTAGAAGTATTAAACGGTTGTGGTGTTGCTGGTATTGGAGACGGTTTAACGGATGTTCTTAGATCAAAGGGTATTGATGTTGTTAAGACAGGAAATTATCGTTCGTTTGATATTGATAATACATTTATAATTGATCGACTTGGAAAAATTGAAACTGCAAATCGAGTTGCTGATTCATTAAATCTTGACAAAAGATTTATAATTACGGAAAAAAATAAAAGCTACTTTTTAGACCTTACTATTGTTATTGGAAAAGATTATAAAAATTATTTTTTAAAAAGCGGGAGTTAATATTGGATTCAAAATTATTTGCTGAAAAAATTGCTGATCTTGTTTTTAATAAAAAGGGGTATGACGTTCGTATTATCGATTTACGCAGCCTTACAACATTCTCAGATTTTTTTGTGATTTGTTCTGCTGATTCTGACACACAAGTTAAAGCTATTGCTGATGAAGTTGATAAAAATTTAAGGGACGAAGGAATTAAATGCTGGCACAAAGAGGGATATACAGCTCTTAGTTGGGTTTTATTGGATTATGTGGATGTTGTTGTGCATGTATTTAAGAAGGAAGCACGTGAGTTTTACAATATCGAAAAACTGTGGGGTGATGCACCATCCATAGAAGTAATAGATCCTGAATTAAGAAAAAAAGAAGTGAAACCAAAGGCTAAAACTGCGACTAAAACAACTAAGACGGTTGCAAAAACTGCTAGAAAAAAAGCTACTAAATAAATTATCATCAAACATAAATTGATATCATTTGAAAGAATACCTATACTCCGCATTCAAAGAAGCTGAAAGTAAAATTCCTCAACTAAAAGAAATCCCTATATCTTTTGATATTCCTAAATCAATAGAGCATGGTGATCTATCCAGCAATGCTGCTATGCTTCTTACAAAAATTCTTAAGAAAAATCCCAAAGCTATAGCACAAGAAATTATTGTTTCATTAAATCTTGATAGATCAGTTATTGTAAAGACTGAAATTGCAGGACCAGGATTTATTAATTTTTTCTTTACTTCAGAATTCACTTCAAAAATCATTAAAGAAATTCTTGATAAAAAAGAAAATTTTGGAAAATCTGACAAGTATTTAGGCAAACGTGCAAACGTTGAATTTGTTTCTGCAAATCCAACAGGACCTTTAACAGTTGGGCATGGAAGAAATGCCGTTGTTGGCGATACGGTTGCAAATTTACTTGAATGGATTGGTTATGAAGTTGAGCGTGAATATTATTTTAATAATGCCGGAAGGCAGATGCGTGTACTTGGTGATTCTGTAAAGTTGCGATATCTTGAAACATTAGGTGAAAAGATTACTTTTCCTGAGGATTATTATCAAGGTGATTATATTAAAGAAATTGCAATGCAATTATTTATAAAGCATGGCGATGAACTTCGTAATGAAGATCCAGAATCTATATTTAAAGACACTGCGGAACAGGAAATATTTTTCGATATAAAAAAATCTCTAAAAAATCTTGGTATAAATCATAAAATATTTTTTAATGAAAACACACTTTATGAAGAAGGAAAGATTGAAGAACTCTTAAAGATTTTTAAAGAAAAAAATCTTTCTTATGAAAAAGATGGAGCAATTTGGTTAAAACTTTCTGAACTTGGACAAACGGAAGATAAAGTAATTGTTAAGAATACAGGCGAACCCACTTATCGTCTTCCGGATATTGCATATCATGCCGTTAAACTTGATCGTGGATATGATTTGTTGATTGATCTTTTTGGTTCTGATCACAACGCTACTTATCCCGATGTGATGGCTGGATTGAAAGCAATCGGTTACGATTCTTCAAAAGTAAAAGTTTTAATACATCAATTTGTTACAATTATGGATGGTGGGGAAGTAGTTAAAATGTCTACTAGAAAAGCTAATTATATTACAATTGATGAATTGAATGAAGAAGTTGGAAAAGATGTCGTGCGATACTTCTTTAATATGCGAAACGTTAATTCTCATATGATTTTTGATCTTGCTGTTGCAAAAAAACAATCTGATGAAAATCCTGTTTTCTATCTTCAGTATGCTCACGCCCGTATTAGTTCAATTCTTAGAAGAGTCCAAGAGGAACAACTAGAAGTTACAATTAATCATTTGGACTTATTAACTCATGAAGATGAGCAAGCTTTACTGAAAGTTCTTCACAACTTTAAAGAAGAAGTATTAAATAGTGCAGAGAATTTAGAATCGCATAAATTATGTACCTACCTTTATGATTTAGCAAGTTCCTATCACAGATTTAACAGATCTTGCAGAATTTTAGGAACAGAAAGAAATCTAGCAGAAACACGATTAGCTTTAGCTTACGCAACAATGATTGTTATAAAAAATGGCTTAAGTATTCTCGGTGTATCAGCTCCAGAACAAATGTAAATTAGTCGGCAATTGCTATTGAAGCTGCGTAGACTTTAGAAGCTCCGGCTTCTAAAAGAATTTTGCCGCACTCAGAAATTGTTGCGCCTGTTGTTATAACGTCATCCAGCAACAAAATATTTTTTCCACGGACTTGGGTATTCCATTTCACTTTAAATGCTCCAGAAATATTTTCTTCACGTTCATTTAAATTCATTGTTGTCTGGGATTCTGTGTACTTAATTCTCTTTACGCTTCGGTCTGATACCTTTACTTTAAATATTTTCCCAACACCTTTAGCGATATAGTAAGCCTGATTATATCCACGTTCCGCTTTTTTTAGTTGATGAAGGGGGATTGGAATGATTAAATCAAAATTCCAATTCGTTTTAGAACTCTTTATTTCCGAGGCAAGAAGTTTGCCAAGAAAAATTCCGACAGGAAATTTCTTATCGTACTTTAATGCGTGGATAGCGTGCTGAAGTTCTTTATCTTTTTCAAAAACAAAGGGTGAATAAAATTCACGAATAATATTATTATTCATGAATTTTCTTTCAAACTCTCGTTTAAGTCTTGATGAGTTCGATCTTTGAATTTTGGATAAGCAATCAACACAAATTGTATCCTGATTAACTGAAAGTTTTGTCTTACATGAGCAGCAAAATCTGGGAAGTATAAAATCGAAAAGATTATTTGCAAAATATCTTGGTTCCCCAAAACACATCATAACATTCCAGCTCTTTTACGAATGAACCATTCCAGGGCAAATAGAAGGATGGCAACTATCAATAACCATTCGTCAGACCAAAGTCTGATTTCTGATGTGATTAGTTTTTCTATGGTTGAATTAGCATTTGATTTTTTAAGATAATCTAAAAGCATCTCATATTTATCTGGATCGAAGTACTTTCCGTTGGTTTGGGAAGCTAATAAATTTAAAAATTCATAATTCATTCTTGAATCTATCATTTCTATTTCAACATCACCAACATTAAAGGAGCCTTTGTCCTGCCCAAGATATTTACCATTAAAAGTTGCGGTACCATTGAAAAGATAATCTCCGTTTTTTATCGTCGAAAAACTTCCTTCATATAAGCCATCGCCCACTGATGTTAAATTCAGTTCTTCCTTATAATCTCCTGTGTTGATGTTAAGATTAATTTTGGCCTCATTAACTGGGTTAAAAGATTCATCATATACTTGTGCAGAAAACTCCACTAACTCACCGGACGAATAAATCTTTTTTGATGTTTTTATTCTAACTTTTTTCTGATCATCAGGAGCATTTAACCATCTTGCAGAACTAAATATGAAATTATCAAATAGTGCTAAATCTTTTGTTGCTGTTTGAAGTTTCCATTTCCAAATATCTTTTCCAATAACTGCAAGTGATCTTTTAGACCCAAAACTTCTACTAACAATTAAAGGATTATTTCTTGGTTGATTAATAATTCTTACTTTTGCAAGAAGTTTACTTTCAGGTTTAAGGGTTAAAGAAACAATTGGTTGAGATATTGGCGGAAGATTATTCCAATCGGTGATTAAATTATTTTGAAAAATCGGATTAGATAATTCGCTGAGCTGTATATCTGGTTGAACTTGTAAATAATTTTTTTCAATTACTTGTACTGTAAATGGTAATAGACTGCCGATCCGATTTAATTTCTTAAGATCTACTTCACCAGAAAGCAACAAGAAAAATGGAGTATTTCTATTTTCTAATTTATTGCTCAATCTGGTAATGAAATCTTCACTTGTCATATTTGTTGGAAACTCAATTAGATAAATAATATCTGCACTATCAAGTTTTGCCTGTGGATTCTGTTCAAGAAAAGTACCAGCGGAGATTTGAGTTAGTGTATTAACTTTTAGATTTTGATCCATTGAAAGAGAGTTTTTTATAAATGTTAAATCCGCAGAAGGATTGCCGGCAAGAAGTAAAACATTAATCTTATTACTTAAAACATTTATATAAAAAACTTTTTGATTATTTAAGAAAGTTGATTCACCATCCTGATTACTAACCCTTAAAGTAAGTTTTTTTTCACCACTTTGTTTTGGTGTGTAATCAAATGAAATTGAGTTTACACCACTTTCATCTAAAATTAGACTTTTTTGTTCAATCAATTGTGAATTTTCATAAAGAGATATTTGAGAAGTTTTTCCTGAAAATCCTTTGTTTAATATTGTTGCTAAAATAGTTGTTGGGGTTTCAGCATAAATGAATTCATTATTAATCACATTTTTAATTTCAACATCATTCTTTTTAGTGCTATCACCAATTCCTACAGTAAAAACTGGAATCCCAAGTTTTTCAGCTCTGTATATAGGAGTAGAGCCTTCGGTGATAACGCCATCAGAAATGATTGTTATTGAGGCAATATTGTTCTCTGTCTGTTTAATATTTGAAAAAATCTCTGCAAAATCAGTTACCGATTCAGAAAAATTAATCATAGTAAGACTATCCTCATCAATCAAATTAATTGACGAGCCAAATGAAAGAAATTCTTTTTTCCCATTTATAGAATTTGACTTAGTTTGTTCAAACAATCTCTTTAATGTTTGTATCCGATTTGTGCCATCTTCAATTGTTATCGATTTACTGTTATCAAAAAAGAAAAGGTTTGTTGGTGTTAAAATCTTTTTCTTTGTCAATGTTAAAACAGGTTCAAAAAAAATAAATAATAGAGTAATCAGAGCAATTGATCTGAGTAATGTAAGTGTAAATCTTTTAGTTTTTGAAACCGGAGGAAGGGTAAATCTATAAGCATAGACAGAATAAGCCGCTAATAATATCAGACCTATAAAAAAGAAAATCGCACTAAATGAAAAACTTAAGTCTATCTTTTCAAATCCAAACATTAAAAATTTAACTTTCCTTTTAACACTGTAATTGCATTACCTGCTATTATCAATTCGTTTTTAGTACTCTTGAATTTAACTTCAACTCTTCCTTTTCGATTGAGCATATCACCTTGTTCAATTTTAATGAATGAATCATCCAAATAATTATTAATCAATCCTAACTTAATCAAGACTAGCAGCAAAGGTCCGCAAGCAGAACCTGTGACCGGATCTTCATCAATACCATGATACGGTGCAAAAAATCTCACATGTGCAGATGCATCATTATCAACAGTTTCAGTAGTAAAAACAGCAATATCAAAAAACTCTTTTTTGATGGCACTTAATTCATAAAGTCTTTTAAAATCTGGTTTGATTTTCCAAAGAGCTTGTAATGTATTAATGCAGATGAAAAGATAACCGTTATCAATCAGAATAAAAGGTAAATCGGAAACATCAACTCTTTCTATACCAAGAGCTTCTATTATTTCTTCCTTGCAACCCTCAAACTCATTTAATAGCGGACTAAGAATTTGCATAAAGAACTTTCCACTTTTACTGGCACAACTAATTATTCCAGAAAGGGTTTCAAAATCAATGATTTGGTTATCTGATACAATTCCTTTTTCAAAAAGATAATGAAGTGAGGCGATAGTTGCATGCCCACATAAATTTACTTCTTTAGTTGGAGTGAACCATTGCAGTTTATAATCAGCTATTTGTGATTCACTTATAAAAGCAGTTTCTGAAAGATTCATTTCTTTTGCAATTAACTGCTTTTCTGCTTCTGTAAGATTGTTGCAAAATGTTACTCCAGCGGGATTCCCCCGAAAAACTTCCGAAGTAAAAGCATCTATCTGAAAAATCTCAATCTCTTTTACCATTAAGCAGATTCTCAATTTTCCATTCTTTCATTTTATCATAGGTCTGATAATCTGAAAGATCAAAATGAATTGGCGAAACCGAAACATAATTATTTTTTATAGCCGCCTGGTCAAGATCTATTGATTGATCAACATCCATTAAATTTCCTGTAAGCCAATAATAATTTCTTCCGTAAGGATCAATACGCATTTCATATATATCATCCCACTTAGATTTTCCTTGTTTTGTAACAACCATTCCGACTATTTTGTCTTCAGGCAAATTTGGAACGTTGACATTTAACATTGTTCCTATTGGCAGGCCTCGCTTATAAACTTCCTGTGAAAGAAGCTTAGCAACATTGGAAGCGAATGAAAAATCTAAAACCTGATGACTAGCAACTGAAATAGCAATTGAAGGAACATCCATAATTGCTGCTTCTCTCGCTGCAGAGACAGTTCCTGAATAAATAATGTTGATTGCTGTATTTGAACCGTGATTTATTCCTGATACAACTAAATCGGGAGGACTGGGCATTAGATTACGCATACCGATTTTAACGCAATCAGCTGGTGTGCCATCAATTGCATATCCAAAAAATTTACCATTTTTTTGATACTCAAAAACTCTAAGAGGTGTCTGCATGGTTATAGCATGCCCAACTGCGCTCTGTTCTTTATGTGGTGCAACAACTGTTACTTCAGCAATTTCTTTTAACGCTTCGACTAAAGAATAAATTCCTGCAGAATCAATTCCATCATCATTTGAAACTAAAATTCTCAATGTTTTTCCTAATTATTTTTTTTACTGAAGCAATATAGCACTAAGCATAAATAGTCTCAATTTGCATTTTCAATTCACCCCCAAATGATAACTAAACTTTATGTAAATTTGTCTTCAAAAAATGTACATACTTAAACCTTACATATTTAATAATTACCCCGAAATCCTGTTTGGGTTCAGTACAAAAATATCCTCAGACTCCAAATCTCTATATTATTTTAATCTCTCCTATTCGGTTGGGGACGAGAAAAATCTGGTTGATAAAAACAGAAAAGAATTTTTTGAAGCAATCGGATTAACAATAGAGACTGTTGGTTATCAAAGACAAATTCATTCAGATATTGTTCAATCAATTGAATGCGGCGGGGACAATGGTGCTAGTGACGCTCTCATAACAAGTAAAAAGAATCTTGGTTTGGCAATAGCTGTGGCTGATTGTACTCCAATTTTTATTTATGATAAAAAAAACAGGGTTATTTCTGCAGTTCATTCTGGATGGCAGGGAACTGAGAATACCATTTTATTAAAAACCTTAATAAAACTTCAAAAAGAATTCTCTTCAAAACCAGGAAATATGATAGTATATATTGGTCCATCAATTTCCCAAATTAACTATGAAGTTGGAAAAGAAGTTGCTGAGAAGTTTGATCAGACTTTTGTTAAGCCAAAGGGTGATAAATACTTATTAGATGTAAGCGGGATTAATTATCAAATATTACTTGATTTTGGGGTTCCTCAAAATCAAATCCAAAAATCTAAGTTGTGCTCTTATGAGTTTAGTACTTTGCTTCATTCATATCGTAGAGATGGAAATTCATCAGGAAGATCACTTGGAGTTATTGCGATAAAAGAATAAAATGAAATCGACAACATTTAAAATATTATTTGCATACATATTACTTTGCCTTCTTTGGGGTTCCACCTGGATGGTGATACGTGCAAGTTTAGAATCACTAACTCCATTTATTTCTAGTGGCGCAAGATTCGTAACCGCCTCTTTTTTTATTCTAATATTAATGAAAGTTAGAGGTGTTTCCTTACAGCTGGATAAAGAATCTATCAGGCTCTATATATTAATGGGAATACTATCGTTTGTAATTCCTTTTGGCTTGGTTTATTGGGCGGAGCAATTTGTACCTTCTGGATTAGCCTCAGTTTTATTCGGAGTTTATCCATTTTTTGTTGCAATATTTTCTTTTTTCAGAATTCCGAGTGAATCAATTGGAAAAATAAAGATACTAGGAATGAGTCTTGGATTTATTGGAATAGTTGTAATCTTTTCTGACTCCTTCACTACAGATTTATCAACTCTATTTATGGGTATGGTTGCAGTTGCGTTGAGTGGTGTAATTCAAGCCTGGATGGCTGTAACGATAAAGAAATCCGGGAAACATTTAAACCCATTGTCTATGAATTTAATCCCAATGTTTATTGCTGGTATTGCCGGTTTGCTCATTGGTTTTATGTTTGAAGATTTATCAGATATAAAAATAGATAACACTGCAATTATTTCAGTGCTATACTTAGCTTTCTTTGGAAGCGTAGTTACTTTTACTTCATTTTATTGGTTGATGAAAAAAATAAATGTTGTATTACTTTCACTTATTGCATTTATAACTCCCATTGTTGCCCTCTTGCTTGGCTGGATATTTTACAAAGAAACACTTACAACACAACATTTAATTGGCAGTTCTCTTGTACTTGTAGGATTATTGTTTGCAAATCTTGAATCAGTATTTAAGCAGAAAACAGTATCTGTAAAATCGGTGTGATTAATTATTTAATACTTAAATTTGGGAAGATGAAAAAAGGTCTGAAGCATGCAAAATATTATAAGAATTAAACGCGCAACATTTTATGGTTATCATGGAGTAATGAGTGAAGAGCAAAGTGTCGGCGGTAAATTTGAAGCTGATGTAGATATGTATACGAACTTTGCTGAAGCTGCAAAGAAAGATTCATTGCATGAAACAATAGATTACCATAAGGTTTATAAAGTTCTATATCGACTTGCTTTGGAGCAAAAAAATTATCTGATTGAATCTGTCGCTACAAAGATTGCAGATGAGCTTTTAATTAATTTTTCTTCTATTGAAAAAATTGCGGTAAGAGTAAGAAAAAATAATCCTCCTTTAGGCGGTGTGGTTGATTGTGTTGAGGTTGAAGTGGTTAAAGAAAGAAAAGATTTATAAGTTTTGAAGGATGTTTATTTAAATATCGCATATATTGGTATCGGATCAAATGAAGGAAACAAGATAACTAATATTAAATCGGCAATTGATTTAATAGAAGAGATTGCTGATTGTAATATTGAAAAAATTTCATCTGTATATGAAACCTTGCCATTTGGAGATATTGAACAGGATAATTTTTTTAATGCAGTAATTAAAATATCAACGAAGCTGAATCCGCAAGAATTATTTATTGAGTTAAAAAAAATTGAACAAAGACTTGGCAGAATAATTCGTGAAAAATGGGGTCCACGAGAGATTGATCTGGATGTTTTGCTCTTTAACGATTTAATTTTTTCAGATGAAATTATTACTTTACCGCATAAAGGTATAATTTATAGGGATTTTGTACTCGTTCCGTTGATTGAAATTGAACCAGAACTGATTCATCCGGTTTTTAATAAAAAAATTGTTGATTTTGTTTTAGATCTAAAAACAAAAAATATTGTTAATAAATTATCAGAACCATTATTTACGGAAGAAAATTAACTTGGCATCAAATGACGAAATAAAGTTTATTGCCGTTGAAGGTGTAATTGGAGCAGGGAAAACAGCTTTAGCAAAAAAGTTAAAGTCCAGATTAGAATCAAAACTTATACTGGAACAGTTTGAGGCAAATCCGTTTCTTGAAAATTTCTACAATGACAGAAAAAGATTTGCATTTCAAACTCAGATGTTTTTTCTTATAAACAGGTTTAAGCAGCAGGAAGAACTGAATCAGGATGATCTTTTTACAAATTTTATCGTATGCGATTATATTTTCGATAAAGATAAGATTTTTGCATATCTAAATCTTTCAGCTGAAGAATTAAAATTATATGAGAATGTTTTTCCACTGCTTTCAAGAAACTTAAGAAAACCTGATTTAGTAATTTACCTTCAGTCCAGTCTCGATCGTTTGATGTTTAATATTAAAAAGCGCGGTAGATCCATTGAGAGAAATCTCACAAGAAGTTATATTGAGGAGTTAAGTGATGCTTACAACCATTTTTTCTTTAGATATAATTCGACTCCACTTCTAATCGTTAATTCAACAGATATAGATTTTGTAAATAACGACGAAGACTTTGACGAATTATTTCGACAGATTTTTAGAGAAGATCGTGGTGTAACAGAATATTTTAAACCGGAAGCGAGAAGTATAGGTTAATGAGTATATTAAGATTTATTCTATACTTTGTAATATTTTTGATTCTCTTTCGTATAGTGAGAGCATTTCTTTCAACATTTTTTAAGAGTAAAAACGAATCTACCATAAATAACCAATCCCAAAAGAAAAAATCTAAGTTTGAAGATGTTGAGGATGCAAAATACATCGAGATAAAACCTGAAGATGAAAAAAAGAACTGATGTAAAATGTCAGGTAAATCATTCCCATCTAATATTCTAAATTTTATCCTAAAAAAAATATTTGCTATTACCGAGAATGTTGATAAAAATCTTGGGGAAGTAAATAAAATTCTGATCATTCGTCAGCATAACCAGCTTGGTGATATGCTTGCGGGAGTTTCACTTTTCAGGGCAGTTAAAGGAAAGTATCCGAAATCTCATCTAACTCTTTTATCCAGTATAGATAATTATTATGGTGTTATTAAAAATAAACTTATTGATGAATTGATAGTTTTTGATAAATCTAAAATGTACAATCCAATTGAACTTATTAGATTTTTTAAAAAGCTAAGAGCGGGCTATGATCTGGTTATTGTTCCGGTGACTGTTTCCATATCATTTACAAGTAATTTTATTGCAAGGATATCCAAAAGTAATACAAGGATTGGTCCGAAATCTTTAGATGGAAAACCAAGTGATAGCGCCTACTTCTTTGATCGCCGTGTTGATATCGATTGGCGCAAGTATCCTGATTCAAATGTATCCGAACATATCCTTGAAATTGTAAAACCATTTGGAATTGATACAAAAGATTTGAGTTCTGAAATATCTTTTGATGAATTCGATAATATTGAAGCAAAAAAATTTATTTCTGAAATTCAGAAAGATCCAGCTGCCATCGTAATCGGATTGCATGTTGGTGCAGGTAAACCCGCGAACAGATGGTCATTAAGTAAGTATATTGAATTAATACAAAAATTGCATAATAATTATAATTGTGTATTCTATTTAACGGGTTCGGACTCTGATAGTGAAGAATTAAATTATGTAATATCTAATATCAAAGTGAAGCTGCATAAATATTTGAATAAGCAAATTCCTCAAGTTGCAGCTTTGATTTCAAACTCAGATCTTTTTATTACAAACGACACCGGAATAATGCACGTTGCAGGGACAACTTTAACTTCTCAGGTTTCATTATTCGGACCGACTAACCCATTTAATTGGGCTCCTTGCGGTAAGAACAAAATATTTTTACGTAAATCAGATTTAATTGATGATATAAAAGTTGAAGAAGTTTTTGATGTTTGTAAAGTACTTCTTGAAAACAAATGATCTTACCTGGAAAAAAAAGAATTGCAGCTATTGATATCGGAACTAATTCATTTCATCTTATTATTGCAGAAGTTAATGAAGACGGCGAATTAAAACTTTTAGACAGACAACGAGAATTCTTAAGATTAGGCTCAGAGTTTGGAGAAGATTTAAGTTTTATTTCGGATAATGAAAAAGCAAAAGCAATTTCAGTCTTAAAAAATTTTTCAACTCTCGCTAAATATCATAAAGCAAATATCAGAGCTGTTTCCACCAGTGCTGTTAGAGAAGCAAATAATAAAACTGAGTTTATCGAAGCAGTTTTTAAGGAAACAGGAATTAAAGTTGAAACTATTGAGGGAACTGAAGAAGCAAATCTGATTTATCTTGGTATGAAGAATGCATTACCTATAAATGATAAATCTGTTTTGGGAATTGATATTGGCGGTGGAAGTACTGAATTTATATATGGTGTAAATGGTTCCCCGGTTTTTGCAGAAAGTGTAAAAGTAGGAGCTGTTAGATTATCGAAAAAATTCTTTCCTCATTTTGTTATTACTGAATCCTTAATTAAAGATTGCACTGAATATGTTGAACAGCAAATTCAATTGAATGACAAAATCCATACAAATCTCAATCTGGATTTTGCAGTCGGTTCATCGGGTACTGTAGATACAATATGTTTGATAAAGCAATTTCAGAATAAAGATGAGATCAAGCCAAGGTTAAATGGATATACATTTGATAAATCAGAGTTTGATGACATATATTCTTTTGTAATGAGCTTAAAAAATCCCTCTGAAAGAATGAGTGTGCCGGGAATTGAGGCTAAACGTGCAGATATTATTCCAGCTGGATTTATAATCCTAAAGAAGGCTTTCGAACTTTTTAATATCAAAAAAATGGTTTTATCAGAGTATGCACTACGTGAGGGAGTTGTGTTTGATTTGATTAACAAGGGTAATCGAGTCAATTGATCAATGTTTTTCCATCACAAGACTAATCTTTTTTAATACTTACTACCTGACTATATTTGCACACAAATTATTAAGAGAATATGAATAACATTAGAAATTTTTGCATAATTGCACACATTGATCACGGTAAATCAACTATTGCGGATTGTCTATTAGAAACCACTGGAGTTGTATCAGCACGCGAGGCTAAAGATCAGATTTTAGATGATCTTGAACTTGAGCGTGAACGGGGTATAACTATAAAATCTCACGCGATTCAAATGCACTATCGTGCAAAAGATAAACAAGAATATGTACTCAATTTAATCGATACTCCGGGGCACGTTGATTTTACTTATGAAGTATCACGTTCACTCGCGGCTTGTGAAGGAGCAATTCTTGTAGTTGATGCTGCTCAAGGAGTTGAAGCTCAAACTATTAGTAATCTCTATCTCGCGACGGATGCTGGTTTAGAGATTATTCCAGTGATTAATAAAATTGATTTACCAAGTGCCGAAATTGATAAAGTATCGCATCAGATTATAGATCTTATAGGCTGCAATAAAGAAGATATAATTTTAGTTAGTGCTAAATCTAAAATTGGAATTGTAGATCTTCTAGAAACTGTGATTGAGAAAATTCCATCTCCCAAAGGTGATCCAAACGCACCATTGCAAGCATTGATTTTTGATTCTGTTTTTGATGCATATCGTGGTGCAATAGCTTATGTTAGAATTTTTCAAGGCACTTTAAAAACAAATGATAAACTTAGATTCTTTAAAGTTCACAAGGAATCTTTGGCTGAAGAAATCGGTACACTTGGATTAAAAAAAATTAAATCCGATGAATTATCCGCTGGTGATGTTGGATATCTTATTGCTGGAATTAAAGATGTTCGTGATACAAAAGTTGGTGATACAATTACACATGTCAGAAATGGTGCAAACGCTCCATTACCCGGTTATAAAGATGTTAAGCCAATGGTATACAGTGGTTTGTATCCAACCGATTCTGATGATTTTGAAGACTTAAGAGATGCATTAGAAAAGTTTTGTTTGAATGATTCTGCTTTAATTTATCAGCCTGAGACTTCAGCTGCTTTAGGTTTTGGTTTTAGATGTGGATTTCTCGGGTTGCTGCACATGGAAATTGTGCAGGAAAGACTTTTAAGAGAGCACGGCCAATCGATAATTACTACGCTGCCAAACGTGGAATATATTGTTTTCACTAAAAAGGGTGAAAAGATTACGGTTGATAATCCAGCAGAGATGCCTGCAGTTGGTAATATCGATAGAGTTGAAGAACCTTATATGAAAGCTCAAATTGTTACTCCAAGTGAATACGTTGGCAACATTATGAAAATCGCAATGGATAAACGCGGTACATACATCAATACAACTTATTTAGATCCTACACGAGCAGATTTACAATTTGAATTTCCGTTAGCTGAAATAATTTTTGATTTTTATGACAAGTTAAAATCTTCCACTCGCGGGTATGCTTCATTTGATTATGAGTACATTGGTTATCGCGAATCAGATTTGGTGAAGCTGGATATTCTTTTAAATGGCGAACCTGTGGATGCACTATCGATGATTGTACACAGAAGTAAATCATTTGAATGGGGAAAAAAAGTTAGTTCAAAGTTAAAAGACTTAATACCACGCCAGATGTTTGAAATTAATATTCAAGCTGCAATTGGTACTAAAGTTATTTCAAAATCAGTCGTTAAAGCTTTACGTAAGAATGTACTTGCAAAGTGTTACGGCGGAGATATTTCCAGAAAAAGAAAACTTTTGGAAAAACAAAAAGAAGGTAAGAAGCGAATGAAACAAGTTGGCAATGTTGAAATTCCGCAAGAAGCATTTTTAGCAGTATTACAAATAGATGAATAATATAGAATTCTAGAGAATTTAGTAAATGAAACGTTTATTAAAGATTCTTGTTTTGGTTTTGTTTCTTGCATTGATTTTGAAAGCATTTGTCGTGGATGCTTTTCAAATTCCAACAGGCTCTATGAAAAACACCCTGTTAGAAGGCGATTTTTTACTTGTTAACAAATCAGCTTATTCAATTTCCACTCCACATCAAATTCCTTTTCTTGGCAAAAGATTATCTAGAACTGAATTGATTTCAACAGGTAAACCAGAGTTTAATGATGTTGTAGCATTTGAGATTCCTGCAGACTATTATGATCCGGATTCTGAAGAGTATTCTATTTTGATAAAGCGAATTATTGGACTGCCTGGCGATACGATTGAAATCAAAGATCAGACCTTATACATCAATCATAAAAAATATCGTACACCTTCTTATATCAAAATAAATCTTAATGAAACACCTATAGAGAATATTAACAAAGAACTTTTTCCCTACAACAATAAATGGTCATTAGAAAATTATGGACCGATTATAGTCCCCAAAAAAGGAATGAAAGTAGAACTTAATCCTAAAAACATTCTTCAGTGGCAAAATGCAATAAATACTGATTACGGAAAAAAAGTTATTAGTGTTGAGGGAACAGTTATAAATCTTAACAATCAAGCAATAAGGGAATATGTATTTGAAAAAGATTATTACTTTGTTTTAGGGGATAACAGAAAAAACAGTATTGATAGTCGTTACTTTGGATACATCCCCGAAGAATGGATAATTGGCAAAGCATTTATGATTTACTGGTCGAAGATACCAGTTCAATCATCGGGTATTTCTGACTATTTCAGTTCGATTAGATTCAGCCGATTGATGCAATCGATAGATTAAAAAAAGTAAACGGATAAATTTTTAAGCTTGATATTGTTCTTCCAATTCGTAGTTTTACGAAAAAGATCTATGAAACACACACTAATATTTTTAATGTTTTTATCGCCGCTTGTTTTTCCACAGGAAAAGTACTTTATTTATTTTACTGATAAGGGGATTGAAAATTCAAATTCGTTAAACAAAAATAGTGAATCCTATATTCAAGCTGTTGAGGAACTTTCGCCAAAAGCAATTGAGCGCAGAATTAAAAATTTGGGAAACGATTTTATTACCTACGATGATCTTCCAATCTATAAAAATTATATTTATGAATTAGAAAATTTAGGGGTTCAAATAATCCGTAAACTAAGTTGGTTTAATTCATTATCTGCCAACTTAACTGCTGATCAAATTGAAATAGTTAAAACACTTCCATTCGTAAATTCTGTTGAACCAGTTAAGAAGCTTTATTTCCAAAATGATTCCATAATTACTCCAGATTTGCTTTTGGAAAGCAATGCAGACACAAGCTACGGTTATGGTGTGTCTTTAAAACAAATGAATTTATCTGATGTCCCAATTGTGCATTCAAAAAATATTAATGGAGAAAATGTTTTAATTGGAATACTCGATTCGGGGTTTGATTGGAAATTGCATAATTCTTTAAAAGATAGAAGTGTTATTGCTGAATATGATTTCATTTTTGATGATTCAGTGACTGCAAATCAAACCGGCGATGCTCCTACTCAAGATAGTCATGGAACTTATGTGTTTTCAATTCTTGCAGGATTTGTTGATAGCGTATTAATCGGACCAGCGTTCAATTCATCTTTTATACTCGCAAAAACAGAAGATATTAGAAGTGAAACTCATATTGAAGAAGATAATTATGCAGCGGCATTAATCTGGATGGAATCTTTCGGTGTAGATATTACGACTAGTTCGCTTGGTTATAATATTTTTGATTCAGGCTATTCTTATACATATTCAGATATGGATGGCAGGACAACAATTGTAACTAAAGCGACTGAGTTTGCTTTTCAGAGGGGCGTTTCAACTTTTACCTCCGCAGGTAATGAAGGAAATAATTCCTGGAAATACATTATTGCACCAGCAGATGGTTACAATATTATTTCAGTTGGGGCAGTGGATGAGCTTGGTAATATTGCAGGTTTCAGCAGTCGTGGTCCAACTTACGATGGAAGAATAAAACCTGAAGTTGTAGCTTTTGGTGTTAACACTTATGGTGCGGTAGCTGGAACGAATAATGGTTATAGATTTGCCAGTGGAACTTCTGCTGCAGCACCAATTGCAAGCGGAGTTGCAGCATTATTGTTATCTGCGCACCCGCATTTAAAGAATACTCAGATGAGGAGTATTATACTTGAGTCGGCTTCAAATTCTTCAAATCCAAATAATCAAATCGGATATGGAATCATCTCTGCAAAGAATGCAATTGAATTTCCCAATCTTGAAAATATTAATGGACAGTATATTCTTCATAAAACTATTTTTGATAAAAATATAAATGCAAATTCTGTGAACATTGTATTTCAAATTGCTGATGATTTACTTGAAGCAATTCCAATGACCAAGTCCGGCGATTATGACTTTACTTATACATTCCCTATAAAAAGTAATGGTGAACTAGTTGAGTTTACAATCATGTTTAGTGATAGTCAGAATAATAATTATACCCTACCGCAAGTCGGAAAATTTAAATTCAATTACGGGACTGATATAATTTCATTAAATCTTGATGCTCCATCATTACCAAATTACGGTGATGTAAGTGACTTTTTCCCCAATCCATTTATTCCGTCAAATCATAAGTATGTTAGTTTTCTTTATTACACAAAAGGAAATGAAATTCTAAGTGTAGCAATCATAGATGGATCCGGACAAAAAGTAAAAGAATTTAAAATCACAACTTCTTCATTGGCAGGTTATTATCCATTTGAATGGGATGGTATAGCAGATCGTGGTTATCTTTGTGCTAGCGGAGTTTATTATGCTTTGATTCAACTTGGTGGAAAAGAGTACGGTAAAAAATTAGTTCTTATAAAGTAACATTTTTAAATAATAGATTTATAATCTTAAGAGTAAATTTAATGGCGCAAATATTTTTCCCGGCACAAAAAAAATATTTAGAATCCTTTAGAAAAAAAGAAGACCATCTTATAGTTGAAATGGAACAATATGCAAGTGAACATAAAGTACCAATTCTGGATTGGCATTCTGCAGATTTTATAGAAAAGCTAATCTTAATTAATAAGCCTGAACGAGTTTTGGAAATAGGAACTGCAATAGCATACACAACAATTAGAATTGCAAAATGTTTGCATAAAGGTTCTGTAGTTCATTCAATAGAAAAAAGTGCTGATAATATTAAAATAGCACTGGAGAATATTGAAAAATCAGGAATAAGTAAAAAAATAAAACTTATTCAAGGGGATGCTTTGAGTGTTATGCCGCAGCTTAAAAAAAAATACGATTTTATTTTTCTTGATGCTGATAAAGAAGATTATAAAAGATTATTTGATTACTCAATGATACTTCTTAGAAAGGGGGGAATTATTGTAGTGGATAATCTTTTATGGCATGGATATGCTGCTGCAAATCGTGTTCCTTCTAAGTACAGTAAATCAACGCAACATATAAAGGACTTTAATAAATTATTTATTCTTCAGCAAAATCTGGAATCAATGATAATTCCAATTGGTGATGGAATTGGATTAGGGATAAAAAAGTAGAAATGAACAAACTCCCCCAAAATTTTCTTGATGATGTTGAAAAATTCTCCGGAAAATCATTAAATAAAAAAGATGATCTTATGCTCATTCTTGAAGCCTGTAATTCAAATAAGAAGCTTAAAGAATTTGAAGACTTATCTTTTACCGGAAAGTATGTTAATGGGTTATTCAGAGTTATACAGAACAGTGTTAAGATTCCGGAAGTAGAAAATGTTGATCAAATAAAAAAAGATTTGTCTGAAAATATGGAGAAAGTAATTTCTCAGTTAAAAGAAATTACTTTTAATATGAATGAAAAGAATAAAATGTTATTTGAAGATAATTATATAAAACTATCTCAAAGTTCCCTGCAAAATCTTCAGCAATTGGTGGAAGATTTAGATAGCATCAAAAAATATTTAAACTTTCTTAAAAGAAAATAGAAACATATTAGGCGTTAATAATTATTTACTACCAGAGACAATAATACTAGAAACAAAAAGTGCAGAAAGAAGAACAACAAACAAAGCAGTGTTATTAGCTGCGTTACTAGTATTGTTCACAATATCTTCCATCATTAGTCTTTCGTCTGGAAGTTGAACCAATTTATATCCTTTAATTTCAGACTTAATATATTTTTGTGAAGTTCCATCAATTGCAACTAAAAGAAAAGTATCATTATCATCTAGAAGCCTACCAGTAATATTAATATCATTTGAAACATTTATAATAGCATATGGTACTAAATTATTGCCTTCAAAAGATTTTGAAGTGCCACATCCGAGTAATGAAACTATGAGTAAAAAGGAAAGAATTTTTCTCATTCAATATCCACAATTAAATTTTTGCCAAACTAAGAATTATAGAAATGCTGAAGCAAGGTGCTTCAGCATATTGAATATTAAGTCTTTGCTATCCACTTTTCCAATGCTGATAATAGATGCGTCATCGCAGTAATTAACGGCTGATGCTGCTCTACTTCAATATCCTCAAGAATTTCTTTATGAATTTCTATGTAGGCTTTATTTAATTGTTGTACTAAAAGCTGACCTTTTCGTGATAACGAAACGCGCATGTTTCTTCTATCATTTGGATCAATTTCTCTGATGATATATTCTTTTTGAACAAGCCCATCGATGATTCTAGTCAGTCTACTAGGGCTCAGATTCATTCTTTCAGCAATTGCTTTGTTATTTATGCTCTCATCAGAACCAAATAATCTTAAGCATCTGAATTCTGCCTGGGTTAAACTATGAACTTCAGCAAGACGTACTTCTTTTTCCTGACAGTTTGCAAGCAAACTAAAAGTTAAGTTTGCCAATCTTTCAGCATTATGATTTAATTCCATAAAAGTTCCGGGTTAGTTATAGATGAATTATTGTCTATGACAAATATCGATAATAAAAATAATTATATCAAGTGCAGATTATAGATTTTTTTATTAAAAATATTTGTATTCCGGCAAGGCTTTAATCAAGATTTGTCCATTGGTAAGATTTGATAATTCAATATTTATCAGCTCAAAATCATTGGGCTTTACAAAGCAATTAAACTTTGCAATGTTGGAGTATTCTGAATTAGCAATGATTGCAGAATAATGATTAATGACACGATGCACATGACTTACAAAATTGAAATCCACTTCAATAAGTATATTCTGAAATAGGATTTTGGTTAGTATTTTAGAAGTGTTCAAAACCTCAATAGATGCGGTGTAATAAGCTTTCCCCAGCGGACCAACACCAAGCTTGGTTCCGCCAAAATATCGCACTACAACAAGCAATATATCGCTTAAATCAAAATGCTGAATTGCATTTAGGATTCTGATTCCTGCGGTACCTTTTGGTTCACCATCATCAGAATATTTTTCTTCGCCGCTTTTAAGTTTAAAAGCGTAACAATGATGAGAAGCATCAAAATATTTCTTACGGATTTCATTTAATTGATTTAATGCAATTTCCTCATTATCAATAGGATAAACTATTGCTATAAATTCCGATGACTTTTCCTTGAACGAAAAATCTTGAAGATCTTTTATTGTTTTTATTTTTTCAGGCAGCATTGCTGTGCGATGGAATAATCTATACTAAAAATATTTGTTTATGAATATCACTATTCCTAAAATAAGTGTTTGAAAATTTAAATCTAATTTAATTTGATACGACAGAACTTTGGAAAAAGAAACAATAATTATAAAAGGTGCACGCGAGCACAATCTAAAAAACATTGATGTTGAAATCCCGCGAGATTCGTTTACAGTAATTACCGGATTATCAGGTTCAGGTAAATCCTCACTTGCATTCGATACAATTTACGCAGAAGGTCAAAGAAGATACATCGAATCACTTTCTGCTTACGCACGCCAGTTTTTGGATATGCTTGAAAAACCGGAAGTTGATTTGATTGAAGGATTAAGTCCGGCAATTTCAATAGAACAAAAATCCACTTCAGGAAATCCGCGCTCTACTGTTGGAACTGTTACAGAAATTTATGACTACTTAAGATTGTTGTATGCACGAATTGGAATTCCGCATTGCTACAACTGTGGCAAACCAGTAACAAAACAAACTTCTGCGCAGATCATTGATACAATTATTCAAAATCAATCAGGTAAAAAAGTTTCTATACTCGCTCCGGTTATTCGCGGAAGAAAAGGACATTATCGTGAACTTTTTGAAGAAATAATTTCGGATGGATTTTTAAAAGTTAGAGTTGATGGTGAATATTTTGAAATTGAAAAAGGTTTTCACGTTGATCGTTATAAAATCCACAACATAGAAATTGCAATTGATAAAGTTAATGCCAGTGAAAGATCACGAGGTAGATTAACAGAATCTGTTGATGTTGCACTCAATTACGGAAACGGAATTGTAATTATTGATGAGGATGGAAATGATAAAATTTACAGTCGTCATCTTGCGTGTTTGGATTGCGGAATTTCTTATCGTGAACTTGCACCAAATTCTTTTTCATTTAATTCGCCTTATGGATCATGCAGCGATTGCGAAGGTCTTGGAGAAATAAAACAGTTAGATATTGATTTGATAATTCCAGATTGGGATAAATCTATAAATGAAGAAGGAATTGCAGCACTTGGTAAACCAAGATCAATCTGGTTCTTCAATCAATTAGAAGCTGTTGGGCAAAAATTTGGTTTTGATTTTGATACCCCGCTTAAAGATTTGAATGATGAACAAAAAGATTTATTACTAAATGGCAGCTCTGAAAAAATTTCTTTCACATACAATTATGGCAAAGGTAAACCTGTAACTTATCTTCACAGGTTTGCGGGAGTTTTGAGTTATTTAAAAAACTTTTATTCTACAACAAGTTCAAATCATATACGCGAGTGGGTTGAAGCTTATATGAATTCTGCAACTTGCCGAACTTGTAACGGCGGTAGACTAAAGCAGGAATCTTTATCTGTTAAATTTCAAAATAAAAATATTAGTGAAGTAACAAAGCTTTCTATCAATCGTGCAGCAGAGTTTTTTGCTGATCTTAAATTAAAAGGCAAAGATGCAATTATTGCCAAACCTATTTTAAAAGAGATAACGGAAAGATTAAACTTTTTACTAAATGTTGGTTTGGATTATCTAACTCTTGATCGATCAGCACGAACATTATCCGGTGGCGAATCACAAAGAATAAGATTAGCAACACAAATTGGTTCACAGCTTGCTGGCGTACTTTATGTTTTGGATGAACCTTCAATAGGGTTGCATCAAAGCGATAATATTAAACTTATAAATTCATTAAAAAATCTTCGCGATCTTGGAAATACAGTAATAGTTGTTGAGCATGATAGAGAAACGATTGAAAGTTCAGACTATATAATTGATCTTGGTCCAGCTGCAGGTGTTCATGGCGGCGCGACGTGGTATAC
>OEIV010000399.1_pt1 | contig 24044 bp, 23 predicted proteins | sample 1539231 | NCBI WGS metagenome assembly OEIV01 (sample SAMN03794762, study PRJEB22550) | activated sludge metagenome | feature: wastewater treatment plant; material: activated sludge; isolation source: Wastewater treatment plant of a petroleum refinery complex | place: Argentina: Buenos Aires ... | reverse complement strand
ACATGAGCACACAGCAGCCCGTTCCGGCAACCTTGATCCCCGGTGATGGCATCGGCCCCGAAATTACCGAGGCCACCCTTCAGGTCCTGGACGCACTCGGCGCGCCCTTCGTCTGGGACCGGCAGATTGCCGGGGCAGCCGGTGTCGCTGCTTGCGGCGAACCGTTGCCGAAAGCCTGCCTGGACAGCATCCGCCGGACGCGGCTGGCGCTCAAGGGGCCGCTGGAAACGCCCGTGGGCGGTGGTTACCGTTCGGTCAACGTTCAGCTGCGCGAGGAATTCAAGCTCTACGCCAACCTACGTCCGGCGCGCACCATCATCCCGGGTGGACGCTTCGACAACATCGACCTCGTTCTGGTGCGGGAAAACAACGAAGGTCTGTACATGGGCTACGAGCACTTCATCCCGATCGATGGCGATCCCCACGCGGTGGGCATGAGCACCGGCATCAACACCCGCCAGGGTTGTCGTCGCATCCTCCGTTTCGCCTTCGACTACGCGATCCGGAATAGCCGCAGGAAAGTCACCGTCGTGCACAAAGCCAACATCATGAAGGCGCTCACCGGGATTTTCCTCGAGACCGCGCGCCAGTTGCATGCCGACGAATACATGGATCGGATTGCCTTCGAGGAAGTCATCGTGGACGCCTGCGCGATGAAACTGGTGATGAATCCCTGGCAGTTCGACGTGCTGGTGACGACCAATCTGTTCGGCGACATCCTGTCCGACGAAATTGCCGGGCTGGTCGGCGGGCTGGGCATGGCGCCCGGTGCCAACATCGGCGAGCATGCCGCCATCTTCGAGGCTGTTCATGGTTCGGCGCCCGACATCGCCGGCAAGGGTATCGCCAATCCGATCGCCCTGATGCTGGCGGCGGCGATGATGCTCGATCACGTCGGTCGGGACGACCTCGGTCGACGCTTGCGCACGGCCATCGACCAAACTCTCAATATCGACAGCGTCAGTACCGGCGATCTCGGCGGCAAGGCCAGCACCCGCGAGTTCGCCGCGGCACTGACCCGGCGAGTCCTGGCATCCGGCTGATCTCGGCCAAAGTCAGCGGCGGCGGCACGCCGGCAGGGCGCTATTCGACCGCGCCCTGGCGCTTCAGATAGTCGGCGATCTCGGTGTTGCCCGACTTGCGGGCGAGGTTCGTGGCCGACAGGCCGTCCGCATCGGTCAGGTCCATGTCGGCGTCCGCCTCGATGAGCAGCTTGACCACTTCCTGATGCCCATTGCGCGCCGCGAGCATCAGCGCGGTCTGGCGATTGGGTGCCCGTTTGTCCATATCCGGTTTCCTGGCGAGCAGCAAACGCACAACGTCGGTATGTCCGGCAAACGCGGCGTATTGCAAAGGCGACCATCCCGGCCCCGAGAGATCGGCGCCAGCCTCGACCAAACGGCGGACGATGGGCAGGTGACCGCGCAGTGCCGCCAAGGCGAGTGCCGTATCGCCAAATTTATTGTACTTCATTGTGTTGGCGCGACTTCTTAATAAGAAATCGAGAAGTGCCTCGTTGCCGTTATTGGCCGCGAACATCAACAGCGTCGTTCCAGACGGATCCGACGTATTGGGGTCCATGCCCCGGCGCACCAGATCGACTACCTGCTCGGTCCGATTATCGCGTGCCGAGATCAGGATTTCGTCGTAAACCCCTGCCCAGGCGGACGCGACGCCCGCCAGCCACAAGAAAAGTGGAAAAAGTCTAAGCGGCAGCGTGGTCCTGGGCACGATCACTCAGCGTCACGTTGAACAGACGACAGAAATTCCGGGTTGTCGCCTCGGCAAGTTCCTCGAACGCGATGCCGCGCAGACGAGCGATCGCTTCGGCAACATGGCGGACGAAAGCCGGTTCGTTGAGTTTCCCGCGATGCGGAACCGGCGCCAGATACGGTGCATCGGTCTCGACCAGCAAACGGTCGAGCGGCAATTCGGCGGCCACCGTCCTGAGGTCCAGCGCATTCTTGAATGTGACGATGCCGGAAAAAGACACGTGAAACCCCAGATCGATCGCTCGCCAGGCCATGTCCCGATCCTCGGTAAAGCAATGAAAGACCCCGCCCACCTCGCCCGCATGTTCCTCTTCGAGGATGCGCAAAGTATCGTCTCTCGCCGAACGCGTATGAATGATCAACGGCTTGCCCACCTCGCGAGCCGCCTCGACATGGACACGGAACCGCTGTCGCTGCCACTCAAGATCGCCGGCCAGCCGATAATAATCGAGTCCGGTTTCACCAATTGCCACGACCTTGCCGTGCCGCGCCAGTCGCACGAGTGTTTCCACTTCCGGCTCGTCGCCATCTTGGGTATCGGGATGCACGCCGATAGCGGCAAAAATATTTTCGTGTCCGGATGCGATTTCAAGCACGGCAGGAAATCGCTCCAAGGTGACGCCAGCGCAAAGCGCGGCACCGACGCCATTGACCTCCATCCGGCGCAGGATGACGGGCAAATCGGCGGCCAGTTCCGGAAAATCCAGATGACAGTGAGAGTCGACCAGCATGCCGCTCAAAGCGTGTGCGTCGGTCGCGACGAGCCGAGATGGGCCCCGAGGATGGCTTCGATCTTGCGTCGAACCGACTGCCCGCTTTCGTCGGCGCTGAACTGCACACCGATGCCCTGCGGCTTGTTGCCCTGCGCGCCGGACGGCGTCACCCACACCACGGTGCCCGCAATGGGCAGGCGGGCCGGGTCGTCCATGAGCGCCACCAGCATGAAAATCTCATCTCCGGGCAGGTATTCCCGGGTCGTCGGCACGAACAGCCCCCCGCGCTCAAGAAAAGGCATATAGGCCGCATAGAGCGCGGATTTCGAAGTGATGTTGAGCGATAGCACGCTTGGGCGCGCGCCCGCGGCGGGAGTAACCATCAGCCGCGCGCCTCCCTGCCGCCGGAAATGGCCCGCAGGTATCTTTCCGCCAGTTCTTCCAGATAGAGCCTTGGATTCAAGGGATGTGACGCCAATCCACGCATTTTCACGAGGTCATTGTAGCAACGTATCAAGCCGCCCACCGTCGCCCGTCCGATCAGGTTCTCGACAACACGAGGACGATCCCCGAGATAACGGCCACGGCCGGCGAACTTCTGCTGGGCAAGTTCGACAACCCACTTTTGCACAATATCGACCAGGTTCTCCATCGATAGCCCGGCGTCGTCCTTGAGTTGCAACTGACTCTCCCAGCGGGCGGCAAGACTCAATGCATCGCCACCCGACTCGGCAAGGCTGGCGAGCACCGCCTGAAGCGCGGCGCCTCGCCCCGACTGACTTTCGGCCAAGGCCCGCAAGGGCGCCCCCCCCAAGATCGTCAGAAGTTCGGCTGCTTGCCCATCGCCATTGATGGCCAGCCAATCACTCGCTTGCCTCGAGGTCGGCTTGGGTAACTTCAGCACGCGACAGCGGCTCAGGATGGTCGGCAGCAGCACCATAATCTTTTTTGTTACCAATATAAAATATACATTTAACGATGGTTCCTCAAGTATTTTGAGAAGAGCATTCTGCGCGGCGTGATTCATCGTATCCGCAGGATCGATCAGAACGACGCGAGCGCCGCCCCGATGCGAACCGACGAAAACGAACTCTTCCAGCTCGCGGATCTGCTCGATCCGGATCTGTCGGCTGGCCTTCTTTATCTCGACCGTCGGCGCATCGCCGTCGGTCTCGACCTCGGATTCTGGACGCAGATGGCGGAAATCCGGATGGTTGCTCCCGGCCAGCCAGTGGCAGGAAGGGCAAGCCCCGCAGGCCGCCGCGGGGCCCGGGTGCTCACACAACAGGCGCGCCACCGCTTCGCGCGCAAAGGCGCCTTTGCCAATCCCGGACGGTCCCGCCAGCAACATGGCATGGGGAATGGCCGCACTCGCGCGCCAAAGTCCTTCCCACGCAGCTTCGTGCCAATTAAAGTGTTTATTATCAGATTGTTGCAATTATATCTTCAAGTGATTGTTGAATACCTTCAATCGGGCCGGTTGCCTCGATAACTGGAATCCGGCCACGACTATCCCGGGCCCGGCGCAAGTACTCGGCGCGTACCCGCTCGAAAAACTCGCCCTGTTCCTGCTCGAACCGATCAAGGGTCCGATCCATCCCCACAATGCGTTGGCGCGCCAGGTCGGTCGGTACGTCGAACAGCAGCGTCAAGTCGGGCTGCACGCGCAAGCCGTCGCCCCCCTCATCGCTCTCGCCCTGCACCCATTGCTCCAACCGCAAGAGCTTTTCCCGAGCCAGTCCGCGCCCCCCGCCCTGGTAGGCAAAACTGGCATCCGTGAAACGATCGCAGACGACCCAATCGCCCCGGACCAGCGCCGGCTCGATGACGCACGCGAGGTGTTCGCGCCGCGCGGCGAACATCAGCAGCGCTTCGGTTTCAAGATGCATGGGCTCGGCCAGCAGCAGCCCCCGCAATTTTTCGCCCAACGGGGTGCCACCCGGTTCCCGTGTCTGGACCACGACATGCCCGCGCGAGCGCAGGCGAGTCACCAGCCACTCCAGATGAGTGCTCTTGCCGGCACCGTCCAGCCCTTCCAGGGTAATGAACCTGCCTCGCGTCAAATCAGCGCCCTCCGCCGCGTTTCTGGTATTTGGCCACGGCCCGATTATGCTCTTCCAGGCTGCGCGAAAAATGGCTGCTGCCATCGCCGCGCGCGACGAAGTAGAGTTTGTCGGTCGCCGGGGGCCGCAGCGTCGCTTCGAGCGAGGCCAAGCCCGGCATGGCAATCGGCGTCGGCGGCAAGCCGCCGCGCGTATAGGTATTGTAGGGGCCATCGGCCAGCAAGTCGCGCTTGCGCAGATTGCCGTCGAACTTCTCGCCCAGCCCGTAGATCACCGTCGGATCGGTCTGCAGCGGCATGCCGATGCGCAGGCGGTTGGCGAAAACCGAGGCCACCATCGGCCGGTCCGCCGACTGGCCTGTTTCCTTCTCGACGATCGAGGCCATGATCAGCGCCTGATAGGGGTTGGCATAGGACAAGGCCGGATCGCGGCCATCCCACGCCGCTGTCAGGTGGCGCTGCATGGCCCGGTAGGCGCGCCGCAGGATCGCCAGATCGCTCGACTGCTTGGCGAACAGATAAGTGTCGGGGAAGAACAGCCCTTCGGCATGAGGCTCGGCAGCGCCGATCCGGGCAAGGATCTCGGCGTCGCTCAAGCCTCGCGTGTCGTGACGAACATTGGTGTCCGCATCCAGCGCCGCGCGCAGTTGCCGGAATGTCCGTCCTTCGACGAAGACGATCTCGGCCTGCATCACGTCGCCACGGGTCAGTTTGTCGAGCAACTGCCGGGGGGTGATGCCGGTCTCGACTTCGTAGCTGCCGGCCTTGATGCCGTTCGCCTGGCCGGTCAGGCGCCCGAGCAGCGAGAGCTGCCAGGGCCGAAAGCCGAACCCGGCGCCGGCCATCTCCGTCGCGGCGGCACGCAGGCCGAGGCCAGGCCGAACCTCGAAGGCAAGCGGCGATTCCCGGAGCGGTACGGGGCTTTGCGCGAACCAGGCCAGCCAGCCGGCACATGCCGCCCCGGCAAACAAGGCAACCAGAAACAGACGAAGGACGAAGCGCATGAAAACGGAAGGAAAATCGGCACCCTATAATAGCGAAGCCTGACAGCGCAGGCCGACGACAACAGACACTGCCCACTCCGGAGAACCCCATGACGCAGGCGACAAAGCAGGATTGGCTGGATTTTCTCGCCACCCGGCAACTGAGTGGCGACGGCGAGCATTTCGGCAGCCCCGGCGCCGAACTCGTCGCCGCGCGCGACGCCACGGTCGTGGTACCGCTCATCGATCAGGATCTGATTCGCGCGTCGGGTGAAGATGCCCGCGGTTTCCTCCACAATCTGCTGACGAACGACGTCGAGAACCTGCCCGCCGACGGCGTCCGCTTCGCGGGTTTCTGCACCGCCAAGGGGCGCCTGCTCGCCACCTTCCACCTCTGGCACGACGGGTCGGACCTCCTGCTGGCCTTGGCCGCGGACATCCAGCCGGCCATCCTCAAGAAACTCTCGATGTACGTCCTGCGCAGCAAGGTCAAACTGGCCGACCCCGGGCTGGTGCTGATCGGCGTCGCCGGTGCAGACGCCCGGGCCGTCATCGACGCGCTGGCCGATCGCGCCCGGGCGGTGCCGCTTGGCGGCAACCGCCACCTGCTGTCGATGTCACCCGCTGCCGCGATGGAAGCCTGGCCCGATCTGGCCGCCAGGGCCACGCCGGCCGGCGCGGCCGCCTGGCGCTGGCTGGAAATCGCCGCCGGCCAACCCCGCGTGGTCGCCGCGACCCAGGAAGCCTTCGTGCCGCAGATGGTGAACATGGAACTGCCCGCCGTCGGCGGTGTCAGCTTCACCAAGGGCTGCTATCCCGGCCAGGAAATCGTTGCCCGCACCCAGTATCTGGGCAAGATCAAGCGTCGCATGTATCGGGCCAGGATCGACCAGGCGCTGCCGGCCGGCACCGAGGTGTTCACCGCCGAATCGGGCGACCAGCATTGCGGCGCGCTGGTCACCGTCGCGCCCTCGCCCGAGGGTGGGCATGAATGCCTGGTGGTCGTGCAATCCTCCGGCGCCGAATCCGGCGAGGTGTTCGCCGGCAAACCCGGCGGGCCGCCACGGCTGACTTTGCTGACACTGCCTTACGACGTGATCTGAACCCGGCGGTGTGCCTCATCCTCGTCGCCTGGCGGGCGCATCCCGACTACCCGCTGGTGGTCGCCGCCAATCGGGACGAGTTCTTCGCCCGCCCGACCGCCAGCGCCGCTTTCTGGCCCGACGGCGACATCCTGGCCGGCCGCGACCTCAAGGAAGGCGGCACCTGGATGGGCATCACTCGCGGCGGACGCTTCGCGGCGCTGACCAACTATCGCGATCCCGCGCTGGTCCGGGAAGGCAAGGCGTCGCGCGGACAACTGGTCGCAAGCTTCCTGGCGGCCACGGCCGAGCCGATGGACTGGCTCGCCGAACTGTCCGGACGCCGCGACGATTACAACCCGTTCAACATCCTGGTTGGTCATGCCGGCGCGCTGGCCTGCCTGGAAAGCACCACGGGTACGGTGCGGCAGCTCGAACCTGGTGTCCATGGCCTTTCCAACCATCTGTTCAACTCGCCTTGGCCAAAAGTGGTGGCCGCCAGGTCGGCGCTCTCCGACGCGCTCACGGCCCTGCCCGACGACGCGCCCCTGCTGGAAATGCTGCGCGACGACCGGCCGCACGCCGACGCCATGCTGCCGCGCACGGGAGTCAGCCTCGAATTCGAGCGGCTGCTGTCGAGCGCCTTTGTCAAGGCCCCCGGCTACGGCACGCGCAGTTCGACCATCCTCAAAGTCAGCCGTGGCGACACGCCTGCATCGACATGTCGCTTCACCTTCGACGAACAAACCTGGCTGCCCGGCGGCAAACCGGGCGCGCGCTGCCGTTATCGCTTCTCGTCGCCGTCCGCGACGGCATGCTCGACGATATCGACGCGCGTGTAAGCGGGCACCAGATCGAACAGTTCGACGATGTCGCGGTTGCGCATGCGCACGCAGCCGATCGAGCCCGGCACGCCCATCGCCACCGTATCCGGGCTGCCGTGCAGGTAGATGTAGCGGCGCATGGTATCGACGTCGCCAAGCCGGTTGAAGCCCGGCTCGGCGCCGGAGAGCCAAAGGATGCGCGTGAGGATCCAGTCTCGATTCGGAAAGCGCGCGGCCAGTTCGGGCGTCCAAATTTCCCCGGTGGGCCGGCGGCGGACGAACACCGTGTTCGCCGGCATGCCGGCGCCGATCTTGGCGCGAATCAAATGGCGCCCTCTTGGCGTCTTGTAGCTGCCCTGAATTTCACCCGGGCCATTCCTGGCCGTCGAGACCCGGTAGCGGCGTAGCGGCCGGCCGGAATCGTCGAGCAGTTCGAGCGACTGCGCGGCAATGCTGACGCGGATGTACATCAGACGATCTCGGTGCGGGCGCGGCGCGCCGCGAAGAAGCCCGAGAGCAGCGCGCCGCATTCTTCGGCCAGGACGTCGCCTTCGATGTCGGCGTGATGATTAAGACGTGCCTCGCCGAACAGATCGACGACGCTGCCGGCGGCGCCGGTCTTCGGATCGCGCGCGCCGAACACCACCCGCCCGATCCTCGCATGCATCATCGCACCGGCGCACATCGCGCAGGGTTCGAGCGTGACGTAGAGCGTGGCGCCAGGCAGGCGGTAGTTGCCCAGCCGCGCGGCGGCGGCGCGCAAGGCCATGATTTCGGCATGCGCGGTGGGATCATGCCGCCTGATCGGCTGGTTGCAGCCACGGCCGACGATCTCGCCGTCGACCACCACCACCGCGCCGACCGGCACTTCATCCAGCGTCGCCGCCTCGCGCGCCAGCGCCAGCGCCGCGCGCATGAAGGCCTCGTCCTCCGCCCTCAAGGCGCGCGACCGGCCACGACCGGCTGCCCCTCCACCACGGCCGGATGGCGACGCTGGGGCACCAGATGCTCGTCCAGCAGGCTTTCGATGCGGGCGAATACCTCCAGCCGGGAAAACGGCTTCTTCATGAAATCGTCGGCCTCGATGCCGCTACCGAAGAACTGCTCGGTGGCATGCTCGTTGCCGCTGACCATGATGACGGGCACCGCCTGCGTCGCGGCGTCCTTGCGCAAGGCGCGCAGCACCGCGAAACCGTTCATGCCGGGCATGACGATGTCGAGGAAGATCAGGTCCGGGCGGCGCCGGCGGACCATGTCGAGGCCCGTGGCGCCGTCGTAGGCTTCGCCGACGATGTAGCCGGCCGATTCGAGCATGCGACGCAATGCGACCACGATGGTCTTCGAGTCGTCGATGATCAAGGCGCTGGTACCGCGCCGGGCATTGACCCGCTGACGGGCGCGACGGTCGATCGGAATCACCGCCGTCGGCCCCGGCAGCGGCGTACCCGGCACTTCCGGCTGGCCTTGCCCAAGCAGGGCGCGCAGACGATCGACGATGCTCATGGCCGTCCGCGCCCCGCTCAGCCGGGCTGCTTGAGTTGCGCCTGCGCGGCCGCCAGCCGGGCGATCGGCACGCGCGGTCCGGAGCACGACACGTAGGTCAGCCCCAGCCCGTGGCAGAACTCGATGGAAGCCGGGTGGCCGCCATGCTCGCCGCAGATGCCGATCTTCAACTCGGGCTGCGTGCCGCGCCCCCGCTCCACGGCGATCTTCATCACCTCGCCGACACCCTTGACATCGAGCACCTCGAAAGGATTGTCCTGCAGGATGCCCGCCTCGTTGTAGGCCGGCAAAAACTTGTTCTCGGCATCCTCGCGCGAGAACGAGAACGTGGCTTGGGTAAGATCGTTGGTGCCGAACGAGAAGAATTCGGCGGTCTCGGCCATGCGGCCGGCGCGCATGCAGGCACGCACCACTTCCAGCATGGAGCCGAACTTGTATTGCACGTCAATGCCATGGGTGAGTTCGACGATCTTGTGGATGCGCTCGACGAAGCTCTTGATGCGCTTGAGTTCCTCGACCGTCGCCACTTGCGGCACCATGATTTCCGGATAGACCTCGACACCCTCCTTGGCGCACAGCGCCGCCGCTTCGAGGATGGCCTGGATCTGCATGGAGTAGATCTCCGGATAGGTGATGCCGAGCCGGACGCCACGATGGCCGAGCATGGGGTTCACCTCGGCCAGCGCGCGCACCTTGCGCAGCGTCTTTTCCTTCTTGACGATCACGTCCTCCTCGAGGTGCGACTCCTTGAAGATGTCGAGTGCGTCGGTCAGGCGACCGAGGCCGTCGGCGTATTTCTGGTAGAGGCCCGGATTGAGCATCTTGAGGGTATCCTGCAGTTCCTCGATGCCCTTGATGGTTTCCTTCAGGTGGCGCAGATGGGTGATTTCCATTTCCAGTTGCGCGGCGGTCGGCAGGAACTCGTGCATCGGTGGGTCGAGCAGGCGCACCGTCACCGGCAGCCCTTTCATGGCCTTGAAAATGCCCTTGAAATCGTTGCGCTGGATCGGCAGCAGCCGGTCGAGCGCCGCCTGCCGCTCGTCCAGCGATTCCGCGAGAATCATCTCCTGGACGATCGGCAGCCGGTCGGTACTGTTGAACATGCGCTCGGTGCGGCACAAGCCGATGCCCTTGGCGCCGAAGGCGCGCGCCTTGGCGGCGTCGTTGGGCGTGTCGGCATTGGCGCGCACTTGCAGCCGCGCCGCCTTGTCGGCCCAATCCAGCAGGACGTTCAGCTCGGCGGAGAATTCCGGCTCGACGGTCGGCACTTCGCCGGCATAGACGTGGCCGGTGCCGCCGTCGATGGTGACGACGTCGCCCTCGTGCAGCGTCATGTCGCCGATCTTGGCCTTGCGCTGGATATCGTCGATGTGAATCGCCTCGCAGCCCGACACGCAGGGCTTGCCCATGCCGCGCGCCACCACGGCCGCGTGGGAGGTCTTGCCGCCGCGGCTGGTCAGGATGCCCTGGGCCTGGAAGAAGCCGTGGATGTCCTCGGGCTTGGTCTCCTCGCGCACCAGGATGATCTTTTCGCCGGCCCGGCCGCGCGCCTCGGCGGTGTCGGCGTCGAAAACGATATGACCCGAGGCCGCTCCCGGCGAGGCCGGCAAGCCCTGCGCCAGGCTCTTGCCCTTGAAGTTGGGCGACAGCTGCGGCACCAGCAGTTGTTCCAGCACGGCCGGCTCGACGCGCAGCAGCGCCTTCTCGCGCGTGATCAGCCCTTCGTTGGCCATTTCCACCGAGGTGCGCACCATGGCACGGGCGTTCATCTTGCCGTTGCGCGTCTGCAGGCAGTAGAGCTTGCCTTTCTCGATGGTGAATTCGAAATCCTGCACTTCCTTGTAGTGCGACTCCAACCGGTTGTGCAGTTCCATCAGCTGCGCATAGATTTCCGGCATCTCGGTCGACATCTCGGCGATCGGCTTGGGTGTGCGGATGCCGGCGACGACGTCCTCGCCCTGGGCATTGACCAGATATTCGCCGTAGATCTGGTTTTCGCCATTGCCCGGATTGCGCGTGAAGCCGACGCCGGTGCCCGAATCGTTGCCCTTGTTGCCGAACACCATGGTGCACACGTTCACCGCCGTGCCGTTGGCCATGGCCGGGGTGATCCGGAACTGCTTGCGGTAGTCGATGGCGCGCTTGCCGTTCCAGGAGCGGAACACGGCCTTGACGGCGATTTCCAGCTGTTCGTAGGGGTCTTGCGGGAACGGCTTGCCGGAGTGACTGTGGACGATGGCCAGGAAGGTTTCGGACAGTTCCTTCAGATGCTCGGCCTTGAGATCGACGTCCTGCTTGGCGGCGTAGCGGGCCTTGAGTTCCCCCATCTTGCTGTCGAAGTGTTCGTCGGCAATGTTCAGCGCGATCTTGCCGAACAGCTGGATGAAGCGCCGATAGGCGTCCCAGGCGAAGCGTTCGTTCTTGGTCTGCTTGATCAGGCCCTTGATCGATTCGCCGTTCAGGCCGAGGTTGAGGATGGTATCCATCATGCCCGGCATGGACATTGCCGAACCCGAGCGCACGGACACCAGCAGCGGGTTGTCGTTGGAACCGAAGCCCTTGCCGGTCTTCTTCTCCAGGTCGGCCATGTACTGCTTGACGGTGTCCCACAGGCCATCGGGCAGGTTGCCTTTTTCGAGGTAGGCCAGGCACGCCTCCGTGCTGACCGTGAAACCCGGCGGCACGGCGAGCCCGATCTGGGTCATTTCGCACAGATTGGCGCCCTTGCCGCCCAGCAGCATTTTGTTCTTGCCATCGCCTTCCTCGAAGGCGAAAACGAACGTCTTGGTCATGACACGCTCCATGGAGTTTGCGAAAAACGGAATTAATACGAAAACATAACAGAAAGGGTCGCCGACGAGTTGTCTTGGGTCAAGACCAACCGGCCGGCCGGTTTTCAAGCAGCTCGTCGCCCAGCCGGCGCACCGCGTCGCGCTCGGCGGCCGTGGCGAAGAGCGGCACTCGCGACCGACACTGGTCCGCGAGCTCCGCCAGCAGCCCCGAACCGGCGTACCGCCAAGGCTGACTTTCGCGGCAGCGCCCGAGCAGGTCGGCCAAGGCCTCGGCATCGCCGCAGGGAAAGTAGCCTTGGTAGTGCTCGCCGAGCATGCCGACGTTGCCCTCGATGCGCGAGGCCAGCACCGGCGTGCCGCAGGCCACGGCTTCCATGACCACGTGGGCGCCGCCTTCCATCCGGCTGGCATGGATCAGCAGGTCGGCCCGCTGGATGCGACGCCGCGTTGCCTCGTGCGGCAGGCTGTCCAGCCATCGGTAGTGGCCGACCGCCGCCATCGTCGCCCGCGCCTCGTCGCCGAGCCGCGCGTCCAGCGCAGCGCCGACATGATCGATCAGGATGTCGGAGCGGCCCGCCAGCAGCCGCGCGACGGCGAACAGCGTTTCGGGCGACTTCTCCTCGCGCAGGTGGCCGACCATCAGCGCGCGCAGGCGCCGGTCCGACTTCGGCAACGTCATCCGGGTGGTGGTGGATTGGAAGATCACGCACGCCTTGGCGCGAAACTCCGCCGGCAGCGCCAACGGCCCGCGTTCCTGCAGCACGATCAGCCGCGAAGCCAGCGCCAGCGAGCGCCGCGCGGCGGCATCGACGTCGATATCGCGGTAGAGGTCGGTGCCGGTGAGCACCGCCGCCAGCCGCCCTCCGCCATGGCGCGCGTGCCAGGCGGCAATCGACGCCGCCGAGCGCCGTGCGTGCAACGCGATCATCGCCGCGTCACCGGCCGCATCGGCATCCGGCCACGTCTTGACCAGCCGCACCGGGTAAAGTGGCGACAGGAAGCGCCGCCAGCGCCACGCCGTCTGCCAGTTGCCGTTGTTGGCATCGGCCAGCGCCGGCGTGACGATCACGATCCGTCCGGAGGTTCGTTTCATGAGCACCGATTATTCCATTGCCCGCCTCGCCCGTGGCGAGGACAACGCCGATTCGGCCGCGTTCCTGGCCACCGCGCTGCAGGACGCTCGCCGCCGCACGCTCGACCTGCTCGACGCCTACGTCGTGAAGCTCGGCGAGAAGTTGCGCATCCCCTATTCCCCGCAGCTCAACCCGCCGATCTGGGAAGTCGGGCATGTCGCATGGTTCCACGACGTCTGGATCGCCCGCAATCCCCAGCGCCAGCTCGGGCTCGACGCCGACCCCGCCTGCGCCCGGCCGGCCGGACGCATGACCGGCGCCGACGCCCTTTACAACTCCAGCCTGGTCAAGCACGCGACGCGCTGGAGCCTGCCGCTGCCCGACCTGGCGGCCACGCGCGGCTACCTCGACGCCAGTCTCGCCGAGACGCTGCAACTTCTTGCCGACGATGCCGCCGCCGGACGCGATCTGTACTTCTACCGCTTGAGCCTGTTTCACGAAGACATGCACGCCGAGGCCGGCACCTACATGGCCCAGGCTCTCGACATGCCCCTGGCCGCGCATCTGCGCCCGTGGCAACGCCCCCTGCCCGCGCCCGCCGAACTCGCCCTGCCGGCGACAACCTGGCGCCTGGGTCATGAAGGCGCCGGCTTCGCCTTCGACAACGAGCTGCCGGCCCATGAGGTCCACATCGACGCCTTCGCCATCGACAGCGTGCCGGTCAGCTGGCGGCGTATTGTTCCGGCCATCGAGGCCGACGCCCTGGCCATGCCGCGTTACCTGCGCCTGGCGCGCGGCGAATGGCAGGCGCTGCGGTTCGGGGCCTGGGAACCGCTGAACCTGGACGCGGCGGCCGTTCACCTTGGCTGGGACGAGGCCATGGCCTGGTGCCGCTGGGCGGTTCGGCGGCTGCCGACCGAAGCCGAATGGGAATACGCCGCGCACGTCGCGCCCGGGTTCGCGTGGGGCGAGGTCTGGGAATGGACATCGAGCCGCTTCGCGCCATTCGACGGATTCGTGTCCCATCCCTACCGCGACTACTCGCGCTTCGGCTTCGATGAGCATCGCTATGTGCTGAAGGGCGCCAGCCGCGCCACCGACCCGCGCATGGCGCATCCGAAATACCGGAACTATTTCACGCCCGAACGCAACGACCTGCACCTGGGGTTCAGGAGCTGCGTTTTGTGATGCTCAACCCTGCCGGCCGCGCCAAAGCAGGCAGGCGGCCAGCGCGAGCGCCGCATAGTTGGCGAGAAGGAACCATGGCGCGTTCCAGGCAATTCCGTCGAAACCCTTTTGCGTAATCGGATAAAGCACCGGCGATGGGTAGTACTCGGCCGAGTGGGTAAAGACGTCGATGCCGACGTGGAGCCACCAGCCGGTAAGCGGTACCACGAGCACACGCCACCATTCCGGCCGACGCGACAGCAGCCAGCCAATAGCCGCGGCGATCAGCGCGCTGTGCATCATGCAGTGCAGGTGATGCGCGGCTTCGGTGACCAAGACCGGCATTGCCGGCTCCGCGCCGGGCATGGCGAAGGCGTAGGTGGCGAGAGCCGCCGCCGTGCCGCCGCCGAAAACGGCCCAGCCGGCCACCGGCAGAAGATGGACGACATCAGGCAGCATCCCCAGAATAACGGCGCCGGTTATCTGCTTGCGACTCACCGGCCGCTGCCGTCCCAGCCATACGGCGCCGAGGCCCGCCCACAGTCCGTGCGCAACGATGTCCATCAACGCCATCCGATCCTTGTGGCTGCTCGCGATCCATTCGAGCGGTTTTTCTTTATCGAATATGAGAACAGTTTATACGTAACACTGCGCGCGCCGAAAGTCAGGCATGGCGGCACGCCGGATCGCGAACCTTCAGGCGAAGACGGCGAACACCGCGAACCAGCTGGCGTCATCGGTCCAGTACCGCGGTTGCGCAAAGCCGGCACGCTCCAGCAGCGCCGCGAAATCATCGACGCGCCACTTGTAGGAATTCTCGGTATGGATGCGCTCGCCCGCCGCGAAGTGCCGTTCGCCGCCGTTCCAGCGCACGCGCGCGTCGCGCACCGCCTCGAGGTGCATCTCGATGCGCGATGCGTCGGCATTGAAGAACGCGACGTGGCGCCAGTCGGCAATGGCGAAATCGGTGGCGGCTAGCCGATTGAAATGCAGCAGCAGGTTGCGGTTGAAGGCCGCCGTGACGCCGAGCGCATCATCGTAGGCCGACTCGAGTACCTCGAGCGGCTTGACCAGGTCCACGCCGATCAGCAGCGATCCGCCCTGACTGGCGGCCCGCGCCTGCCGCAGGAAAGACAGAGCCTCGTCGGGCGTGAAGTTGCCGATGCTGGACCCGGGATGGAACAGGGTTCGCGGACCTTCGCCGACCTCGGCCGGCAGCCGCAGATCGCTCGAAAAGTCGAGCCCGACGCCGAGCATCGCCATGCCCGGATGCAGGCGCTGCAGATTGCCCAGCGACTCGCGCAGATAGTCGACCGAAATATCCACCGCGACGTAGCGCTTCACGCCGAATGCCTCGAACAATCGCGCCGCCTTCTCGCAGTTGCCGGCGCCAAGATCGACCAGCGTGCGCACCGGCCCGAGCACATCGGCCATCGATGCCATTTCGCGCGTGAAGATCGCCGCCTCGGTGCGCGTCGGATAGTACTCCGGCAGTTCGGTGATCGCCGCGAACAGCCGCGACCCGAGCGCGTCGTAAAGGAACTTCGGCGCAATGCCCGCCCGCGGCGCCATCAGCCCGGCGAGGAGTTCCCGCCGGATCGCCGCCGGATCGTCGCGCGCGATCTGGATCATGCGCGGCGGCGTCACCGTGCCGCTCCCATGCCGCCAACCGCGGCGACAGGATCAAGCGCGGGATTCCGCCCCTGCCAGTCGGGATCGTCGAGCACCCCGTCCGGATGCACACAGGGCGTCGGCCAGCCCAGCAAGGCACTGGCGGCTTCGCAGCGCGCCCGCAACTCCCGCGCATCGCGCCCGCCCAAGTGCAGGATGCCGTAGCGGTAGCTGCCCAGCCACTTGAAGTCGCGCGCGATCTGCCCCGCAGTCTTGGCGAAAGAAAACAGCATGGCATCGGGAAACCGCGCCGCCAGCGCACGCTCGCGCGCCGCGGTCGGCATGGGCGGGCGCGCCGACGGATCGAAGCTGCGATAGACGAAGCTGGCCGCCGCGCCGGCGGTCAACGGCAGCCGGGGCAGATCGGCCGGATCACGGCCGTGCGCCAGTGCCAGCGCGACGCGATGCAGATCGATGCCGTCGACGCGCTGGTAGAGATCGGAGAACTGCGAGGCCATGCGCGGATTGAACTCGATGACCGTCAGGCGATCATGGCCGGCGTCGTAGAAGAATTCGAGGTTGAACAGGCCGTGGGTGAAGCCCGCCGCGCGCAGAAAGCGCGTCGCCACGTCCAGCGCCTTGGTCCGCCCCGCGGCCGGCAAGGCGCAGGGATAGCCGAAGCGCATGAACGCCTGGGTGCCGGGGTACATCACCGACTCGACGAAGCCGAGCGGCCGCAATTCGCCGTTGAACACATAGCCGTCGAGGTTGTACTGCAAGGCCGCGACCGGCTGTTCCAGCAGCATGCGGTGGGCGCTGCCGGCCTCGGGCAGACGGGCACGGGCAATGCGGTCGAACGGCTCGACCAGATGGCGGATCACCCACAGCTCCCAGGGACTGAAGCGCACCAGCGCGGCCAGTTCCCCCCGGTTGCGCACCGTGCGCGCCAGCACGGAAAACGCCGCCTTGACCGGCTTGACGAACACCGGGTAGGTGATGTCGTGAGGCACCGGCTCGCCGTAGTGCGACGACAGCAGGTCGAAGCCGGCATTGGCGTCCGGCGCGATGTCCCGCAGCACGCGCCGCGCATGGAGCTTGTGCTGGCAGGCCAGCACCGCCGCCACCGGCGTGCCCGGCCAGCCCATGCGCTCGGCCAGCAGCGCGGCGGCCAGCGCGCCGAACTGCTCGTGATTCGAGGTCACCGCCCGCCAGCCCCGCCTCTTCGCCTTGGCCGCCAGCCGGTCGACCAGGCGTTCCAGGTCGAAACCGGCGAGCCGCGCGTTGCTGGGGAAGCTGAACAGGTCGAAACCGACGCTGTCGAACGGAAACTCGCGCCGCCAGCGATCGAAGCCGAGGCGATCCCAGTCGTAATTGAACAGCACGAGGGTGCGGGGCGGCGCCGCGGATGAAGCATTCATCGTAACCATTACATCATGAATCGGCCAGGGGCGGCCGCGCTCGGGCATCGACAAGGCCCGGGGGATTACCTAAGATGCGTCGCTTGTTCCGCCATCCCCGCGCCATCCATGAGCGATACCGCCGCGAACCCGGGTCTCCCGCCCGACAAACCCGATTCGACCTTGCCCATCGTCGCGATCTACGCTGTGTTCGGCAGCCTGTGGATTCTGCTGTCCGATCGATTCGTGGCCGCACTGTTTCCCGACCCGGCGGAGACGCTCCGGGTCGGCCTGATCAAGGGCTGGCTGTTCATCGCGGTCACGGCCCTGCTCCTTCACATGCTGATCCGCCGGCTGACCACCCGCCTGCACACCGCCTATCGGCATGAAATCGAACTGCATGTCGAGCAGCAGCGTTCGCTGCGACTGCTCGCGGCCATTGCCCGGGCATCACAGGACGCCATTTTCGCCAAGGATCGGCAAGGCAAGTACACGCTATTCAACGAAGCGGCCTGCGCCGACGCCGGCAGGACGCTCGACCAGGTGCTGGGGCGGGACGATATACAGGTGTTTCCGGCACAGGCCGACCTGCAGCAGGCGAGCGATCGCCAGGTCATGGCCGAAGGCCGGCTCGATACGGTTGAATTGACGATCGACACGGCGCAGCGAGGTCGCCGGACCTATCTGATCACCAAGGGGCCACTGCGCGACAACGATGGCAAGGTCACGGGGGTTTTCGGCATCTCCCGCGACATCACCGAGCGCAAGCGGGCCGAGGAAGTGTTGCGCGAAAACGAGGCGCGCTTTCGCGCCCTGGTCGAACAGTCGGCGGTCGGCATCTACATCATCCAGGACAACCGCTTTCGGTATGTCAATCCCCACCTGGCCAAACTGGCCGGCTACGGCTCGCCGGACGAGATGATCGCTTCGGGCAGCATTCTCGATCTGGTGGCACCCGAGCAGCGGGATTTCGTCACCGAGAAAATGCGCCAGCGCATGGCCGGCGCGGGGGCGGAATCGAATTACGAAGTGACGGGCATCCGCCGGGACGGCGTCCGCATCGAGCTCGATCTCCATGGCAACTTCCTGGTGCATGAAAATCGCCCGGCCATGATCGGACTGGTGATCGACATCACCACCCGCAAGCGCGCCGAGCGCGAACTCAAGCGGCGCAACGAAGAACTCGAGCGGATCAACCGCGCGATGGTCGGCCGGGAACAGGTCATGATCGAGATGAAGAAGGACATCAACCGGCTGTCGCGGCTGCTCGGCCAGGAAAAACCTTACGATCTCGGCTTCCTCGACGAAGCCGCGCCGCGGGACGACGCCGGATCATGAGCACCACGCCCCAGGCAGCCGCCACGCCCCGCGGCCAGGCGCCGGACTTCGAGGCGCTATTCGGCGGCGCGGCGACCGCGCTGGCGCTGATGTCGATCCAGGGCCGCTGGCTGCGCGTCAATCCGGCGCTGTGCCGACTGCTCGGCTATCCCGCCACTGAACTGGAAGACATGGATAGCCAACACATCGTGCACCCGGTCGATTTGAATGGCTATCTGAGCCATCTGCTCGGGCGCGGCCTGAACGAACCGGGCAACCCGGCGATCGAATTGCGGCTGCAGCACAAGGATGGCTATCCGATCCAGGCGCGGATGACGTTCGCGCCCGGCGGGGCCGGATCCGCGCCGGAAAGTTTCATCGTCACGGTCGAGAACCTGCAAGCGGCCAAGATCAGCCAACGGCATACCGATGACACGCAGGCGGCAATCGCGCGCGAACAGCGGCAGACCCGGCTGGCGCTGCTCAGCATCATGGAGGACGCCCTCGCCTCCCGCCGCAAGACCGAGGAGGCCAACGATGCCCTGCGCAAGTTGTCGCGCGCCGTCGAACAGAGTCCCGACGGCATCGTCATCGCCGACCTCGAGGGCATCATCGAGTACGTCAACGATGCCTTCGCCACCATCACGGGCTACTCCCGCGAGGAATGCCTGGGGCGCAATCCCCGCTTCCTCCAGTCCGGCCGGACGCCACGCGAAACCTACGCCGCCATGTGGCGGACACTGGGCATGGGACAGCCCTGGAAAGGCGAGTTTCTCAACCGCCGCAAGGATGGCGCCGATTACGTCGAATTCGCGGTAGTCGCGCCGATACGGGAACCCGGCGGCCGGATCAGCCATTACGTCGCCGTCAAGGAGGACGTCACCGAGAAGAAGCGTATCGGCCAGGAATTGGACGCGCACCGGCGCCATCTCGAGGAACTGGTCGACAGCCGCACGGCCGAGCTGGCCCTGGCCAAGGCGGTGGCGGAATCGGCCAACGAGGCCAAGAGTTCCTTCCTGGCCCACATGAGCCATGAGATCCGCACGCCGCTGAACGCCATCGTCGGCCTGACCACCCTCATGCGACGACATGACATGCCGGCGGAGCAGCTCGCGCGGCTGCAACAGATCGACGCGGCGGGCGAGCATCTGCTGACCATCATCAACAACATCCTCGATCTGTCGAAGATCGAGGCCGGACGCATGGAACTGGAGCGCGTCGATTTCCGGCTGGCGGAGGTCATGGGCAAGGTCGAAACCATTCTGCGTGAGTCGGCCCGCGCCAAGGGCCTGCGGTTGGCAATCGATACCGACCACCTGCCCAAGTGGCTGCGCGGCGATCCAACCCGCCTGCGCCAGGCATTGCTCAACTACGCCGGCAATGCCGTCAAGTTCACCGAGCGCGGCGCCATCAGGGTCCGGGCGAGCATGCTGAGCGAGGACGGCGACGGCTACCTGATCCGCTTCGAAGTGGTCGACACCGGCATCGGCCTGAACGCCGAACAGGCCCAGCGCTTGTTTCAGTCATTCGAGCAGGCCGATGCCTCGACCACGCGCAAGCACGGTGGTACCGGCCTCGGGCTGACGGTAACCCGTCATCTCGCCAAGCTCATGGGGGGTGACGCCGGGGCCACCAGTTCGCCCGGCGAGGGCAGCACCTTCTGGTTCACCGCCAGGCTCGGGCGTTGTCAGGCCATGACCGACGACACCCCGGTGGCCCAAGACGATGCCGAAAACGCCTTGCGCCGCCGGCATGGCGGCACGACCGTCCTGGTGGTGGACGACAATTCCATCAACGCCGACATCGCCCGTGACCTGCTCGACGAAGTCGGGATTGCGGCGGATACCGCCGACAATGGCAGCATCGCGCTCGAGAAAGTTCAGGATCGCCCGTATGCGCTGGTGCTGATGGATATCCAGATGCCCGAAATGGACGGGCTGGAGGCGACGCGACGGATTCGCGCCTTGACCGGGCCCGCCTCCGCCGTGCCGATCGTCGCCATGACGGCCAATGCGCTCGCCAACGACCGGCAAGCCTGCATGGACGCCGGCATGAACGATTTCATCAGCAAGCCCGTCGACCCGCGGGTTTTATATCGGACCATCCTCAACTGGCTGCCCCAGCGAGCCGCCGCCCCGTCACCCGCCATGGGCATGCCGAAAGTCAGCCTTGGTGAAGCGCCGACCGAGGCAGCCGACGCCAGGTCCGCGACCCTGCCGCCGCTGCCCGGCATCGACACGGCGGCCGGCCTTGCCTCGGTGCGTGGCAAGGTCGAGTTCTATCGGCTCCTGCTGGACGAGTACGCCGCGCACAACGCCGATGCCCTGGCGCGTTTCCGCCAGGCGCTCGCGGCGGGCGACCGGCCAACCGCCGCGCGGCTGATCCACACGCTGAAGGGCGTGTCCGGGACGCTTGGCATCACGTCGGTACATCGCAAGGCCAAGGAACTCGACGCCGCGCTCAAGGAAGGTGGCTCGGACGAACTGATCGAGCGTTTGACGACGGCCATTGAACGCGCACAAGCCGAGGCGCTGACCACGATCAACACGCTCGGCGGACGCTAGGCGCCCGCTGGCGCTGGCTGTTGCACCGGCAAACACAGCAGATGCCATCGGCAACTTAGCCTTTGCCGAGTTTGCAAAATTTCACCGTGCCAAGCGGGGTCTACACCGCTGGCGCTCCCTCATGCGCCAATAGAATCGCCCGGCTGGAATTGACCCGGCGGCGGCGTTGTAATGACAACGTGCTACCGCATGGCGGTTCCGGCCCAGGTAGGACGCGGCGGCAACGCCGACCTGCCTTTCCCATCCGAATCGGAGAACACCCACATGAAATCGATGATACGCATTGCCGCCAGCAGCGCGGTTTGGCTCCTCGCCACCGGCACCCTTCACGCCCAGACACCGCCGCCGGCCGACGGCAACTGGCGCGGCACCCTCGGCGCCGGCGCGACCCTGACGTCGGGCAACACGCGCTCTTCCGCCGTCAGCATCAACGGCGAGGCCGTGCGACAGACGGCGGACGACAAGCTGCGCTTCTACGGCACCTCGCTGTACGGCAAGGTCAATGGCGACACGACCGCCAATCTGTGGCGCCTTGGCGGCCGCTATGATCACGACATCAACCCGCGGCTGTTCGCCTTCGGCGGCCTTGATTTCGAGCGGGACAAGATCGGCAACCTCAAACTGCGCTCGTCCCTGGGCGGCGGCCTTGGCCTGCACGTCATCCGCGAGCCCCAGACCACCTTCGACATCTTCGGCGGTCTCGGCTATGTCACCGACAAGTACTATGCGCCGATCTCGGTCGCCGGCGACCTCCGCAGCCGCTATTCCCGTCCGGAATTGCTGCTCGGCGAGGAATCGACCCACAAGTTGTCGGCGAACACCTCGTTCCGCCAACGCCTGGTCGTTTATCCCAATCTCGACGACCGCGGCGAGTACCGTTCCGTGTTCGACGCCGGACTGGCGGTCGCCATGTCGAGCAAGTTGAGCCTCACGGTGGGATTGCAGAACCGCTACAACACCGATCCCGGCATCGGCGTCAAGAAGAGCGACACCCTGTTCATCACCGGCATCGCCATGAAGATCGACTGATCCGCGCGTCGGCGGGGCGCGGTTGCGCGCCGCCGGCTGACGGCGCGACCTCAGTCCTTGCCGAAGATCACGGCGCCGGTGGGAACCCCGACGCCGCTCGATACCAGCACGTGCTCGACCTTGTCCGGTTGGTTGCAGGAGGTGCCGCGAATCAGCCGGACGCCTTCCGCGACGTTGTTGAGGCCGTGCGCATAGGATTCCGACAACAGACCGCCATGCGTGTTGTTGGGCAGGCGCCCGCCCAGACGCAGATTGCCGGCCGCGACGAAATCCTTGGCCTCGCCGCGCTTGCAGAAGCCGAAGGACTCCAGTTGCATGATCACCTCGGGCGTGAAGGCATCGTAGAGGCAGGCGGCGTCGATGTCGTCCGGCCCGAGCCCGGACATCGCATAGACGCGGCGCGCCGCGAATTCCATTTCCGGCAGGCAGTCGAGTTCGTCCCGGTAGAAGCTGGTCATCTGTTCCTGGCCCCGGGTCGATGCCTGCGTCACGCCCCGAATCACGGCGGGCTTGTGCCGCAGGTCGCGCGCGCGCTCGGTGCTGGTCACCAGCAGCGCCACCCCGCAATCCGTTTCCAGGCAGCAATCGTGGATGCGCAGCGATTCGGTGATCCGCTTGGAGTTCATGTACTCCTCCAGCGTCAGCGGCTTGCCGTAATTCAGCGCGTTCGGATTGTTCAACGCGAAATTGCGCTGGGCAAGCGCCACTTCCGCCAGGTGCTCGGCCGTGACGCCATGCAGGTTCATGTACTTGTTGGCGATCATCGACACCCACGATGCCGGCGTCACCATGCCATAGGCCATGTACCACGACCAGTGAATCAGGTCGGAGCTGATGATGTTGCCCGACACACCCTGCCCCATGCGCTGCCCCGACCGGCCGTTCATGGCGCGCCAGATGACGACGTTCGTCGCCGCGCCGCTGGTGATGGCCATGGCCGCCTGCTGCACCAGCCCGACGGCGGCGCCGCCGCCATAGTTGATCTTGGCAAACATGGTGAGCTCGCCTAGCCCCACGGCGCGCGCGACCTCCACTTCGTCGTTGGTCTCGAGCGTATAGGTGACCAGGCCATCCACGTCGCCCGGCGCGACGCCGGCATCATCGAGGCACTTGCTGATCGCCTCGCACGCCAGCGCCAGTTCCGAAACGCCCGAATTGCGGGTGATCGCCGTCGCGCCGATGCCGGCCACCGCCGCCTGGTTCTTCATGCTGATCGGCATGGTCACTGCCCTCCCGTCGCGGCCGGGCGGAACATGGGCAGCCTGAAGCCGTCCGGATCCTCGTGGATGAACGCCGTGACGGTCATGCCAAACCGGACATCTTCCGGAGCGCAATCCTTGAGTTCGGCGGTAATGCGCACGCCCTCGTCGAGATCGACCAGCACGATGATCAGCGGATATTCGTATCCCGGAAACCGCGGATGGTAGAGAACCGTGTAGCTGGCGACCGTGCCCCTCCCGCTGGCGGCGACATGGTCCCACTCCAGGGTCCGGCATTCGCTGCACATCGGCCGCGGCGGGTGCCGCAGCGTGCCGCATTTCGCACAGCGCTGGATCGCCAGCACGCCCTCGGCCGCCCGTTGCCACCACCAGCCGTTGTCATGCCCCATCGGCGGCTTGATGCGTCCGGTTATTGTCATTTTCCTCTATCCCCTAGATTCGTCTCGCTGAGTGACTATAGCAGGCACTCATGGATATCCTTGGTCAACAGGTAGAGATGACAGGGCAATCGCATTTAGCGTAGCGGAGCGAGACCGAGCAATGAAGCGCGATAGTCAGGTAGGCGGTCTGCTGTTTTGCGACGAGAACGGAGGTTGCGCTTGGGATACTGGGAGTCCTGGCGCAGCAAGGCGAGGGCGAACTTGCGCAGGGCGGTGAAATTGTGGGGCGCGTGGTCTTTGCGGATACGGCAGTCATCCTCGCGGAACGTGACGTCGAGGACCCAATGCAGGCTGTTCTCGATGCCCCAGTGGCTGCGCGACGCCTTGGCGAAAAACTCGGCGGTCGTCACACCCTTGCTGCCGATGTAGAAGGCGCGCTCCCTGGAGGCCGTACCGTTGATTTCTCGCCGTCGCTCGATCATGCCAACACCGGCCAAAGGTGTCGTGGGACGGCGTGCCGTGTTCAAGGACCAGATAGCGTTTCAACCAGGCTTC
>OEIV010000398.1_pt1 | contig 24056 bp, 18 predicted proteins | sample 1539231 | NCBI WGS metagenome assembly OEIV01 (sample SAMN03794762, study PRJEB22550) | activated sludge metagenome | feature: wastewater treatment plant; material: activated sludge; isolation source: Wastewater treatment plant of a petroleum refinery complex | place: Argentina: Buenos Aires ... | reverse complement strand
CATCCTCCTCGCGTCCATCGCCGCCAAGGGCGTCGCGTGTTTCGCGGCCGCCAAACTCAACGGCGAGCCCACACGCGAAGCCATGGCGATCGGCGCCCTAATGAATGCACGCGGTCTGATGGAATTGATCCTGCTAAACATCGGGCTGGAGCGCGGCGTGATCACGCCCGCGCTCTTCAGCATGCTTGTCATCATGGCGATCGTGACGACGCTGATGGCGACGCCGATCTTCGAATTCGTTTACGGACGGCACGCCCGCGCCGCGGGCACGATCGGAGCAACAAAGGCCGCGTAGGTGAGCGGAGGGTGCCTCGCCGCGTCGTGAGCGCACCGCGATGTGGAACGTCCTATAATACATGTTATGTAGAATAGACCTGGTGCCGACACTCCGCCTCAGATGGCTCACCCCCACGCAGCAACCTCACGACGCCGCCCGCTCACGCCTCGCTACGGGGCGTCTAACCGCAGGCGGAAGTACACTGTGGTCGGGTCCGGGTCGTCGTTGTACCGCTCGCATGGCTTGAAGCCCGCCGCCTCGTAGGTCCGACGGGCCGCGAGCATATCCGCGGACGAGTCCAGGCAAATCGATCGGTAGCCCAGCAGCTTCGCCCGTTCGACGGCGGCCGCCAAGAGTCGGTGGCCGATCCCTCGTCCCCGAGCGGCTGGCTTCACAAAGAACCGCTTGATCTCGCACTCATCGCTCACATGCGGGCGGAGGGCGATGCACCCGACAGGGCGTTCACCATCCACTGCGAGCAAGATCGCGCCCGAAGGAGGAGCGTACTTGCCCGGCAGCGAAGCGACCTCGCCCGAAAAGCCTTGGTATTCCAAGCTGAATGGCAGACTCCGGGCGTATTCGAGGAACAACTCCCCCGCCTGCGTCAAGAGGAACTGGCCACAGGCGTCGGCGACGCGGAGTCCCTGTGCTCCAGATTCAGGTTGCGGACTCACATCGAGAGGGTAGCGCGGGAGTTTTCCAATGAAAACGGGCACCCCGGCGGGCGCCCGTTGGATCGAACGTGGTTAGGTCTCGAACACTTAGTTCTTCGGCTGGCCCGTGTCAATCTCGGAGCCGCCGACGTCGTTGCCCTTGATTCCGCCTCGCGTCCACGCGATACGGCCGATGTACTTCTCGCCCACCGCGGTGATCGGCTCCGGCTCCCAATTCAGCGGCGAGGCGATGGTCGGATCGTACGCGATGATGGAGGGGTTCTTGTCGGTTGGCTTCTGAGGCTTCCAGCCGGGATTGCAGTCGCCGATCTTGGTGACGGCGACGTGCGTGTCGTAGAACGACAACGGGATCTTGACGTCGTCGTAGGCCCAATACGTCACGCGCTTCGCGTGATAGTCCGCGGCGGGATACTGGAACACCTAGTTGTTCGGGAAATCCGAGTCCGAGACACGGACGCCACCCAGAACCGCGGCGGTGGGAACGGTGTAGGAATTATGCACGCCGCCATCCTGGCTCAGGCGGGCGGTCGGAACCGCGGTGCGATCGAACGACGCCACGACCGTCAGGTAGCTCGAGCTATACGGCCAGCGGCGATCGTTGTTCGCCGTGCCGTTCGTCGGGCGAGGGATCGAGGTCAGAGGCCAGCCGCCGCCGAGCTCCGGCACCTTCGGATCGGCCTGCCAAATGGTTCGCGGGCGATCCGCGGGGCTGATGACGACCTTCTCAGGCAAGCGAGAGTTCAGGTAATCCTGCGCGACCAGGTGCGTGTAGTAAATGTGCGGGATCCAGCCCGAAATCTTCTTGATGTCCGGGCGATCGCCGCGACGGTTCAGGATGTCGACCGCCTGGTTGGCCGCCGCCTGAACGTCGGAAGCTTCCGACGGCCAGAACGTGTCGGTCTCGCCGGCGCGATAACGCACGCCCTTCTTCCAAGTGAAGCCGTACACCTTGTCCTGGAACTCCGAGGCATAGGTGCCGAGCGTCTTGCTCATGGTGCCCATGTTGCTGATGTCGACCGTGCGACGAGCGCTGCGACGCGCTTCGCCAAGGGCCGGCAACAGAATGCCGATCAGGAGCGCGATGATCGCGATCACGACCAGCAACTCGATAAGAGTAAAGCCCGACTTCCGGGTTTCGCGGCTCGCCGCCATGTTCGTACCTCCAGATGTTCGACCGCAGAATGCGGCCTCGGCCATGTTCGAGTGAACGGCCCCCAACGAGATCAGTGTATCGCCAAATTGGGCTGTGTCGAGACCATCTTTTCAGATCATTTCCAGAATCCGAACGCTTTTATGGCAGCCCGCGCGCCGTCCTCCAGGCTTCCGACCACCCCACCGGGGCCGCCGCCGCGGGGCCAGTTCCCGGCTGAACCGACGCCGGAGGCTCCTGAGCGGGCATCGATTGCTCCCCCGGCTTCACAGGCGATTCTCCCGGCGCAACCGTCGGTTCCGGCTGCACTTGGCTCTGGCTCGGAACCACGGCCTCGCTTTCCGGAGCCGTCGTCCCCGTCTCCGGGGTCGCCAACGGGACACTCTGGACCGCCGAGCCCTGATTTGCTTCGACCCACGTCTTGACCGCGAATCCCGCCGCCGCCAAGGCTGCGATCGAGAGGATGACCCCCCCCACCAACATGCCCGAGGACTTTCTGGGCGGCGATTCCCAAGGAACGGCGTCGTCCATGATCGCGCTCATAGGGGCGGAGCTGCGTGCAGGACGGGGTACAGGCCCCGCCACCGACCCGGCCACACTCGCCGCACGAGCAACGACTTCCTTGCCCGGCGGCCTGGAGTCGGGCAATGGCTGTCCCGGCACTTCCATCACCGGCCCGAGCCCCAGACGCTGGCGGTCTTCCTCGGCCGTGAAGACCGCGCCACAGTTGTTGCACGCAAAGTCATCCGCGTGCGACTCTTCCTGGCAGCTGTGGCACACGCCAAGGAGATGCGCCACGCCCGGCACCTTGCCCGCGAACATCCAGAACTGACGCGTGGAAGGCCCGCGGATAATCGTCGTCCGCGTGACTTTGCCGCGCTGTATCAGCGAGACCAGCGTGTGATAGGAGCAGCCCGGCCTGAAAGGCTGGGCTTCGTCGCGGATGAACCACGGTCCCATCGTGTTTGTCGTCGCCTGACGTGAGAGCGGATCAAGCAGACCCCGGCAATGCGAGCATCGCGAGCCGGTCGGCGTGATCGAGCCGCAATACGGGCACAACACGGCCGCAGGGTCGGGCTTCACCGGAGAGCCGGAATCCGAAACGGCAGTCGATGAGGTCGATTCGATCGCGTCGCGTTGGTCATCGCTCATGACCGCACCCCTAAACCACGAGCACCGTTCGCTCGCCGGGGCACCCCCGGCGGACTCCAGAGACTACCGATACGCTCAGATTCTGCATCGGTTGATCCCGACCCCGGAGGTTTGCATGAAGTTTGGTTCGGCGCGACTTTTCCCCCGGTGCCTGGTCATGGCGGGGGTCCCACTGCTGTCGGCCTGTGGGGGAGGCGGCGATTTCCGCTTCAACGACCCGGAGAATGAGCCCTCCGCTTCTGTCCAGGCGAGCAAGTCGGCTCAGGCGATCAGTGATGAACGCCCCATCGCGACCGCCGCGGGTGAGCCCGTCTTTGCCGACGATCTCTCCGCGTGGATGTCGGAACTCGCGGGCGGCACGGTGCTGGAAGAGCTGGTGGTTTCTCGACAGGTCGAGAAGGAACTCGCCTCGCGCGGCTTGAAGCTCGAAGCGGGCGACATCGACGCGGAGCGAAGGTACATGGCGGTCGCGACCGACCACAAGCTGAGCGAGGCGGAGCTCGCGGCGGCGCTGCGCCGCGTGCAGCAGGCGCGAGGGCTCGGGCCGTCGCGGTTCAAGGCGCTGATCGAGAGGAACGCGGGCCTTCGCAGGCTCGTTCGCGACGAGGTGCAGATCGGCGACACGGACGTGCGGAGCGAGATCGAGCTGAAGTATGGGGCACGCACCCGCGTGCGCATCATCGTCACGCCCAACGAATCCGACGCGATCGCGGCCCGCGCTCGCCTGGATGCGGCCGCGGCGAACGAACGCTCACGCCGATTCGCGGAAGAGGCCGCGTTGATCTCGTTCGATCCCTCGGCCTCGCGCGGCGGGGAGATCGAACCTCTGAGCGCGGCCGATCCCAACTACGCACTCAGTGTGCGGCAAGCGATGACCAAGCTCGCGCCGGGCGAGCTCTCGCCGATTATCCGCCTTGAGAACGGGTACGCCTTGCTCTTGTGCGAGGGATCGGTTGCGGCCGTCACGCCGCCCGCGGACGCGGAAGAACTGGCCCGAACACGCGTCCGTCTGCGTGAAGAGCGGGTCGCGATGGAGAGACTGGCCCGCAAGTTCCTGCAATCGGCGCAGGTCACGGTTTTCGACCGCACGCTCGATTGGTCGTGGAATGCACGGCGAGGACAGGGGCGGTAATGCTCCAGCACGGGTGACAATCGGGTTGGGTCTACTCCACTTCGATCATCAGAAAATCAGTGACCAGACATGCCACATTCCCTTGCTCGTCGAATCCCCAGTAGGAGGAATAGGCGCCGTCGCCATCGCCGGAGGAGAATTCCGCGGCATTCAGCCCGCTCGCCTCGTCAAGCATGACCAGCGCCCAGTCGCGCGTCGGTTTGTAATTCGCGTCCTTCGCCTTCAACAACCGTTGACAGAGCGGGTGGTTAAAGCTGTAGCTCTTGAAAAGCCGGCACCCGGAGACATCAAAGAACGCGCCGGTACCTGCGTCCACCCCATACTCGTACGGCACGCCCTTCTGGTCGCTCCTGGGTACCCATCCAGCGGGCGCGGCCCATTTCCACTTCGAGACCGTCGCATCTCTGAACGTGATTGCTGCAAAGGCAATCCGCTCGTCGCCCGAGGGCTTTCGAGCAATCACGAGTGTGATCGGATATGTGCCGATCGGAACCACGGCGTCGAATTCAACAGCTTTGTCAGGATCAACAAACGGGTCGCACGCCACGACCTTGCCGGTTGGCAATTTCAGTTTGCCGAGGGAGTGTGTTCGAAGCGAGCAATCTCTCCACTTCTTCAAATTGCCGACGACTGTTCGCGAGTAGACCTCCAATCGCGCTGCAGCCCACTCCGTTGGCTGGCGATCCGATTCCGATCTCGATTCGTGCATGGGCTCACTACGCTCCGAACAGCCCGACATCGCACCGCCTGCGAGGACGATTACTAGCGCCGGGACTCGGCATGCACGGTGCATAGCTCGCCTCCATGGACTGGGTGCGTTACCTCGCGTACTCGATCGCTCGCGTCTCCCGAAGGACCGTCACGCGGATCTCGCCCGGGAAGGTCATTTCCTCGCTGACTCGCTTGGCGATGTTGTGGGCGATAAGAAAAGCCTCGTCGTCGCCGACCTTGGACGCGTCGACCATGACGCGCACCTCGCGTCCGGCCTGGATCGCGTAGGCCTCTTCGACGCCCGGGTACCCCAGCGCGATGTCCTGCAGTTCGGTCAGCCGCTGGACATACTTCTCCATGCTCTCGCGGCGGGCGCCGGGGCGTGCGGACGAAACCGCGTCCGCCGCCATGACGATCGGCGTGTAGAACGTCGTCGACGGGATATCGCCGTGGTGCCCTCCGATGGCGTTGAGCACGGCCTCTTTCTCGCCGAACTGCTTGGCAAAGTCCATGCCGATCTTGGGATGGCCGCCCTCCATCTCGTGGTCCATCGCCTTGCCGATGTCGTGGAGGAAGCCGCAGCGCCGCGCCAGCGTGCCGTCGAGCCCGAGCTGGTCGGCGATGATCTGGCAGAGATAGCCGACCTCGATGGAGTGACGGAGCACGTTCTGCCCGTAACTGGTTCGATAGTGGAGTTTGCCCATCGCCTCGATGATCTTGGGATGCAGGCCGCGCAGGTTGACCTCGAGCGCCGCCTCCTTGCCGTAGCGGAGGATCGACTCGTTGACCTCGGCACGGACCTTCTCGACTACCTCTTCGATGCGCGAGGGGTGCATGCGCCCGTCCTGGATCAGGCGGCGCATCGACTCCACCGCGACCGCTTGGCGCACCTTGTCGAAGCACGAGACCACGATCACGCCCGGCGTGTCGTCGACGATGATGTCGACTCCCGTCGCCTTTTCGATCGCCCGGATGTTTCGCCCTTCGCGACCGATGATGCGCCCCTTCATGTCGTCGGACGGAATCTCGACCGTGCGGACCGTGCCGTCCGACGCGTGCTCGCCCGCGTAGCGCTGCACGGCCATGATCGTGATCTCGCGGGCCTTCTCCTTGGCGTCGTGCTCGGCGTCCTCGACGATCTTTCGCGCAACCTTGGCGGCCTCCTGGCGGCACTCGTTGGCAACCCGCTCCAACAGCATCTCCCGCGCCTGGTCCTTCCCCAGGTTCGTGATCTGATGCAGCTTCTGCGTCTGCTCACCGATGACCCGCTCGAGCTCAACCTCGCGCCCCGCGGCTTTTTCCTCGCGGGCCCGGATGGCGTCCGCCTGGCGATTCATGTTCGCCTCGCGTTGGGCGATCGACTCTTCCTTGCGGTCGAAAAGGTCTTCCCGCTTGGCGATGCGACGCTCGGCTTCCCGCACCTCGTTGCGCGCTGCTTCGAGCTCTGAATCCAGCTTGGCCTTGCGCTCCAAGAGCGATTTTTCGGCGTCGATCCTGGTCTTCTCCGCGGCGGCGGCGGCGTCACGCTCCGCCCGCGCCACGATCTCCTTTGCCCTGGCCTCGGCTTCCGCGAGCTTGCGGGCCGCGATCGCGCGATACCCGATCGCCCCCCCCCCCGCCCCCACCAAACCCCCAACCACGAGGAGCGCGATCTCGGGCGGCTCCCCCGCCGCGAGAATCAGCTGCGCGTTGTCCATGCCCATGCCTCCCCCGCGTCGGCCTCGTCAATGAGACCGCGCGGCGTTCATGGCACGCGCCCGAACCCCATCACCCGCCCGCTGGACTTGCCGATTCACCGTGCCGCGCCTCGAACACCTCAACATCGTCGCGCGCCGGGCGTCGCGCGATGCGCGACGCCGATGCGCTGTGTGTTCCTCAGGATGAACAAAATCCGCGTCGACACGATCAATTCACCATCCGACCGACGGCAGGCCGCCGGCGAGTTTGGAGAGTCAGCACGTCCAGCGGGCTTGACGGAAGAGTCCGACCGCGTGCCCGCCGCGACCCACACGCCGACCGTCCGGCGCGCAAGCCGATCTTTATGATAGGCAAAGCCGACCCTCCCCCGTCAAGGCCCCGTTTGGGCCTTTGCCAACTCTGCGGAGGACGGAACCCGATCGGGCCGATACATTGCTCGACCGGCGGCCGCTCTGACCGCCCTGGGGAGTATTCTGATGATCCGTTCCGCCTTTGGATTCTCCATCCTTGCCACCCTCACCTTCGCCCTCTCGGGCTGCTCCTCGCAACCTCGGGCCAGCCGGGTCGAGATCGGCGGGACATCCATCGCCAGCTCCGGCCCGCTCGCCGTCGACGTCGACAACCACGCCGGCGACGTCAAGATCGAGGTCGATCCAAAGCTCTCGGAGCCGATCGTCGAGGCCTTTGCTTTCGATCAGGCCTCTGCCCCAAATGAGCCGGACAAGACCGGAAAGGTCGGGCCGTGGGTCGGCGCTTCGCGCAAGGTCATGGAGGGGGGCACGGTCCTCAGCGTGATCTCCGTCCGCAACCCCGACTTCCCCCGGGCGGTCGACATTCGGATTCGCGTGCCTTCGTGCGCGGGTGTCCGCGTGGTCAATGGCGGCGGAAATGTCATCGTCAAAGGCGTCACCGGCGCGGTGGACATCAAAAATGACGCGGTTCAAGGCCGCTGGTCGAATCTGGCCGGTCGGGTCGACGTGACGACCGCGGGAGCGGTCTCGGGCCCGATCCGCCTTGAGTCAAGCGTGGGTGACGTCGAGCTCATGTGCGGCGGTGATTCCGACCTTGCCTTTGAGGGCAAGGCCGACAAGGGACAGGTGCGGGTGCTCGCCGGAAAGACCCGCCTCGGCTGGCTCTACCGCGATCCGGGCCAGGTTTCTGGCGTGCTGAAGAACGGCACGTACCACGTCCAACTGCTTTCGCACGCCGGAAACTCGATCCTGAAGCTCAACTGATCGCGGCGCCGGCGAGATCGCGGACGCCCCGGAGGCTCGCTTGGGCGATTACGCTTGGATCTCGTGGACTCTCTTCGGGCTCGATTGGCTCGTCCGCATCGCGCTGGCGCTCCGCGTCATCCTGCGGCGAACGCCCGTTCCCACCACGCTCGCGTGGCTGCTGGTGCTGCTGCTCCTCCCGGTCGTCGGCTGGGTGGTCTATGCGCTCGTCGGCGAGAACCGCCTGGGCTCGCGCCGGGCCGCACGGGCGCAGAAACTGGCGGCCGAGATCATGGCCCACGCCGCGCCGCTCTGGACGCGCGGCACGCAGACCTTCCCCGAATCGATGACGCCCTACGAGCACATCGCGTCGCTGTGCTCACTCTCCAGCGGCACGCCCCCGCTCTCGGGCAACAGCGTCGAAATCCTGAGCGAGTGGGACCAGCTCGTGAACCGGCTTGTGGACGATATCAACGGAGCGCGACGCACCTGCCACATGCTCTACTACATCTGGGGCGAGGCGGGGCGAGCCGGCGATGTCGCCCAGGCGCTTGCCCGCGCCGCAAGGCGCGGCGTCAAGTGCCGCGTGCTCGTCGACGCGGTCGGCAGCCTCGACTTTGTCGGGAGCGCAACCTGGGAGCGATTGGCCCACGCCGGCGTCGAGGTCATTGAGGCCCTCCCGGTCAACCCGCTCCGCCTGCTCCTTGCCCGCGTCGACCTGCGGAACCATCGCAAGGTCGCCGTGATCGACGGCCGCGTCGCCTACGCCGGAAGCCATAACCTCGTCGAGCCCGGTTTCAAGCAGCGTAAGTCCGACAAGTTCGGCTACTACGTCGACGCCACAGTCCGCCTACGCGGCCCGGCGGTGCAGGCGCTGCAGACGGCGTTCCTCTCCGACTGGCTGCTCGACAGCGAGGATGATGTCACCGAGGTTGAAAAGCAGCTCTCGGAATTGCTCTCGCTCGACCAGGAGGCGCACGACGGGGCGTCGATCGTACATGTCCTCCCGACCGGGCCGGGCATGGACCCCCTGGCGATCAATCACGCGCTCATCGCCACGATCCACTCCGCCAGCGACGAACTCATCATGACCACGCCCTACTTCGTACCGGACGAGGCGACCAAGACCGCCATCATCGTCGCGGCGCGACGGGGCGTGGAGGTGACGCTCGTGCTCCCCCAGAAATCCGATCACCCAATCGTTTGCGCCGCGGGCCGCCCGCACTATCAAGAACTGCTCGACGCCGGCGTGCGCATCCGCCACTTCACGGCGGGCCTGCTCCACAGCAAGACGGTCACCGTTGATCGGCGCGTCGGGCTCGTGATGTCCGCGAACTTCGACATGCGCAGCTTCTTTCTCAACTACGAGGTCTCGCTCTTCATTTACGACGACGACCTGGCCAGCATGTTGCGCTTCCTTCAGGTGTCGTACATCGACCAGTCGGTCGAGGTCACCCGCGATCAGTGGGCGAACCGCTCCCTCGTCAGCCGATTCTTCGACAACACCGCCCAATTGCTCGGGCCGCTGCTTTGATTGCCGGAAAACACTCGGCGGTTTGCCGGGGCCGCGGTGCTGAGGTCAAGCCGCCCCGCTACATCCTCCACTGGCTCGCCAACGACGAACCCACGATGCGCGCCGCGTCGTCGCCCGCGGCCCTTATCAGCCGCGACATCGGTTCATGGGCCGGTTCATCGCTGAGCTCAAAGGTCGAGTGGTGGATCGGGAGCAGGAACTCGCCGGGCATCTGCCGAAACATGTCCCATACCTGCTCGGGGTTGGCGTGGTTGGCGATCCAAGGGTCGTACGCGCCGATGCCGAAGATCGCAAGCTCCGAACGCACGCCCTTGAAAGCGTCGGTGTACGCGGTATCGCCGGCGAAGAGCACCTGGGCACGCGGGCCCTCGACGACGTAGCTGTTGTACCCGCGGTGGCGGTCCCATGCCGTCCGCGCGCCCCAGTGCTTGGGTTTCATGGCGGCAACTCGCAGGCCGTTGATATTGGTGGCGCGATCCCAGGGCAATTCGATGACCTCGCCGAAGCCGGTCGGGATGAGCCGCTTGGTATTGGCGGCGGTGATGACGCGGGTCTGGCGATCGACCAGGCGTCGCAGCGTGGGGCGATCGAGGTGGTCAAAGTGCGAGTGCGAGATCAGGATCAGATCGATCGGCGGCATCTCATGCACAGGCAGCGGCTCGCGCCGGCGCAGGCCGAGCGTCCAGGGCCCGAGTTTCAACCCGATCCGCTCCGAGAAGACCGGGTCGGTCAGGACGGTCAGGCCGTCGAGGTTGAGAAGCACCGCCGCGTGCCCAAGCCATGTGGCGGCCAGGCGTTCACATGCCGGGCGCGGCCCGGTGGCGACACCGATGGGGTGTGAGCCCACCGCTCCGCGGAGTCCCTGCTGGATGGAATGGGCGACGCTGTGGGCCAGGTGTCGCGGATAGCGACGCGCCGCCGACGCCGCGACCGCCCAAGCCCTCGCCAACCGGGAGTCTCCTGCGATGCGATCAGGCCGGTCAGGATCGGATTGGTGAGCGCCCATTCCCACGAGCAATCTTTCGGGGCCAGCGGCCCTCAGATGCACCAAACTTTATGCAAACGCAAACGCTTCCACGGGGAGCCATGAGAATTTCTCGGACCTCCGTTCGCACCGTAAGTAGCTGCCTTTTCGATGGTTCGGAGATCGATCTGCGAATCTGAAAAACGAAGTGTCCATTTTCCTGGCATTGGCACAGACCTGTGGCATGTTTCTGGTGTCTTGTCTCTCTCCTAATCGGTCGGCTGCGGGCGGAAACACGCAGTCGGCTTTCCTGAAGGTGACGGGCGGAAACGTCCAGAACCTCGAAAAAGACTGTCTCTCTCCTAATCTCGGTCGGCTGCGGGCGGAAACACGCAGTCGGCTTTCCTGAGGTGACGGGCGGAAACGTCCAGAACCTCGAAAAAGACTGTCTCTCTCCTAATCTCGGTCGGCTGCGGGCGGAAACACGCAGTCGGCTTTCCTGAGGTGACGGGCGGAAACGTCCAGAACCTCGAAAAAGACTGTCTCTCTCCTAATCTCGGTCGGCTGCGGGCGGAAACACGCAGTCGACTTTTTCTTTTTTGGCGATCGCGACAGCGACGGTCCAGGGTTCGCCTGCGAAATCGGTTGTGCTCGGCGCGACGCCCCCACTCTCGTGAATACGCCCATCGGGGCCGGCTTGCCGATAGACTCGTGCGCTCGCACGCGGAGACGTGCGAATGGTCGACATCGGCAGGAGGCCGCCCGTTTTCGAGACCGCTCTCTCAACCCATGTTTCGTTGGCCGCGCAGAGCCCGATGCTCGGTCAGGATGCCGTTGCGCCCCGGTTGGCCATGGCGGACTGGCTGGTGCTGGCGGGGTATTTCGCGCTCCTGGTTGGCTCCGGCGCGTACTTTGCCTGGAGAGCCAAGCGCAAGCGTCTCTCGAGCGAAGGCTATTTCGTCGGCGATCATTCCATGCCCGTGTGGGCGGTCGCGATATCGATCCTGGCCACGGCCCAGTCGGCGGCGACCTTCACCGGCGTGCCCGAGCAGGCGTACACCGGGAGCATTGTCTACCTCTCGACCAACCTCGGGAGCGTCATCGCGGCCGTGGTGCTCGCCGTGTTCTTCATTCCCGCCTATTACCGCCTGGGCGTGACGACGCCCTATCAGCTGCTGGAACGGCGCTTCGGCCCGGGCGCAAAGCTGGCGGCGAGCTGGGCGTACATGTTCGGGCGGGTCTTTGCCAGCGGCTCGCGGGTCTACATCGGCGCGATCCCGGTCTGCATGGCGATGTTCGGCGACACGAGCGGTGAGCACCTGGCCGTCTCCATCGGCGCGTTCATGCTCTTTGGCATCATCTACACGCTCGCGGGCGGCATCACGAGCGTGATCTGGACCGACGTGATGCAGGTGTGCGTGTACCTCGGCGCCGCGGTGGTCGCGATCGCGATCCTCGCTTCGCGTGTTTCTGCACCGTGGAGCGAGGTCGTCGATGCGCTAACGCACGGCGGGGCAGGCGGCACGAGCAAGCTCACGCTCTTCCCCACCGCGATGGGCTCGGGCGGCTTTGACTGGGCCAACGAGATGAACATCTTCACGATCCTGAGCGGGTTCGTGCTGATCGCGCTGGCGAGCCACGGCACGGACCAGGACCTTGTGCAGCGCATGCTCACGTGCAAGTCCGCGGCGGCGGGGAGCAAGTCGGTGATCATGGGGATTCTCGTTGCAATCCCGACCGTCGCGTTGTTCATGGTGCTCGGGCTGTTCCTGTGGGTGTACTACCAGCGGCCCGAGTTGATGTCGCACCCGCCGGGTGCGCCGCCCGGCAAGTCGAGCGAGGTGCTGCTCGGGTTCATCATGCGCGAGATGCCGTCCGGGGCGGCCGGCCTCTTGATCGCGGGGGTGATGGCCGCGGGGCCGGCGGGGATCAACTCGGGGCTGAACAGCATGTCGAGCACGTTTGTCTCGGACGTGTACCGCCCGCGCTTTGCGGGGCGCGACGAGAAGCACTACCTCCAAGTGGGGCGCCTCGCGACCGCGGTGTGGGGCGCGGTGCTCGCCATCTTCGCGCTGGTGTGCATCCCGTGGAAGGAGCACTCGGGCCAATCGATCATCGGCTTTGTGCTCTCCGTCATGAACTTTGCGTACGCGGGCCTGCTCGGCGTCTTCTTCTCGGCGCTCTTCACGAAGCGTGGGAACACGGCGAGCGCGATCGCGGCCCTCTTCGCAGGGTTCCTTACGGTGCTCGCGCTGCGCGGCGAGATCATGGACAAGTGGACCGCGTGGCTTGGAATGCAGGACGCAATCAAAGTGCGGTTCGCGTTCCCCTGGCAGCTTGTGATCGGAACGCTTGTCGCGTTTGTGGTGTGCCAGGTCGGCGGCGGCAAGAATGAGGACCATGAGCGCCAGTGATCACCAGCTCGTCCTGCTCCCCACGCCCAGGCGCCTCGAACGACGCGAGGGATACGTGCGCGTGCCGGCGTTCGGCGGGGGCTTCCCCGTACGCGATCAGGCGATGCGGGAGATCGTGGAATCGTGCCTTGGAGAATCAACTCGCCAGGCGAATCCCGGCGAGCCTGCGATCGACTGCCGTGTGAAGAGGGGTTTGATGCGTGGGCTGGGCGATGGCTGGCGATCGATCGGCTCGCAGCGATACTCGCTCACAATCTCCGATCAGGGAATTGTCGTTGACGCGGACCATGTCGCCGGGCTGAGGCTCGCGATCTTTACGCTCCGGCAGTTGCTGGCGACCGCGCCACGCGATGGCGGCCGGCGTCGTCTCGCGTGCGTTCACATCGAGGACGAGCCGTCGTTCGCGGCGCGGGGCGTGATGCTTGACGTTTCGCGCACGCGCGTGCCGACGATGGCGCAGCTCTTCGAGACGGTCGAGCGACTCGCCTCGATCAAATTGAATCATCTCCAGCTCTACACGGAACATACGTTCGCATACTCGTTTGCGGAGGAGGTCTGGCGCGGCTGCGGCCCGATGACGCCCGATGAAATCCGCAGGCTCGACGAGCATTGCGCTCGGCTGGGAGTCGAGCTCTCCGCGAATCAGAATTGCTTCGGTCACCTGCACGCGTGGCTGAACACGCCGAAGTTTGGGCCTCTGGCGGAGACGCACGGCGACTGGATGTTCGACATCTGGCCTCGGCGCGGGCCGCACTCGATCTGCCCGACCGATCCCGCGTCGGATCGCTTCGTGGCGAGCCTGCTTGATGAACTGCTCCCCTGCTTCTCGTCGCCTCTGGTGAATGTCGGGTGCGACGAGACGTACGACATCGCGTTCGGGCGATCGAAGGACGCGGTGGCGTCGCGCGGGAGAGCGGCGGTGTATCTCGACTTTGTGTCGCGGATCGACGCGCTGGTTCGGGCACGCGGGCGACGCGCGATGTTCTGGGGCGACATCGCGCTCTCGCACCCGGAGTCGATCGCGGGCGTACCGCCCGAGATCATCGCGCTGGCGTGGGGGTATGAGCCGCAGTCGCCCTTCGATCAGTGGGGAAGGACGTTGCGCGAGCACGGGCGCGAGGCCTGGGTGTGCCCGGGCACCTCGACCTGGCGGACGATCACGTCGCGGACCAAGGAGCGGCGCGAGAACATCAACAACGCGGCGCGGGCGGGCGCGGCGTATGGCGCGACGGGCTTCCTCGTGTGCGACTGGGGCGACACCGGGCACCAGCAGCAATGGCCCATGACGATGAACGCGCTCGGGCACGCGGCCCAGGCGGCGTGGAACACGCCCAACCCCGATTCGGCACCAATCGCTAGATCGATGCACGCGCTCGGCGATGCGAGCGCCACGCTCGCGGCGTACATCGATGAACTCGGCGACGCCGACCTGCCGCTCCGCGAAACCTGCGGCGAGCTCTCACGCCCGGGCAAACCGTCGCGGTTGCTCAACCAGAGCGCGATCTTCATTGACATGCACAAGAAGTTCGACGAGGACACTCACGTCGGCGATGTGCGCGAGTGGGACGGCACGCTCGAGCGTCTGCGCGGCCTTGCGTCGCGGATTCCTGGCGGGATTTCGCCGCTGGCGAGCGACGAGATGAACCACACGCTGGACGTCGCGACCTTCGCGGCGGAACGCGGGGCGATTCGACGGCGGACGGGCGGGATGGTCGCGAGTGATCGCGCCCGTCTGAGCGAGCGACTTCGAGCGATCATGGACGAGCATGCTCGTCTGTGGCGCATCCGCTCGCGCGAGGGCGGCTTGTCGCAGAGCCTGGCGTTCTACCGGCAGATTCTGGATCGGTTTGAGGTCGAGTCGTGAACGATGCGGGCGGGTCAAGTTCGTCGGGGCATGTGCCGCGGACGGCGGCGGGGGTTGATGCAAGCGGGGTGAGCGAGAGACTCGTCGTCGGCTGCATGACGGGCACGAGCATCGACGGGCTCGATGTTGCGGTCGTGCGGGTCACCGGCGCGGGCCTTTCGATGCGGTGCGAGCTGTTGACGCATCACTCCAGGCCGTTCGGCGAACTCGGGGCGGTGCTGCGGAGCATCGCGTCGGGGGGGCGGCACACGGCGAGCGAGATGGCCGACGCCGCATGGACGCTGGGCGAGTTGCACGCGGAGGCGATCGCGGAGGCACTGGGTTCGCGACGGGCCGATCTTGTGTGCATGCATGGTCAGACCGTCACGCATACGCCGCCGCGATCTGCGATTGAGCGTGATGCCGCGAACTCGCGAGCATGCACCGCTCTGGAGAGCGGTGCAACCAGAGCCTTGTCGCGTGGACGGACGTGGCAGATGCTCCAGCCTGCGCCGATCGCGGCTCGGCTCCGGTGCCCGGTGGTGTTCGATCTTCGCGCGATGGATGTCGCGCTGGGCGGCCAGGGCGCGCCGATCACACCGATCGCGGATTGGGTCCTGTGCCGATCCGGCGATCACACGCGCGCGGTGCTCAATCTCGGCGGCTTCGCGAACGCGACCATCCTGCCCGCTGGCCTCGGCCCGGAGAGCGTGCGCGGCTTTGATATCTGCGCGTGCAATCAGCTGCTGGACGCGATCGCGAGGGACCGCCTGAACGCGCCCTTTGACAAGGACGGCGTCGCGGCCTCTGCGGGGCACGTTAATGAACAGCAGCTCGCAACCTTCATCCGCCCGCTGGAATCGCAGGCACGCGCGGGGCGGTCGCTGGGGAGCGGCGATGAACTCGCGGCGTGCGTCGCGGATTCCTCGGGCGTCCCGGCGCGGGACGTTGCACGCACGGCGTGCGAAGCGATCGGCGGCGTGATCGGGCGGCAACTCGCAAGCGTGTCCGAGCCGCGCCGGATCGATGTGGTCTATCTCGCCGGCGGCGGAGCGTACAACCATGTTCTCGTGGGCGCGATATCGCGGTCGGCGGGCGTGGCGTGCCAGAAGCTCGATGTGCTGGGGATCGGTCTGCAGGCCCGCGAGGCGATGTGCTTCGCGGTGCTAGGCGCGTTGTGCCAGGACCGGGTTCCGATCACGCTGCCGCGCGTGACGGGCGTACCGTCACCGGCGCCGGTGTCCGGGGCGTGGTGCTTCCCGGCGTAAGGTGAGTGAGAACATGACGAAGCCAAGCCTGCCTCCCGATCGCGCTCACCTGCTGACCGAACAGCGCAACCCGAGCACGATGCGCCTGCATGAGTTGTCGGTGCGCGAGTGCGTCGACCTGATCCACGAGGAGGATCGCGAGGTCTTCCGCGCCATGAAGCGGGCCGACCACCTGCTCGCCAAGCTGATCGCCGCGATCGAGCCGGGCTTCCTCCGCGGCGGGCGTCTCATCTATGTCGGCGCCGGAAGCTCGGGACGTCTGGGAGTTCTCGATGCATCAGAGGCCCCGCCGACCTTCCAGGTCGATCCGGGCAAAGTCGTAGGCCTCATCGCGGGCGGCGATGCGGCCCTGCGCCGCTCCAGCGAGGGAAAAGAGGACGACCCAAAGGGCGCATGGCCGGAGTTGGAGTCGCTCGAACTGACCGGCGACGACGCGGTAATCGGGATCGCCGCCGGCGGCACCACGCCGTATGTCCTCGGAGCGCTGGAGTTTTGCAAGATCAAGCCGGGCGAGGGGGATCGCCCTCTGACGGCGATGCTGGTGTGCGTGAACATCGACCCGCCCCCCCACTGCGATCATTTCATCGTGCTCAAGACCGGGCCCGAGGTGATCACCGGCTCGACGCGGATGAAAGCGGGAACCGCGACCAAGCTCGCGCTCAATACCATTTCGACGACGCTCATGATCCGCGCGGGGCGCGTGTACGAGAACCTGATGGTCGACCTGCGGGCGACCAACGACAAGCTGCGAGATCGAGCGGCGAGGATCATCTCGATGGCGACCGGCGCGGCGCGGGAAGAGGCGTTTTCGCTGCTTTCGGCGGCGGACGGCAGCGTCAAGGCCGCGATCGTGATGCGGAAGCTGGGGGTCGACGCGGCGCGGGCCAATCACCTGCTTGCCCACGCCGGGGGGCGGCTTGACCGCGTGCTTTCCGCGGGATGAACGATCCTTCGATGCCGCGCCTCGACAATGGTCGATGGAGATGACAATGATGCGGGCAACCGATCGGGCGTGTGTGCGAATCGATCGGTGTCGACAGGACGTCAAGGACCAGCGCCATGGGACGGATCCCGATTCAGGCCAGCTCCGCGACCTCGGTCACCATCGAGGGGCGTGAACTCCTCGCGTTCGGCGGGTGCAACTACGTCGGCCTTGCCCACCATCCCGACGTGCGGATGGCGCTGCGCGAATCCGTCGAAGTGCTGGGGCTCTCCACCACAGCCTCGCGCGAGACCACCGGCAACACCACAACCCACGAGGCGCTCGAGCGGGAGCTCGCGGCGTTCATGGGCTTTGAGTCCGCGATCCTGACCCCGGAGGGATACACCGCCAACATGGCGCTGGCCCAGACGCTGACGGAGGAGTTTGCGGTCGCCATCGTCGACGCCCGGAGCCACCGGAGCGTGACGCACGCCCTCACCGCCGCCGGCCTTTCGGTCATCCTTTTCGAGCATCTCAACGCCTCCAAGGCCGCGGAACTGGTGGCGCAGCACTCAGATCGCGGCGTCGTGATCTATACCGATGGCGTGTTCGCCGCCGACGGCTCGGTCGCGCCCGTCGATCGGTTGCTCAGCGCCCTGCCCAGCCACGGCCTGTTGGTGGTCGATGACTGCCACGGCCTGTGCGTGATGGGCCCGGGAGGCCGCGGCACCTGCCGGCACTTCGGCGTTTCCGACGATCGCGTGTGCGTAACAACCACGCTCGGCAAGGGTCTCGGTTGCTATGGCGGCGCGATCCTCGGGCCGAAGAGTCGAATCCAACGAGTTCAGCAGGAGTCGGGCGTCTATCGCGGCACAACGCCGGTCCCGCCGCCGATCGCCCTGGCCGCCAGGGCCGCGCTGCGCGTGCTGGAGCGCGAGCCGTCGCTGATCGATCGTCTTCGGGCCAACACGGACCAGATGCGGGCAGGCCTGATCGCCCTTGGTCTTCCGATCCTTGGCGACCGGGTACCGATCTTCACCTTTGCCCTCGAACCCGAATCCCGCATGGACGTGGTGCAGTCGCGGCTCTTTGACGAGGGGCTGCTGGCGCCGGTGATCGAATACCCCGGCACGGCTCATTCGCGGTTCTTCCGCATCACGGTGACGGCCCACCACTCCCACGCCCAGATCGATCGACTGCTGGCCGCCCTCCGGGGCGCGATGAACCCGTAGTTCAGGACCGGTTCTCGGGCCCCGCCTCCGATCGCTTCACGGGTTTCCCGATCCTGTCGCGCGTCCCTCACCCGGCTCCGCGGCCGATCAACCTGTCGGGGCTTTGCGCCCGTGGGCTTTCCCGCTAAACTCCGGGCGACGCGGATGTGGGCGCGCCCCCGGGAGCCTTGGCTTGGACCCTCTGGCATCAAACGATGTGACCGTGCTGATCGAGGCCGCCGTCGCCGGCGACAAGCACGCCAGCGAGCAATTGCTCCCGCTCGTGTACGAGGAACTGCGTCGCCTCGCTTCCGCCCGTCTGGCCCGCGAGCCGGGCGGCGGCGCCGGCTACACCCTCCAGCCGACCGCGCTCGTTCACGAAGCCTACATGCGTCTGCTCGGACAAACCGCCGGCGGCCGTGAAATCCGCTGGCAAAGCCGGGGGCACTTCTTCGGCGCGGCGGCCCTGGCGATGCGACGCATCCTCGTCGATCGCGCCCGACAGAAAGGCCGCGTCCGCCACGGCGGCGAGGTCAAACGCGCCGCGATCGAGCTCGACGCGCTCGCCGTCGAGCCCGAGGGTGAGGAAATCCTCGATCTCGATGAGGCGCTCAAGAAGCTCGAAAAAACCGACGAACGCAAGTACCGCGTCGTCATGCTCCGCTATTTCGCCGGGCTCTCCATCGAAGATACCGCGTCGGCCTTGGAAATCTCGCCCGCCACCGTCAAGAACGATTGGACCTTCGCCCGCGCATGGCTCCGCCGCTCCATCGCCGAGGATCGCGTCGGCGGCACGGAGGGAACCTCCGCGTGACCCCGGAGCGGCAGGCTCGCGTCGAAGAAATCTTCCTGGCCGCCCTCGAGTTGCCCGCGGGCGATCGCCTCGCGCACGTCGTTACCTGCTGCGCCGGCGATACTGACCTCCGCCGCGAAGTCCTCTCGCTCCTCGAATACCAGGGCGAGATCGACCAGCCCGGCGGCTCGTCGTTCATGGATTCCAAGGCCGCCCCGGGACTCAGCCTGCTCACCCAGATCGGCGCCACCGCGCTCAAGGGCGACGAACTCCTGCTCCCCCCCGACCGTCGCCTGGGCAACTACACGGTGCAGGGCGTGCTGGGCCAAGGCGGCATGGGCGTGGTCTACCTCGCCGAACAGGAGCGCCCGCGCCGAACCGTCGCCCTCAAGGTCATGCGTCGCGGCGTCGGCTCCGATCGTCTCGTGCGCCGCTTCGAGTTCGAGGCCGAACTGCTCGGCAAGCTCCAGCACCCCGGCATCGCCCAGGTCTACGAGGCCGGCACCTTCAAGGACCCGCAGAGCGGCACGCCCCACCCCTACATCGCGATGGAACTGGTCCGCGGCAAGGCGATCACCAAACACGCCGAGGAGCGAAAGCTCGGCACCCGCGAGCGCCTCGCCCTGGCCGCCCAGGTGTGCGACGCGCTCCACCACGCCCACATGTGCGGCGTGATCCATCGAGACCTGAAGCCCGCGAACATCCTCGCGGACGACACGGGCCAGACCAAGATCCTCGATTTCGGCGTGGCCCGCACCACCGACCGCGATGTCGGCGACACCACCATGCAGACCAGCGTCGGCCAGATCATCGGCACGCTTCCCTACATGAGCCCCGAGCAGATCGCGGGCGACACAAACGACATCGACACCCGCTCCGACGTCTACTCCATGGGCGTCGTGCTCTATGAACTCCTTACCGCCCGGCTCCCGCACGAGTTCCGCGGGCGGTCCCTCCCCGACGCCGCCCGTGTGATCCGGGACGAGGCCCCCCTCCGCCTCAGCACCATCGACCGCACGCTGCGCGGCGACGTCGAGACCATTGTCGGCAAGTCGCTCTCCAAGGAGAAGGATCGACGCTACCAGAGCGCCGCGGTGCTGGCCGCCGACCTCCGCGCCTATCTCGAAGGCCGGCCCATCGCCGCACGCCAGGATTCCGCGCTCTATGTCCTGCGCACCCAGCTCAACCGCTACCGGGGCGCGGTGGCCGCCGCCATCATGTTTCTCTTCGCGCTCATCGGATTTGCGCTCTACGCGAACAACCAGGCCCGGGAGAACGCCATCCTCGCGGAATCCGAGTCATTCGCCAAGAAATCGGCCCAGGACGCCCTCGCCGTCGCCACACGCGAGAAGGACCGCGCCGACAACGCCGCCGCCGGCCTCCGCACCCAGCTCGCCTACAGCAACATCGAACGAGGCCGCCTGCTCGGCGTCTCAGGAAATCTCGCCGGCGCCGAAGCCCTCCTCTGGCCCGAGCATCTGCGCTCGCTGGATTCGCGCCAGACCTTCTACGCCCTGTGGGAGCTGTACTCCAACGCCCGCTGCCTGGCGACGATCGAGCCCGAGACCGGCACCATCGTCCGCAGCGCCCTGCACCCCGGCGGCCAATTCCTCGCCGCCAGCGGGAGCGAGCCCGCCGCCACTGTCTGGGACACCTCAACCCTCGAACGCATCGCGGAGATCAAGGGCGCCGGCGGCGTAACGCAAGCGCTTGCCTTTCATCCCGACGGACGCCTGGCGCTCGGCGACAACAAGGGACGCCTTTGGATCACACACCCCGCGGGCGCCGAGGCACCCATCGTGCTTCGCGCCGAGGGAAGCGCCTTCACCGATATGGTGTTCAACCGCGACGGCGACCGCTTGCTCACCTCCTGCGCCGACGGCTCGCTCCTGCTCTTCGATTCGCGCGCCGGCGCCATGGAATCGCCCGAAGGCAAGAAGCCCATCGCCTCGCTCCCGCCCACCAACGCGGTGCGCGTCGTCCGCATCCGCGGCATCGCCGCCAACCCCGTGGCTCGCGAGTTCGCCATCGGCTCGGGCGACCAGCGCGTCCGCATCGTCTCGGCCGACACCTTGGAGACTCTCCGCGAATTTCCGGTTCCAGACGAGCCCAGCCCACGCCTCGATTTCAACCGCGACGGGTCCATCCTGGGCGTTTCGGGCCTGGCCCGCCTCAGCCGCTTCTACGACCCCAAGACCGGCGCGCTGCTCGCCACCCTCGACGCGCCCAACGGCACGGTCAACGACGGTCGTTTCACCTCCGACGGGAAGCGATTCCTCACCATCGGCTGGTGGTACCTTCAGGTCTGGGATGTCGAGACACGCCGCATCGAGGCCGAGTATTCCCTCTCCGCAGGCGCCCGGGATCTCCAGATCTCCCCCGACGGAAGCACCGCCTGGACCAACCTCGCCATGGTGCTCCGCGCCTGGGACCTCGACCCGTTGTCCGGCCGCTCCCGCATCGAGGTCGCTGACAGGGCGCGAACCCTCGCTCGCTTTCTGCCCGACTCCAAGCTCATCTCCGGCGACCAGGACGGCGGCGTGCGCTTGCTCTCGGACCCCGAGGGCAACGTGATCTCCACCCTCGGCCGCGCCCCGCGCCGCATCCGTTCCATCTCCATCTCACCAACCGCGCCCCTCGCCGCCGCCGCCTCCGCCGACGGCTGGCTCCTCTTCCTCGACCTCGAACGCCGCCGCACCATCGCCGAGTTCCCCCGCTTTCACATGGTCACCAACGACGGAATCGGCTTCTCGCCCGACGGCTCGCGCATCGTCCTTTCCGCGATCGACTACACCTTCAAGGTCGTCGATTTCCCGAGCGGCAAGGTCGCCTTCAGCATCCCCTCCGATCGTTTCGAGCCCCTCGCCGCCGCCTACAGCCCCGACGGATCGCTCATCGCCACCTCCACGCGCCGAAATCTTGTCTGTCTCTACGACGCCGCCACCGGCAAACTCGTCCGCGAGTGCGAAACACCCAACAGCTCATGCCCCTGGACCATCCGCTTCACCGCCGACGGCACCAAAGTCCTCAGCGGCAACTGGAACCGCGCGATCTACGTCTGGGACGTCGCCACCGGGAAACTCATCCGTCGCCTCGAAGGGCATCGCGGCCTGGTCACCGCCATCGCCTTCCGACCGCGCGAGCCCGACATCCTCGCCTCGGCCGGCGCCGACGGCCGAATCATGCTCTGGGACATCTCCCTCCCGCAGAACACCCCCGTGCTCACCCTCGACGCCCTCGACGGCTGGGAAGCCTGGGCCATGGACTTCGACAAGGCCGGTCGCCGCCTCGCCGCCACCAATTCTGTCGGCACTACCGTCATCTGGGACCTGCGCCACTTCAACCGGCACATTGGCGGCAACATGCTCGGCCAGCTCCGCCTCCACCGCGCATCGCTGGGCGATCAATTCAACGAATCGGACGCGCTCGAACAGCGCACGCTGCTTCTCTCACGAGGCAAGCGCCCGCCGTCGCCGCCCGCCAGATAACCGCCCCCCAACGGAGATCACGCCGCCAGGGCCGCCTTGCCCTCGCGCTTCCCGACGAGCACGAACACGACCACCGCGATCGCCGCAAGCCCGCCGATCACGACCCAAGGAGAAACACCCATGACCTCCGGGAACGTGATCTTGCCGTACTTGGCGATTGGTTCAATCGATCGCGCGATCGCGGGATAGGCCTCGGCGTACACCGCCGCTCCGATCAGCGCGCCCAGCACCCCGACGATCGCGTCGCGCGAGCCCTGCCCGATCGCGGCCAGCGCCGTGCCCGGGCAGTAGCCAAGCAGCACCATGCCCACGCCGAAGATGAGCCCGCCGCCGGCGTTCATCGCGAGTTCCGCGGGCTTGACCGAAAGCCCCTTGATGAGCCCCATTTGCAGCATGGCGTAGATGCCGATCGAGCCCACCACGATCGCCGTCAGCATCGTCTTGAGGACCGTGAAATCCTTGAAGCGGAACTGGTTGACGATCACGTTGTAGCGCGTGACGCCGCCCTTCTGGAGCAGAAACCCGAAGACGAGCCCCGTCGCCGCGCCCATCGCCAGCGTCTTTGGATCGGCAAAGAACGGACTAAGCATTCGACACCTCCCCGCGTCCGCCCCGACCGAACAGCAGCAACGCCGTCCCCACTCCGCTGGCGAACATCGCGCCGAAGAACACCCAGCTCGATACCGCCAGTTGCAGCCCGCCCGAAATGCCATGCCCGCTCGTGCAACCGCCCGCCATGCGCGCTCCGAAGAGCAGGATCGCCCCGCCCACAAACGCCGCGGCATACCGCTTGGCCACCGATGGACCAAACCGCTCCCGCCACAGCGACGGCACGCTCTCGCCCTTCAGCGATCCCCCAAGCCACGCCGCCAGCATCGCGCCGATCACCAGCGCCACGTCCAACGCCATCTGCCAGTCGAAGATCGGCTTGAACGCCTTGGCGCCGTCCGCGGCCTTGGAGCCGTACTCCTTGAGGAAATACGCGTTCTGCTCCACATGCTCCGACGCGATGGTGCAAAGTCCCGCCTCCGCCGCCCCGACAAACGACGTGCTGGTCCCAAGCGCCTTTCCCATGAAGTAAAACGTCGCCCAACTGAGCACACCGATCCCGATCCCCACGACATAGGGTGACCAGCGTGGGCTCTTCAGCGCATTCGCCATGAGTCGCTCCTTCGCCAGCGCACCACGCGCCGGACTCCATCTTGGAGGCGGCGTTTCACCGCCGGGTTCCCTTGAATCTCCGACATCGGGACCCACGACCTCCGTCGCGCCGGGCCCGCCGCCACAACGACAACAACCCCGTTTCCGCCGGGGTTGTCATCGGAGAGATTCAGAGAGATTCCGATCGGAGAGAGTGGCCGACCGGGAGACACGCGACCCGGGGGCCCGCGGGCCCCGGCCCGGGCGCCGGCGGCCCCCGCCCCCCCCGCAAGGCCGGAGCGGGGCCGCCGCGCCCGGCGTGGGGATCTTGTCGACGTGCCCGCCGATGTCCGGCACGATCAGGCCCGAGATCGCGCCGCCGAGGTCCTGCACCACGAAGTCCAGCGTATTGATCGTCGGAAGGAAGCCGGTGTTCGCAAAGAGCCGCGCCGGCGCGTTGTACCCGCCGCA
>OEIV010000397.1_pt1 | contig 24080 bp, 19 predicted proteins | sample 1539231 | NCBI WGS metagenome assembly OEIV01 (sample SAMN03794762, study PRJEB22550) | activated sludge metagenome | feature: wastewater treatment plant; material: activated sludge; isolation source: Wastewater treatment plant of a petroleum refinery complex | place: Argentina: Buenos Aires ... | reverse complement strand
GGATTGGCATGCCGGCGCCAGACCTCGTCGGTCATTGCGAAGGCGCCGGCAATGGTTCTCTCGATGCCCATGGCCTCTCTTCTATCCGAGCGGCCTGGGCTCCGGCAGACCTCTATTCCTTCAGCATCTCGTAGAGCTCGTCCTTGAGACGCAGGCGCACGAGCTTCAGGCTCTCGAACTCCTCGTCGGAGACGTTGACGCCGGCCGCCTCGATGCGATGCACCTCGCGGTTGAGGTCGTGATACTCGTCGAACAGCCGGGCGAAGTGTGCGTTGCCGATCTTGAGGTCGTGGATCTTCTGCTTGAACTCGGGGAACTCTTCGGCAAGCTCGTGAGCAACGTGCGACATGTCTCGCGTTTCTCCTTGTTGGGCGCGCGGCGGATGCGCACGCGGTGGGTGGGTCCGGCGAGCTGGGTGCCCGGCCGGCAGAACGTGTGGGCGGGTGCGGCCGGGGCGGCCGGACCTCAGCCCGTGCGTGACGGGCTGCGGCCGGGTGCGGCGGCCGCCGAGCCAGCGGGCGCTCCGATCGGCGGCGTCGCGAGATCGCCGGCCAGGACCTCCGCCACGTGGCGTGCCGCGACCGGGCGCCCTTCGCGCGCGAGCTTGCCTGCGATATTGAGCAGGCAACCGAGGTCTCCAGCGAGCACAAGTGTCGGCGAGGCGGCGGCGATGTTGTCGGTCTTCTTTCCCACCATCGCATTCGAGATGTCGGGGAACTTGACCGAGAACGTGCCGCCGAACCCGCAGCAGATTTCGGAGTCTGCCATTTCGACGAGCTGCAGGCCCTTGATCGAGGTCAACAGTTGGCGCGGCTGGGCCTTCACGCCGAGCTCGCGCAGCCCGGAACAACTATCGTGATAGGTGACCGGCCCATCCGGTGCGGCCTGCAAATCGGCGGGAATGGAGCGCATGCCCCGTACGTCGACCAGGAACGAGACCAGCTCGTGCACGCGGCCAGCGAAGGCCGTCGCCCGCGCGAGCGCGGCGGCGTCGTCCGCGAAGAGCTCGGGATAGTGCTTCTTCAACATTCCAGCGCACGAGCCCGAGGGGGCGACGACGTAGTCGCAGCCTTCGAAGGCGGCGATCGTCTGCTCGGCGATGGCGCGCGCATCCGCGCGGTCGCCGGAATTGAAGGCCGGTTGGCCGCAACAGGTTTGCCGGGTTGGTACGACGACATCGCAACCGGCCGCCTCGATGAGGCGGGCCGCCGCGAATCCGATGGATGGTCGAACGACGTCGACGAGGCAAGTGACGAACAGACCGACGCTCGGCCTAACATCCGGCGCCTGGGCGGCGACGCCGCCTGCCGTATTGACGCTCATACTTGCTTCCTCCCGCCGCCGGCTTTTTCTGCGGACATGCTTGTGCGGCCCAAATGCCTTGCTGGCGCCGTCGAGCGGAGCCGAGGCGAGCCGTCTGCCGTGCCGTCAGGTCATATCAGGGTTTGAGCGTCTTGAGATAGGCGATCAGGTCGGCGCGCTCCGCTTCGCTCGCGACGCCCTTGAAGGCCATCTTGTTCTTCGGCAGGTAGGTGGACGGGGCCTCAAGGTAGCCGTTGAGCGATTCCTCGTTCCATTCGAGCTTCTTCGATCCGGCGAGCTTCATCGCGTCCGAGTAGTTGAACCCGGGCTGCGTACCGGCGACACGGCCATAGATTCCGTTCAGAGCGGGGCCGACCTTGTTGACCGCATTGGGGCCGGTATCGTGGCAGGCCCGGCATTTGCGGAAGGCGTTGGCGCCGTTCTGGACGTTCTGAGCGCTGGCCGGGCCGGATGTGGCGAACACGCAAACCGCAGCCATGAGAGCGAGGGCCAGGCCAGAGTAACGGGTGCCAGAGTGAGGGGTGGAAGTGGTCATGTGCGGTCGTCCCCTGTCACTGCGAGGTAGCCATGGTGATGGCGGTGGGCGGCGCTCCGCCTGCCCGACCGGCCTGAGCTGGGAGGTATACAGGAACGTGTCCGGCTGACAATCGCCACCAATGGAGCTTCGGACCGGCGAAACCGCCGGGGCAACGCGCAAGGAAATGGAGCGACGGTGGTGCATCGCGAGCCGGCCGCACGTGCCATCGGAAGGCAGGAGGCGCGCTCGGGCGCTTTATTTGCTCTGAGTCGGTTGCTTGGATGCCTTGGAGCCAACCGCCTTTCGTGCGCCCTGCTCAGCCGCCGCGGCGGTCTTGCCATTCGGCCTCGGCTCGCTGGCGGCGTTCATCGTCGTGGCACAGGCGGGTGCGGTTCCAGCCATCGCGCCGGAGTGGTTGTTCGCGGCGCTCGTACCATCGGCGTTGCCGTTGCAGTGCTTGCCTTGCGACTTCTCCCAGTAGAGCTGGTTGCCGTAGAGCTCGGCGAGATACTCGATGAAGACGTTGACCTTGTTCGGCATGAACTCGCGGCACGGATAAACTGCGAAAATGCCGACCGATGACGATCCGCGATACTTCGGCAGCACAACCTCGAGCGAGCCGGACTTGAGATCGGGGCCGATCTCCCAGGTCGAGCGCAGGGCGATGCCGAGACCAGCGAACAGCGCATCGCGGATGAACTCGGCGGAATTCGAGCGCACGTTGCCACGCACGCGCGCCTGAACCTGCCCCTCGGGTCCCTCCAGGCGCCACATGTCCTGCGCGCCGGCAAGTAAGCAGTTATGGCTTTCGAGGTCGGCGAGTGACTTCGGTGTGCCAAACTCGGCGATGTATTTCGGCGAAGCACACATTACCCGGTTCTCGGGCGCGAGCTTGCGGGCGACGAGGGAGGAGTCGCGCAGCTCACCGATGCGGATCGCGACGTCGAAGCCATCGCGGATGATGTCGACGAAATTGTCGGTCAGGTGCATGTCCACTTCCACGTCCGGGAAGCGATTCAGGAACTCTGAGAGGTAGGGGGAAACGTGAAGCCGGCTGAAGGCGGTCGGCGCGGTGACCTTGAGGACGCCGCGGGGGCGGGTGTTACGGCGGCTGACGAAATCCTCCGCTTCCTCGATGAGGCTCAGGATATCGACGACACGCTTGAAATAGCCTTCGCCCGTCCCGGTCAGGGTCAGGTGCCGCGTGGTACGTTGAAACAGCCGCGCGCCGAGGCGTTCTTCGAGCAGGCTGATCCGCTTGGAGACGACGGCGGGCGAAAGGCCCATCTCGCGTCCTGCGGCTGACATGTTGGCGGTCCGCGCGACGCGGGCGAAGATATCGAGATCGCTGATCGCGGTCATGTTGTGCTCGATTCCGTGTTAAGCGGCTATGTCCGTGTAGGGTGCGATTTGCCTATAGATTACCCGTTGTATCGACGACGGTGTGTCAGTGGAAGAGGTATGCTGCATAAGAGTATTTCTAAAAATTATATAATCCCCCCGGCCGGGGATGACGAACACTCTGGTTGCGGTGCGGGTGGCGTGACGCCGGCCAGCCATCGCGACGACGCGATCGACGTTGAAATCGATTTTGTCCAGCGACAGCGCCGCCGCAGCCTTTATGATCGTCGCCGAACACAACAACGAGATGCGGATGCAGAAGAAGCCGCCCCGACCATTGGGCCTGCAAATCGCGTCGTCGAGGGAGCGAAACGATGAGCCATATCGAGCTGCCGGCCCCCGATTCCGCGATCGTCGCGCGGCGTGAGGCGATCGTTGCCGATCTTGTCGCGCTGGTCGGCGCGGAGACCGTCGTAGCCGACGAGGATGGCCGGCGCGCGTTCGAGACCGATGCTCTCACCGCATATCGGTGCATGCCGCTGGCAGTTGTGCTGCCGCGCACGACGGATGAGGTCTCGCGGGTGCTCCGCTACTGCTACGAGAATGGCGTCAGGGTCGTTCCGCGCGGTGCTGGCACGTCGCTGTGCGGCGGAGCGTTGCCAGCGGAAGACGCCATCGTCATCGGCGTCTCTAAAATGAATCGGGTCATCGAGATCGACTACGAGGCGCGCTTTGCCCGTGTCGAAGCGGGCATCACCAACCTCGCCATCTCTGGGGCGGTGAGTGAGCGCAGCTACTTCTACGCGCCAGATCCGTCGAGCCAACTCGCCTGCACGCTCGCTGGAAACATCGCCATGAATTCGGGCGGCGCGCATTGTCTCAAGTATGGTGTCACCACGAACAACATTCTCGGCGTGCGCATGGTGCTCATCACGGGTGAGGTGGTCGATATCGGCGGCGCGCATCTCGATGCCGAGGGATATGACCTGCTCGGCCTCGTGGTCGGTTCCGAAGGTCAATTCGGCATCGTCACCGAAGCGACGGTCCGCATCATCCGCGCGGCCGAGGGCGCCCGGCCGATGCTGATCGGCTTCGGCTCGAGCGAGCAGGCAGGGCGCTGCGTTTCGGCGATCATCGCTTCCGGCATCATCCCCGTCGCCATCGAGTTCATGGACAAGCCCGCGATCGACGTCTGCGAGAGTTTCGCGCACGCCGGCTATCCGCTCGATGTCGAGGCACTCCTGATCGTAGAAGTGGAAGGCTCGGAAGCCGAGATCGAGGGCTTCCTCGCGCAGATCCGCGACATCGCGGCGCCCTTCGGGCCAACACACGTTATGATCAGCAACGGCCCGATTCAGAGCGCGAAGATATGGAAGGGACGCAAGTCTGCGTTCGGTGCGATCGGCCGGATCTCCGACTACTACTGCATGGACGGCACGATTCCCCTGAGCCGTCTCCCGCAGGTGCTGACGTCGATTTCCGCGATCTGCGCGCGCCACGGGCTCAAGGTCGCCAACATCTTCCATGCAGGCGACGGCAACCTGCATCCCCTCATTCTCTACAACGCCAACGACCCCGACGAGTCGGAGCGCGCCGAGATCGCCGGGGCCGAGATCCTGACGCTTTGCGTCGAGGTCGGCGGTTGTCTCACGGGTGAGCATGGCGTCGGTATCGAGAAGCGCGACCTGATGCGGGTGCAGTTCAGCGACGCCGACCTCGCACTACAGATGCGCATCAAGGCGGCGTTCGATCCCGCCTGGCTGCTCAACCCTGGCAAGGTGTTCCCGCTCGATGCCGTCGGTGGCAGTCTTGGGCAGGCGGCTTAGCTTCAATCGAGGGGACGATGAGCGAACCTTTGAGACCGGCGGCAGACTGGGAGCTGGCGAGTATGATCGCCGGCTTCGCCAGCCGTAACCAGCCGATCGAGATCGTCGGCAACAGGACGAAGTCGCGTGTCGGGCGGCCGATGCAGACGGCTGCGACGATCACCACCCAGTCGCTTCGTGGCATCAAGCTTTACGAGCCGACGGAGCTCGTCATGTCGGCGCAGGCGGGCACACCGCTGGCGCAGATCGAGGCCGAGCTCGCGGGCAACAGGCAGATGTTGGCGTTCGAGCCGATCGACCTCGGGCCGGCCACCGGCGGAGTCGCCGGCGTGCAGAGTGTCGGCGGCGTGTTCGCGGCCAATCTCTCCGGTGCCCGCCGCGTGACGGCCGGTGCAGCGCGCGATCACCTCATCGGCGTCAAGGGAGTCAACGGCCGTTCGGAGGTGTTCAAGTCGGGCGGGCGCGTGATGAAGAACGTCACCGGCTACGACGTCGCGCGCGGTCTCGCCGGAAGCTGGGGCACGCTCGCAGTGATGACGGAGTTGACGTTCAAGGTGCTGCCGTGGCCGGAGTCCGCAACGACTCTGGTCTACGCGGGGCTGCCCGACGAGTTCGCCATCGAGCTGTTGTGCGCGGCCATGGGAACGCCCTACGAGGTTTCCGGTGCGGCCCACCTCAGTGCGGGTCTTTCGCGTCGCCTCGGCCATTCGTCGCTTGCGGCAGCAGGCGCGGCGCTAACGGCGGTGCGTCTTGAGAACTTCACGCAGTCGGTGGCCTACCGCAAGCAGCGCCTCGCCGATGTGCTGAGCGTCTATGGCGCTCCGATCGAGCTCGACTACGGCGAGACGCTGGCACTCTGGGGCGAGCTTCGCCAGCTTCGCGTGTTGAGCGATATGCCCTCGTGCCTGTGGCGCATTTCCACGTCGCCGCGCAACGGCCCGAAGGTGGTGGCTGCGATCCGTCGGCACATGGCGGCAGAGGCCTACTACGACTGGTCCGGCGGCCTCGTCTGGCTTGAGGTGCCGTCGAGCGCCGATGCGGGCGCTTCGGATATTCGCCGTGCAGTGGCGGTACCCGGCGGGCACGCGACGCTGATCCGCGCCGATCCGCAGGTGCGCGCCAGCGTCGATGTTTTCCAACCGCAGACGCCGACGCTCGAACGGCTGACGCGAAATTTGAAGGCGGCCTTCGATCCCCATGGCATCCTCAATCCCGGACGTATGTACTCCGGGGTTTGAGACGTCGGACGGGCACGGGGTAGGACACGAGAGACAGACCGCGCGATGCAGACGAACTTCACACCCGAGCAGCTCGCCGATCCCCGCGTCGCGGAGGCCGATCGCATATTGCGGCGCTGCGTTCACTGCGGGCTCTGCACGGCCGTGTGCTCCACCTATGTGGTGGTCGGCGACGAGCGAGACAGCCCGCGCGGTCGCATCTATCTCATCAAGGACATGTTCGAGCGTGGCCGCGATGCGAGCAAGGAAGTGCAGCACCACGTCGACCGCTGCCTGTCGTGCCTCTCGTGCATGACGACGTGCCCCGGCGGCGTCGATTACATGCATCTCGTCGACCATGCGCGCGTGCACATCGCCGAGACTGGCCAGCGTGGTCTGAAGGATCGGCTGATGCGGCGGCTTCTCGCCGCGGTCGTGCCTGATCCCAAGCGCTTCCGCCTTGCACTCAAGGCCGCTCCCCTCGGCCGTCCGTTCCTGCCCATCATGCGTCGCCTCGGCCTCAAAGAGTTGGCCGCGATGCTCGAGATCGCGCCATCGACGCTGCCGCCGCCCTCGCGGTTCGAGGGGCCAGGCACGGCGGTGCCGCAGGGTGAGCGTCGCGCGCGTGTCATCATGCTGGCGGGTTGCGCGCAGCAGGTTCTGCGACCGGAGATCAACGACGCCACCATCCGCCTGCTGGCGCGACGCGGCGTCGATGTGGTCGTCGCCAATGGCTCAGGCTGCTGTGGTGCGTTGACCCATCACATGGGCGAGGAGGAGCAGGCACTCGCCGCGGCCCGTCGCAATGTCGACGCCTGGACGCGCGAGATCGAGCGGGCGCCGGTCGATGCCATCGTCATCAACGCTTCCGGCTGCGGCACGACGGTCAAGGACTACGGCTACATGCTGAGGCACGATCCCGCCTACGCCGAGAAGGCGAAGGCCGTATCGGCATTGACCAAGGACGTGACGGAGTTCATCGCGGGTTACGATCTCGGGCCGCCGAAGCGCTGGTCGAGCCTGCGCGTCGCCTATCACTCGGCCTGTTCGCTCCAGCACGGCCAGCGCGTCACCGACGAGCCGAAAGCACTGCTGGCGGCGGCGGGATATACGGTGCTCGACGTCCCGGAGGGGCATATCTGCTGCGGATCGGCCGGTACGTACAACATCATGCAGCCCGAGCTGGCGCGCGAGCTGCGCGACCGCAAGGTGAAGAACATCAAGAGTCGCAAACCGGACGTGATCGCCGCTGGTAACATCGGCTGCATCATGCAGATCGCCAGCGGCACCGATACGCCGATCGCGCATTCCATCGAGTTGCTGGATTGGGCCTATGGCGGGCCGGTGCCGCGCGGTCTCGAGGCGCTCGAGGCATTCGTCTCGGACGTGCCGCAGCCGAAACGGGACTTCAAGGCCTACATCAGCTCGTGAGGCCCGCGACTCCTGACGACGCCCGTGCGTGAGCAACGGGAGCAGCCTCCCGTCTGCACCGCAGCGACCCCGGCTTAACCGCGATCCGGGGCGGTCTTCTGTACAGCGAGGGTAGTCCTGCTTTTCCGATTGACAGGCACGGGGGCTGCTCGCATAAGACGGGGCTGCCCCGCGGCCGTGGATGCGGGGCGCTTTTGTTTGTGTCGCCCGGCTGCCGGTCCCGTCGCGCAGCTGCACATTCGGCGGCACGGCCCTGTGGAGGGGTGCCCGAGTGGCTAAAGGGGACGGACTGTAAATCCGTTGGCTTCGCCTACGCTGGTTCGAATCCAGCCCCCTCCACCATCCCCCCTCGATTGCTGTTGGCTCCCGCCCGCTCCGCTTCCGTTTCGACGCATGGGACTTGTGCGTTGAAGTGGGCCCGGCATGGTGCTTTATCTCTTCGCCAGCGGGGGTACGTTTGGAGAGCGTCATGGCAAGTGGCACGCGGAACTGGCCGATATTCGCCAAGGAATGGGCTCGCTCGACGCTGCGCGATCCAAAGCAGCACTTCACACATCGCCGGCGTCGAACCTGCCCGTGTTGCGGGCACGAAGGATTGTTCGTCAGCGCCAAGCGGCGGATCGGCCCCGAGATGCGGTGCCCCAATTGCGCCTCGCGTCCGCGCGATCGCTTCCTCGCACTCGTCTTGCGTGAAACGGGAGGCGACCTCGCCGGCAAGCGCATCCTGCACTTCGCTCCCGAGTGGCCTCTCTTCCGGCAGCTCAAGGGGGAGGCGGGATACGTCGGTGGCGACATCATCAAGCGCCGCAACGCCAACGCGGTCGTCGATATCACCCGTATCGATTTTCCCGCTGAGAGCTTCGATTATCTCATCTGCAATCACGTGCTCGAGCACGTGCCCGATCATCTGCACGCGATGCGTGAGTGTGCCCGCGTTCTGCGGCCCGACGGGATAGCGTTCTTCTCGGTGCCACTCGACAAGAGGCGTGGGGAAACCTGGTATCCGCCTGCGGAAATGTCGGTCGCCGAGGTCGAGAAGATCTGCGGTTGGGACCACAAGCGGCTTTATGGCCGCGATTTCCGCGAACTGCTCGTGTCTGCCGGAATGATCGTGACGGCCATCGAGCCGCGCCCCGAATGGGTCGAGCCCCACCGGCTCTACGACGAGCAGTTCTTCGTCGCGACGAAGCAGCCGGGTCGCTTCGAATGGACCGGACCGAAGTGGGCCGATAGCGCGGCTGCCTAATCGGCGCGATCGCGCATGCCGGACGCCCGTGGCGCTGGCCGGTAACGCGGCGGGCTTTCTTCGCCGTCTATTAGCGCTTCATGCAAACGTCACGGCGAGTCTGCCGCAACGGCGCCCGATACGCTTGCCGCGGCGCGCGCGGCACTCTCGACGAGATGCGGCACACTGGCTGCGATGCGCTGGGCCGGACGCTCCTGGTGCTCCGCAGCGGCGAGCTTGCGCTGACGGTGCTCGAGAATAGCGTCGGCGATGCGGATGGACGCCCGGCCGTCGCCGTAGGGGTTCGTCCGGTCGAGCTTGCCGTTCGAGCGTTCGAGCCAGTGCGTCGCGCCCCTGAAGATGGCGGCGCGGTCCGGTCCGACAAGCTGCACGCGCCCGCTCGACAGCGCCTCGGGCCTTTCCGTGACCGTTCGCGTCACGAGCACCGGCACGCCGAGTGACGGCGCTTCCTCCTGAATGCCGCCGCTGTCGGTGATGATGAGGGAGGCGCGCTTCATCAGGTGGACGAAGGTCAGGTAGTCCTGCGGCGGGATGAGATGGATGTTCGGGTGTCCGCCGAGGCGCGCGTTCACAGGTCCCTTGACGTTCGGGTTGAGGTGTTCCGGGTAGACCACGTCGACATCGGGAAGACTGGCGATGTCGGCCAGCGCGTCGCACAGGTTCTCGACACCTTTACCGAAGCTCTCGCGGCGATGACCGGTCACGAGAACGAGACGTGACTGCGGCGGAAGGGTCGGAATGTTGCGGTCGAGACGGGTGCGCAGGGCCGCGTCGGCATCGATACGCGCGCTCACTGAAAGCAGGGCGTCGATCACGGTATTGCCGGTAACGTGAATCTGCTGCGACTTGATTGCGGTCGCTTCGAGGTTGCGAGCAGAGGATGCGGTAGGTGCGAACAGCAGCTCCGCCACCACGTCGACAACGCAGCGGTTCATCTCCTCTGGGAAGGGGTGCGCCAAGTCTCCGGTGCGCAAGCCGGCCTCGACATGGCCGATGGGAACGCCGCGATGAAATGCGGCGAGAGCCGCCGCCGCCGCCGTCGTCGTGTCGCCGTGCACCAGCACGAGGTCCACGGGGTTGTCGGCGAGAAAACTATCGACGCCGGTCATCACGCGCGAAAAGACCTGATTGAGCGTCTGCCCGGGCGTCATGATGTCGAGGGAGCTGTCCACGGCAATGGAGAACACCTCGAGCACCTGATCGAGCATCTCGCGATGCTGGCCCGTCGTCAGAACGATCGACTGAAGCCCAGTCCTGCGCTCGATCTCCTTGATGACGGGCGCCATCTTGATGGCTTCGGGTCGGGTACCCACGATCGATAGAACGCGCACGCGATATTCTCCGCAGCTGGGAAGCCGCGCGGACCGAGTGTCGGGAGAGTACAGTGATGGTCCAGCCGGCATGTGCTCCGGTGGTTGCAATCGGGAGGCCAGCCACTTTCGAGCGTTGGGTGTGCACGTCGCGGGTATTACGACGAGTTGGCGTGCCATTGCCGGACGCCGTGTCCGGTATCGGAACATGCGTCAGTGCGAAGAAGGCGCTCGGCGGGTGCTCGCGGGACGAGGCCAATGGCCGGTACAAGCGCAGATCGCGTCGAGCAGGAAAGCGCCAGCGGATCGCCGACGTCGACAGGGTTAATGCCTTGTGAAACTCGTCCTCGCGAGAACGCGAACGACCTCGATGGAGCGCTCGGTGCGGTCCATCGAGGCGTCGATGTCGAGGCGCGGTGGCCGGTGGCCGAGATATCCGCGCCAGACTGCGGGGGGCGTCAGTCGATCAGGTGGCGGCCGAGGAAGACGTCTCGGGTGAATGCCGCGTCGTTCGAGACACCGGCGACCGTCGACGTCACGGAGCGGACGTATCCGAGGAACTTCACCACTTCGGTCGCGTCGGAGTTTGCGGCGTAGATGAGATCTTCGTCGCGCATCGGGAATTTCTGCGCCGCAAAGAAGCTCGCCGGATCGCGGAAGTTGGCGCGATAGACCGTCGGAACGAGGTTCTGATCGGATGCGAAGTTGCTCAGATCTACGCCGATGCGCTCCAGCGCCTCACGATGCTCGATGCGGTAGACGAACACCTGAGCGGGGTTGGCGCGCGTGTCGAGCAGGCCGCCGGCCTTGGCGAGCGCTTCGATGAGCGAGAGATGCTCCTGGTCGAACTTGAACTGGCCGGTGACGCCCGTGTCCTGTCCGGCCGTGCCGAGGGCGCCGACCGCAACGAACTTCTGCTGCTTGCGCGAAACGTAGATGGTGTCGCCCGGCTGAACGAAGATGTTCTCCTCCGGGTCGCTGATGAGGCGGGGGAAGTGAACGGTCGCCCGGCGGCCGTGCCGTTGCAGGGTGACGAACAGCTCGTAGCCCGGATACTTCGTGCCGCCCGCTCTCGAAATGAGATCGATGATGCGTTCTCCCGAGCCCGTCAGCTTGAACTGGTTGGAGCCGTTCAGCGTGTCGCCGAGTACGGAGACGGTCGAAGCGTTCTGGTCGACGACCGATACGACGACCTGCGGCTCGACGGCACGACCGGAGAGCTTCCTTTCGATATCGCGCTCGATTTCGGGCACGGTTCGCCCGGCGGCGCGGACCGAGCCGGCGTAAGGCACCGAGATATTGCCGGCGCGCGTCACGGTTTGATTGGGCATCGTCACGAAGTTCGCCGGGCGCGGACCGGTATCGGCCGGCAGGAAAAGGCCGCCCGTCGCGGATTCGAACACCGATACCTGCACGATATCACCGACGCCCACGCGTACGTTCGGCGGGCCTTGATCTTCGGCGCTGAAAGTCGAGTGAAGGGAATCGTCGCCGATCTGCGAAAGAACGTCGAGCGCCACGGGGCTCACATCGACGAGTGCATAGTCGTAGGTAACCTGGCGCCGATCGCTGGCGAGGTGCACCGCGGCGGCGGAGTTGATGTCGCGATAGTCCGGTCCGGCCACAGGCAGGTGCGAGCATCCTGTGATCATTGTCGCCGCAAGCAGCACGGTTGCCTTCGTGCAGAATGCGGAGCCCCTGCGCGTTACGGGTGCGAGGCTCGGGCGGCGGACGTGGAACATCTGCTGTCTCCGGGGGGAGGAACGGAACGATTGCTTCCGTCACGATACGAGACAGCCGTTAAGGCTTAGTTTACTGAACAACTCGATCTGGCATCGACGTCAATCCGGGCGCGGCCCTGCCGCGTGGCAGAGAGTCGGGTCGCTGCACGCGCCGCATGACAACGGCTCATTGCCGCTGCAACCATCTTCGCGACTGGCGACACGATTCGGTGCGATCGCCGCGCGACGTGGCGTGTCGCGCGCCCTGGTTCGATTTTCATACACTTTGCAGGCGAACATCGCGGGGCCTTCGCCGCCGCCGCGCGCACCCGCAAACCTCACACGCCGCAGACCTTATCGATACCGCGCAACCCGATTTAACCACTTGAACGCGCAGACGCTCGGTCAACCGCGCAAATCGTGGACTATACGCCGATAGAGCCGAAATACGTTTGACATTGGAATGGCGTTTGCATTCCAGACCCCAGAGTTCGTGTGCCCTCGAAAATTGTCGGTCGATTGTTTCGATCGGGGACCGCGCTTCGCTCGTGCGGATGATCGAGCGCCCGTCCAGCACCCTTCGCTGAACGCGGCGCCGAGCACCGCAAAATTTCGAGCGTCGCGCGGCAGGGGGCGGGAGCTGGGTCTGGAGGGTTCGTTTGAGACAGATTGCCGAGCCATTTACGACGCGAGAGAACCCCGACGTGAGATCCGAACGATATTTCCAGGACCACCAGTGGCACGAGGGAATGGGACGTTCCTCGATGCGCAGCGGCGCTCTTCTCGTTGCCGCTCGTCTGGTCAACGTCATCGTTCAAGTGGGCTCGACCATCCTGCTCGCGCGCCTTCTCGGACCGTACGACTTCGGTCTCGTGACCATGGTTCTGGCGCTGACGATCTTCTCGCCGTTCCTCGTCGATCTCGGCACCACCGATGCCTGCTCGCAGAAGGCCAGCATCACGCGCCAGGAAATCAGCACGCTGTTCTGGCTCAACATCGGAATGGGCACCGCCTTGACGCTCGCCTTCGCGGCGGCCAGCGGTCTCATCGCTTCGGTGTTCGGTGAGCCCGCTCTCTTCGAGATCGCCCTCGTCTCTTCCCTCACGTTCGTTCTGACGGGACTTTCGGTTCAGCATTACGCGTTGATGCGCCGCGCGATGGAGTTCGACCGCATCGTCACCATCGATGTCGGGGCCAACGTCATAGCCAGCGTGGTGGCGATCTTCATGGCGCTGTCGGGTTGGGGCTACTGGGCTCTCGCCGTCAAGCCGCTCCTGACGCTTGGGCTCACGGCCATCGGTGCGTGGATCAGTTGTCCATGGGTGCCAGGCCGCCCGCGCGTCGACGACGAGGTCAAGCGCATGGTCCGCTTCGGGCTCGGCGTGACAGGCTTCACGCTGACCGACAACGCGGCGCGCTCCGCCGATCGCCTGGCGCTCGGCTACTTCTTCGGTGCGGGCACGCTCGGCTACTTTCAGAACGCCATGCTGCTCTACAACAATCTGTTGAGCCTGCTCACGGAGTCGCTGCACAACGTCGCCATTTCGGCGCTGAGCCGCTTGCGCGAGGATCCGGTCGCGCTGAAGCGGTCGTGGGCATCGGCGCTCTCGATGGTGACGTTCGCTTCGACAGCCGCGTTCGCCGTGCTCGCCGTCACGGGTGAGGACCTCATCGTCCTCCTGCTCGGTGAGAAGTGGGCGCCGGCAGGCCCGCTGCTCTGCATCCTCGCCGTGCGTGGCATGGCGCAAGGCGTCGAGCGGACGATGGGATGGCTCCACGTCGTCGCCGGCCGTTCCGACCGCTGGATGCGGTGGGGCTTCATGAGCGCGGCGTTCCAAATCCTCGCGCTGGCAGTTGGTCTGCCGTTCGGCGCAACGGGCGTCGCGATTTCGTATGCCGTCGCCATGTTCGTGCTCTTCGTTCCGGCGCTCGCCTACGCGGGCAAGCCGCTCGGGATCGGCATCAAAGACGTGCTGGCGGCGACGGGGCCGCAGGTCGTGGCCGGATGCGTCGCCGCCGTCGCCGGGTGTGCGGCCGCACACCTGTCGCTCGCCGATCTCTCATCGTTCGCCCGTCTCGTCGTTTCCGCTCCGATCTGCTTCGCGGTGTATCTCGTCGTGGCCGTCGGTGTGTTTCGCGTTACCGAACCGCTGCGACTTGCGCTGACCCTGCTGCAGGATCTCACCGCGCATCGCCGCAAGTCGGTCGGCTAGTCTCATGGAGGAACTACAATGAATTCCCTGGAGCGCATTCTGGTGCAACTCGACGATCAGCCTTGGGCCGCCGCATGGCGCATGCTGCTCGGCGCGGCCATGCCGCCGGTGTTCAGTGCGCTGGCTGGTGGCAATGGCTCTGTCGGACTCTATCTTGTGCTTTTCATCGCCCTGCTCATGACACTGCGTGTCGCGCCGGCGCTGCTGCGCTTCACGCTGCCGCTCTCGCCCGAGGCGAAGGAGATCTGGCGCAAGCGCCGCTTCATCGCCAAGGACTACGACTCGTACCAGTGGCAGAAGCTGTTCTGGATGGGGCTCGGCATTCTCTCGCATGCAGTCGTCGGCGGCGATCTTGGATTGGCCGGCTACACGCTTGCCGCCATTTGCCTCGTCGGTGGCGGTGCGGGGCTCGTCAACTGGATCCGGATCAACGATACGGGACCGGTAAAGGTTAACGCCTGAAACGGCCGATGCGCACGCGGGTGCGGCTTGCCACCGGCGGTGCTTGCGCCATTTGCTCCGACCGGACCAACTTTCTAGACGTCGACCAAAGCCGGGACAGGCAACATGAAATTCATACAGACTGGAATAGCCGGCGTGGTCGTCGTGGAGCTCGAGCGGCGCAGCGATGAGCGTGGCTTCTTCGCGCGCCAGTGGTGCGCAGATGAGTTCATTCGCGCGGGTCTCGATCCCACGCTCTCACAGATCAATACGGCACGCAGCATCGCGGCGGGCACGTTGCGCGGAATTCACTTCCAGAAGGCACCGCATGCCGAAGCCAAGCTCGTGCGGTGCGTGCGCGGTGCGGTGCACGACGTTGCGGTGGATCTTCGGCCGGCCAGTCCGACTTTTCGCCGGTCGTTCGGCATCGAGCTCGACGATGTATCGGGACGGATGCTCTACATCCCGGAAGGATGCGGGCATGGGTACCTGACGCTCACGCCGGATAGCGATCTCGTCTACCAGGCATCCGTGCCATATGCGCCGGCGAGCGCGACCGGCGTGCGCTACGACGATCCGGCTTTCGATATCGTCTGGCCGGGGCCGATCAACGTGATCTCGACACAGGATCGTGGCTGGCCGGCGTTCGACGCGGCCAGCGTTGCGGCGTGATACCTCGCCGCTTGATGCAATGGAATTCGCCCAACCTCCCGATGACCGGGATGGGCGCAGGAAATCCAAGGAGCCACTCATGGTGATTGCCGACACAGCCCTGATCCGCCGCGAGCAGGAGGGCAAGCCGATCCGCGTGGCGCTCGTCGGCGCCGGTGTGACGGGAAAGATGATTGCGCTCCAGCTCCTGACGCCCGTGACGGGAATCCGTCTCGTGGCCATCGCCAACCGCACGCCGGAGCGTGCGCTGCAGGCGTTCAAGCTTGCCGGTAACGAGTCCGCGAAGTACGTCGGCAAGCTTTCCGAGCTCGAGGATCGCGTGGCGCAGGGGCTGCCGTCGGTCGTCGACGACTACATGATGGTCTGCAAGGCGGCCAACATCGACGTCATCGTGGAGGTGACCGGCGCCGTCGAGTACGGCGCGCTCGTGGCGACGGCGGCCATTGCACATCGCAAGCACGTCGTCCTGGTCAACGCCGAGCTCGATTCGACCGTCGGCCCCATTCTCAAGCACATGGCCGACAGGGCCGGCGTCGTCATCACCAACACGGATGGCGACGAGCCAGGCGTGGCGATGACCCTCCTCCGCTACATTCGCTCCGTGGGATTGCGTCCGGTTGCCGCCGGAAATCTAAAGGGCCTTATCGACCGCTACCGGACGCCCGAGACGCAGAGGGAGTTCGCGGCGAAGTACGACCAGAATCCGGCCAAGGTGACATCGTTCGCCGATGGTACGAAGCTGTCGATGGAGACGACGGTTCTGGCGAACGCGTCGGGCTTCAAGGTGGGGCAGCGTGGAATGTATGGGCCGAAGTGCGCTCACGTGCGCGAGATGTCGACGCTTCTTCCCGAAGACCAGATGATGGCGGGCGGTCTCGTCGACTATGCCCTCGGCGCGGAGCCGCATACCGGCGCTTTCGTCATCGCGTGGGAAGGCGATGCGCGCAAGCAGAAGGAACTCGGCTACTACAAGATGGGCAATGGTCCGTTCTACGTTTTCTACACGCCCTATCACCTGCCGCACATTCAGCTCGCGTCCACTATCGGTCGCGCCGCTCTGTTCAACGACGCGACGGTGGCGCCCATCGGAGCGCCGGTCTGCGAGGTTGCCGCCATCGCCAAGCGCGATCTGAAAGCGGGCGAGGTGATCGATGGCGTCGGAGGGTTCATGACCTATGGCGTCATCGAGAACGCGGCGGAGTTCCGTGCCGACGACCTGCTGCCTGCCGGTGTCGGCGAAGGATGTCGTCTGCTCAGGGCCGTGGCGAAAGACCAGCCGATCACCTACGCGGATGTGAAGCTACCCGAGGGGCGTCTTGTCGATCGTCTGCGCTCCGAGCAGGACGCGCGGTTCGGATTGGTCTCCCGTCGGCCGGAGTTGCTGGCCGGCTGACGCGAGGCTCATGGTCAAGAGCGCCGTCGACTTTGATGGAAGCGCGCTCGCGGTCCATCAAAGTCGGCAGTTGCGCGCCAGGCCCTGCGGCGAGGGGGCGACGTGTCCCTCCGATCGATGCATCCGAGAAAACGAAGACGGCCGCAGGCGATCCTGCGGCCGTTTTTCGTAGCGGTGTGGTGGAACTCACGGCGGGCACGTTCAAGCGCCGGCGATGAGTGATGAAGGCAAGGCGATATGGACGTCGCCGATCGAGAGCATCCGATCAGGACGCCCGTCCGCGGGGGGGCTGATCGGATAGTGCCCTCACTTCGGCCTAGTGCGGCGAGGCCGCAATATCGCATCTCGGCATCTTGCCGCCCTGGCGATCGGTTTCGGACGTCGTGGCGGTGTCGACGCGCTCGAGCCAGATCTCGCGCCAGTAGGGCGGCAGCGCCCGCGGGCAGTTGATGGGGTTGGTGAAGCGGCCGTGGCAGCCAGCGCCCTCGAGCACGATGCACGAGTTCTTCAGCGTCACGAGCTGGCCGGTCTTCTCGTTGATGATCTTGCGAACTTGCCCCTTCACTCGGAACGCCTTGCCGCAATAGGGCACCATCTCGGAATGGAAGCTCATGCCGCGATTCATGAGGCGCTTGTCGACGGTCTCGAGAATCCGATCGATGCTTTTCACGCGCACGAGGTCGCCGGGCTGCAAGCCTAGTTCGACGGGTGGTTTGACGCCGCCTGTCGGGTGGCGCCCGGCGTGAATGGGGAAGGGCACGCCGCCGCGCATCGCCTGGAAGGCGTCGTAGGTCCAGCGCAACGCCGAACCGAAACCGAGACCGGAGGAGACAAGCGCGGAGTAGCCCATGAACGCCATGCGCGACAGCAACGTCGACATGCCGACGTTGCCCGATTGATAGTCGAACACGTACTGATTGGTCCGCCACCATGGCAGCGGTCTCGTCGCAACGGGCAGCTTGGTTGCCTGACACGAGAAGTATTGATCGCTCGTGGAGCCGTTCGGAGAGGCACGCCGTGTCGCGGCCACGACGAGAGTGTCTAGGCGCTCGTCGGGTTGTGTCGGCTCTATCACCTCGCTCTCGCCGACACGACGCAGCCAAGCGTTCTTCCAGACGATCGTGCAGGTCATCTCGCAACCGCCGAAGGCGGCCCCGTCACATCGCAGGTCACCGAGAAATACCGCATCGTTCATCTGCCGCGCGCCCGTGCCGTGAACCGTGTCGCACATCTTGTGCGCCAACTTGGCCACGCGCAGCTTCTTGCCGCAGTACTGCAACATCTGCGGCATGAACGGCAGCTCGTCCAGGCACGCGCTCTCGTCGAGCGTCGCGAGGATTTCGCCGGCCGATCGCACGGCCACCCAGTCGCCGACCATCAATTCCAGAGCCGCCGTCATTGGTGGTTCACTCCTGCATGGGTATTTAGACTGTTAGATTCGTGAGGTGGATCGAGCATGGCCGTGCTGGTTTCGGACGCGAATGCGCCGAAGCGGGCGTGCCACGGTTGTGCTTGAGACTGGTGCAAATCCCGCGCCGTTCGTTCGGCGCAGGCCCTTAGTGCGAGGGTCGTATGCAATGCCTGCCGATATGGACGGGTGACAGGGCGCGATGTCTCCAGGTCCCGGTTGCGTTTCGAAAGTGTAAATTCGCCGCTGCGTTGCTTGTCGGCATTTGAAATGTTCATAAGCTTGGTCCGTATTGCCCGCAACACGGGTGGCAAAGATAAGGTTAGCGTCTGATGAGGATCACCTCGACGTAACGCTTGCCTCTTCACCAGACGCGGCGATGCCTCCGCGAAAATTCAGAGCGAACGATTAGGATCGCAGCGAGCACGCCGCCACTATGCGCGGCACGCCGCCGCTGAAGCTCTGGCACATCCTGTGCACATCCATTGCTCGAGTGTCGGGCGCCCCAATTCCCCTGGTCTGGAAGAGGCGATAACCGGCGTGGGCGTCCCGAGGTTGGATCCGATGAGTGTGCAAAGACAGCGCGTGTCGTTCCAAGACGGTACAAGGCCGCGTATCTGCATGGTCTCGAAGCGGGGCATCTCGCACGAGGCGTTCCAGGCCGCGTTGTTCGAGGCCGAAGACGTGCTTGCGGAGACGGCCAGCGTCGATCTCGTGTCCGTCGCGCCGGGGGCGTCCTATGCCTTCCGGAACCGGTGGCAGCGTCGGCTACTGTTCCGTGGTTTGAAGTCGCTGGCCTATGCCAACCCGGGACTCGAGCGCGTGAAGCTCGAGCGCGATTACGATGTCTTCGTCGCGGTCTGCCAGAATGTCTGGGACCTGCTCTCAATCAATGCGGTCGAGAACTGGAAGGAGCGCTGTGGCGTCAGCATCTGCTGGCTCGGTGAGATCTGGACTGCGGAGCTCGCCAAGATTCCGCATCTGGTGCGATCGCTGCAGAGGTTCGACCACGTCTTCGTCAGCAGCCAGGGGACTGTCGCGCCGCTTTCGGAGTTTCTTGGTCGCAAGTGCCACTTCATGCCGACAGCCACGGATACGCTTCGCTTCAGCCCGATGCCGCACGAGCCGCAGCGCACGGTCGATGTCTACAGCATCGGAAGGCGTTGGCCCGGCGTTCACGAAGCGCTCAAGCAGGCGGCCGCCGACGACGGGTTGTTCTACCTGTTCGACAGCTACAGGAAGATGGCCGAGATGGAGTTCGCCGATCACAGGCAGCATCGCGAGTTGTTCGCGAGCATCGCCAAGCGCAGCCGCTACTTCATGGTGTCGCCGGGCAAGATGGATTCCCATGCCGAGACGCGCGGGCAGGTGGAGATCGGCTATCGCTATTTCGAAGGAGCGTCGGCAGGCGCCGTGATGGTCGGGCAGGCGGCGGAATGCGATGCGTTCCGCGAGCTGTTCCCTTGGCCGGACGCAGTGGCCGAGGTCAAGCCCGACGGCTCCGATGTTCTCGAGGTCATCGCCGATCTGGAAGCAGACCCGGTGCGACTCGCCGAGCTTGGACGGCGCAATGCCGCCGCTTCGTTGCTTCGTCACGATTGGGTTCACCGCTGGATGCAGATCTTCGAAATCGCGGGTGTCGCGCCATCGTCGGCCATGACGGCGCGCCGTGACCGTCTTCGCGAACTTGCACACGCTGCAAGTGGGCCGCAATCGGCCCGGCCCCGTCAATCGCCCGCCGCCGTAGCGATCGCGAACAACCAGGGCATCGGTGAGAAGCGTGCGGCAATGCCGCGCGATGCCTTCGACCGAAGCGTCGCGCGATCTGGAAGTGAGTTTGGAACTCAAACGGCAGGGCGGAGCGCGGGCCTCGCCTGAATTGGAACGCCTGACTGCATGCGTAATGGGACTGAGTAAGGACAATGATGCTGCGATTTCTTCCCGACCTGCCGGCGGATGGCACCGTTCTCTGCCTCGGCGCCCACAGTGACGACATCGAGATCGGATGTGGTGGGCTGCTCATGCAACTTCACCAGCGCTATCCGGGTCTCAAGTTCGTGTGGGAAGTTTTTTCGGGTGACGACGAGCGCGAGCGCGAGACGCGCACGGCCGCCGCCATGCTGATGGGCAATGCGAACATCGAAGTGACGGTACACAAGTTCCGCGGCAGCTACTTCCCGCATTGCGCCTCGCAGATCAAGGACGCGTTCGAGGATATCCGCGCGCGCATCAATCCCGATCTCGTGCTGACGCACTTCCTCACGGACCGCCACCAGGATCATCGTGTCATCTCTGAGCTGACGTGGAACACGTTCCGAAGTCACGCGGTGCTCGAGTACGAAATTCCGAAATACGATGGCGATCTCGCCCATCCGGGAGTCTTCTGCCCAATCAGCGAAACGCTCGTCGACAAGAAGATCGACACGCTGCTCGCGTGCTTCGGCTCGCAGCGCAGCCACCAATGGTTCGACGCCGACCTGTTCCGCGGATTGATGCGGGTGCGCGGTATCGAATGCAACTCACCGACCCGCTTCGCCGAAGCTTTTCACGCGCGCAAGCTGGTCCTCCAATAGCAAGAGCGGATGGTTCCACAATGAAGCAGCACAGAAACTTGATCGGCCTGCGTGACCTCCTCGTCGAGGACTTCGAGGCGATGTGCGTCGATCTCACGGGCGAGTTCCAGGAGATGGCCGGCAACCGTCTGCTCATCACGGGCGGTGGCGGGTTCCTTGGCTATTACCTCGTGCAGGCGGTCCTGCATTGGAACGACACGCGGCCCGGTTCGAAAATCGACGTGGCCGTCTACGACAACTACGCGCGCGGTGTGCCCGATTGGCTGGAGGCATTGCGCGACAGGCCGGACCTGGAGCTGCGGCGCCACGACATGATCGAGCCGCTGCCGGCGGACATCGGGCACTTCGACTATGTGATCCACGCTGCGGGTATCGCTTCGCCGATGTTCTATCGCGCGCAACCGCTGAAGTGCATCGACGCCAACATCAATGGCCTGCGCAATCTGCTCGACTATGCGGTCGGCGAGCGCGACAGCGGGCGTCCGCTCAAGGGCTTCCTGTTCTATTCATCGAGTGAGATCTACGGCGATCCCGTCGCGGCGGCGATCCCGACGCCGGAAACCTATCGCGGCAGCGTATCCTGCACCGGCCCGCGCGCGTGCTACGACGAGTCGAAGCGTTTCGGCGAGACGCTCTGCGTCGTCTATGCAAAGCACGAGGGGCTCCCCGTGACGATGGCGCGGCCGTTCAACAACTACGGCCCTGGCCTCAAGATCAACGACGGGCGCGTGATCCCCGACTTCGCGAGCGACATCTTCGCCGGGCGCGACATCGTGATGCTCTCCGATGGCAAGCCGAAGCGGACGTTCTGCTACGCGACGGATGCGGTCACGGGCTACTTCAAGGTGCTGGTCCGCGGGCGTCCGGGTGAAGCCTACAACATCGGCATCGATACGCCGGAGATCTCGGTCGCCGAGCTCGCGCAACTGACAGTGAAAGCTGCGCAGGACCTGTGCGGCTACTCGGGCAAGGTGGTCCTCGGCGAGAGCAACGAGAAGGACTACCTGGTCGACAATCCCAACCGGCGCTGCCCGGTTATCGACAAGGCGCGCTCCGAGCTCGGCTTCGAGCCGAAGGTTTCGATCGAGGACGGCATCTATCGCTCCCTCATCTGGTACAATCACAACCAAGTCGCGGCGGTGGGCTGATGAAGGTCTCAATTATCGGTACAGGTTACGTCGGCCTCGTAACGGGGGCGTGCCTCGCGGAAGTCGGACATGAAGTGATCTGCGTCGACGTCGATCCGCGCAAGGTCGACATGATCAACTCGGCCGAGGCGCCGATCCACGAGCGCGGGCTCCCCGAGCTTCTGAAGCGCAACAGCGGCCGTCGCCTTTCGGCGACCACCAATCTTGCCGCGGCGGTCGCCGATACGGAGATCACCTTCATCGCCGTCGGGACGCCGGCGGCGAATGGAAAGATCGACCTCAAGTACGTCGAGGCGGCGGCGGCCGAGATCGGCAGGGCGATTCGCGACAAGGCGGGATATACGACCATTGTCGTCAAGAGCACCGTGGTGCCCGGTACGACGATCGGCGTCGTGCAGAGTGCGATCGAGCGGGCCTCGGGTAAGACGGCGGGTGTCGATTTCGGCCTCGGCATGAACCCCGAATTCCTCACGGAAGGCACGGCGGTTGCCGACTTCACCTTCCCGGACCGTCTTGTCCTCGGCGGTATCGATGCGCGGACGCACGACGTGCTGCGCGATCTCTATCAGTCCTTCGACGACTCCGTTCCGAGGATCGAGACGAACCCGACGACCGCGGAGATGATCAAGTATGCCTCGAATGCCGTTCTTGCCACGATGATCTCGTTCTCCAACGAGATCGCGCGGCTTTGTTCCGCTGTCGGCGGCGTCGATGCGATCGATGTGATGCGTGGTGTCCATCAGGCCGGATACTTCACGATCCGCCACGGCGGCGAACGCCTCACGGCACCGATTTGCAGCTTCCTCGAGCCGGGTTGCGGGTTCGGTGGCAGTTGTTTGCCGAAGGATGTCACGGCGCTTGTCGGACAGGGGCGCGAGAACGGGCTCTCGCTCGATCTCCTGCAGAGTGTGCTGCGCATCAACGGCGCACAGCCGGATGAGATGATGCGTCTCATGGGGCTTCACTATCAGTCCCTGCGCGATGTTCCTGTCGCGGTGCTCGGGATCGCGTTCAAGCCCGACACGGATGACATTCGCGAGTCGCCGGCTTTCCCGCTCATTCGCCGTTTGAAGGAACAGGGCGCGACACTGACGGCTTACGATCCGATCGCGCGGCCGAGCGAGCATCCCGATCTTGCCGGCGTGCGCCTCGCGGACACGCTGCGCGAAGCGGTTGCGGGCGCAAAGATCGTGCTTCTCGTCACGCGCTGGTCCGAGTTCTCCGCGCTCGACGGTCTGCTCGGCGAGCTCGGGACGCAACCGCTCGTGGTCGATGGGCGTCGTGTTCTCGATCCCAGCTCCTTTGCGCAGTACGAAGGAATCGGTCGCGCCTAGCGCCCCGGTACTGACATGTGTTTCGCCTTGCGGCGGCACGGGCCAACCGTGCCGCCGTGACTTCGACCGATCTACTCCCTCGAAATGGAACTTGCTCGTGTGTGGCATCGCGGGACTCATCGGACGGCTGGACGAGCGTAATCGTGCCGCGTTGAAGCGGATGAGCGACGCGCTGGAGCATCGCGGCCCGGATGCCGACGCAACGTGGGAGGCAACCCCCGACGATCGCGGCTGGGGTGCGATGCTCGCGCATCGGCGCCTCGCGATCCTCGACTTGTCGCCGGCTGGCGTGCAGCCGATGATCGATGCCGTTACAGGTCACGTGCTGGCCTACAACGGTGAGGTCTACAACTATGTCGATCTGAGACGCGAGCTCGAGGCGAAAGGCGAGCGACTCGGTTCGAGCGGCGACACGGCGGTCATTCTTCGCTACCTCGGCCTCCAAGGGGCCGAGGCGGTGGCGCGGTTCCGCGGCATGTATGCCTTCGCGTGCTGGGATCAGAGCCAGCGCCGATTGCTGCTCGCGCGGGATCGTCTTGGCATCAAGCCGCTCCATGTGGTTCGCGCGACGTCTCCGGACGCGGGCTGGTCGATCGCGTTTGCGTCCGAGCTGCGCGCCCTGCTTGCCTCGGGTCTCGTCGAGACGCGCCGGCTCGATCCCATGTCTGTCGCGAGCTGCGTGTGGAGCGGCTTTACCATCGGCCCCAATACGGCGGTCGAGAGCATCGAGATGCTCGCTCCGGGCCAAGTCGTCGAACTCGACGGCGCAGGCAATACAATCCGTGATGAGATCTTCCTGCGGAAGGCAGGGCGTGTCGGTGCGGGACCGATCAGCGAGGACGAACTGGCGAACACCCTCGAGGAGAGCATAAGGCTTCACCTCGCGAGCGATGTGCCGCTCGCCGTGTTCCTCTCGGGTGGAATTGATTCCTCCGCGATCGCTAACATTGCGCAACGCTCGAGCCG
>OEIV010000396.1_pt1 | contig 24130 bp, 20 predicted proteins | sample 1539231 | NCBI WGS metagenome assembly OEIV01 (sample SAMN03794762, study PRJEB22550) | activated sludge metagenome | feature: wastewater treatment plant; material: activated sludge; isolation source: Wastewater treatment plant of a petroleum refinery complex | place: Argentina: Buenos Aires ... | reverse complement strand
TGGTGAGGCGAGCGCGAAAACTGGCCGTGGGATGTGTGGCGGCGGGGACGTTCGGCGCGGGCATTGTGCTGGCGTGGTACTTGTTTCGCCCGGGCGTGCTGGCGTCGGTGGGGACGGCCCAGTTGCTGCTGCTGATCGGGCTGTTCACGCTGCCGTTCGTCGCCCTGGCGGCATGGGAGTTTGAGCGTCGGGCCCGTCACGCGGCGCCGGTGGCGCGCGGGCGCGAGTCGATGAGCACGGCCGACCGGGTCGCTGATGAGGTCAGTCACGATTTCGCGGGCGAGGTCGCGGTGGGCGACGACGAGGTGATGGCGGCGGACGCGGTGGAAGAGGCCGTCGGCCGGGCGGCGACTGGGGCTTCGATCGGGGCGGGCGCCGCGCACGACGAGAGTCTGGCGCCGGAGCACTCGGCTCCAGTGTCGGGCGAGAACATGCTGGTGGTTGAGCCGATGGTCGAGGTGGCGCGCGAGCTCTTGGAGCGAGCGGGGCGCGAGCCTGGGCATGACGATTCGCCGCGGCATCGGCATCCGGCCCATCCGCGTCGGCGAGCGCCCGAAGGCGTGAGCTGAGGCATCAACGCCGGACGAGATTGCAAGGCACGGGATCGTGCTGGCGCGCGGCGCCTTTCGAGAGTGTGCGCACCGTGCCGACCCGTCTGCCCGCGTGCCACGCCTATGGAAGACCCGTCTTGGGGTCAGTGCATTCGTCGCACTCCAGTACTCGGATCTGAAGACTGGCCCGTGCCACGAAATGAAAGGCGAACACAGCGGCGGGGAACGCCAACGTACCCAGGCGGTGGTCAAACGCTGCAAGGCCGGGGTTTGGCCCGTCATTCGCGGCCTGGTGTTCGCTGTTTGAACGGTAGACTGTGGGAGCGTGGTTTGTGAGGAGTGCATCCGCCGGAGGCGGGTGGTCGATTCGTTGTTGTGGGCGCGGGCGTGATGTGGTGTTGACCGGTCGCGCGAGTTCGGTTGCAATTGAGGGGGGTCATTTGCGGCATGCTGCTGGGCCGGGCCCGTGTGGACAGTGCGGCGGCAACCCGCGGGCCCTGCGCCGGTTGAATGGGTGGGCGTGTACGAGGGGCGGCGTGAGGGCCGGTCGCGCTGGCGCGTGCGTGGGGGCGAGTATGCGAGAACGGGTGCGCGAGAAACGGCGGCGGGCGCGCGGGTTCACGCTGATCGAGCTGCTGGTGGTGATCGCGATCATCGCGGTGCTCATCTCGATCCTGCTCCCGGCGTTGTCGCAGAGCCGCGAGGCGTCGCGGCGGCTGAAATGCCTGACGAACCTGAAGGGCATCGGGATGGGGCTGTCGATCTACATGCAGGAGAAGTCCAAGGGGGTCTTGCCGAAGGTTCGCCCGTTGCATGATGACAGCTCGTCGGAGAATGACCCGTCGCTCTTGGACATTCTGGAGGAGTATGTGAGCGCCCCCAGGCCGCGGAAGGGGGAGGACGAGCTGTACATCGTGGCGGACCCGTACAAGTGCCCTTCGGATGTCTCGTCGGACTCCGCGGAGGACGCGTTCCGCCCGGTGTGGCAAACGACGGGGACGAGCTATGACTACATCCCGGCGCTCTACATGCTGGCGGCGGAGGTGATCGGTCTGGTGAACCCGGACCGGACGGCGCGGGCAGTGACCAAGGCGTATGAGAAGTGGAAGGACTCGGGGAAAGACTGGTCGATCCTGGTGGACGCGGGGGACTGGCACACGCAGAAGAAGAATGCGATCCCACGGAACGGGCTGTTCATGTTCGACTGGCGGGCGGACTGGGCGGGCGTGGCGACGGAGGAGGAGAGCACGGAGTTTCTGAAGGACGTGCTGAAGTTCGGGAATTCGCCGCTCAATTAGAAGGCGCCAGGCACCAGGAAGAGACGGAGAGACGCAGTGACGGAGTGAAGACAAAGGCAAGTGGGGCAATGAAGGCCGGAAGCGCGTGAGAACATGAGCGACACAACCAACAAACCCGGGATGATGCCGAGCCTTTTGGACGAAGCGGCGGCGGCGCCCGTGGATCAGGCGAAGCGGCCGGGGCTGATCGCGCGCACGCGGGCGTCGCTGCGGGCGCGATTTGATCGCTGGTGGTCGCCGATCGACGCCGACCCGGTGCGTCGCAAGCGCTGGATCATGGGAGGGCGAGCGGCGCTGGGCGCGCTGGTGCTCGGCTTGGGCGTGGGCGGGTATTTCGTGTTCCGGCCCGTGCCGCAGCCCGATTATCTGGATGATCCACTCAACGACGTGCTGGGCTACACGCTGCTGACGGACGAGTTCAACAAGCTCCCGGTGGAGAAGCGATTGGAGCTGATCGGGCAGCTGGTGCAGCGTTTCAAGTCGATGGACGCGGGCGACTCGGTGCTGATGGCGAGCTTTGCGGCGGGGATCGCGGGGGCGGCGCGGGACCAATTGATGGAGAACGGCTCGCGTCTGGCGGTGGACACGTGGGACAAGTTCGCCGTGGACTACGCCAAGGTGCCGGAGGGCGAGCGCGGGGATTATCTGGACAAGACGTTCGTGGACTTCACGAAGATGATGGAGACGCTGGGCGGCCGGCCGCGGGACGTGTCGGATGAGGAGAGGCTGGCCGAGGGTCGTCGCCAGGCGCAGCGTGATATGGAGCGGATCAAGGAGAACCCGGAGCGGGCGCCGTCGAGCGAGATGGCGGGGCGGATGTTCCAGTTCATGAACGAGGGCGTGGGGCAGTACGCGTCGGCGTCGCAGCGGGTGCGCGGGCAGCAGATGATGCGTGACATGGTTCGGCGGATGCGGGGGGTTGACATCGTGACGGGCAAGCCGCCGCGGTGAGATTGCCGCGCTTGCGGCGGTTTGGTACGCGCTCTCGACCACACTCGGGCGTCAGCGCGACGATTCGCTCTGAGGACTCCGCTCATCGTCGGCGTGGGAATCGCTCGCAATTGAACTCGCGTTCGGATCAAGGCCCCCGCAGCGGGCGAGCGTTGAGTCACACACAAAACCAACGGTTGCGCAACGTGTCCGGTCGATCAGGCGTGATTCGCGCGTGACGCGCCATTTCGGTGCGTGCCGCGAACGCCGGAGGCGGAAACATGGGGCACGGCATCGGGTGTTTGATTCACACGGGCGAGCGGGCGATGGCGAGCGTGCTCGTGGGGCTTCTCGCGCCGCTCACTTTGGCCCAGCCCTCGATCCTCGGGCAGGCGCGGGTCGACGTCACGGCCCCGGCGAATCGGGCCGCGAACAACACGGTCGCCGCGGCGTCGGCGTTCAACCCCGAGCGGATCGTGGCGGCGTGGATCGACTGGCGGCAATCGCCCGTGCTTTCCAGCGAGATCCTGAACACGGGCGTGGGGTTGTCGCTGGACGGCGGGATCACCTGGAGCGACATGCTCGTCAGGCCGCCGGTCGCGAACCAGACGCTGATCGAGGCGAGCCCGATGGCGGCGGCGGACCCGCGGACGGGGACGATCTGGGTGGGCGGGATCAGCTATGGCACGGGCGGTGGGGTGTACGTCGCGCGGCTGGACCCGGCCGCGACCGAGTTTTCGGCGACGAAGATGGCGCGGCTGTCGGCGAGCGCGGATCGGGCCGCCATGGCCGCGGGGCCGAAGCCGGGCGACGCGAACTCGACGCGCCTGTACATCACGTTCAACGAGGGGTGCATCCGGTCGGACGATCTTGGGGACACGTGGAACGTGCCGGTGAGCCTGGGGAGCGGCGTGGGATTCCTGCCGCGGGTGGCGAGCGACGGCACGCTGTATGTCGCGTACTGGGACCAGGCCAGCGGGCTTCTGATCAAGCGATCGACCAACGGCGGGTCGAGCTTTGTGACCAAGACGATCGCGACGAGGCTGGACACCTGGACGATCCAGGACAGCTCGCGATTCCCCGGGAATTTCCGCGTGATCCCGACGGTGTGCATCGCGGTGAGCCCGGTGGATGGGGCGCTGTACGCCGTGTATTGCGATCGCACGAGGCTCTTGAGCGGGCGGCACGACATCGACCTGTACTTCACGAAGTCGACGAACAAGGGCGACACGTGGAGCGCGCCCACGCACACGATCCACGGCGATGCGCTGAACCAGGACCAGTTCTTCCCGTGGATCGAGGTCGATCGCGAGGGACGCCTGCACGTGTCGTGGTGGGACGGGCGTCGCACCGACCAGAACGACTCGACGACCAACACCGACGCGTGGTTCGACAACTCCTACGCCTACAGCGAGGACGCCGGCGCGACCTGGCACGAGTATCGCCTGTCGCAGAGCACATGGAACGCGGCGAACGACGGGCTGATCCGCAACCAGCAGTTCGTGGGCGATGTGAGCGGCATGGCGTGCGCGGGGCGGCGCATCACGCCGGTGTCGATCGATACGCGGGGCGGCGATCCGGACATCTACGCGTCGCGCCTGTGGTTCTGCGGGCCGGACGTGAACCGCGACGGCTTCCTGAACGGCGACGACTATGACCTCTTCGCCGAAGCGTTCGAGGCGGCGGAGCCGCTGGCGGATTACAACGGCGACACGTTCTTCAACGGGGATGACTACGACTTCTTCGGGCTGGACTTTGAGGAGGGGTGTACGTAAGGAGCGTGTGCCGGGCAGCATGTTCGCCGATAGAATGTCGTCGTGACCGACGAGATTCAAACAGAAAACACAGGCGCACAAAGCGGGCCGCCTCCGGGCGAAAAGAGGCGCCCTCTGCTTCGGTTCGTTCTGACGTTGCTGGGTTGGCTCTTTGCAACGCTGGAACTCGTGGGGCTGGGAGCTCTGTGGTTCGGGCCCGGATATCGGCGCGACCCGATCGTGCAGCAGATGTTGACTTACCCGGACATCGGCTCGATCGGCAACGCCATCAGCTACATGATGGGCTGGGCGTCTTGCGGGATTCTGGCGGCGATCTTCGGATGGGTTGTCTATCGCATGACGCGGCGAACTCGCGGGCGGGTGCTGATCGCGGTCGGACTGTTGACAGTCCCCCTGGCCGTCGCGGGCAATCTCCGCCCGAGCCGGGCGGGCGTTGCATTGCCCGGTGGATCGGCGCGGGGCGAGTGGAGCGTGCTGTACGAAGTCACGCGCGAATTCGTGGGCGAGCTTCAGCGCACCGCGGCCAACTATGGCGCGCGCGTGATCAATCCGCAGGTCCACTTGGCTCTCGCACCCGCGCGGGTCGACGGGCCGGAGAAACTGGCCAAATCACGCGAAGACGTCAGCGGTGTGTTGAATGAAATCGACAATTACTCGAGAACTTTGCACGACAAGGCGAACGGCTCGATCGAGGCGATCAGGCAATCCGATCTTCCGGCGGCGAGCAAGGAAGCATCGCTGCGCGTTGCCGAGGAAGGGCTTGCGATCGCCATGCCGCGGATCGATGGAATCCTCGCGTGCGAGCGTGAGGCATTCGCGGAGATGGACTCGATACTGGAGTTCTTGCAGTTGCGCCAGGGGCGGTATTCGGTGTCGAATGCGAAGCTCGTGTTCAAGGACAATACTGACTCACGCACGTACAACGCGTCGATTACGAGATATCGCTCGCTCATGACCAAGGCGCAGGAGCTACGAACATCGCTCCAGGGACAGGGGCGCGATTTTCTGAATCGGCTTTCGCAAGCCGCCCAGACCGGCGGACCATTCGCACGCTCGGACTATCCCGCGCCGACACGGGGTCCGGAAATCGCTCTCGACGCCGGCGGTATCACCCTCAATGGCAAACCGGTCAAGCTTCCGATCGGCGAGACGGCACTGAGCGAGATTCTGGGGGGTCCGCCCTCGCGCCGGGCGGGCGAGGACCAACTCGTCCGCGTGTGGGACACGCTGGGCATTGCGGCGAGCGGACCGGCGGGCGACAAGCCGCTGGATGTCGTTCTCATTCAGCTCAACCGCCATCACTCCTACGAGGATTGGCCGAACAGCGCGTTCGCGGGGACCCTGACGCTCTCAGGCGAGCGGGTGCGCGATGTCGACACGCCCCGATCGCTGAACCGCCGGTTGCGCGAGCCGCGCTTCGAGTGCGTGGACGAGACCGATGACACATGGGAGGTCGTGTACCCCGGCTTCATCGTCACGATGGACAGTTTCGCGGATGGACTGACCGAGGGGTTGTCATTCCGCGCGCCCGACAAGACGGCCAACCCCGCGAAGGACGAGGGACGCCCTCCGAGGTTTTAGGCAGCCCGCGTTGGTGAACTCGCGGGCTCGCACGAGAATCGCGGCGTCGCCACGCGGATGAGAAGACTCGCCAGGATCGTTCCCATGAGGTTCGAGAGAAGGTCCCAGCCCGTGTTCTCGTAACCGCCGACGTTGGTGCCGGGCATGATCTGCGTCGCGACGAATTCGATGACTTCGTTGAGCGCGCCAAGCCCGTTGCCCATGAGCGCCGCGGCGGAGATCGCTCCGATCGTCGGACGAAGCGTCCCGCCCGAGCCGTGCGTCATCACCACCAGCGCACGCCAGCAGGCGAGGGTCGAGACAAAGAAGCCATAGCAGTGAACGACCTGATCGTACTTGGGCAGCCACGGAAGGACACGCAGGTTGTACAGCACCGGCGGCGCGCCGGGCTCGGTGACGCTCTCGGGGATTGGGATTGTCCCGCCGCCCATGTGCACGAGTACCCATAGCGCCAGGCCCCAGAGCACGAACATCGGGAAGTTGACGCGGAAATGGAGCACGCCGACGGCGGCGACAAGCACGAGCATCACCAGGCCGTAGTAGATGAACTCGTAGTTCCAGTTGGCGATCGCCATGGCGACGCCGCCGAGCACCGTCAGCACGACAAACGCCATGACGACGACGAGCGGGCGCGAGAGCTTCACGCGCGGCGCGGCGGGATCGTGGTCCGCGTCGTTCACGGGCGTGCCCCCGGCGCGTCGTAGAGCGTGTGGACGCGCAGGCCCTGGCGCTGGTAGACGCCCGCGCGCTCGACGATCGCGCTCTGGTTGATCCACGAGCTGATGACGACGTCGGTCGCGCCGGTGCGCGAGGCGTCGGCGGGCGCGACGATCGGCCAGTTCCAGAGTGATTTGCCCTGGCGCGCGGGGTCGTCGTCGGTGAAGGCGACGAGGCGCGCGGGGCTGTCGGCCAGCACGCCGGCGAGTTCGATCGTGTGACGCCCCGTGCCGTGGACGACGATGGCCTTGCCCGCAAGACGCTGGAGCGTTTCGCGGAGGCGAGAGGCGCCGTCGGGGGGAACGGCGCCTGAGCCCGACGTGGCGGCGCCGGCGGTGAACGCGACGGGGCGCGAGAGGGGCCAGTAGCGAGCGGGCGATTCGGCGACTTCGTCGATGAGCATGGCCGTTTGTCGCGCGTGGGCCTCGAGGCCGAAGCGCTCGCGAGCGCGCCGGACGCACGCACGGCTCAGCTGTTCCAGGCCGCGTGAGAGCGCCCGCTGCACGCCGTCGGCCATGAGCCGGCCGAGGGTGGCGTCATCGGCGTCGGGCGCGAGATCGACAAGTTCGCCGTTCTCGCCGGGCGAAACGAGCTGCGTCGCGCCCGATTCGGTGCGGGTGATGACGGGCACGCAGCCGCGCGACATGGCCTCGAGGATCGCGACGCTGAGGCCCTCGGCGCGCGAGGCGAGCACGGTCATGTCGTGCTCTTCGAGCAATCGCAGGACGCCGTCGGGCGCGATCGCCTCGAGGCGGCGGATGCGCCCGGGCTCGGTGCGCGCGACGCGCGCGTCGATCTCGCGGGTCGAGGGCCCGTCGCCCACCAGGGTCAGGCGGTGCGAGACGCCGCGCCGGGCGAGTTCGTCGGACATCTCGATGAGCGCCATGATCCGCTTGACGCTTTGTTCGATCCGCCCGTGATAAATGAGCGTGACGGGGCGAGCGGCGAGCGGCGGGCGTGGCGCGACCGACGCCGGGACTTCCACGCCGTAGGGGATCGAGCGGACGTCGGCGGCGCGGTGGGGCACGGCCCCGCGCAGCACGCCGGCGATGTGGTCGCTCACGCCGACGAAGCGGGCGATGATCGGCTCATACGTCGCGAGCACGCGCGTGTCGTAGGGGTTGAGCAGGTGCTTGTATCCGACGACGCGCACGCGGTCGGCGTCGGCGCAGCACAGGGCGGCGGCCAGGGCGTAGCAATCGCCCAGGAGATTGGGGGAAAGGACGACGGGGCGCGAGGTCTCGATCGAGAGCTCGCGGATCACGTCGCGATAGTGAGGAAGGAAGGGCGAGAGATCGCCGCTGGCGGCGTCGAGATCGGGGACGTTTCGCAGCTCGCGGACCAGCACGCGCGGATGGATGGGGAGCGTGAGGCGCGCGTGCCCGGAGGTCTCGGGATGCGCGATCAGGGCGGCGGGACGCCCGTGGGCGGCGAGCGTGTTCACCAGGCGCAGGGCCCAGGTCGTCACGCCCGAGGTGGTGAAGCCGCGCGGGAGTGCGATCGCGATCGCGGCGGGGGCGAGGGGCTTGGCGATTGGCCCGGAAGTGCGTGGGTTCGTGGCGACCATCGCACCATTCTTCGGCGATTGCGCCTTCGGTACGGGAGTATCGGAGGGAGGGTCTCGGCGTCCGAGACGATCTAGGTTCGGCCCTTGGCGCAGTGCTCGCGCCACTCGTTCCGCAGCGCGGCCTCGAAGCGGCGGGCAAAGCCCGGGGCGTCGCCGTGCGGCGAGGCGAGGATGCGATCGCGCATGGCGCGACGCAGCTCGTGCAATTTCGGCAGGTCATTCGCCCACTTGACGGCGACCTGAACGTACTCGTCCTCGGTCCTGGCGTTGAATTCGTGCAGGTTCAGCCCGGCGTTGAGGCTGATACCGACGCGCGAGACGTGGCTGTTTCCTTCGAGGCAGATGGTGGGGACGCCCATCCAGGCGGCCTCGCTGATCGTGGTGGTGCCGTTGTAGGGGAACGGATCGAGCGCGACATCGACCTTCCGGTACAGGTTGAGGTGGTCGGCGACGCTCTGGGTTCGCGGGAGGAACTCCATGCGCTCGCGCGACACGCCGTGCTTCTCGAACATGCGCACGATGACCTCGCGGAAGGCGGGCTCGTTCAGCGCGGCGTTCTTCATGACGAACTTGGCCGAGGGCACCGCGTTCAGCACGCGTCCCCACAGCGCCGCGACGCGATCGTTGAACTTCACCATGTTGTTGAAGGTGCCGAAGACGAAGGGGCCGGATTCGGAGGGCGCGGGCATGACGGGCCCCACCTCGGGAGAGGGGCGGATGCAGAGGAAGCACGGGTCGAGGCGCACGAGTCGTTCGGTGGCGAGGCGTTCGGCGCCGGGGGGATCGGTGATCGAGTCGATGAGACGAACGTCGCAATTCTTCACGCCGGTGGTGTTGGGATAGCCCAGCCACGTCATCTGGATCGGGGCCGCACGCAGATTGAGCAGGTGGAGCACCGGCGGGTTCGTGTGGGCCGCGATGTCGATGACGATGTCGGGCGCGTCGGTCCACATCTTGGCCGCCAGGTCGGCGGCGGAGCCCTCGGGGATTCGCCGCCAGCTCGAGACATAGGTCTTCAGCCGCTCGGTGATCTTGTCCTGCGGCATCGCGGTCGAGTAGCAGATGTACTGGTACTTGCTCTTGTCGGCGTGTTCGAGCACCGGCTCGAGGTAGTACACGACGGAGTGCCCGCGCAGGTCGGGCGAGACGATCGCCACCTTGAGTTTCTTTTCCGGGTCGAGCGCGTTGCCGAATCGAGGCGGCGTGGCGGGCGCCAAGGGCGCGATGAGGTCGCCGAGGGCCTTGTGGAGCGCGAAGACCTGTTCGGGCGTGGCGTCGGGGAAGTAGTTCATCATCTGGGCGAAGCCAAGATGCAGGCCGAAGTCGTCGGGATGAACCGAGAGCGCGGTCTCGAAGACGTGCCTGGAATCGTCGAAGCGGAGGAGGTTGTAGAGGAGGGTCGCGTAGGAAAGACACAGGCCCGCGTGCTCGGGCGCTTTGGGGTTGGTGTGCTGGAGCATGAACTCCATCACCTCGAGCGCCTCCATGCGCAGGCCCGCGTGCGTGAGCACGGTGAGCAGGGTCTGGTGGTACTGGCGATTGTCGGGAGCCGCCTTCACCGCGCGGCGCGCATACTCGACCGCGTCGGTGTACTTGTTGGCGATCGCCAGCACGCCGCCCAGCGTGTTGAGCGCCACCGGATCGTCCGGGTACTGATCGAGCAACTCCCGCGCCAGGCGCTCGGCCTCGTCGTTGTTGCCCGCGGAAAGGGCGGCTTTGACGGACTTGATCAGGTTGGGGTCCATCGCGTGCTCCGGGTGGAGCCCGATGGTAGGGAATCGGCGATGGATGACGCGGGCGCGGGAGCGTGTGGGGCGCTCATCGGCCGGCGCTCAGGGCTTGGGCGCCGGCTTCCAGCGCGAGAGCAGGTCGCTCATGGTGGTCCAGTTGAAATCGCGGAGGAGGTTGTTGAATCGCTTCTCGCCGCGCGAGAGGTTGACGTAGTGGCGGAAGGCGTGGGAGCGCTTCAGGCCGCTGACCCGCGGCTGGCCGGGGTCGATCTCCCAGGGGTGGATGTAGAAGACATAGGGCTGCCCGGAGCGGAGGATTTTCTTGATGCCGGCGCGGAAGAGCGTGTACGGGAAGAGGCGGAAGTACCCGCCGCCGCCCCAGGGGACGCCCTTGCCGGCGACGTTGACGCACGAGACGCAGACTTCGTAGAAGCCCTTGCGGATCTCAACGACGGGGACGCCGGGCGACATGCCGGTCAGCTTGCCGTAGCGATCGTGGGCAACGGTGGGGAAGGCGGAGGAGTCGTACTCGAAGCCGAGGGACTGGAGCACGTCGATCGACCAATCGGTGATCGAGAACGACGGGGCGCGATAGCCCTTCACCTGCTGGCCCGTGAGGTCCTCGAGGAACTTCTTGGAGCGTTCGATGTCGGCCTTGAACTCGTGGGGCTTGAGGTTGTAGACCAGCTCGTGCCCGTAGCCGTGGCTGGCGATCTCGTGCCCGGCGGCGGCGATCCGCTTGATGAGCGCGGGCTTCTTTTCCGCGCACCAGCCCAGGATGAAGCAGGTCGACTTCACGCCGTGGTGCGCCATCTGCGTCAGCATGCGATCCGTGTTGCGCTCAACGCGGAGGTCGCGCGAGTCCCAGGTGTTCCGCTCAACGACGGCCTTGAGATTCTCGACCTGGAACCAGTCCTCGACGTCGATCGACATCGCGGCGTTGGATGGGAGCGAGCCGTACTTTGCCTTGACTGATGCCACGCGGGGCTCCGTTGGGACTGGTTGATTCTTCGCAGGTCGCCCGATCCGTGTTCGTCCGACCGTCCCGTCAGTTCCTGATGCCCTTGACCCGGTGCCCGATGCCTTCCTTTACAGCATCCGATGCCCGCGCTGGCGGAACTTGGCCACGTCGGCGGGCTTGGGGAACGAGAAATACTGGGCCCCGGCCATGTCGACGGGCGTGGGCTTCGTGGTCCCCGCGGCAAGGCTCCGCAGCACGCGGATCATGAGGCGGGCGCCCCCGCGCTTGGTCTCGGGGATCACGCGGTCGAGCGAGGCGTTCTCACGCAGCGGGAATTCGAACGTGTCGAGCACGGCGCCGGCGTCGAGCTTTTCGGCCATCTCGTGGACCGTCACGGTGGCGCACTTCTCGCCCTCGAGCAATTGCCAGAAGTTCGGCATCATGCCGCGGTACTTGGGCAGGCGCCCGGAGTGGATGTTCACGCAGCCGAGTCGCGCCGAGGCGAGGATGCCCTTCTTGAAGATCTCCGGGGCCGCGACCGACACGATCACGTCGGGCTTCATCGCGCGAACGCGCTCGATGTACCCGGGGTCGTTGACGCTGGTCGCGGGGATGAGCGGGATGCCGGCCTTCCTTGCCAGCGTGCCGATCGACACGCGCGAGAGCTTCACCATCGCGAAGCGGAAGAGCAGCCTCCAGAAGTCGATGGGCCCGAAGAAGCCCCACATGCGCTTGGCGGTCTTGAGCTTGGACTCGTGGAACGCCGCGTCGATTGTGATGCCCAGGACCTCGAATTCCTGGCGCGGGTATTCGCGAAAGAAGACCTCGAAGAAACGGATGACGTAGAGCGGGTCGTCCTCGGTGACCAGCAGCACCCGCAGCTTGTTGGACGAGGCGTTGGCGTCGCTCACGGCACGCTCCTGGTCGGCAGGCCGGCGCGCCGGGCGGCCAGCGCCAGCACGTGGGCGTATTTCTTGGCCGCCATCGGGCGCGTGTACTCGCGATCAAAGAGCTCGCGGGCCCGTCGGCCTTCGGCGGCGACCTCCTCCGGGTGGGCCATCATGGCGCGGATCGTCGCCACGCACGCATCGACATCGCCGATCTGCACCCAGCGACCGAGCTTGTGCTGCTCGACCAGATCGCGCAGCTCGCTCTTGGGCTCCGACAACGCCAGCACCGATTTGCCCACCGCCAGCGACGTGTACAGCTTGCTCGGGTAGCTGATCCCCTCGATCCCCTTGGCGATCGAGACGACCGACGTGTCGCAAGAAGGCAGGGAATCCGGCACCTCGGGCGTGGGCTGGTAGGGAAGCAGGATCGAATTGGTGAGCTTGCGCTTCTGGATCTGCTCGGCGATCCAGGCCTTGCGACCGCCCGAACCAACGAAGACGAACTTGACGTTCTCGCCCTTGAGCCGCTCGGCCGCGCCGATCAGCGTCTCGAACTCGTAGTACAGGCCCAGGTTGCCCGAGTACAGCACCGTGAAGGGCTCGACCAGCCCGTGCGTCTTGGAGAACTTGGTGCCGCGCTTGTCCTTGGGCACGATCAGGTCGCCGTCGGCCCAGTTGGAGATGACGTGGACACGCCCCGGCGGGATGTCGTAGTTCCGGCAGACCAGGTCCTTGGCGGCCTCGCAGAGCACGATCGTCTCCGCGGCCCGCGAGTACATCATCTTGTTCATCCAATGCCATACCCGCTCGGCCATCCCGCCCTTCTTGATCGTCCCCACCCACACCGCCAGGTCGGGATAAGCGTCGTGCAGGAGCTGCACATACGTGTGGCGACGCAGGAGCGACACGAACGCGCCGATGACGCCCAGGAACGGCGGGTTGGTCGTGTACAGGTAGACGTGGTCGCGCCGCGAGCCGAACAGCGTGCGCAGCGCCAGCGGCACGATGAAAGTCGAGAAGTTCACCACGCGTCCGAGCAGGCGGTCCTTGCTGAACCGCGTGGTCTTCATGCGCCGGACGTCCACGCCGTCTCGCTTCTCGCGCAGCGGGCAGGGCTGCCAGGTGTCGGGCGGGCCGTACGAAGGCCAGGCGGCCACCGCGTGGACCTCGCAGCCGATCGTCACGAGCTCGCGGGCCAGCTCGTGGAGGAGGTGGCCGGTCGAGGCCACGTCGGGCACGTAGTACTGGTTCAGGATGACCACGGGCGCATCGGGCGCGAGCGTCGACGCCGGCCCGGGGGCGTCCCGGGGCGCGGGGTGCTCGGCCGGGGGATCGATGGTCTGGTCTGTGTTCGGGTTTGTGTCGGAGGCGATCATGGCGGTTCCGAGTGTATCGGGACCGCGCGGGGGGTCTCTGCAACCGTCGGTTCAGGGCCCGTGAGATTCCCCGGGATGCTCCATGCACCCCGGAGATGCCGCCTCCCGATACCATGGGATTCTCGTGGAGCGCCCGTGAGCACGTCCGATCAAACCTCGAACACGCCCGGCCCGGACCAATCGGACTCGGCCGCCGCGCCCATCCGCCATTCGGCCTGGACCACGCGCCAGAACATCGCCCGCGCGATCTGGATGGCCGTCGCCAAGCCCTTGTGGAAGTACTTCCCGTCGCTGCGCGTGCCGCTGCTCCGGCTGTTCGGCGCCAAGGTCGGGAAGAACTGCCGCTTCGCGAGCACGTCGGAGGTCACGATCCCGTGGAACCTCGTGATGGGCGATGACTGCGACATCGGGCACCGCGTCCTTCTGTACAACCTCGGCGTGATCACGCTGGGCGACGGCGTGGTAATCGACTACCACGCGCACCTCTGCGCCGGCACGCACGACTTCACCGACCCGCGCTTCCCGCTGCTCACCCCGCCCATCACGATTGGCCCGCGGACGTTTATCGGGATCGACAGCTACCTCGCGCCGGGCGTGACGCTGGGCGCCGACTGCCGCGTCTGGCCGCGCTCCAGCCTGTACCGGAGCTTCCCGGATTCGACGGTGATACAGGGCAATCCGGCCCGCGCGGTGACGGAGCTCCGCCCGCCCATCGGCAGCACCAGCGAGGAACAGCTCAACGCCGGGGGTTGAGGTTGAGCAGGCCGCGCATGAACGCCATCGAGAGCCAGCCCGATCCTCCCATCCGCAGCTTCCTGTGGAAGCTCTTCGGGCGTCGCCTCTTCAGCATGTCGTACCACAACTGGTACGCCTTCCGCCGGCGCATCCTGCGCGCTTTCGGCGCGCGGATTTCCGACACCACCAACTTCCGCCCCACCGTCGCGCTCGACCGACCGTGGAATCTGCGCTGCGGCCGGTTCGTGCTGGTCGGTGATTACGCGCTGCTCCTGGCGCGCTGCCCGATCACACTCGGGGACCGGGCCGTCATCAGCCAGCGCACCAGCCTGCTCACCGAGGCCCGCGACCACACGCGCCCCGGTGCGTCGCCGATCCACAAGCCCATCACGATCGGGGCCGACGCCTGGGTGGCGACCGACGCGCTGGTGCTGCCGGGCGTAACGATCGGCGCGGGGGCCGTAATCGGGGCCCGGAGCATGGTCGACGCCGACGTGCCCGAATGGACCATCGCAGCCGGCGACCCGGCCAGACCCCTGAAGAAACGTGAGTTCCCGAGCGCCGAGAGTGTCACAACTCCCGCTCCAGGCGGGAACTCGCCGCCCGCGGGTTCGTAAGACCAAGCATCGGCCTTCGGGCGGCGTGCCGCTCCGGCCGCGCCCGGAGTGTCCTGCAACCGGAAGTGTCTGTGATCGGGCGGGCGGATGCGATACGCTTGGAGGTCGATTCGCCCGCGCGACATGGGTTGCGGGGCTTGGCGGGGCTTGTGGCGGGGCCAGCGGCCCAAAGGACGCTCTGTGAACCGGATCATTCGCGCGGCACTCATGGTCGGGATCAGCGGGTTGGCCCTCTCGGCCTCGGCCCAGGTCGTCAGCCCCAGCATCGTCCGTGAGGGCACCGGCGAGCGCCGCAAGTCGCTCGACGCCATGGAGCTGGCCGCGTGGTCCAGCGATGCACTAAAGAACATCTCCGATTGGGTGGGCGGCAAGGCGCCGGTGTCCGGCGATCTGTCGGGCAAGGTCGTGCTGATCTGCACCTATTCCGACTGGTACCCCGCCGCGTCGCGTGCCTTCGCGGTCGCGGAGCGATTGGCCGGCAGCAAGTCGGGCGAGGGACTGGTCGTCATCGGCGCGCACAACGCGCGTGAATGGGACAAGGCCAAGAAGAACCCGCCCAAGGAAGGCGTGAACCTCTTCCTCGGGCACGACAAGGACGGCAAGTTCCGCGAATCGATCAAGTCCGACCAGGACCCCGACTTCTACGTCATCGATCGCGCCGGGCAGATGCGCTTCGCGGACATCGCGACCGAATCGGTCGACGCCGCCGTGAAGCAGCTGCTCGCGGAGACCAGCGAGCAAGCCGCGGGGATCAACGGGGCGATCGCGGCCGCCAAGGAAAAGGCCGACCGCGAGGCGCGGAAGACCGACGCGATCCGCAGCAACGTCGACACGCGGAACATCCCCGAGCAGAGCTTCACCGATCCAACCCCCGAGGCCTACGCCGCCGCCCCCTGGCCCAAGCCGGAGAAGGCCAGCCGGGAGGATTCGTCATCGGGCGACAACCAGGGGCCCAAGAGCATCACGCTCCCCGCGCCGGGCTCGTGCTTCCCGAGCGACCCGCAGACCAAGGGTCGGGCCGTCATCATGTACATCTGGAGCCCCAAGGTCCGCTCCAGCTACGAGAACCTGCTGCGCGACATGGACCTTGAGCAGAAGCGGTACGGGCGCGACGTGGCGGTCATCGGCGGCATGGTCGAACTCCGCGAGCGCGATTCGAGCGGCAACGAAGAACAGAACGTCGATCCGCTGAAGCTCATCGAGCAGGTCAAGAAGTTCTCCAAGAACAAGGGCCTGGAGCACGCGCTCACGCTCTACGCAGGCAACATCGCGGGGCGCGATTTCAACAGCGACTCCGGGAGCGAGGTCCGCATCCCCTGGGTCGCGGTGTGCAGCTCCGACGGCGTGGTCCGCTGGGAAGGCCCGCCCTCGGCCCCGGCCTATCGGGCCGCCATCGAGGGTGTCCTCCGCGCCGACCCCGGCGTCAAGGCCCGCCGCGCCGCCGAAGAGAAGTACCTGAGCGAGAAGAAGTGAGCGACGCTCCCGCGCGGCCCGTGCCGCTCTTCCACATCGCGCTCCACCAGCCCGAGATCCCCAACAACACGGGGAACATCGGGCGCACCTGCGTCGCGTGCGCCTGCGCGCTGCATCTCATCCACCCGCTCGGATTCGAGCTCTCGGAGAAGGCCTGCCGCCGCGCGGGGCTTGATTACTGGCCGAGGCTCGACGTCCACGAGCACGCGAGCTTCGGCGCGTATCTCAAGAGCGCGGGGCCCGCGCGACTCTGGGTCTTCACGACCAAGTCGCCGCGCAGCGTCTTTGACGCCGAGCTTCGGCGCGGCGACCACCTGCTCTTTGGGCGCGAGACCGCGGGCCTGCCGCGCGACATCCTCGATCGATTCCCCGATCGATGCGTCTCGTTCCCGATGGTGCGAAACGAGCGATCGCTGAACCTCGCGACCGCGGTCTGCGCCGCGGCCTACGAGGGCGTGCGTCAGCTCCGCGCCCGCGGCGAGATCGAAATTGGGGCGGATGGCCGCCTCCTGATTGAGTGAAAAAGTTATCCGGACGACCAAAAGCCCCAGAACATGCCGGGCTGGTCGTGCGTAAGTGCTTGTGAGCACGGCGATTGAGCTTCATCGATCCTCCTCTCTTCGGCAGTGGACCGACCCCGATCGTTTGGGGTCGGTACACTGCTTTTGTGCATTCTCGGAATACCAACATCGTGGGTTCTCGAAGGGCGTTCGGCGCGGTCCCGGCGCTGGGCGCTCTACTTGTTGTGGGTCTCCTCGCGGGCTGCTACGACCCGTTGCTGGTTCCCGATGAAGAACGTTCGCAGTTCGACCGATACGACGCGATACGCGACCAGCGCGCGCCGTCGTACGTTGAGGACGAGTTCGGCCGTCGCCAGCCGAATCTCCGGGCCCGGCTGCTTGAGAAGCAGTGACGAAGCGCGAAAAAATTCTTTCGATTTCCTCGATTCACACGGAGCGCAGTTTGAGCGCCGTTCGATCTATCTGACGATGAGAATGCCCGGTATGCTTGTTGATCGCGGCACGGGGCGCAAGACTCCAAGGCCGCACGGCGAGGCGCCGAGGGAACTGGTCGCATGAAGCGCAACGCGAAGTCATCTCGCTCCTCTGCCTCCCGCTCGTCAACCGCGCGGCGCACCCGCGTCGTCTGGGGCGCGCTGCTCGGCGCCATGACGGTCGTGGGCGGCCTGCTCTGGGCGCTCGACGGCGCCAAGGGACCGTCCTCCGGCGGCTGGGCGCTCCCCGCCCTGGTCGCGTCCGCCGGTCCCCGCTCCTACGAAGGCATCTTCTCAACCAAAGCCCCCATCACTCCCGGCCGCTGGCAGGGCATCGTCATCCACCCCTCCGGCTCGGTCGTCGGCACGCCCGCCTCGCTCGACAGCGAAGCGCAGGCCCGCGGCCTCAAGGGCCTGGGGTATCACTTCGTCCTGGGCAACGGGAGCGGCATCGGCGACGGCGAGGTCCACGTCGGCTATCGCTGGATGCAGCAGAGGCCCGGTGCCCACGCCGCCGGCAAGAGCGGCGAGTGGTACAACCTCAACACGATTGGTATCTGCGTCATCGGCGATGGCGACCGCAAGACCTTCACGCCCGAGCAGATGACGCGCCTGGTCGGCCTGGTCAACTCGCTCTGCCGCGAGCTGAACATCCCCGCCGATCGCGTCGTGCTCCACCGCGACATCGCCACGACCACAAGCCCGGGCGAACTCTTCCCCCAGGCGTGGTTCCGCGAGCAACTGACCAAGCTGAATTGAGCGCCCGGCCAACCGAGCGCCCGGCGCGCGAGGCCGACGATTCAGCCGACGACGAGCCCACATCCTCAAGCCCCGGACGTGCCGGGGCTTTTTTTTCGCGCGGGCTTCGCCCTGCGACCTTCGGCGGCGCTCATCGCGATTCCGCCGGAGAAAACGGCGTGATCCTAACAGACCGGTAATCTCGATCGCAGAGCTGATCCAGTTCGCGTGGTCGACACCCCGCCCGAGCTTTGCCTATAAAGTGTCCACGCCGTCGCAAGCTCCGGGCTTGTCGGCACGTTCTTGTGTCACCGGGAGGGTCGGTCCCGCCCGGGCGGACGGCGTTGGGCGTGCGTTCCGATTGGGGCGTGCCCCGGCGGATGGGCCGGGAACGTGGCCGTTGCGGATGCTCCGGCTGAACCGCCGGGGCATCGGACGCGAACGGACCATCCCCGGCGTGGCGCGAAGGGCCGGACGGGTTGGAGCGTGTGGGGCGGGTCGAAACAGAGAGTCCGGGCGTCGCGCGACGCCCATAGCCGAAGGTCGGGGGCGTGCCGGAGTTCAACAAGGGCGAGACTGTCGAAGGCTACCGGGTGCTGGACCTCCTTGGGCGGGGTGCGGCGTCGGTGGTGTACCTCGTCCAGGACCCCAAGACCAAGCAGGTGTGGGCGCTGAAGCACGTCGAACGGCGCGAGGAAGACAAGGACGCCCGATTCCTCGACCAGGCCGAGCAGGAATACCGGGTCGGCTCCAAGCTCGACCACAAGAACGTGCGCCACATCGAGCGCATGGTGAAGCGCACCCGGCGCATCATCCAGGTCACCGACGTCTTCCTCGTGATGGAGTTCTTGGACGGCAAGAGCCTCGACACCCATCCGCCCAAGACGTTCGTCCACGCCACCGACATCTTCCACCAGGCCGCCCTGGGCCTGGCCCACATGCACGAGCGCGGGTTCATCCACGCCGACATGAAGCCCAACAACATCGTTGTTGAGCCCGACGGCGTGGTAAAGCTCATCGACCTGGGCCAGTCGTGCGAGGCGGGCACCGTCAAGCCGCGCATCCAGGGCACGCCCGACTACATCGCGCCCGAGCAGGTGCACCGCCGCCCGATCACCACCAAGACCGACATCTACAACCTCGGCGCGACGATGTACACGATCTGCACCGGCCAGAACGTGCCCACGGCGTTGGCCAAGGGCGACAAGCTGGTGGGCTCGCTGGACGACAACCTGATCGAGAAGCCCAAGGCCGCCATCGAGCTGAATCCCAAGGTGAACGCCAAGCTCAACGAGCTGATCATGCAGTGCGTCGAGGTGAACCCGGACAAGCGCCCGGCGAACATGCACATGGTCGCCGACCGCCTCAACCTCATCCACGCCCTGCTCATCGCAGAAAACAACCGCAAGACCGGCGAGTTCCGCCCTCTGGATTCCCAGGCGGATTAGGCGGACTTGCTTTCGCGCCCACAGGCACGCGGCCGCCGACCGGGCTACCCCACCATCGACGCCGCGTTCCTGATGCGATCCCACGCGCGCTCGACGTGCGCGTGGGTGGTGGTTGACGCGCCGATCGCCATCCGAAGCACCAGCCTCCCGCCCAGGCGATGGGAACTTGATCCCGCGGGCGCGGCCGAGGACACCCTGGGCAACACGGTGTGCGTGAGGTACAACTCGCCCGATCGATTCATGCGGTCCATGAGCGCCTTGTTGCGTGCGTCGGATTCGGCCCCCTCGCCGCGCAGGCGGAAGCACACCAGGTTCATGGTCCGCGGGGCGGCGACCTCGAAGCGATCGTCCTCGCGCACGCGAGCCTCGAACCACTCGGCCATGGCGATGTGCGAGCGGACGTGGGCGCGCAGGCCCTCGAGCCCGAAATGACGCATCACCAGCCACAGCTTCAGCGCGCGGAATCTCCTCCCCAGCGGCACCTGCCAGTCGCGATAGTCGATGACGGCCCCGGATTCGGTTGCGCTGTTGCGCAGGTACTCGGGCGTGATGCTCATCGCGCCGATGAGCGATTCGCGATCGCTCGTCCAATAGGCGTCGCAATCAAAGTTGGTGAGAAGCCACTTGTGCGGGTTGAAGCAAAGCGAGTCGGCCCGCTCGACGCCGCGGAAGATCCAGCGCATCTCCGGGCACACGCACGCCGCCCCCGCGTGGGCCGCATCGACGTGCAGCCACGGGCGCGCCACGGGCGGGACGCGATCGAAGACGTTGGCGATCGAAGACGCGATCGCATCGACAGGATCGATCGAGGTGGTGCCTGTCGTGCCGACGCTGGCGACGATGCAGCAGGGGACCAGGCCGCGGGAGATGTCGTCTCGCATGGCGTGCTCGATGGCCGCGGCGTCCATCGCGTAGTCTTCATCGGTGTCGATGAGGCGAACGCGGCGTTTGTCGTCGGGGCCCGTGGCGAGCCCAGCGATCATGGCCGCCTTCATCACCGACGAGTGTGCCTGCGTCGAGGCGTAAATGACGAGCGCGTGCTCACGCGAGGAGTCACCGGCCGAGCCGCCGATCGCGCGGAGCGCCCGCCGACGCGCCGACAGGAGCGCAACCAGCGTCGCTTCGCTGGCGGTGCCCTGGATCACGCCGCCGCCGTGCGCGGAGGTCGACAAGAATTTCTCGGGCAAACCGGTCGCCTTGGCGAGCCAGTCGAGCGTGAGGGTTTCCAGCTCGGTGCACGCGGGGCTGGTTGCCCACAGCATCCCCTGCACGCCCAGGCCCGCGCTCAAGAGCTCGCCGATCACGCCGGGCGTCGAGGCGTTGGCGGGAAAGAACGCGAAGAAATTGGGCGATTGCCAGTGGGTAAGGCCGGGCACGATGATGCGCGAAAGGTCGGCGAACACCGCGTCGTAGCCCGCCTCGCCCGCGCCCCGCTCGGGCGGGTCGGGCGGGAGCATCGATCGCACCTCGCCCGGCGCAACCCGCGACAGCACCGGGAGCGATCCCAGCGACGACCAGTAGTCCGCGATCCAATCGACGGCCCGATGCCCGAGACGGCGGAACTCGTCGGGCGACATCGCGGGCGGCAGGGCGGCGGGCGGGGCGTCAGGCTTGCGGGCGTCCGGCGGGGACATGTGTTCTCCTTCTCCGCGGTGATTCCGTGCATCCTCGCGGCCGCGCGATTCGAGACGTTTCGCCTACCCCCGCGCCATCAACACCACCGCGTGAACCTCGACGCCTTCTCCCCGACCCAGCGCGTCCAGCGTCTCGTGCGTCTTCCCCTTCACGTTCACCCGCGACGCCTCCACCCCCAGCATCGACGCCAGGCTCGCGCGCACCGCCTCCTTCTGCCCCGAGAGTTTCGGCCTCTCCAATATCACCGTCGCGTCGACGTTCACCACGCGATATCCCATCGACGCCGCCTGTGCCACCGCCGCCTCGAGAAACGTCCGCGAATCCGCGCCGCGATACTTTGGGTCCGTGTCGGGGAACAACTGCCCGATGTCGGGGAGCGCCAGCGCCCCCAGGATCGCGTCGGTCACCGCGTGGCACAGCGCGTCACCGTCCGAGTGCGCCACGATCGGCGGCCCGCCCTGGATCGCCACACCCCCCAGCACCATCGGGCGCGCTCCCTGCAGCGGGTTGCCCGTCCGGTGGATGTCATACCCAAGGCCAACCCGGAATTCTGGGCGATTCTCCGAGGGGCGCCCCGCCGTCGTCGAACCCGCGGCCGGCGCGGGCGTAGGTTCATTCGAGCTCATGGCCCCCAGTGTAACCCCGCCGCGGACCTGGCCACCCGCCCCCGCCCATCCCCGTCCACGTCCGGATTGCCATGCCGGGCTATCGACCCCCACCGCCCTTGGTCGATACAGTCTGTCCTCTGTCCGCCTGGAACGATTCAACGCCCTGAAGGCTGGACCCGCCCCGAACGCCGGGCCGAAGTCGGCCCCCGCCCCGGGCGATCGCTGGAGCTTCCGATGTCGAACGCGTCCCGTCGTTGTGGTCTTGCCTGTCTCCTCACCGGCGCTATCGGCGTGGCGGCCTTGTCCGGCTGCGCCACCTACGCCCCTGGCGGCTCGGGCTTCTCCAACGACACCTACACCTACTACAGCACGCCCCACGAGCCCAAGAACATCATCATCGTCGACACGCGCACCGGCGAGCGCTTCTGGATGTACGAGATCCCCGCCGGGCGGCAGCTCGTCGTCCGCTTCTACGAAGAACAGTACCGCGACAACGCCTACACCCCCGCCGCCATGCGCTGGGAAGAAATGCCCATCGGCCAGAAATACGGCACGCTCTCCAATGTGATGGCCGTGCCCGACGCCGGCTGTCGACGCGTCGACATGGACGTTCGCCAGGGGCCGGAGATGCCGACCACAACCGCCGACACGATCATCCAGTCGCCCAACACGGACTCCGGCGAGTCGTACTGAGCCGGCTCGCGTTCCGGCGCGATCACTCCCAGCCCGTCACCCATTCAAGGCCCTCGACATCCGGTCGAGGGCCCTTTCTTTCAGTCGCGCCGCCGCTCGCGCGACCATTCGCATTCTCCCTGCGCTCGCCTTTCGTTCCCAGCTCACGGCTTCCCGCTCGAACAAAAAAGGCCCGGGTCGCCCCGGGCCCTTTGCTTCACTTCTTCACACTGGCATTTCGAGAGTCCGAGACTCTGTGACTCCGAGACTCCGTGTCCTCACTTCGTCTCTTCGTCTCTTCTTCTCTTCCCCAAGTGCCAAGTGCCTGGTGCCAAGTGCCTTCTTCTTCAGCACCCCACATCAAAGTGCTCGGCGAAGAGGTCATAGTCATCGCCGTTGACGAACCCGTCGTTGTTGAAGTCCGCCGCGGGATTGGCCACGTCGAACACCTCCGCGAACGCGTCGTAATCGTCGCCGTTCACGAACCCGTCGCCGTTGAAGTCCGCCGGGCACAGCGTGGCCAGCGCGGCCTGCACGGCCTTGTACAGGTTGACGCGCCCGTGCCCGTACACGTTGTCCTCGCCCGGTGCGCCGATGTCGTCGCACGAATTGAACATGATGTCGCGCGCCTCATGGTGCGTGAGCGCCGGGTTCACCGACCAGATGATCCCCAGCACGCCGTTGGCGACGGGCGTCGCCATGCTCGTCCCGCTCCAGGCGGCGTAGGTGTTGCCGACCGTCGACGACCAGATCCCGTCGCCGGGCGCGAACACGTCGCACGCCAGCCCGTAGCTGCTGAACCACGCGCGATTGTCGGTCCAGTCGGTCGCGCCCACCACGATCACGTTCGGCCAGTCGAAGTAGTAGTGATCGCGGCTGGAGTTGTCCGCCGCGTAGAGGTACCCCCCGCCGATCGAGTCGATGTAATCGCCCGTGGTCGAGATCGTCTCATACTCCACGCCGGTATAGCTCGTGCTCGCCGTCCGTGAGCCGTGCTCCACCGCCCACCGGGCCGCCTCCGTCAGATCCTCGAAGTACGCCCCGCCGCCCGACGAATCCGTCACGCGGCACATCATGAACTTCAGGTTCCAGCCCACGCCCGCCACGCCCGTGTTGTTGTTCCCGGTCGCCGCGGCGCACCCCGCCACGTGCGTCCCGTGCCCGTGGATGTCGTAGATCTGCCCGCCGTCCGTCTCCGCCATGTTCGACGCCGAGTTGTACCCCGGCACGCGGTTCTGCAGCTCGACGTGGTTGTAGTCCACGCCCGTGTCCGTCATCGCCACCAGGATCGACGACGAACCCGTCGTCACGTTCCACGCCAGCTCCGACTGCATGTTGGCGTGGTGCCACATGCTCGGGAAATACGGGTCGTTGGGAGTGTTCAGCGGATAGCAGATCCAGTTGGGATGAACGTACTGGTAATCGCCCGTCGCCATGAGTTCGGCGGCCAGGTCGTTCTCGCCCGTGCCACGCGCCCGCCGATCGGCGTTGGGCACGAAGATCGTGTACTCATCCACCTCCGGGTAATAGTTTTTCACCATCCCCGTCAGCCGCTCACGCGCCCGCGCCGCCCCCTCGGTATTCAGGTCCTGACGCGGACGGACAATCAACTGACCCGAAAACTCCAGCGCGCCCGGACGCTCAACAAACAGCGGCGGCTTGGCCTCCGCGACCGCGCACAGACCGGCCAACACCACCAACATCGCAACCTTCTTCATACGCACTCCTTCACCCACGCCCGAACATGGCGGCACGATCGCCCGCCGACAATGCTACCCAGAGGCCCAGATCGGAAGAGCGTCGTGTAGGGAAAGAGTGTAGATCTCGGTGGTCG
>OEIV010000395.1_pt1 | contig 24151 bp, 21 predicted proteins | sample 1539231 | NCBI WGS metagenome assembly OEIV01 (sample SAMN03794762, study PRJEB22550) | activated sludge metagenome | feature: wastewater treatment plant; material: activated sludge; isolation source: Wastewater treatment plant of a petroleum refinery complex | place: Argentina: Buenos Aires ... | reverse complement strand
ATGTCGCCTTCGAGGTCGCCGCGTGCCTTGGCGACGCGCTTCTCGCGCGCGGCGATATCGTCGTGCACGTCGCAGCGGTCGAGGTAGAGGCCGTCGAAGCCGGCCGCCGCAATGCGGTCGATGTAGCAACCGGGGCCGCCGAACAGGATCGCCTGCCAGTCCTCGTCCCAGTAGGCGACCATGTGGTTGCCGGGCCAATCCGGGTTCTCCGAAAGAAGCCAGGACGGCGGCGCATCCTTCCATTCCTCGCGCCAGTAGTAGCGATACGTTTCCGCCTCGCCGACGGAGATGTAGGCGTAGACGAGGCGCTGGCCGCCGTCGGGGCGTTGCTTCAGGCGCTCGAGGTCGGCGGGCGCAAGGGCGGTTTCCTCGCTACCGTCGAGCGCGTAATCGATCACCAGAAGATCGAGTGGCGCGGCGCTGGCGTCGTCGATTTCGAGGTCCTGGAGCTGGTAGCCCCACGAGCTGACTTCGGCGAGACGGCCGGCGGGCGAGGCGGCGGCGGGCGGGGTGACACGCTGTTTGGGCATTGCGGATTGATCCCTCGGTCACGTTCATGGACGAATGCGGCGCGACACTGCCACGCCCGCCGGCCCAGGGCGAGTGGGGCCGTCGAACGACCTGTTCACTACTCTGGAAGCAGTGCGCCGTGGTGGTCTAGAGTTCCGAGGCTGCGCTCGGCGACGAGCGGCAGGAACCCCTCCGCGCGGATACGCTGGTCGGCCCGTGCCGCCGCCTTGGCATCTTCGAGGTATTCGACCACGAGCACCTTGATGCCGTTGGCGCGTGCGCGGCGCAGATCGGCGAGAGAAGTGCGCACCATGTCCGCGGGGTTCGCGCGCGCGTCATGTTCGACGCCGTGCAGCAGGTCTTCCTTGGCGATGGCGTCGATGGCCTCGCGGATCTCGGCGCGCCGCATCAGCTCTTCGGCGTTCTGGAGGATGACGAGGGCGTTGGGGGCGAGCGCGCGGGCATGGCGTGCGAGCCGGACGATGAACCGCGCCATGTCGGATTCGGCGCGCGGGTTCTCCGTGTCGAGTTCCTGGAACACGTCGGCACGGTCGAGATAGACGCCGTCGAAGCCGGCCGCGAGAATGCGCTCGAGATAGGCAGCGGGCGAGCCGAGGACGATCGCCTGCCAGTCTGGATGCCAGAAGCGCACCGGAAAGTTGCCGTCCCAGCGGGGATTGGGGGGCAGCAGCCAGGCTGGCCGGGTCGGCGCGTCGTACCAGGCGTTGTTCCAGTAGGTGCGATAGCGTTCCGCCTCGCCGATCGAGAGATAAGCGACGACGAGACGGCGCGATCCGTCGGGCTTCGTCTGCATGCGCTGGACATCGGCGGCGGAGAACGGCAACTCGACGCCGTAGACGCGGTCGGGGGCGTAGTCGACGACGACGAGATCGGCCCTGCTGCGCGCGACCTCGTCGATTTCGATGCGGCGCAACTGGTAGCGCCAGCTTTTAACATCCGCGAGCATCCGGCGGCGCTCGAGCGTGGCGTTGGCTTTGGCCGTGGAGCTCGTGTCTGCGCCCGGGTGCTGCGCTGCGGGGCGCTCGGCGGCATGGAGCGGCAGCGCCGTTGTGGCAGCCACGAGCACGGCGATGGCGAGCCCTGGGCCGTGCCGCATCAGAACTGCCGGCCGGGCAGCCACAACCGCCCGAGATCGCGCGGCGCGAAGTAGGGAATGAACCCCTCTGCGCGTCCGCGGCGCGCGGCATCCGCGCTTTTCGCTTTGCTCGCGACATAGTCGACGAAGAAGACGGGGCGGCCCGCGGCCCTCGCCCGCCGCAAGTGGGCGACGGTCGAGCGCACCATCTCGGCGTCGTTCAACTTCTCGCTGTGGTCGACGCCGTAGAAGAGGTCCTCCTTCGCGATCGCGTCGATGCTCGCGATCATGTCGGCGTGGGCGAGAAGCTCCTCGGCGTTCTGCAGGATGACGATGAAATCGGGGTTGCGCTTTCTCGCATGCTCGGCAAGGCGCCTGACGAAGCGGACCATGCGCGCGGCGGCATCGGGGCAGAGCTTCGTCACCTCGGCGTAGACGTCGACGCGGTCGAGGTAGACGCCGTCGAGGCCGAGCTCGATCAGGCGGTATAGCGGCGAAGGATCGATGCTGTTGTAGACGCTGCGGCCGTCGTCGTCGCCGAGTATGGTCTGCTGCCACCCCTCCTCGCAGAAGCGGATGATGCGATTGCCCTTCCACTGCGGATTCTCCTGCATCAGCCAGTCGGGCGCGTCCTCGGCGAGGTACTCCTTGTCGAAGTAGTCGGGGCGGTAGTCCTCCGCTTCGCCGATCGAGAGATAGCTGACGACGAGGCGTCGCGTACCATCGGGCTTGCGCTTGAGTCGGGCGACATCATCGGGCGTCATCGCATCGCCGTCGCCGAGACCCGTCGTGCCGTCGACGACCAGGAGGTCGTAGGGCGAGGCGGCGGCGGTCGCGACGTCGAGCCCGGCGAGCTGGTAGCCCCACGAAGTAACGGCACTGATGGAGGTCTGCCGGCGCTTGGCCGCAGCGGCAAGTTCTATCGGGGTGCGCGGGGAGGCCCGCGGCGTGGTGAGCTGCCCGGCTCCCGGCGCTATCGGCGAGGCCGGCTCTGGCGACGGCCGCCGCGCCGGGACGGGCCGCGGCACGGGCGGTTCGAGCTCGGCAATGGACGGTCCCGCCCGGTCGCCGGTTGATTCGCTCGTTGCTGCGCGCGCTTCGCCGAGGGCGAACAGGGCAAGCAGGACCGTCAGGAGCGCCGCGACGGGCTTCGCGCGGGCGCTTCTACCGGTTCTGGTGCGATGTCGGAACGGGCGCGGCATGGTTCTGGGCTCAGTTGAGCAACTGCACGAGTTTCTACGCAGTGCTGAGCAGAACTATGACGCGCGTGTGGAGAGCCTACCGGCTGCTGAGGATGGCCGGCGGAGCCGAGAACTGGGCCGGCGTTTCGCTGGCATCGGCGCGGTCCGGGTCGATGGTGGCGTAAAGCAGCCATGCGCCGCCGCCGAACATGACGACGAGGATGGCCAGCCCGAGCAGTGCCCGTTTCAAGGCCCAAGCCAAGCCGAAGTTCCGGCCCGCAGCGGCAGTCGTCTTGATAGCGCTCTCGTCGATGGTGCTCATGAAATCCCCTCGGCCTCTCCCGAAATCCGTCGAGGCCGGATGCAATTCAAAGGCTGCGATCACCTACGCCAACGCTTGGGCCCGTTCGTGTCGAACAGGGCTGAAGCGTATTTGCAGGAGCCTCGCCGGAGGGTCAAGGCGGCACCACCCGTGTGCGCCATTCCCCTCCGTTGACGTGTTCTCGAAGCCACGATCCCTCCGTCAGCGCCGAGACTTCGACCAGCTTTCTGGCAAATTCGAGGTCGATTACCCGCGGTTGCGAAGTTGTGTCGCGCATGCAACGCGATAGGCTTCAGCGAACCTTGCGGCCGAATACGGCGATGGCCGCGAGGGGAATCACGAGCTTCAGGGCCAGCATGGTGACGTAGAGAGCCGGCAGGGCATCGTAGGCGCCGCGCTCGACGACGTAGAGCTCGTTCAAGTAGCGCGTCATGAGCTGACCGGTGACCAGCGCGAGGTTCATGAAGGACGCCATCAGCGCGAACCAGATCGCGCGCTTCGCCGGTGGAGCGTAGATGGCGATGAGGGTCAGCAGCGGGATCATGCTCAACTGATCGAGCGGCGATTGCGCCACCGTGTCGACGAGCGCGATGGTGCGAGCACCGAAGCCGAAGGTCTGCTCGGTCCACTCGTGCAGCCCGAATACGAGCGAGACGTCGGGGAGCGAGAGCGCGGCGCCCGCGAGTGTGAGAACCAGCAGCACGCGGGCGATCGGCTGGTTGGTGATGCTGTCGGACAGGAGCCACATGGCGGCGAGCGAGAGGCCCGCGCCGATCTGACCGAGCACGCCGAAGAACGCCTCGTCGAAGCCGAGCTTGTCGATGGTGAACCAGTGGTAGCCTTCGCCGGGCCCAGGTACCGCCCGGAACGCGAAGATGATGAGCGCGGCATAGACGATCCGCTGCCGCGTCTCGGCGGCCATGTCTGCCGTGACGTGCGCGAGCATCGTGACGATGACGGCAAGCGAGATGACGAGCACGATCTCCTGCGCGTAGGGGATGTCGGCGGCGAGCAGCGCCGTGACCAGCGTGCCGAACGCGAGACCGGCGCCGAGGAGCCGCCAATCGGTTGGCCGCGTCTCGCGGGTGTCGAGCTTCACCAGCAGAGCGCCGCTCATCGAGATCGCGGGTACGACGAGGCCGATCAGGAACACCTTTTCATAGGGCAGCGCCTGCGCGAGCGCGCCGGCAAGGCCCGCTGTCGCAAAGATACCGATCGACAGCGCGAGGCGGCCGAGCACCTGCACCATGCCGAGATCGTGGTCGATCTCCTCCTGAGGGCGCGGCGTGCCGTCGGCCAGGGTTCGCGGCACCACCTCCGTGCTCATGGCGTCGGCGACGACGTCCTGGAGCACGACGCCGGTAACGGACAGCAGCGAGGCGGCGATGTAGATGCGGTCGGGGGAAGCGAACGTGAGCCACCCGCCCGCGGCTCCGGCGAGCATGAGCAGCGAGAGCGCGATCAATCCGGCGCCGATGAAGACATAGGCACGGCGCTGCGAGCCGAGGATCGGCACGGTATCCACCAACTCGCCGAAGACCATCTTGATCGCCCACGGCAGCGTCAGCCAGACACCGAGCTGCGCGATCTCGACAGCAGAGAGGCTCAGCGTCTTCTTCAGCCAGAAGCTGTCCGCCACGGCGACGATGCCAAGCGCGCCATAGGCGAAATAGATCATCAGCAGCGGCACGTAATCCCGCTTCAACGCGGCGAGGGGTGCGAGCACGGCGCGGCGCAGCCGTTCGGCGGCGCCGGCGGTCGCCGGGGCACTCGTCTCGTGCGCGTCCGTCTTGTGCACATCCGGGCTGGCCATGGTCAGGGAATCTCCAGGCGTCGGATCAGGGCCAACGGTTGAAGGCGAGAGCGATGCGCAAGGCAGGTTTGCGTCATCGTCACGCTCGTTGTTTGCATCTTGGGCGCGGGCCGTGACTAGAGCAGCGGCCGGGTCTGGCGCACGAGATCGACGGTCGCCGACAGATCGACCTTGCCCGAGCCGAGGACCGGTATAGTGCCGACGACGAGCACCGCGCGAGGAACCCAAAGCTCCGGCATCCCCTGTGACTTGGCAAACGCCAGCAGCGCCGCCTTGTCGGCGTCGGGCTTGTCGGTCACGAGAATGAGCTGCTCGCCCTTTCGGTCGTCGGGAAGCGCGACGACGACGTGCTGCGCGTCGGGCCAGAGCGTTGCTGCGATGGCCTCGACGGCGGCGAGCGAGACCATCTCACCGCCGATCTTGGCGAAGCGCTTGGCGCGGCCGCGAATGGTGACGAGGCCCTGATCGTCGATGGTGACGATGTCGCCGGTATCGTGCCAGCCTCCTTCCGGCGGCTGCACGACGCCTGGCATGTCGGCCAGCATGTAGCCGGCCATCACGTTCGGTCCCGAGACACTCAGCCGCCCGCCGTCGTGGATGCCCTCGACCGGAGCGAGCCGTGTCTCGATGCCGGGAAGGATCGGGCCGACGCTGCCCGGCCGATTGGTCTGGGGAAGGTTGCAGGCGATGACGGGCGAGCACTCGGTCGCTCCGTAGCCTTCGAGGATCAGCGCGCCGACGCGGTCCCACATGGCGCGCGTCTGTTCCTTCACGCGCTCGGCGCCGGCAATCACGTAGCGGATCGAGGACAGGTCGCCCGCCTCGGCGGCGCGGGCATAGCCTTGCAGGAACGTATCGGTGGCGAACAGCACCGTGGCGCCGGTCTGGCGGATCGACTTCGTCACCTGCTTGTAGTGCAGCGGGCTCGGGTAGAGCGAAACCTTCATGCCGCCGAGCAGCGGCATCAAGCCGGCGGCCGTCAACCCGAACGAATGGAACATCGGCAGCGGGTTCAGCACGACGTCCGCGGGCGTCAGCATCTCGCCGGCATGGGCCAGGATCTGGAGCGCATTGGAAACAAGATTGGCGTTGGTGAGGACGACGCCCTTGGGTGCTCCCTCCGTTCCCGAGGTGAACAGGATGACGGCCGGCTGATCGGGCGTGACCTTGTAGCGGCGGTGGACCGCACGGGCGAACATGGCCTTCACGGCACCCGCCACCTTGTCGAGCGTACCGATCTCGGCACGCAGATCGTCGAGATAGATGATCTCCAGCCGCTTGCCGGGCACCGGCTCGACCCTCGAGAGATGGTCGATCACGTCCTCGAGCTTGGCCGTCTCGATGAAGCGCCGCGATGTCAGCAGCACGCGCACCGGGGCCGTGCGGATCGCCGACGCCAGATTGCGCGCGCCGGCCGTGAAATTGAGCATCGCGATCGAACGGCCGTGGGCGTTGAGCGCCATCAGCGTGACGAGCGCGCCGGCCGCATTCGGCAACATGACGCCGACGGGGGAGCCCGGCGGTGTCAGGCGGGCGAGCTTGCCGCCGAGCACCATCGTGCCCTGGATCAGCCGGCGGTAGGTGAGGGTCTGCCGGTCGGCGTCGACGACGATCTCCTTCGTCGCGCCAAAGTGGGCGGCGGCGTCCAGCAAGGCACCGAATACGGTCGTGTGGGCGCGCCGCGGGTGGAAGGCCGGTGGTTTGCTGTCAGTCATGCGGGGCTCGAGGCTCGGTGCGGGCTGGTGGTTGATGTGGAGATACAAGGCGGGCTGTGGCGCGAGAATGGGCGGGAGCGCGGCGGACTGCAATGGGCTCCTGGCGTCCCCTGCTGCGCGAGGTCGGTCGATTGGTGCCGAATTGCATAAAAATCGAGGCACCGCGTTCACCGGAAATCAGCACGAATTGCCTAGCCTGCGGAAAGAGTTCGTTAAAGGAGGTCGCGATGTACGGTTTTGAACCGGACGTCTGGCGCGAAGTGAAGAGACGCTGGGAGGTAAGCCGCCGCCGTTCGGCCGCTCTCGGGCTTGTGCACCGCTTCGGGCACGACGAAAGCGGCGTCGCCGCTGTCGTTCTCGGCATCCTCTTCACGGTCGTCTTGTTCATGGCCGCGCTCGCCATCGACGATACCCGCTACACGAGCGAATGGATGCAGGATCGCTACGCTCTCGACGCAGCGCTTTTGGCGGCATCGCATACCATGGGCCAGCCGGATCAGGACGAAGCCGCGCGGGCGCGTGCCGAGGCGTTCTATGTCGCCAACCGTTCCGACGGCAGCGCGCGCGATCTCGCGAAGATCACCATCGACGACAACAACGGAACGATCGCCGGAACCACGCGGTTCGACTGGAGCGCCACGCTGCTCAAGGCCCTCGGCTACGACAAGGTGCAGCTTGGTTCGGGTGCTTCCGTCGAGCGCGGCAAGTCGGCGGAGGTCGTGATGGTCCTCGACAACTCCTCGTCGATGCAGGGAACACCGCTCTATGAATTGCAGGAAGCGGCGCAGAAGCTGACGGAGACACTGTTTGTCGGAAAGGGCAATTCGGACCGCTCGGTGAAGGTCGGCGTGGTGCCGTTCGCAAGCTCGGTGAATGTCGGGCCGAACAACAAGAACCAGGACTGGATCGACAGCAGGGGGCTGTCGCCGTTGCACCGCGAGAACTACCAGAACTATTCGGGCAGCGGTGCGTCGTCGCTCACGCGGTTCGACCTGTTCGAGCGGCTCGGCACGTCGTGGGGCGGGGGCGTCGAGGCGCGAACGGGCGATTACGAGCTGAACGACACGCTCGCGGATGCCGAGAACCCTGCGACGCTGTTCGTGCCGATGTTCGCGCCTGACGAGCCGGACGATGCCAACAACCCCGACGCCCAGAACGGCAATGCCGACGGCTTCTTCTACAACAGCTACATTGACGACAACCCGACGCCGAGCTGTCCTGTGCAGGAGGTGGTGTGCACACAGACCAGCAAGCGGGGCAATTGCACCAAATCCAGCGTTACTCCGCTGCCTCCGGCCCAGGCCCAACGCCAGATCTGCAAGTACGACGGCGTGCAGAGCCCTACGACGACGACGTTCACGTTCAAGCAGGGCGGTCCGACCATGCGGAAGGGCCCCAACTTCGGCTGCGAGGCGGTGCCGCTGCTCCCGCTCACAAACAGCCGCGAGGCGGTCGAGGCCAAGCTCTACGACATGGTCGCCATGGGCGGCGCCAACATCTCGGAAGGCGTCATGTGGGGGCACCGCGTGCTTTCGCCGGGTTCGCCGTTCATGGAGGGGGCCTCGTTCGAAGACAAGCAGACGCGCAAGTTCATGGTGCTCCTCGCGCGTGGCGCGAACTTCATCGAGGCGTTCCGCGATTCGATCCCCAACCATTCGATCTATTCGACCTGGGGCTTCGGCGCGTCGGACCGGCTCAATCCGCAGTCACACACGGACTCCGCTCTCACCAACGCCATGAACAGCAAATCGCGTGAAGCTTGCCGTCTGGTCTCGGATGCAGGCGTCAAGCTCTACACCATCGGCTTTGGCGTCTCCGACGCGCATACCCGCTCGATGCTCCAGTACTGCGCGTCGCACCCGAGCATGAACTTCGACGTCACCAAGGGCGACGAGCTGCTGCAGGTGTTCGAGCGCATCGGCCGCGAGATCAGCGAGCTGCGCGTTTCGGGCTGAGCGAGACGCCCGCGAATCGATTCGCGGGCGTCGCAACGCGGTCGTGCGGGGCGCGACCTCCCGATGGACGCCCTGAACTCCGGTTCGCGGACCACTCATCCCAACTTTTGCGACGGCCGCGGCCATTCCGGCGGCCCACGCGCCGATTTTCGATATGTTCCGGCGGCTTGCGATGCCGGCGGCGAGGCCGGCACGGTCCTGCAACATGTGGACAATCTGTTGAGCTGACGTCGGCATGCCACATGACCGCCCGCTCGGCGGTGGAGGCGGGCGCGGAAAACCCCAAACTGCACACATCTCGGAACGGGGACGCATGAGACGTCCCTGTCGCTGCCGCCTTCGCGGGGCGCGCGTGCGGCACCGAGCGTCAGTGGGGGCAGGTATCATGTGCATCAGGACTACAGGATCGGTCGCGGGGCGGGGGCTCAGAGCTTTCGCACTCGCATCGATGTTTCTCGCGGCGGCGGCGGCGGTCGCGGCCGCAGGCAGCAAGAGCGGCGATCAATTCGACCCGCAGCACCGCTCGATCATGAGGATCGCGCCGGGTTCGGATTTCCCCGTCACCCGCAAGGTCACGGTCGGGCTCGACAAGTCGATGCTGATCGAGGTTCCCTCCGATCTGCAGAACGTTCTGGTGTCCAATCCGGAGGTGATCGACGCGGTCGTGCAGACGTCGCGGCAGGTCTACCTGTTGGCGAAGAACACAGGCGAAGCGAACGCCTTCTTCATCGGACCCGATGGTCAGCGCATCTTGTTGCTCGAAGTGTCGGTCACGCGCGATCTCTCGACGCTGCACGACATGTTCGAGCGTCTCATTCCCGGTTCTCGCATCCGCGCCGAGATGATGGGCGATACCATCGTGCTCGCCGGCACCGTGACCTCGCCGGCCGATGCCAATCGCGCCGCGGAGCTCGCCGGCCGCTTCATCAAGAGCCCGGCAGGCGTCGTCAACATGCTCGATGCCAAGTCGAAGGAGCAGGTGCTGCTCAAGGTGCAGGTCGCCGAGATGCAGCGCGACGCGTTGCGCCGGCTCGGCGTCGATCTGCCGGGCGCAGTACTCCAGGCCGGCAGCTTCACCTTTGCCCAGGTCATCCAGAACAGCTTCCCCGTGACGAGCCAGCTCGTGCCACAGGCGGGGGCCATCGCGCCGGGCGTACCACCCATCGTTAGCGCTGGCGTTGCGGTGCAGCCCACCTGGCAGGCCGGCAACCAGTCGGTCACTGCGCTGGTTCAGGCGCTGGAGCGCTCGGGTGTGCTGAGGACATTGGCCGAGCCGACGCTCACCGCGATCTCGGGCGAGAGCGCGAAGTTCCTGGCGGGCGGCGAGTTCCCCGTGCCGATCGCGCAACAGAACAATTCGATCAGCGTCGACTGGAAGCAGTTCGGTGTCAGCGTCGCATTCAAGCCCGTCGTGCTGACGGAAGGCCGCATCAGCCTCACCATCTCGGCGGAGGTTTCCGAGCTCTCCTCCGATGGCGCGGTCAGCCTCGACAGCATCACGCTGCCCGGCCTCAAGGTGCGGCGTGCGGAAACGACGCTCGAGATTCCCTCGGGTGGAACGCTGGCGATGGCTGGTCTGCTCTCCGACGAGACGCGTCAGAGTGCGGAGGGTGTGCCCGGTCTCAAGAACCTGCCGGTGCTCGGAGCGCTGTTCCGCTCCAACGACTTCCGCCGTCGCGAGACCGAGCTCGTGATCCTCGTCACGCCTTATCTCGCCACGCACACGCAAGCGCGCGAACTGGCCAAGCCTGGTGATGGCTACGCGCCCGAGAACAGCCTGCGTGAGCTGTTCTTCGGCAACATCAATCGCGTTTACGGCTACTCGACAGTGCCGCGCGGCTATCAGGGCGATTACGGCTTCATCATCGACTATCCGGGAGTAAAGGGATGAGCAGCGCAACTACGAAGGGGCGTGCCCGCACGGCGGCCGCCGTCACGACCGCTCTGCTCGCAATGGCTCTCGGCGGATGCCTGGACCATTACCGCATCGATGGCCCGACCGCGGCGATGCTCGGCGATCCATCGAAGCGCCACGCTATCGGCTATTCGGCAAGCACGGAAGCGCTCCATGTCGAGGTGGCTGGCGATGGCAGCGGTCTGAGCGCAAACCAGACCACCGACGTGGTCCGCTTCCTCGATCGCTACAAGTCGGAAGCGCACGGGCCATTGCGCATCCTCGCGCCGGGCACGCCGCGCGGGCACATGTCCGTGGCGCGGTCCTATCGCGAGATCGAAGACATCGTCGATCAAGCGGGGGTTCCGCCTGAGGCAGTCGTGCGCGAGCGCATCCGCGTGCGCGGGCCCGATGCGGCTGCCGTCCGTCTCGTCTACGAACGCCCCGTGGCCCAGCCGCCCGACTGCGGCAACTGGCCCGATGACATGGGGCGTATCGATCGCGACAAGCTGCCCTACGAGAACTTCGGCTGCGCGACGCAGCGCAATCTGGCGCTCACCGTCGCCAACGCGCGCGATCTCCAGGTGCCGCAGGAGGAAACGCCGCGCTCGAGCGAGCGGCGCAGCGTGACGTGGACGAAGTATGTGGGCGCGAGCCCGATTGGCTCGAGCACGGGCAGTTCGGCCGGCGCCGCGGCGGGAGCCGCTTCGCCGTCGGCCACGACCGCGGGCAAGTGAACCGCGCGGCGGGATGGTTGTGATCGCACTCGTCAGGGATGCGCCAAGGCGTCATCGGCTTTGGTGGAGTAGAGTTCGCGCTCCATCAAAGCCGTGACGTGCCGCCACCAGTCCGAGCGAAGGGTGTCATTCGGGCTCTCGATGAAAGCGTTGCACGCTCCACGTTTCAACGGTTGGCAGCCTGCATCGTGCCGCGTTTGGTCCGTTTCGCCGCTGGTCCGGAGCGCAATGCGGCCCACTCCCGGTGACGTGAGCGGCGATCGCCACCGCACGCGCGTTCGATGGTGGTGGACGGCGTTGACGCATCGAGCGAATGCAATCCGAGCGCAGGAATTGACATGGCGGACTCCAAGATCGACGTCACGCCACTGCGACGCACGGTTGGGGCGGTCGCCGCGCTGAACTTCTCGTATTTCTGGGTCGAGTTTGCGGTGGCGCTGGCCATCGGCTCGGTGGCGCTGTTCGCCGATAGCATCGATTTTCTCGAAGACGCAACGGTGAACGTGCTCGTGCTGCTCGCCCTTGGCTGGTCGGCTCAGCGGCGGCGGGTTGTCGGGCTTCTACTCGCCGTGCTCCTGACGATCCCGGGCCTCTCGGCGATCTGGACGGCGGCCGACAAGCTTCTCTCGCCCACCGCCACGGTGCCCGAGCCGGTCGCGCTGACGCTCGCCGGTGGCGGCGCGCTGATCGTCAACGCCATTGCGGCGCTCTTGCTTGCCCGGGTCCGACATCACGGCGGCAGCTTGAGCCTCGCGGCCTTCCTCTCGGCCCGTAACGATGTGATGGCCAACGTCGCCATCATCGCCGCCGGGTTGATGACGGCGGCGACGCACTCGTATTGGCCGGACCTGATCGTCGGAGTGGGAATTGCCGCGTTGAATTTCGGCTCGGCGCGCGAAGTCTACGAAGCGGCGATGGAGCCCGACGAAGCGCAGCCATGACGCGGCGCTCAAGCATCATCGGCAGCCGCAGCGCCAACAAGTCTCGATCCCGTTCTCGATGGTCCCGATCTTATAGCCCGACCATCTGGTTGAGGGCGTCCTTGAGCGTGAATTTGCGCCGCTTCGCAGGCTTGTAGGCGTAGGCGGGGCGGGCTGCGCGTGACGGGCGATCGTAGTTGCGTGCGGCGCGTGCCGGCGCGGTGTGGTCCCGGTCGACGCGGCCGTTCCAGGCGTCGTCACCGGGCGGTGTGGCGAGACGCGGCGCCGGGGCGGGATGGAGGGCCGGCGCCGGGGATGGCGGCGGCGGTATCGGCGCACCGATCGACATGCGTCCGGGCAGCGGCTCACGCTGGGCATGATGTTCCACGGCAGCGGGGGCGGCGGCAACCTGCGCGGGGGCAGCCCGCTCGACGGCGACGGCCCGCGGCGGCGCGTGTGGCGCGCTCTCTGCGACGGCTCGCGCAGCGCGCTCCACCGGAGCGGGAGGGGAGGCCGGCACGATGCCACGCGACGGAGCACCCGGTGCGTGAGCAACCACAGCGCTCGAGACGCCGCACGCGCGGTTGGCGTGTCCCTGAAGCAGCGTCAGCAAGATGTAGTCCGGGCGGTCGACGGGAAGGCTGGCGTTGACCTTGGCCAGGAACTCCGACATGGCCCGCCGCGAGGCCGTCTTCCAATCGCCGTCGGCGTCGCCGTCGTAGCAGCCGACGCGCTTCAGCTCCCGCTGTAGATCGCGGGCGAGGTCGACTTGGGCGGCGTAGTCCGACGCGACACGCGGCGCGGCGTTCTCTGTCGTCACGATCGGCCGCCAGGCGGAGCGGCCCGTGCCTGCCGGCGACGCCGTTGTAGCGACATGCGTATTGCCACCACCATTCGCGGGTGTGGCCGCGGCGGGAGTCTCCGCGTCGCTGACGGCGAGCGAGAACAGCGGGGAGGAAGGCGCGAAGTTGCGCTGGGGTTGCGAGGCGGAGGCGCTCTTAGATCCCGCTTGCACGGCCTCTCGACCCGCGGGCGACTGGATGCTGATGAGCTTGGCGAGGGTGTCCTCGTTGAAAGAGGCGACCGGGATGTAGGCGTAAGCTGCCGCACTCAAGCCGCCGGTCAAAAGCACGAGACTGCCGAGCAAACGCATGATCGCAAACTCCTTCAGCGCCAGATGCCCACTCCTGTAGGCTTTGACGCACGAACCCGTGAGACGGTTCAACTGACGACAGCTCGGCCGATTTCCGCACGGAAATCGAGAACGCCTTCAGTCGAATGCCCATTGCGGGGCGCGGCTTGCAGGATTCCGGCCAGCCTCGCCAGGCCAGGCTTCCGCAGGCCAAACTCAGCAGCCCAAATTCAGCAGCCCAAACTCAGCAGCCCAAACTCAGCAGCGCTGTCACGACGCCCGGTAGCGTCACCCGGGCAGCGCCTCCCGACCGCGCTGGGAGCCTCGTCTCACCGGCACGACAGGCCGAGGAGCCGCCCGAAATCCGCAAGTCATCCGTAGCAATCAAACAGCTCTGGGTATCGTCCCGTCCGGGAAACGCCCAGCGACCTGATCCATCGAGCACCGTTCCTTCAAAAGAACGATCCTTCCATAGACAACGGCGCGCCGAGGAATTCCTTGCCCGGACGTTGATCCATATACGGACGTATTGTAACCCAATGGTGAGCCTCTGCAACCCGCTTCTCTGCAGAACTGCATCACCGAGGTATGCAAGATCGCCCCAGGGTTGTGGCGTGAATGCAACGTGGGCTCGAAAGCCAAGGGGGCACCAGGCGCGCTTGCCGGTGCCGGAGCGGGTGCCGGATGGGCAACTGGAGCGTGTCTCTACATCTCAATATCTAGTATTTCAGATGCGCACTTGCGCGCCATGTCTTGTGCATCACAGGGCGCAGGCTGTGGAGAACCCGGTGGAAAAGACGGGTGCAATTGTGGATGACCGCTGCCCGGTCGTGCGTGGAACCGTCACAGAGGTTCCGCCTCATTTTTGATCGCGCGGAAGTAGCGGACTGATTCCCTTAACAATTCGCTACGAATCGAGATAACGTCGGAAATGAGGGGGCGTTTGTTCGCGTCAAACTTGTTTTCCCGGAACGGTCCACCGGCATTTTGCACATGCTAAATCGAGCGGCGATTGCCGCATGTGCCTCTCCGGTATGCACCGTTCACGGGACTTCAGCTCCAAGGTGTGTCGAGCCGGGCTCGCAGTCGTCACTTGCCGAGTGTCATTGGGGAATGATGCTCGGGTGCTCACAGGTGGCAGAAGGCAGGTTCGCCAGTTGCTCGCGCGCACCACGTCGTCCGTAGGAGCCGTCGGCCTTAATCCCTCGAGGCTGCAAGACCGCAAGCCGGCTGTCAGGCGTGATGCCGGCTATCCGCACAAGGAGAGGGCAATCCTATGAGACATGCTCTAGGTGTATTGGGCGTTCTGGCCGCGGGAGTGCTGTTGGCAGTCTCCGCCGCCATGAACTGGCGTTTCGGATTGAGTCTAGGAAAGACCGAGCTCGACGGGCAGATCTACGGTGCAGCCAGCGCCGCAGCCGACTGCCTCAAAGCGCTCATTCCATTCTTCCTTTTTGCTGCAATTAGAAATCGAATGTGGTCACAGGCCGCGGCATCAGCCGTGGTTTGGGTCGTCGTCACCGCATATTCGCTGACGTCGGCCTTCGGTCACGCCGCCCTCAACCGTTTCGATACGGCCGGGCAGCGTCAGATCCAGGCTCAGTCCTACAAGGATCTGCGGGCCGATCTCCAGCGTGCTCAGGAGCAGCTCTCCTGGGTTCCGCAGCATCGCCCGGCGGCAACCGTCAAGGGCGAGATGGACAGTGCCCGGAACGCCCGTTTGTGGGAGGTTTCGGAAAACTGCAAGAAGGTCGTCGGCAAGTCGCAGCGCACGTTCTGTGACGGCTATCACGGCCTGACTGCCGAGCTCGGTTCCGCCGAGCAGGCGGATGCGCTTGAGGCGCGTATCGCCGAGACGCAGCAGAAGCTCGCCAAGTTCGGTGGTGGCAGCGTTGTCGCCGAGGCCGACCCGCAGGCGGCGGTTCTGGCGAAGCTCGCCGGGATCGACATCGCCACGGTGCAAATGGCGTTGACCGCGTTCATTGCCATCCTCCTGGAGATTGGTTCCGGGTTTGGCATGTACATCGCGTTCTCGACGTGGCGTATCGATGATCGTCTTGCTCCGGCGGCGCCGAGAATGGCGCGGGTCCGCGAGGCCGTTCGTGCCGAGCGTGAACCGGTCGAGTCGATCGCGAGTAATGATCTGGTCGCCCTTCCGGCGATCGCGAAGGCCAGCAACAGCGACGTGACCGTTGAGGCATCCGCCTCGCAGGTTGCCGCTGACACCGCTGCGGCAGCGGTGATGGAGGAGACGGCCCCGGCTGTCGCTTCCGTTGCGATCGAAACGCCGCGTTCCAGCGTCGCCAACGACAACAAGACGGCGCCTGTCACGAACCAGCCCCAGCGGCTTATGGCTCCCGAAACGGACGTGGAGCGCTTCTACAAGGAGAGGATCGACACTCAGGACGGATCTAGTCTGACTGCCACTGCACTTTACGAAGATTATTGCGCATGGTGCGAGGAACAGAGCAAGGAGCCCTTGGCGCTGCCGACATTCGGCAGGGAGTTCGGTGAGCTTGGTGTTCAAAAGGCCAAAATCGCAGGACGAGTTCGCTACATCGGCATTGCGCTGAAGTCGGACGCAGACCGGACGGAGGATAAGAATACGCCGGCCTTAAGTGTCGAAGCCGCCTGAGAAGGCAAACAAGCTGGGGGTCGCCGAAAGGCGGCCCTTTTGCTTTTGTGCAAGACCTATCGCAATTGTGATGCAGGGGTGGCTTTGGCCGCCCCTTTTTTGTTGGCGGGCGAGGCGTCGGCGTGACGAGCGAACTGCAGCAGGGAAGCGAGAGACATGACGAGCGCAGCCGCCGGGCCGGCCCCCATCCACGTCGAAAAGCTCATGTCACTGTCGCGCGCCGAGTTCGAGAAGAGCGTGGTGGCGCTCGCCGGAGAAGCGGCGGAGCTCGGCGACGGGGGTGCCCTTATCCGCATCGGCGAGGGCCGCGCCGAGATCACCTTCAGCGCCCTGCCGGCGAAGCGGCTCGGCGGATTGCTGCTGCTGCCGCAGGCGCGCGTCGTCGTCGACGTCTCGGGCCTCGATGAAGCGAGCGCGGTCGAGTTTCTGCAGCGCTTCGATCTCGCGTTCCAGCGCGGCGGTGGCTAGGGTGCGATGGGTCGAGAAGGAAGTTGCCGGGCACTTCCTTCGCAGGCGTGAAGCACACCCTGAACTCAAAGTGGCGGTTGCTATCGTTTGACAGCGCGATCGTTTGATCCTTTGCCGACAGGCATGGTCGTGCGCATCGCCGCCCGAACTCGGGAACCGAGACGTCACGATTTTCGTGCGAGGCGCGCCAGCGTCCCTTCCGCCCAGCTCGGGAAGCGCCCCTCGGCGATCGCGGCGCGCATGGCGGCCATGAGCTGCTGATAGAAGGCCGTGTTGTTCCACGACAGCAGCATCGCCCCGAGATGCTCGCCCGAGCGCACGAGATGATGCAGGTAGGCGCGCGAGTAATCGCGTGCGGCGGGGCAATTGCTTTCGGGATCGAGCGGCGAGAGGTCCTCGGCGTGTACGGCGTTGCGCAGGTTGACGCGGCCGTTCCAGGTGAAGGCCATGCCGTGGCGGCCGTTCCGCGTCGGCATCACGCAGTCGAACATGTCGATGCCGCGCCGCACGCTCTCGATCAGGTCTTCCGGTGTGCCGACACCCATGAGGTATCGCGGCTTCGTCGTCGGCAGGTACGGCAGCGTCGCCTCGAGCGTGGCGAGCATCGCCTCTTGCCCCTCGCCGACGGCAAGGCCGCCGATCGCGTAGCCGGGGAGATCGAGAGCGACCAACGCTTCCGCGGAGGCGCGGCGAAGCTCCGCATCGATGCCACCTTGGACGATGCCGAACAAAGCCTGGCCGTCGCGCGCGATCCCCTTCTCCTTCTGGGCCGCGAACGCGCGCTGCGAACGCTCGGCCCAGCGGAGTGAAAGCTGCATCGCGCGTTCGGCTTCCTTGCGCTCGGCCGGCAGCTCGATGCACTCGTCCATCTGCATCTGGATGTCGGCGCCGATCAGGCACTGGATCTCGATCGAACGCTCGGGCGATAGCAGATGCTTGGAGCCGTCGATGTGCGATTGGAACCGCGCGCCCTCTTCGTCCACCTTGCGGATCTTGGAGAGGCTCATCACCTGGAACCCGCCGGAGTCGGTCAGGATCGGCCCGGACCAGCGCATGAAACCGTGCAGCCCGCCGAGGCGGTGGAGGCGCTCCGCGCCCGGCCGCAGCATCAGGTGATAGGTGTTGGCGAGGATGATGTCGGCGCCCGTATCGCGCACCTGCTCGGGATAGAGGGCCTTCACCGTCGCAACCGTTCCGACAGGCATGAACGCGGGCGTTCGAATGATGCCGCGCGGCGTGGTGATCTCGCCGGTGCGCGCGAGGCCATCCTGCCGGATCAGCCGGTAGCCGAATGAGCTCTCCGGCCCGCGCGGTTCTGTGTCGTTCGTGGCCGTCATGCTCGTATCTGCTTCCTGATGAACATGGTCCTGATAGAAACGGGGCGCGCCATTCTCATCCCGTCATCGGCGTCTTTCTCGAAGGCCATCCCTTCAACGGCCCTTTGAAAGCCAGCGCGCTTCATGATCGGTACTCCAGGCAGCGTTCTATTTGAATCGAACGCGATCGCGATTTTCGTTGGCGTCAAGAAGGCAAGGGCTTCGAACCGACGAGCGCCAGTGCATGGCCGAAGTTCACGCACCTGTCGAGCGGCGCCCATCGGCCGGATCATACGGACGGCAGCCCCATTCGGGTTCAAGTCGAGGAAGCTTCTCCTCCGCCTTCCTCGCGCGTGAGCAGTGACGTGTCGCCGTAGGAATAGAAGCGATAACCCTCGCTGAGCGCGTGCGCGTAGGCCGCCTTCATCGTCGCGAGACCGGAAAAGGCGGAGACGAGCATGAACAGCGTCGAGCGCGGCAGATGGAAGTTCGTCATCAGCATGTCGACCGCCTTGAAGCGGTATCCGGGGGTGATGAAGATGCCGGTCCTCGCCGCGAAGGGCAGTATCTCTCCGCTCGCGCTCGCCGCGCTTTCAAGCAGGCGCAACGACGTGGTGCCGACGGCGACGATGCGCCCGCCGCGTGCGCGCACTGCGTTGAGCGCTCGCGCGGTTTCCTCCGTGATCTCACCCCACTCGACGTGCATGACGTGATCGCGCGTATCCTCGACCTTGATGGGCAGGAAGGTGCCCGCGCCGACATGCAGGGTGACGGTGTGGCGTGAGATGTCGCGAGCGTCGAGACGGGCGATGAGGTCGGGCGTGAAATGCAATCCGGCTGTCGGCGCCGCGACCGCGCCGTCGCGCGTGGCGAACATCGTCTGATAGCTCTGCCGGTCGGATTCGTCGGGCGCGCGTTTCAGGGCGATGTACGGCGGCAGCGGCATCTCGCCGTGTGTCGCGATGGCAGAGTCGAGGAACCCGCCGTGCAGATTGAACCGCAACGTGACGAGACCGCCGTCCTCCTTCGCTTCGACAGTGGCGTCGAGCACGTCTGCGTAGCAGACGCGGCCCTCGTCGCCGAAGCGGATCACGTCTCCGACCTTCAGTCGTTTTCCAGGGCGGGCGAAGGCGCGCCAGCGGCATTCGTCGAGGCGCTCGATCAGGTTCACGTCGATGCCGGCGACCGCATCGCCGCGCGTGCGCGTTCCGGTGAGGGCCGCCGGGATCACGCGCGTGTCGTTGAAGACGAGAGCGTCGCCGGGCGCGAGCAGGTCGGGCAGATCGCGCACGATGCGGTTGTCGAAGCCTCCGCCCGGTTGGACCACCAGCAGGCGTGCAGCATCGCGCGGACTCGCGGGGTGCAGCGCGATCGCCGTCTCGGGCAACTCGAAGTCGAAAAGATCGGTGCGCATAGGCTTCTCCGCCTTTTCCGAGCGCGGGCGGTGTCGGTGAGGCGCGACAGCCGGCTATCGCGCGCGGTCGCGCAGTTCGAGCACGGCGGCAAGAGCGACGGCGAGCCACGCGGCGATCATCGTCGAACCGCCGGTCGGGGCGGCCATCGGGAAGAGGCGGCTGCCGGTGAACGCACGCAACGCGATGTCGCCCGCGAAGAGCGCAGCGCCCGCGAGCATCAGCATTGCCGCGATCGACCAAGCGAGAGGACGCGAGCATCGGCTTGCGAGGGCAACGATGGCGAGGGCCGCAGTCGCGTGCATGACGAGGAACTGGGATGCCGTCGCGAGTGCGGGATCGTTGACCCGGTGTGCGGCAGCGGCCGCCATGGCCACGCCCGCGGCGCCGAGCAGACCTGCGACGAGGGCGATGAGGCGGCTCGAGAATGTGCTCATGCTACTCCCCAAACGAAAACGCGAGAGGCCGCGCCTCTCGCGAATTCAGGTGTCCTTGGTTCGTCGCGCCTACTTGACGTCGGCGGCGACGCGCATCGAGATCATCTTGTCCGGGTTCTGAACCGGCTCGCCGCGCTTGATCTTGTCGACGTTCTCCATGCCTTCGATCACCTGGCCCCAGACGGTGTACTGGCGGTCGAGGAAGCCGGCGTCGTCGAAGCAGATGAAGAACTGGCTGTTGGCAGAGTTCGGGCTCTGCGCGCGGGCCATCGACGCGGTGCCGCGCACGTGCGGCTCGGCGTTGAACTCGGCCGGCAGGTTCGGATACTTCGAGCCACCCGAGCCGCGGCCCTGCGGGCATCCGGTCTGCGCCATGAAGCCGTCGATCACGCGATGGAACACGATGCCGTCGTAGAACCCCTCGCGCGCCAGCGTCTTGATGCGCTCGACGTGCTGCGGAGCGAGGTCCGGGCGCATTGCGATGACGACACGGCCCTTGGTGGTCTCGATGATGAGCGTGTTCTCGGGGTCCTTGATGGCGGACATCTGTGATTCCTCGGTTTGTCGGATGTCGGATGTCGGATGTCGGTCTGGCGGTGCGCGTGGCCTACTTGTGGTCGGCCATCACGTACACCTTGAGCATCTTGTCGGGGTTCGGCACCTCGCCGCCGTCGCCTTCACCCTTCTTGACCTGATCGACGTGGGTCATGCCGTCCACCACCTGGCCCCAAACGGTGTACTTGCCGTTGAGATGGGGCGTGTGGGTGAAGCAGATGAAGAACTGGCTGTTGGCGGAGTTCGGGCTGGCGGAACGGGCGGCGCCGACAGTGCCGCGCTCGAACGGCGCGTTGGTGAATTCGGCCGGCAGATCGGGATACTTGGAGCCGCCGGCGCCGGTGCCGGTCGGATCGCCCGTCTGCGCCATGAAGCCCGTGATCACGCGATGGAAGACGATGCCGTTATAGAAGCCTTCGCGTGCCAGCTTCTTGACGCGCTCCACGTGCTTGGGAGCGAGGTCGGGCCGCAGTTTGATTGTCACCTTGCCGGTCTTGAGCTCGATCACCAGAGTGTTTTCCGGATCGAGGGCCGGGGGCGCGGCCTGAGCTGCCGGGACGAGGGTGAGGAGCGCGAGGACGAGAGCCGTGAGAAGTCGCATCGGTTGATCCAGTCCGTTGTTTGGCATGCCATTCAGGCGCGCGACGCAAGCCGGCCCCGCGCGCGGCGTCAGGTTCGCGGTCCTTATGGCGATTTGAGGACGAATGCGCAACTGCGACCGGGCCGGGCGTCCAGGCGCCATCAGACCGGGCTGATTCTCGGCGCTTGCGGAACCGAGCCGGCTTCGGGTCCGCATACCCGCAGAAGCCGTCTCGCGGCCGGGGGGCAACGGTACGCAGGTGCGACGGATGCGGCGTTCAGCGCTCTTTGCGCGCTCTGGCAGGCGTTGCCTTCGCCGACTGCGACCGTGCGCCGGCCCGGCTTTCTGGAGCGGGCGTAAGGCCGGTTTTCGCCGCCAGTTGTCCAGCGATCGCGGGCGAGACGAAGCGGCTGACATCGCCGCCCATCTGCGCGATCTGGCGTACGAGATTCGCCGCGATATGGCGCACGCCCGGGCTCGCCGCCACGAACACCGTTTCCACGCCGGGCGCCATATCGCCGTTCATGCCGGCCATCTGCATCTCGTAATCGAAGTCGGTGCCGTCGCGCAGCCCCCGGAAGATGACGCTGGCGCCGGCCGCAGTGGCCGCGGCAACCGCCAGATTGTCGAACGTCGTGATCTCGATGATGGTGCCGGTGGCCGCGGCAATCGGTTTGGTTTCCGCCGCCAGCATGGCCACACGCTCCTGCGGCGTGAACATCGGCTTCTTGGCCGGATGCACGCCGATGCCGATGACCAGGCGGTCGACGAGGCGCGCCGCGCGCGCAATCACGTCCTCGTGGCCGAGGGTGACGGGGTCGAATGAGCCGGAATAGAAGCCGGTGCGGAGGTCGGCCTTGGCCTTGGTCATTGGGAAACCGGGAAGTTGGCGGGTGGGTTCGGCGCGACTTTAGCGCCCTCGCGCCGCGGCCTGCAATCGGCGGCTGCAGTCCGAATCGGGAATGAGTTGCTTGCGCGTGGCGCGATGATAGCCTCGGGCACAAAACCAAACGATACCGGCGCGGGCAAGCTGCGACAGCCGGACGCCAGGAGGAAGCGAAATGACCGGAACCGCTATCGACCGCCGCAAGGCGTTATTGCTGCCGGTGATCGGCGCGGCGGCACTGGCCGCCCCGGCGCTGACGGCTCGAGCCAACGAGGCGACCAAATTCAACGACGACGGGCTGCACTTCGAGCCCTGGTTCGAGAACACGTTTCTCGACCTGCGCGAGGATCTGGCCGACGCCACGGCCAAGGGCAAGCGGCTGGCGATCTTCTGGGAGCAGCGCGGCTGCCCCTATTGCGGAGAGATGCACAAGGTCAACCTCTCGAAGCCCGAGATAGCGGACTACATCGCGAAGAATTTCTTCTGCCTGCAAATGAACCTCTATGGCTCACGCAAGGTGAAGGATTTCGACGGCACCGAAATGGAGGAGAAGAAACTCGCGCAGCGATGGAAGGTGAACTTCACGCCGACCGTCATGTTCTTCACCGACGATCCGAAGGAGGCCGAGGGTAAAAGCGGCGCGGATGCCGAGGTGTGGCGGCTGCTCGGCTACTGGAAGCCGTTCCATTTCCTCAACACGTTCGTCTACGTGCAGACCAAGGGTTACGACAGCGAGCCGAACTTTCAGCACTGGCTCAACGAATATCGCGAGAAGCTGCGCGCCGAAGGCAAGGACGTCTCGCTCTGGTAAGGGCCGGGGCCCCTGGCGCGCGCGCCGGCCCATACTCCTGAAGCGCCATCGCGCGCGGCACTTCCCGTAGCAGCAATCGCGCCCACCTCGAGACCCGAGAAAAAAACGACCCGGATACGATCCGGGCCGTTGGGAAGGTAGACGTAGTTCTGTAGTGAAGAGCTTACTTCAACGGCTCGGTGTAGCGCGGTCCGAACAGGTTGAAGCGATAGCCGACGTTGGCGCTGAACAGCCACGGATCGAGTTCGACATCGGCGGAGATGCCCGTGCCACGCCATGAGGCGTCGGCATCGATGAAGGTCTTCTTCACGTCGGCGTTGAGGTACCAGCCGCCGCCGATCTCGATATCGACACCGGCCTGCAGAGCGAAGCCGAACGCGTCGTCGATCTCGAGCTTGGCGCCCGCGACGGGGCCGCCCGTGGCATGGCCTTCATTGAAGAAATGGATCCACTGGACACCAGCGCCGACGTAGGGCTTGAAGCTGCCGATCTTGTCGAAGTGGTACTGGAGGGTCACGATCGGCGGGAAGATCCAAGCGTCGCCCAGATCGACGCCTGCCAGACCGCCCTTGCCCTCGACCGAGTGCTGCGAGAAGCAGCAGAACAGCTCCGCGGCGAGGTTCTTATTGAAGAAGTAGGTGAGGGTCGCGGACGGAACGACCTTGGTGTTCACATCGGCGCCGACACCCGGGATCAGCCCCGCACCACCGAACACATCCGCGCTCGCATCCGGAGCGACGACGGTGCCACCGAGGCGGATCATGAAGTCGCCGTTGTAGTCGCCAGCGGCGGCCGTCGAAACAGCGCCGGTCAGAGCGGCGCCAGAGATCGCCATGCTGGCGATGATTGCCTTGAACGTCTTCATACCTGAAATCCCCCGGTATTTCCCGCCGGTCGGTGCGTCACATTCCGTGCCGTCCGGCCCGTTACCCCAGCATTAGTGAGACGGCTTGCGCGGCGATGCGAGCATTTCGCGGGCTGTCAACCTGATCGCCATCAGGGCGTGTCGCAGTGCCATTCGTTTGTGGCTGACCGGCCACAGAATATATTGATGGAGATCAAACTAACTTGGCCGAAGTGATTGGTTGAACAGCGATATCCGAGTTGCGCGCTGCACAAATAGGTCGCTCAAGGACCGAATCCCCGTTCGAACCTTATGGGGTCGAACTTTGCCTACAGCGGACGTCTAGCGTGCCGCCCGAACGGAGGATCGCGAAAATCGCCTCACCAATGCGCCGGGTGATTCGGTGCCGGCAATCCGCGGTCCTCGGGCTCGGGTTGTCATCATGCGGAAAGCTCAGAAGTCCCCACCGCAGGAATGGCAAAACGCCGATCTGCGTCAGAGTTATTTGAATTCACGCGGTAATCTTGTCGCACTCTGTGCAAATGTTGATGCCCATCAAGGCCACCCCACGCGGCTTGCGAAATGTGGACTGAACTGGAGGCGCCGATTGTTGGCGGCCGGCCGCCCCGCCTCCTGGGAGTGGGGATCCCACATGCGCGAGCAAACACGTGGACTGATGGACAAACTGGGCAAGCCTATCGCTGTCGGGATGGTCGAAGCCGTCGCGCCGACGATTCCGCCCGACCTCGGTGCCGCTGGGGTCGTGATCGGCCTGCGCCCGCGTCAGCGCCTCGGCTACGCGCGCGACGACGACCTCGCCTATATCGTCACAGCGGGCGTGCTGGAGGTGGATGCCACACCGCGCCCCAACGCGCGCCAGGTGATCGAAATCTATTACCGCGGCGACCTCATCCGCTCGCGCAATGCGCCTA
>OEIV010000394.1_pt1 | contig 24165 bp, 25 predicted proteins | sample 1539231 | NCBI WGS metagenome assembly OEIV01 (sample SAMN03794762, study PRJEB22550) | activated sludge metagenome | feature: wastewater treatment plant; material: activated sludge; isolation source: Wastewater treatment plant of a petroleum refinery complex | place: Argentina: Buenos Aires ... | reverse complement strand
ATCTCGGGGCCATCATTTCCGACGACCGCCGCTGGTATGAAAGTGACAGAGCTAATGGCGGGTTCGCCGAGCCGCCGCGCACCTGACATGCCCCCTCGCCCGCCAATGGCCGCCGTTCCGAGCGGAGGGACGTGTGCGCGTCGGCGTTTTCAAAACGCACATGCGAGCCAACCCGCGCTCTGTATGTTGGAGAAGTGCTACATGTGGCCGTCGAGCGTCGCGGTCTGTCCAATAAGGCTTCAATCACCGGTTTCAAGTCGGCGGCGTTTGGCATTTGAACTCGTACTCAGCACGGGGAGGCATGGGCGGCGGATCGTACTTGGCAGTGGAACAATCTGACAGACGGATCGGCTTCAGCACCACGGAAAGTGACCGGCGATCTGCCCACGATTTCAAGGTGTCAACGGTCGGAGCAAGTGCCTCCCGCCGCAGTACCACCCTGGCAATCAGCTTGACGCGGAGCGCGGCGGGTCTCTCCCGTGAAACCAGCGTTCTCGCGACAAATCGGAGTATCCTAGCTTGATTGATGTCCTGCAACGCCTGCACGAACTCCAAGACAACATTCTCGCGATCGTCGCCGTGCACTACCACGCGGTAGCCGATATTGGCGGGGTCTCCGACTCGAAGTACTTCCGAGCTCAACGATCCACCCAACTGGCCGATGGTCTGGAGGAACCCCTCGCCATCGAATTCCGCGATCGCGTGGTTCGTTCCGTCACAGACGAAGGCGATCGTGGCCGTCAATCCTCGACCTGCCTTGTTCTGAGCGAACGCGTTCATCAGAGTCAAGTTCAGACGCTTTTGCCTCGCTCGGCGCGTGATGTCGAAAATCAATCCCGGTCGATCGGGGCCTTCGTAGATGCATATGCCGGACTCCGAGATCCAGGGATAATGAATCGGCCCGCCGGACATTTGGCAGCTGAGTGTCCGCTCCTCGACCACTCGCGCAATTGCAGCTCGCAGTCTGGCTTGGCACCGGGGGCATGCTGAAACATGCCGGTCCGTCGAATACAAAGGATCGCGTTCAGTCTCGGGCGGCAAGTTTAGCGCGATGGCCCGGGCGTATGCATGAAGATGATGATCGAGCGGGTGGTCGTCAGCCATCGCCGGACCCATCCATCGCTTTGCACCTTGCTCTGCCACCAGGAATTCCTCGTTGAAGACTCTGCTTCGGGCGAATGGTACGGACAAGCCAAGCCGTTCCGCGGGCCGCCGCATTCAGGTGATTTCTAGTTCAACACGCCGAAGGCAGCGTATCTCGAAACGCCGCGAGGCATCGGCACTGGTCCGCCATCTGACCCTGCCAGGTGACAAACGTGATGCCTGAACCAGGCGCACGATCCGCACGCTCCATTCCCTCCTGCCAAAGTCGCGACGCGACTCGATATGACAGCACGAACTCGGACTCGTCCATGTTCGAGGTCCAAGCCGTCCGGCCCACCGCGACACAGGCGCCTGCCACCGCCGCCTTCGAACTAAGGCAGAGCGCGCCAAGCGACTCATACGTCGGCCAGCGTACGGAAAGAAAACGCCTCTGAGTCAAGTCCACCGCGGTCGTCGATCCCGCCGCGAGAAGGGCGGCATACTTCCGCGCGACCAGCGGCTCGGCGCACACCAATTGCCCGGCTTCCGTAACAATCGTGCAATTCGAGATGTTGGCCATCGCAACAACGATGTCCGCGGCCAACGGATCGCCGGCGTGCTCCATCGACATCACGGAGTCCACAGAGGCCAGCATCAGCAGCGCCTCGAACCCCACAGTCGGGGCTCCGTTCAGTCTCATCAAGTTCGGAGTCGACGAAAGGTCAGCGGGGCGCTTGGCGCTCGTGGTGCGTTCAATCAACTCTGCGAGTGCCGAGCGAGACATGGTGTCCCCTCCTCTTCCTTCGCGTCAGATCCAACATACTGCCAGCACTCGTATTTCACAAGAGTTTCTTCGCGCCCGACGTATTGAACCTGAGATTCATCTCGCTGATCCAAGGACACGCGGGTGCAAGATGGATCTCAAGCGGAGCCCAACGGGCGAACGACTTCAACCGGAGCGACTTTCCCTGTTCCGCCGCGGTGCACGACTCGGTTTGCCGGCACGACGCACCGCAGCAATTTGTCGCGCTTGCACCCGTAGGTGCGTGCAACTCGACGCCAGCTCTGGAGGAAGAACTGGGTTTCGCGAAATGGACTTCGCCGCGCCCAGGCAAATTCGGGAAAAAAGACCGAAAGCCGGGCGCAATATCGTGCCCCGGCGCCTTCGAGTACAGAAAGGAGTTCGGCCATGCCCGCCATCCAGTCGCTCCGCATCAGTGCCGCTCTGTTCCAGGCGATTCGGAGCAATCCACTGATCGCATGGCCCGATGCGCGCAGCACCGTTTCCGCCGATCAGGTGGCCACGCTTGCCATGTCCGTCGCGATCGACGGTGCGGCCAGCCGGGTGGTGCGTGCCGCTTGTGTCCACCTCACTTCGTTCGAGCTGGGCGGCGGCGTCTTCCTCTCACCCACCGCCGACCCCGACTTGATCCGCGCCTTCGAAGGTACCGCCTCGGCGCCGATGGGTAGCGAATGGGTCCGCCACAACACCATTGTTCGTCAGCTGCGTCGCGACCTGCTCAAGGAGTTTGGCCTGACCTCGGACGCGGTCTACCCCCGGTTGGGGACGTTCGCCGCCACTCCCAAGCTGCTGGAGATCTACGGCGGTGCCCTTGTTGGCAAGGATGAGCGCTACGCGTCGCGCGTGCTCAACGAACTCGTCGTTGAGACCGCCGGGGAAGTGCTCGCCGACCGAGTGCTGACGGCGCTCCTGGCTCACCCCGACGAGCTCCGCCCCATCGCCAAGCGCCTCCTCCTCGCCGTGGCGAGCTAATCCTCCGGGAGCGAAGGATGAGACACCAGCCCCCCAGGCTTGGGGCCTATCGGCTCCAAGATCACCACATCACCGATTCTCGAGGGAACCACGAACGCCTGGAAGAGGCGCTCTGCGCTCTTGCGGCGGACATTAACATGGGCGCGGAATTCCTCGCCCACCTCTATCGGGTGGATGCCGCCTCGCTCTGGCCGCTTCATCGCCTCCGCATCGAATCGATCGACGGCACCGAGACCATCGTGCTGGCGCCGGGGATGACAAGCCGAACCTCCAAGGAGCCATCCCAGAAGCGGGCCGCGATTCCTGCTGACGTCGACCTCCTCGAAAAGTTTGAGAGCAAGTCACGCCCCGCCGCCGCAGCGATGGGGTACTTCATGCTCGCCATGGAGCGTCGAGCTCAGCGCCTCTCGAACCGTCACCGAGAACTCGTTCGTCGAACATGGAACCGCAGCGGAGAAGGGCCGAGCCAGGAAGCGTCGTCGGTTGGGATCGACGACGATCGCTTGCTCGATGAACTTTCGCGGCTGTCAGAGCAGGACATTGCCATTATCCGCCTGTGCATCATCGAGGGCCGAACGCAGGCCGAAGCTGCGAGAATTCTCGGTTTAACGCGTCCTCGCGTGCAGAAGGCGATCAAGGCCATTTTGACCAAGCTCAAGACCGCGATCCGCCAGCACGCTCGCTGACGGAACGAGTACCGGCGGATTGCGGCTCATTTCACGTCTGGCCCGCTCCCCTGAAGAGGGGTACGCCGAAGGTGGGTTTGACGTGTGTTTGGGTAACAGGTCGAGGTGCACTTTGCCGTGCGAATCGGTACCATGTCGCGATTGTGGTTCGGGCACCACCTGCGTGGGGGCATGTTTGAATGACACATCCTGCTGACGTGAGCACACGGCTCCAAACGATGCACTATCTCTGCTTGGCGACGCTCTTGCTTTCGAAACATCATGAAATAGGCGCAGAAGCGGAGCCGCAGGCAATGCCCGCAGATGGAATGGCGGTGATAGAGGTGAAATCAAAGCCTGTGATGGCTTCACCCAACGGCACTTCTCGCGGCCATCCGCTCGGCCTCACCTGGGCTCAGGTTCACCAGTCCGTGGACAACTACATCAACCGGCTTGCGCGTCAACATCCTTCCAAACGCCTTCACGAGAATGTCCGCTTCGCAAGGGCCTCCTTTAAGAATTGCATGGGCGAATTGGCTGCGGTTGATCTCAAGCTCATTCAGGCAATCGATGGAAGTGGCGTGCCGATTCCGGACGGGAACCCCCGCAAGAACTTGGCTTACTACGTCTTGACACCGGATGGCGAGAACGTCGTGCGCACTTGGGCGCAGGGTATCGACAAGACTCTCACAAGGCAGGATGTCATCAGCAGCATCGCTCAGCAGCTGCTATCCTCATCGTGATCTGGATTGACGAATGTGCCATTGCTCGGCTTCGGCATCAGTAGACGCGCTGACAAAAGGTGAGAACATGCCGCGACTTAAGGAACTCCGCCAGCCCAGACTCGCCGCCCAGGAAGGCGGTACCCAATCGTCACTCAACGCGACCAACGCTCTCGCCGGATTATTGAGCAGAACACCGGCGAAGCGGCGGCGCATGTTGGTCGAAGCACTCGCCGAACTTCTCTGCGAGTCGATTCGCGACGGCTGGATTGAGACAGTATCGGAGGTCCTCAACTCGGCAGAGGACGAGGGTGCAGACTCAGCTGAACTGGCACACATACTCACCACGGAGTTCCGAGAGGCAAACTGGCGAGGAGTCTGCCGCGAGGTCGCGGCGTGCGTTCTTGATGAAACTCTGGTCTACCCCGGCCGGAACAATTTCTCTGAGAGGTAAGCCACTCTCCTCCTTGGACTGTTGCGCCATCGAAGCGGCCAGACGGCTCCTCACAGTTGTGCCAGTCAACTTTATCTCCCGCCACGCGCCGTACCTCGACGCTTGCGCGGGCGTTCTGCTTGTCCATCCTGCATCGTGCCATCTTGGTTTCCGAATGCCGTCTCGGCGCCCAGCGGCTGATCTCGACAATTCTCGGCAAAGCGATTGCGCAGCGCTTCCTCGAAATCTGAGCGCAACGCCGCAAAGGTCTGATTGCACTTCCAGCAGTGGAGCTTGTGAAGCAGAACCATCTCCAGCTCCTTGCTTTTGAGCGCACCGTCGATGATCGCTTGGAACACCTGCCGCGGATTCGCGATGCACCCAGTCTCATCGAATGAGTACTTCGAACCCCGAGCCAGCGGGCGCCGCGGCCTTGGCACAAAGTCTTTGGGTACCAACTCGTCCAACCTCTGGCGCAGCATTCGAAGGCCCGCTGCACTCAGGCTTTCCTTTCGGTTGCCTGGCTTCTTGCTGGTCATAGTCGTTCTCCATCTGGATCGATCGCAGCGACGCTGACTGCGTCAACCTCGAAGTACTCTGCGATACTCAACGGGTTAAACCGGACCACCTGGCTCTCTGCAGATCGCCACCAATGTGCCGACCCGAGGGGCATCGTCGTCAATCCGAGACAGGAGCGTAGACCGCACTGTGCGGCCCGGAAGCGATCAGCATTTGGTGATCCCACAGGGCACTGTGAGCTGGACAAGGCCGATCTCGGGCATGCCCCTATGAAGAAGGGCTCCATCCCGCGGAGCCCTTCAGGAATCGGACGCACTGATGCGCGGGTCAGGCAGTGCGGCCGAAGTTCGCCGAAGGCGAAAACAGCTCAGCAAAGAACGACTTGAACGAGCCGCGAGGACTCGACCTAAGTGTGGAAACGTCGGTGAGGCGGAATTTGCCGCCCTCGAACCTGAAGCTGGCAAAGAAGCGGCGACGGCTCTGGAACCGGCCGCTCTTGAATGCCGCCAACGGAACGAACAGGCGTTTCGCACCATGGTGGATGAAGAACCGGTCCTGGAACGGACGGAATTCCAGCCCGAATTTCCGCCCGAAGCGGTCAAGAGCGGTCGTGAATGACTCGCTACCACTGATGCCGTCATGAAACGCCTGGCTAAACTGTGCAAGGGGGTCGAACATGATGGTCTCCTTCTTTATCGCGGACGATTCCGTCGCCCGACACCACACAAAGCCGTTCGACCGCGACCGTGCTCCATGATTCTCCAAAATTGTCTCACATTCGAAGTTTGCGCCGGTCGATGCCCGACATCGTCGGAAGTCATGACTCTGCCAGTAGCGCCGTGCAAGTGCTGCGTTTGCCGATTCAACACGGCGTGGTGACCAACCAAGTGCGGGAACTACGGGCGAGCACATTTGGAGCCTCACCTTGGAGCACCCCGATCTTGCACGAGTATGGGCTGTTGCAGAGGCCAGGCATCGGGCGTGCCGCCCGAATGCCTTGAGACGCGCGCTGGTGGGGCAAAGCTAGCAGTCGAAGTACTTGAGTACTACGGACATGAGAATTCCACCGACGCTCCGTCGAACCAGCAGCCATCAGGGTGCCGGACGATCCCTCCACCATTCGACCAGCCTTCCGCAAGCAGAGCAGCCTTTGCGGTCGCTGTCAGGCGCCGCGCGGCGCCATCCGCTCCCTCGCCGGTGTGTCGGTTGAGCAGTCGTTCGATATCGTCTGGGTGGATGTTCCTCGATGGTTGATCAGAATACTGGCCGAGCACGCGCGGAAGGGCGCGACCGTTTATCTGGTCGCCGTAGCATCGGACATAGACCTCCGCGGCAGTAACCAAGCCTGAGAGCAACTCTGACCAGACCGCCGCATCGACACTCGCTTCAATCGCAGCGGTCGCAAACTCAGCGAACAGGAAAACAAAGGCGCTATTCGGGCCGCCGTTGGAAGATCGACTCCGTGCCCTCTCCGCTTCGGTCTTTCGCGCTGCACGGACGTCAAGCAGGAAATGCGCCGCAGCAAAGCTGGCGAATGCGCGCCCAACCCGTGAGCCGAAGGACTGATCCCCGGGACGACCGAAGTACCGGGTCAGCAGATCGAGTTGGAGCGCGCTGAGCAACACCAACTCGCATCGGGGAGGAGGCGGAGGTTTGGGTGTACCCGCAACACGAGCATGGAGTCGCTCCAAGAGTTCGCCGCCCATCGCGTTGACAAGATTCTCAAAGGGCTGGAACCTCGGGCATCCCGTAGCGCGACCACGCTCCTGAAGCAGGGTTGGGTTGGTCTTCAGGTCCAGCTCCCGGAAGTACCTCGCCCAGGTTTCCTCCAACGATGTCGGCGCGATTAGGATTGATCGGGCCTCGAGCGTGGCGAGGGTCATCCACTGGACAGGAGGCGGAAGCGGCGGCTCCAAGAGCGTCTGCGGCTCCCAAGCTCCGAAGTCCGCAGAGTCATGCACCACATTCCAACGTGGTGGCGTTGTCGAGCTCGACCCGACGCACACCCGCAGCGGGCTCTGCGCCGCACCAGGCACGTACCCATCGAGCACGACGCCGCACCAGCGATGAAATCGCCTCATGACTACGAGAGGCGCAACCGGCTGGTTAACGATTCCTATCCGATCGATCGACGCGCCGGGCTCCGCAACGATCTCAAACGCTCGCGTTGGCACGAGGCTCGGGCTCTGGATCTCTAGCGTGTGGCTCATGGCACCTTTCGCACCTCATCGCTCAAGATCACGGAGCAACGCACGCACCGAGACCTCAAACTTCAGCGTAAAGCCGTTGATCTGCGCCCTGCAGGGCAGGACAACCGCTTGCCCTCCGGCGAACATCGCACTGTGAATGAGGTGCCGATCCCCGACGGGAATCCACGACACGCCCGCGAGAACTGCGATGGTTACGGGCTGATTCACGAGGACGTTCGAAGCAGCCATCTCGATCTTCGCTTTCGCCCGATTGAACGCCGCCAGTGCACCCACGCTGACTGGGGATGCTTCGGACGAGAATACATCCTTCCACGGGCCGTTAATCCTCGCCTGACGGTCCGACAGGTCCTTTTGCATGTGATCGAACGCCTGCAGGGCCGTGCCTCCTGCGGCGTTGAAGGCATTCCAGTTGGTGTCAATGACGGGAGTGGCGAAAAGGTCGAAGTCAATCAGATAGGCCATGTGTCTTTCCTGGCTGCGGGTTGTGAGAGGATGGCGAAGACACGCTCTTCACGCATCGGAATCCGATCTGGGTTGAACGCGCGGACGCAGGATACAGCGCCGTGGTTCGGAGGTCAGCATACTTCGGATGGGTGGCCCAGTAGCCTCCCATGACGGCCACCGTGGAACCTTGCGATGCGGTGACGACCGTTCCGCTCATCTCCATGATGTTTCCGAAGACGTGCGCAAGGCCCGATGGCGAGAGGGCCGTTATCGGTTGTACAGCAGGCTTTACAAATCTCAGGTAGTGGTCAACCTGACGGCCATCGTCTCGGTCCTGGTCTGCGGCCAGCATCTCCGCCGTCGGCTCTTCGCCCGACGGCACGGCATCACTCCCCCACGGCCGTGCACGACCGTCTGGGGCCTGCGCAGCGGCCCACCACTCGTACGCGGTCGGTAGGCGCTTGCCCGCCCAACGGGCGTAGCTCGACCTCTGCTCCCGCGTGATGTCCACGACGGGCCGTTGCGCAATCTCCGACCAATTCGGCACCTGAGTCCAGAACGATGGCGGCGTGCCTCCGGTCGCATCCAGAAAGGTCTTGTACTGCTCGTTCGTGACTTCGGCAACATCGATCCAATAAGACCCCAGCAGAGGAGTTCTGCCGCTGGCGTTGGGCTGGCCCTCGAAGGGGCTGTAGTAGTTTGCCCGGTGAGAGCCACCCTCCACACGCACCATCCCGGAGGCGTCGGTTGATAGTCCATGGTTCCATACCGAGATTGAATGATGCCGACCCGCTTCCAGCAATTCGTCCGCTTCCACAGATGCTCCCGACACGTGTCGAATCGTGATGCGGTATACCCCGGGTTCCAGGGCAGCATCGAGAACCGGAATCGCTCCAAGCGAGACTGGAGCTGCCCTGAACTCCTGGGTCGCATTCCACCGTTCAACCGTCACACTGCAGTCGCCCATCGAATCCTTGGGTAGTACGCTCAACATGGCCCTCGAATCTTGATACGCACGCCATCGCTGTTGCCCGAGTATGGTGGTGGCAATGACAAGGCCAAGGAGGACCGTCGCCGCCACCATTCGACGATGGCGGCGCGTCCATCTCCAAAGTCGCTCCGCCCGATCCGGCGGCCGCGCGAGGATCGGGTCTCCGGCCAAGAAGGCGCGAAGATCAGCCGCCATGTGAGCCGCGGTTTGATAGCGATCCCGCGGGTGCTTCTCGATTGCCTTGTAGCAGATGACCGCCAGGTCGCGCGGCACCCCAGGTGCCGCTTGCCGAATTGGCGGGGCCTCGAACTCAGCCAGCGCTCGGAGCGTCTGCTGCGGAGTCACTCCCTCGAATGGACGAGTGCCGGTGAGACACTCGTAGAGAACCACCCCGAGTGAAAACACATCCGTGCGATGGTCGATATCCGTGGTTCGGACTTTCGCTTGCTCCGGGCTCATATACGGCAGAGAGCCCGCGACCTCGGTCGCACCCGCGATAGTCGTCTCCTGATCGGCGCGGGCGACTCCAAAGTCGGTCAGCTTGGGCCGTCCATCCTGATCGATCAGGATATTCGAGGGCTTGACGTCACGGTGAATCACACCGTGGCGGTGTGCGTGATCGAGTGCCTCCGCGATATCGCGGAGCAGCGCCGCGGCGACTGGGGCTTGCACGGGCGGCCGGGCACCCAGTTCCACCTTGTTCCCGGGGGGCAAGGGTGGCCCGATGATCTCACGGAGCGTGCGGCCGTCGACATACTCCATCACAATGTAGGCCGAACGACTGTCCTCCCCGGCGCTGAACACATTTACGATGTGAGGGTGCGAGAGCTTGGCGACGAGCCGGGCCTCACGAAGCACGCCCGCAGCATCCACCGCGGCATTCACAGCGCCGCGTTGCAGGAACTTGATCGCGACCTTCCGTCCAAGCCGGGTGTCGTCGGCAAGGTAGACCACTCCCATGCCTCCGCGACCGATCTCGCGGACGATTCGGAAGTGTTCGAACTGCTCACCGTTGAATCCAGCGAGCGACGCAAAGGTGTCCGTCGCAGGTTTCTCGAGGAAACCCCCTGCGCTTGCCGCCTTCTCAAGGAGCGCAAGAACGGCAGCTCGTGCATTCGGATCGGTGCATCGCTGTTCGACAAAGGACCGCCGTTGGCTCTCGGGAAGGTCGATCGCCTGGCAGAAGATCAAGTGGATGTCGTGAGGGTCGAGTGTCATGGGGTACGCATGTGAACTCCGCCGAGTCCCAAGCCGCAGGAAGCACCGCCCGCGCTCAGGATTCAAGCATGGGATTAGGCCGGGCCGCGTTCGGTGCCCGTTTCCCCGAGTTTGGTCAGGAGCCATGCCCGGGCAAACATCCACTCACTCCAGACCGCGCCTTCTGAGATGCGCAACATTTCCGCTGTCTGTTCGCGGCCCAGACCGCCAAAGAACCGGAGCAGGACCACCTGGGCCGCTGTCGGGTGTGACTGCTCAAGTGCTTCGAGCGCGTCATGAAGGGCGAGCAGTTCCCCGGCTTCACATTCCGCGGGGATCGCGTCCTCGCGCAACTCGACATGGGGCAGTTTACCCCCTCGCTTTTTGGTGTTCCTTTTGCGTGCCCGCTCGACAAGTATGTCGCGCATGACACGCGCGGCGACAAAGAAGAAATGATGCCGGTTTTCCCATGAACGATCCTCTTCTTTGAAGAGACGCAGGTAGGTTTCATTTACCAGAGTGGTCGGGTCCGCCAGCCTCCGGTCGCTGCCGCCGACGCGATTGCACGCAATCTTGTGCAACTCACGGTAAACGAGCGTCACAAGTCGATCCCGTGCGCCGGGATGATTGGCCTGGACCTCCCTCAAGAGTTCCGTGATATCTCCCGCCGAATCCGCCATTCGTCCCTCCCGCAATGCATCCTACCCAAACTGCTCGATTTTGTTTCGGCGTCTATGCACCGAACTCCATGTGTCGTGCATGGTCCGATTTGGCGGAGCCAAAGGCAGGCACGCCCCTCCCCGAGCAGCAGGTTTATTTTCAATTCGCGCGCGCCGCTCCGCTCGAACTGCGGCTTGGGAGTGGCCCACCGGAGTTCCTCATGTCCTCCCTCATCCCGCCATCTAGTTGCTCGTACATCCACATCCGCGCACGCACGACCCCCCGCGTCGGCCAAGAGCGCAGGTGCGGCACGCGGAGTGGATTCTGCCGCACCAACGCGATGCTGTATTTGGTCCTCACGCTCGCTGTGCTCGTGCTCACAGGCTGCGGGAGCACGATACACCTGCGGCCGGATTCGCGCTGGTATGCCGTGGAATCGCTGCAGGTCGAGCAGGCATCCCGTACCTATGACGTCTCGTCGGAGAGGTCGGGATGCTGCGACCACAACAGCGAATCGGGAATCATTGAGGTCCGGCTGATGCGAATGGCGCACTTCATGGATCTCTCGAAGATCTCGGACGACCCCGCGAAGATGGCGGAGTACTACCGAACGACCGAGCACGGCGGTGTGCCTCTCCGGCTTCTGGACTCGGGGCCGCTCGACCTCACGCTTCCAGGCTCCGCTCGCCGGCTCAGCGTGGGTCCGGAGATGATGCTGCTGGTGCGGTCGACCGTTCCGCACGCCCAATTGAGGATTCGAGAACCAAAACCGCTTTCCGCAATGGAGAATTCCCATGGCAACTGACCAACAGGTGATGGACGCGCTGCTGGCAAAGCTGTACGAGGTCGTTTCCGCTTCGGACACAATCACCAACGTACCTCGCGACAAGCCATATGTGACCTTCACCCGCCCCGGGGTTCCGCTCCCGCCGAAAGCCCTGGACTTTGGCTTCGTAACCATGTCAGCCGACCAAAACGCCCTTGCCGCGGACTTTGCCGAATTTGCGAACCATGTCCCGGCCATGGACCGATTCTGGAATCCTTCGGGCAGGTCGGTCTCGGACGAGTATTGGAAGGTGATTGATCAACCAGTTCTGCCGATCGCGGCGCTGTCGCCCGACGAAGAAGCACAGTTGAAGGCCGCCCAGGAACTTCTGTTCCGTGAAGAGAAGTACCAGAATCCGCTCAATGGGCGTCTCGAAGCGGTGCGGGTTGAGTCCGCGCTCTTGGAGCGGTACCGCGAGTACGAAACCAGATGGACTCTGAGCTTCGAGAAGTACCAGTCCGCGCTCGAAGACTACTTGCTCAGGAAGGACACCGACCCCTTGGCCGCCGAGATTTGGGCCAGGAAGGGACCCGTGCTGAAGCAGGCCGTTGAGCGGTCGTATCAGGCATGGGCCTCTTCCGGAAAGAACTCAGTTGAACAGGCACAAGCGGTGATCGACGGGCTGCAACGGCGCGGCTCAGCTCGTTTGTGGGCCGAACGGCGCGAGCGATACCGCTCGCACGTGCGCGATGACTTTCAGGGCGGCAACTACCTGCTGACGAAGTACTTTCCGCAAAAGTTCTGGGCGACCGAGAGCGGCTCGTCGTGGATGGACTTCTCCTTCCGCCATTCCGAAGTGCACAAAGTCGACACTTCCACATCCGTCAGTTGGGGTGGAGGCGCCGGCATCTCCTTCGGGCTGTTCTCCTTCGGAGGGAGCACGCAGCGCAGCCGCACGGACACCTACGGGCACTGCGAGACCAACGACTTCTCGCTAAAGGTCGAGTTGGCGAAGATCCCGCTCCGACGGACCTGGCTCGACGCCGGCGTCTTCAACAGCCGCGCCTGGAAGTTCGATCCTCAAGTGCATCCCTACTCCGATCAGCTCTCGGACGGGGGCAATCCTCCCGCGGGCTCTATGGTCGCATTCCCCACGGCGATGCTCGTAGCTCGAAATCTTGAGCTTGGTATCAGCATGACCGACGAGACCAACCGCGCGATGTTCGAGCACATTTCCGCGAGCGCGAGCGCTGGATGGGGACCGTTCTCAATTCGTGGCAACTACACGAAGGAGACACGCGAGAATACTCACGACTATGTCATGGATGCTCGCGGGATTCGCTGCCCAGGAATGCGGGTCATGGGGTTCGTCTGTCAGGTTCTCCCCAGGTGCCCAAACCCCGATCCCGCCATGAACTGGCCTCGCTAACGGAGATTGCCATGAAAGTCCCGATACTCTTGCTGCCGCTGCTGACAGTGGCGGCTCTGCTGGCGATTCGACTTCTGTGGGGCCCCGGAATGACGTCAGCGGCTTCCGAGGGCACCTCTGAACAAGGAACGAGATTCTGGGTTTCGACCATCGTGAGCACCGTTGTGCTCGGAGCGGGCCTGTACATCATCTTGTCCAGAAAATACCAGCCCGACGACAAGAACTGGGCATTCGCGGCCGTGGGCACCGTCGTCGGCTACTGGCTGCCGTCAGCATCACTACCCGCGTGAACTGCATGGTGGGCCCGAAGAATGGTGCGAGTCAAATCGCGCCGTGGGCCTTCAGCCATGAATGGAATGGGCTCACCTGGCGGCGCGAGTTCCAAGATGCCCACCCGATGTTGTTTGGGATCGCACCTTCGATCCTCTGTTCTGGGCTCGAGATCAGGTGGCGCCCTTCTGGGTTGCGCTTGCGGCATCCAGTCCCTGCTCTGAGGCGGCGGTATTAGCTGGCGCTCGATTCACGCCATGCGAGGCCTTGTCGCCCGGTCGCTCGTTGGTCTCGGTCTCAGGAGCCTACCTCCACAATCGTCCCGAGAAAGCCCGTGTACTCTCCTTTGTGATCCCGGCGTGGCACGGCGTAGAGTTCGACATTCAAGGTCATCCCATCACCACGCAGCACCCGATGGCGGGACTCGACTGGTTCAAGCCTTTCCATGCCTCGCCGCCAACGAGCCTGCAGTGCTGGCAAATCCTCGGGATGAATGATGTCCATCCAACCATCTCCCGCGAGATCTGCCTGACGGCGCCGCAGAATCCGGCAGAGCTCTGAGTTGACATACCGCCGCTTCAATTGTGCATCTGTCTCGAAGATGCCGACACGGCGCGAGGGATCGGGGCTTGGTGTGCCACGCCGACAGTATCTAAGTGCCTGTTCGGCAAAGTACCAGTCGGTAATGTCGCGGCCCAACCCCTGAATCTCGACGCACTGACCATGGTCGTCAAAGATGCCGTGATTCGACCATTCAATCCAGACCCTCTTGCCGTCGAGCGGCAGGCACTGAGTGTTCGAAACCACAGGATTCTCTGGAGCAAGCGAGCGGATGGTTGCCATCGTGGCCTCCCGATCCTCGGGGGCATACCACTCGATCCAGCGCGTTCCAATGGGATTACCCACCACGGGACCAAAGACCTGCATGATGGTGCGGTTGACAAATGTCAGAGTCGTATCAGGCAGATAGCGAGTGACGTATTCAACCTGCCCCTCGACGATCGCGCGGTATCGGCTTTCACTCGCCTTTACGGTCGCCAGCGCGCGGCGCGAGTCAGTAACATCAATGCAGGTGCCATGCATCGAGACAGGATTACCTGCATCGTCGCGTGCGACCACGCCACGCGCCTGCAGGATCACCTCGTGTCCATCACTTCGCTTGGCGCGCAACTCGATGCGGAACGGCTTCAGGCCGCTCAGCGCTTCGCTGATCGCCGTTTGAAGCGCCACGCGATCGTCCGGATTCGTGATTTCAAGGAACTGCTTGAGGGACAAGGCAGGTGCGGCAGCTGGAAGCCCTAGGATTTCGTTCATTCGTGCCGACCAACGTGACTGATCGCGGACCGGGTCATACTCCCAGGTAGCCAGGTCCGCGAGATCGATCGCTGTCTGAAGCCGCTCTTCACTGGCGCGGATTCGCTCAATGGCCGCGCGATTCTCCGTCACATCCATCACGGTGCCGACGATACGCGTTGCCTGGTCGCTCTCGTCACGATAGACCACTCCCTGCGACTGGAGATATGCGATCGCCCCGTCGGCCCGGACGACACGGTACTCGCGCCGGAGCGTTCTTCCGCTCGCCACGGCCACGTGTGCCGACTTCACGATCAGCTCGCGATCGTCGGGGTGGACGAGTCGCATGAACTGCTCGGGCGTCGGGGCGGGGTCGTCGGGCGAGAGCCCGAACATGAGCTTGGTACGAACCGACCACACGCGCGACCCGGAACGCACATCAAACTCCCAAGTCCCGAGCCTGGCGAGTTCCACCGCGAGCTTGTGGCGTTCTTCGCTCCGGTGAAGCTCCACAGCAGCCGTTTCGGCCACCGTGACATCCGCGAGCGTTCCCAGCCAGCCGTCGGCAGTGCCAGTTACGCCCACGAGCGGTCTTCGCGTTTCTTCGATCCATCGTTCGTGACCACCGATCGTCGCCCGATATCGGAGTGAAAGAGGCGCGCCGGTCGGCGGGCCGCTGCGTTCAAGGAATTCCAGTACTCGATTGCGATCCTGGGGAATAACCAACTCAAACCAGCCTTTGGCGGTGATGACGTCCGCGGGCCGTCTGAGCACCTCGCACAATCGCTCGTTCACATAGACGCAGCGGCCGACGAGGTCCTGTTGATAGACGCCGATAGGCAGCAATTCGGTCAGTTGACCAAATTTCTGCTGCGTGGCCCGGAATTTGGCGTCGGTGCGAGCTCGCTCGAGTTCGGCGGCGGCGCGGGCCCCGAACATCTTGAGAATCGGCAGGTATTCTCCCTGTTCGACCATCGGCCGATCGCAGAGCACACACAGGACTCCCAGTTCCTCGCCGCTCGACGCCATCAGCGATATCCCGAGATAGCCGTCCGCGGGCATGTGCTGCAGCAGCACGGCATGCGGGAAAATCGTGCGGACGCCGCTTGGGATATGACAGGGCGACGCACCAACCGTCATGTCGCACGGACCTTGGCCCAAGCTCTCGGTCGGGAGCGAGAGTGGCTGCCCATGGCTCCAGCCAGCGACCGCCGACATGACTGCTTGGCCGTGTTGATCGCGCGACCGTTCGATCACCAGCGCGTGATCGACTTCCAGGGTTCGACAGAGGTTTCGCACCAGCAGTCGAAAGAACCCGGCCCCGGAGCTGGCGCCAACGCCCTCCAGAATATCGCGAAGACGAGCGTCGACTCGCTGACGCTGGGCCGCCTCTTTGCGGAGAAGTTCCACCGTCGATTCGAGTTCGCGTGTATGCTGCGCGGCGCGAGCCTCAAGTTCGTCGCGCACGATCTTCAAGTCAGAGATCTGAAGGGCCACATCGGTGATGTCTCGCAGCGCCACCCAAACAACCGGCGCAACACCTGTCGTGCCGTTCAGCAACAGCATGTCCGCAAGCAGCGTCGTCTCGCCGGGTGCGTCCCCGCCGACCTTGAATCGCAGTCGGCCCATCTTTTCCATTGCAACACGGCGAACAGCACCCGTGAGCGATGCCAGCGAAGGAGGGAGAGCGTCCTCAAGAGACTGGCCTACAAGGTCATCCCTCCCGCGATCCAGGAGCCTCGATGCGGCGGCGTTCGCGTGGCGAATCGTGGTGTCCAACGAGCAGACAAGAAGCGCCGCGTCAACCGACTTGAAAGCGTCCCATGAGACACGGGCGCACTCAGCGTCGCGCTCCGCACGGCCGGTCAGCGGCGCACCGTCCGACAAGTTCGCCAGCCCCGACTGCATCGCAACTCGGGCCAGCCCGACACGATCGGAGACGCCAAGCTTGCGGGAGAGCGCCGCACGGTGGGATTTGACTGTCTGGACGCTTCGATGGAGCCGACGTGCGATTTCCGCCAGGGGCATTCCACTGCCAATGAGTGTGAGTACCTCAAGCTCACGCCGCGTGAGCAGAGCAAGCGCACCGGCGCGGGGCGGGTTGTTGCGGTCGAGTGTGTCCATAATTCACCCGGGACCCGACGCATTCACCGGTCCCCCTTGTATGCTATCCGAAACCGCGCAGGCACGGCGCGACGAGATTGCCCTCCGAAAACCTCACATAACGGACAAAACACCTAAGTAATTAGGCCAAATCCGGTTTCCCGTGGGGCATTCACGGCATCTGAGTTCCGCTTCGTGTTGGACGACTTTCACTCGAACGACAAGTGCAGCACCATGAAACTCATCCGAACGATTGGCTTCGTCTGGCAGAGCTACATGCCCGGTTTCGATCTCGCTTCGCCGTGAGACGGTGTTGGTCATGCTAGCGGCGGAGTGCGATGCGCTCTGATCTGCCGATGCGTTGAGATGCGAAGTGACTAGCCACCAAAGCGGGTGATTCATCGCCATTCGGCGAAAGGGCAATCGTGTTGATCGAAGGTGGGACCGATGCAGTCCCCGCATGCGAGCGGAGCCTCCGCACGCGGGAGCACGAGCATGGATCACAACACCGACTCATTGACTCAGAGACGCCTCGACAGCATCAAGGCCCGCTTTCACGCCGGCGATCAGCGTGGTGCGCTTGAGGAACTCACCCGTCTATTGCAAGAGCACGCGGCTCGGACCTGCGCGGCCGCTGATCAGGCAACGGCCGCGCTTCGTGATCTGCGCGCCATCCTCGACGACGCGCCCTCGTCCAAGGGCGACAACTCCGGAACTCGGCATTGACATAGCAGCTTGGACTCGTCCGATCCGAACTAGCTGGAGAACCGACATGAAGAGCTTTTTTTCGAAGATGCGGCTTTCGACCAAGATCGTGGGAATGGTAGTCTTCGCGGTCTTGACGGTTGCAGGTGTAAACCTGGCGATCTTCATCACACGCTACGACGAGGACATGCGGGCGGAACTCGTCAAGCTGGCCCAGTCATTTATAGCGGTTGCCGATGCCGCAAAGGACCACGCGGCGAAAGTGCAGGCCTCCGGCGCGCTCAATATGGAGCAGCTGCTCGCGGAAGTGAAGGAATCCCTGGAGCAAGGGCGACCATACAACGAGACCAGGATCTTCGGGACTATTCCGGTCGTCGCGGGCTGGACCGCCGCCGCCGAGGCCGCCAAACGGGAGGGAATCGAATTCCACGTCCCCGCATTCGATGCTCGCAACCCGCTGAATGATCCATCGAAGGACACACAAGCAGGGACGTTCCGCGGCAAGATGCTGCGCGATCTGAGCGACCAAGTCCACGCGGGAAAGCACGACGCCCTGGCAAGAGTGGACTCGGAGCGGAACAACCTGCATGTGATGCGGCCGATCATACTCGACGCCAGTTGCCTGGTTTGCCACGGCGATCGTTCGCAAAGCACCAGCGGAGATGGTAAGGACATGCTCGGCTTTGTCATGGAAGGCTGGAAGGTCGGCGACATGCACGGCGCCTACGAGGTTGTTCTCCCGCTTAAGGAGGTCGATGCCCACGTCGCCGCGTTCACGCAGCGATCAGCTCTCATTAGTGTTGGTTTGGGAGTGGCGTGCGTGGCAGTCTTCATCTTCAGCCTTCGCTGGCTGTTTTCGAAGCCGCTGGCGACCGTCGTCGAGAAATTCCGCCTCGTCGGCGAGGGTGACCTTACGCAGCGCATTGAATCCAAGCGGAGCGACGAGATCGGACAGCTCGCAACGGTCTTCAACAGCGTTACGACGAGCCTCGCGGAAGTGGTCGGGGAGGTGACTCATTCGGCGGACAATGTTGCGGCGGCGGCCACGGAGCTCGCCGCGAGCAGCGAAGAGATGGCCGCTGGAATGAAGAGCCAGGCCGACCAGGTCGGGCGGGTCTCTTCCGCCATGGTCGAGATGAACGGATCTGTGCAAGAGATCTCGCAGAAAGCTGCGGAGGCGTCATCGCGGACCGGGGCCGCCGGCCAAGAGGCAGCGCAGGGCGAGAAGATCGTGTCGCAGACCGTGACCGAAATCGACGCCATCGCGCGCCAGGTTGACGAGTCGGCGGTGAAAATGGGCGAACTCGGGCGCAAGACGGAAGAGATCGGCAATGTCATCCGCGTTATCACCGAGATCGCCGAACAGACAAACCTGCTGGCGCTCAACGCCGCGATCGAGGCCGCTCGAGCCGGCGAACATGGCCGCGGCTTCGCAGTGGTGGCCGACGAGGTGCGCAAGCTCGCGGAACGCACTCAGAATGCAACGCAGGAGGTTGGAGCGTCGATCCACGATATCCAGGAGCAAACGCGATCCGCGGTCGAGGGGATGGAGGCCGGACGAGGAAAGGTCAAGCGAGGCGTGGAGCTTGCCAAGGAGGCCGGTGCCGCGTTGGGCCGAATTGTCGCGGGCTCTGAGGGCGCTGTGGGACAGGTCAATGCCATCGCGGCGGCCACGACCCAACAGGGGGCGGCTTCAGAAGACATCACCCGCTCGATCGAGCAGATCACCGCGGTGTGCAGCGAAGCCACACGAGGGGCGAGCGAGGGCGCTTCGGCCGCAAACGACGTTTCGCGCCAGGCCGAGCGGCTCAAGGAGCTGATGCGTCGCTTCCGAGTGAACTCCAAATGACATGAGCAGGCCAGGAGGTTAGGCATGTCCGACAGGAAGTCACCAACACCGACGCAAGGCCAAGCACCGACCGACGACACCTCTTGCATGATCCAATGCGTAATCGATCAATCGGACTCCGGCGTAATCGTGGGAGTCACAGACGCCAAGGGCAGAATCACCCATGCGAACAGCGCGTTCTGCGCCATCTCTGGGTACACGCTGGAGGAACTGCTGGGTCAGGATCATCGTCTTCTCAACTCGGGACATCATCCACGGAGCCTCTGGTCGGACATGTACCGTGCAGTGCGCGCCGGCCAGACCTGGAGGGCCGAGGTGTGCAATCGTGCGAAGGACGGCACCAACTACTGGGTTGATACAACGATTCGCGGAGTCTTCGACGCGTTCGGCGAACTCATCTCGATGGTTTCGGTCCGAGTGGATGTGACCACCCGAAAGCGTGCCGAATCGCTCGCCGCGGACGCGGCCCGGCGGCTTGAGGCGATGATCGCGGGTTCGCGCGCCGGCCTGTGGGAGGCCACCCTCCGACCTACGGACTCCCTTTCAGCTTCTACGCCGTGCCAATTCTCGGGACGACTGATCGAGTTTCTTGGCGGCACCATGTGCGGACGCGTGATCATGCCGTTGCTCGGGTCGTTGCTGGAGCGGGTCCATCAGTCTGACCGCGATCGCGTGCTCTCGGCGTTGAACGAGCATTTGCTTTCACGGCGTGCCTTCGAGATGCGATTCCGGATGCTGAACTCGCGGGACGAATACCGCCATGTCGAGGCCCGGGCCCAGGCGACCTGGGACCTCGCTGGCCGCCCCATCGGCATCGCGGGATCGATCGACGACGTGACCGAGTGGATCGAGGCGCAGGAGAGCTTGCGGCAGTCTTTGCTCGAGCTGATCCACACCCGAGACGCCATGGCGGAGCGGCAACGGGAACTGATCGAGAGCGCGAAGCAACTTGAAGCCGCTCGCGCCGAGGCTGACAGTGCCAGCCGCGCCAAGAGCGATTTTTTGGCGCGGATGAGTCACGAGATTCGCACGCCGCTCAATGCGATCCTGGGATTCGCAGAGCTGGTGGACAACGAGGGGTATCGCGCGGACGCCGCAGTCACGATTCGCCGCAATGCCCAGCATTTACTCTCACTGATCAACGACATCTTGGATTTTTCAAAGATCGAGGCCGGCGAAATGAAAGTCGCGAGCGAGCCGACAGATGCTGTTGCCGAGGTCGGGCGGGTCGTTGAATTGCTGTCCGAGCGGGCTCTGGCGAAGGGGATATCCCTGCATTTCGAGATGAACGGCGATCCACCTGGTCTTATTCGATCGGACCCGCTTCGTTTGCGCCAGATCATGATCAACCTCGTGGGGAACGCGATCAAGTTCACGGAGCAAGGTGAGGTCCGGGTGCGCATCGAGCGGGAGGGCGAGTGCGCGCTGGCGATTCATGTTGGCGATACAGGAATCGGCATCGAGCCACAGTACATCGCCTCGCTCTTCGAGCCCTTCCAGCAGGTCGACAGCTCGATGTCGCGAAGAGCCTCTGGCACCGGTCTTGGTCTGAGCATTTCGAAGCAGTTGGCCGAGATGATTGGTGGGAGAATCGCGGTTCAGAGTCATCCGGGCCGAGGTTCGGCCTTCACCCTGACTATCCCGGCGGTCCCTGCATCAGCGATTGGACCTAATCCTCTGAAGAATGCGAGCACATCGGCAACTCAGGAGCTGAACGGCGTTCGCATACTGCTCGCCGAGGATGGAGAAGACAATCAGCGTCTGTTCTGCCATGTACTGCGCAAGGCGGGAGCCCTGGTTGAACTCGCCTGCAACGGTCAGGAGGCGGTCGAGCGTGCTGATCGCGCCAAGAAAGACGGATGCCCGCCCCATGTACTGCTCATGGACATGCAAATGCCGATCGTCGATGGCTACGAAGCGACAGCTCGCCTGCGCGCGGCCGGGTACAAGTGGCCAATCATCGCTCTCACCGCCCATGCAACCCCCGCTGATCGACAGCGGTGTCTCGACGCCGGCTGCGATGATTTCGCAACCAAGCCCATTGCTCCACGGGATCTCATCGCCCTTTGTGATCGAATCGTGAGAGAATGCCAACACAATCGCGACACGCTCGCCGCCTGAAGTACGCTTCTGCAGTCGTCGGCCTAACGCGGGCATGCGAAACGTGGTCTACTCAGGTTCCGAATGTGCTCTCCACATCCGAACAAGCGTCGCCCTTGCCCGCCGTCGGGTACGCGTTCCGCCCGGGAAGTTGATCCAAGCTGAGTGAGAGGATTTCAAAGACAATCCGGCCTCTGTTTGGGCGTCTGGATCATGAAGAAGTCGAGGTTCAGCGAAGAGCGGATCGCGTTCGAGCTGAGGCAGGCGGAGGGCGGGGCGCCGATCGCTAAGTGTGCCTGAAGATGGGCGTCTCGGAATAGACGTCCTTTCGGTGGAAGAAGCAGTACGCGGGAATGGGGGTGTCGGAGGTGCGTCGGCTCAAGCAGCTCGAGGAGGAGACAGCGAGCTGAGTCGGCTGGTGGCGGACCTGAGCCTGGCCGAGAAGATTCTGCAGGACGCCCTCAAGCGAAAATTCTGACGCCTGATCGTCGGCGTTCCATAATGCGAAAGGCACCCATCCAGAGTCTCTTGCGATTACCGTTCGTCCCGCCAAACCGCTCCCGCTAGCGCTACCCGTGATCGAGTCGAAGTCGCAAGCCTTTATCACTCCGCAAGTTGCTTCTGTAGAGCGTCAGCCTTCCATGCTGAATGCCGAGGGTTCAAATCCCTTCGCCCGCTTTCTCAGAATCGACCTGCCCGAGGGTACCCGCCGACATTCTCGCGCCCCATCCGACATCCTCGCCCTGACTTCGTGCATTCCTCGCTTCTGCGTACGACTCACCCGACGCAAGCAATAGCATCCCTCTTCGTCGCTTCGTCTCTTCCTCCCCGTCCTCCCTCGCCATGAAAAGCACCCGCGATTCGCGGGTGTTCGAGGCCACTCCATTCTCTCCACGCCGCTCACTCCTCCAGCGGCTCCAGCTCCATCGATCGGTGCTGCATGTGCGCCTTGAGCCGCAAGAGGATCGATGTGTGCATCTGGCTCACCCGCGACTCGGAAAGGTCCAGCGTCGCGCCGATCTCCCGCATCGTCATGCCCTCGTAGTAGTAGAGCAGCACGATCAATCGCTCGGCCCTCGAGAGCCCCTTGGTGATCAGTTCTTTCAGGTCGCGCCGCTGGATTTCCTTCACCGGATTCAGCTGCGAATCATCGCGGATCACGTCGATCTCGCGCACGTCGCGCCCGGAGTCCGACGGGAAGCAACGCCCGTGGATCGACCGGATGTTCACCGGTGAGCCGTCCCGCTTCAGCTTGTCGAACTCCTCGCCCTGCAGGCCCATCCGCTCCGACACCTGTGCGTCGGTCGCCGGCTGGCCCGTCTCCATCTCGATCTGCTGACGCACGCCCTCGAACCGCGCCGTGCGATGCCGCACCAGCCGCGGCACCCAGTCCATCGAGCGCAGCTCGTCGAGGATCGCGCCGCGGATGCGCGGGGCGCAGAACGTCTCGAACTTCACCTTGCGTTCCAGGTCAAAGGCCGCGATCGCGTCCTTGAGCCCGAAGATCCCCGCCGACATCAGGTCCTCGATGTCGACTTCGTCGGGCAGTCGCGCATAGATCCGCTCCGCGTTGTAACGCACAAGCGGCAGGAACTTCTCCATCAGGAAGTTGCGGATCGGCTCCGCCTTGGTCTTCTTGTATTCTTTCCACACGCTGTTGATGGGGATGTCGTCAAAAGGCGTCTTGGCCTTCGACGCCTCCGCGTGCCTCGCGCCGAAGCGCGCCGCCGCCCTCAACCCCGCTCTTCCCGTTGCCCTGGCGCTCGCCATGGTCGACTCCTTGACCCTTCGTGGCGTGCCGTGTTCAAGAATTGAACCCGGCTTCGATCAAATTGTCGCGCGTCACGAAACCCGACGCGCGCTTGTGTGACGATCATCCTTGACCGCACGCACGGATTGTACACATCCCGCGCGCGCCCGCAACTCGCCTCAGCCCGCAACCCGATCATTCTTCTCAACCGGTGGAGAACCGGTGGAAACTTCCGCACGCCCCGCGTGCGGATTCGACGACACATACGCCCGCAACTGGTCCTCGCCCACCCGCGTCCCTAAGTGCCCGATCAAAAGGCCGATCAACTGCCCCACCACCAGAGCCGCCAGCGCCCGCCCCAGAACCAATCCCGCCGGGTTGTGCACAAGCAGACCCGCCGCGATCGCCACGCCACACGCCGTAAGGCCAAGACACGCCGCGATCGTGCGAACCATCTGTGGCACGGTGTCTCCCCAGGCCTCTGCTTCAATCCCAGAATGAAACCTCGGTCTCTTCTCCGGCGTCAAGCACCGCGCCCGGTCCCAGAACCGACCGCGCTCGCGCGCCGCCTCTATCGGCCGCGATCGCCACCAACTTCACGCCTTCATCGGAAACTCTCGCAATCAGCGCGCCATGCCCACCGCGCCGCCGCGATGACCCGCAAGCCCGCGCAGAATGCGCGCCAGCCACCCGCCTTCGTTCGGAGCATGTTCGGCGCAACGCGGCATCAACCTCGCCTCCAGCGCCTCCGCCAGCCGCATCACCGCCAGCGACGCCGCGCCCGGCGCCTCCGGCAACACAAACGGGGTGCGCGCCCGCACCGCCATCGAACCCCCCGGATCGCTCGCCACCCATCCGAACATCCCCGGCTCCGCGCCCAGGAACCGCGCCGAAACCGCCGCGATCCGCGCGTGCACCGCCCGCGCTTCCTCCTCATCACGCGCCTGGTTCACCACCAGCATCACCCGCGGCATGTTCTCCCGCATCCGCCCCGCATCCGTCAGGCACTTCACCATCGCATACGCATCCGCGATCGATGTCGGCTCCGGCGTCACCACCACCAGCGCGAGGTCCGCCGCTCGCACAAACGACGTCACGCCCGCGTGCGCGCCCGCCCCCGTGTCGATCAGCACCACGTCCGAACTGTCCGACAGCGTCGACAGCGCATCGATCATCGCCGCCCGCGACTGCCGCGGCAGGTC